>Ga0137386_10000531_pt1 | contig 21654 bp, 16 predicted proteins | sample SagtaG_4_FD_104910 | JGI IMG/M metagenome (GOLD analysis project Ga0137386, IMG submission 104910) | Vadose zone soil microbial communities from Sagehorn Ranch, Mendocino, California, USA - Sage2_R_100_16 metaG | ecosystem: Environmental > Terrestrial > Soil > Vadose zone | place: USA... | reverse complement strand
GCGACCATACCGAAGCGCGGTGAAAAGAACGTCTTGGTCAACGGCATCTGCACCTGGCCGCCGTTGCCGAGGGAAGCGAAGCGTCGCTCGGCCTCGGCCTCGTTCGGCACCGTCAACGACAGCGCAAACCCTTGGAAGCTCGGCCGGCCTTCGGCTCGACCGTCGGAGGCCAGAACCGTGGTGTCGCCGATGCGCAAGCTCGCATGCATCACCTTGTTTTCGGCACCCGGCTGGACCATGGCGGGATCAGGGCTGTCCTTGTAACGCATGAGCATCGTGACCTCGGCGCCGAGCGCTCCACGGTAGAACTCGACAGCCTCCTCACAGCGACCATCGAAGAACACGTATGGCTGGACTTGCATTGCGGGCTCCTTGTGGTTTCGGGTTTCAGAGCCTGGCCTCCGGACGGTGTGGGCCGGATGTGAGCGGTGGCTCTCCTCAATGGTCGAACGAGGGAGCCCCAAATCGACAGGTCCCCGCGCTACGACTTCGGCAGACCCGGTATCTCGATGACCGGCCGGACTTCGACGGTGCCCAGGCGTGCCATTGGAATCCGAGTCGCGATGTCGATCGCCTCGTCGATGTTCTTGGCCTCGACCAGGAAGTACCCGCCCAGCTGCTCGCGAGTCTCCGCAAATGGGCCGTCGGTCACGAGCCTCTTGCTCTCACGCACGCGAACGCTCATCGCGCTCGACGTGGGGTGCAACGGGGCCGCAGCGAGATACTGGCCCGCCGAATGCAAGTCGTGCGCGAGCTCCGTAGACTTCACGTAACATTGCTCCCGCTCGATATCGTCGAGGGCCTTCTCGTCTCCGTAGATCAGCAACATGTATTTCACGAGGTTGCCTCCCCTAGCCCACGATCGCCACTAACCTTGACCCGTTCGTCGCCGAAGCGTCGTTCTTGAGATGCCGCGTCCCCGGAAGGGATTCCGGCCATCGCGGTTTGACAGGGTCGGGAGCGGTTCCTACACTAGCCCCCGCCATGGCCCTGGAGGCTCACGTCCTCGGACTCCAATGCCTCCGCTGCCACATGCGCTTCCAGGAGCCGCGCCTGTTCACGGGCTGCCCGCACTGTCGCGCTCAGGGCGTCGCCGTGAACCTCACCGTGGAATACGATCTCTCCCCGCTCGCCGGCGTGACGCCCGACACGTTCGGCACGGCCACGCGCGGGCTCTGGCGCTTCCGCCACTTGCTCCCGGTGCGCGCGGCGAATCCGGTCACGCTCGGTGAGGGCGCCACGCCGCTCGTCCACCTCGAGCGCCTCGGCCGGCGGCTCGGGCTGCCGCGGCTCTACGCGAAAGACGAGAGCCAGAATCCGACGTGGTCGTACAAGGACCGGCTGTGCGCGACGGCCGTCACGCACGCCGTCGAGACGGGCGCACGGGTGATCACCATCTCGTCCACGGGCAACCACGGCGCGTCCACGGCGGCCTACGCCGCGCGCGCCGGCGTGCCGTGCGTCATCTTCACCCTCGCCTCGGTCCCCGAGACGATGAAGACGCTGATGCAGGCGTACGGCGCGGCCGTCGTCGCCTGCCCGACGTCGGAGTCGCGCTGGGACCTGATGCGCCAGGGCATCGAGCGCTTCGGCTGGTATCCGACGAGCGGCTTCGTCACGCCGCCCGTCGGCTCCAATCCGTGGGGCGTCGAGGGCTACAAGACGATCGCCTACGAAGTCGCCGAGGACCTCGGCTGGACGGCGCCGGACGTCGTCGTCGTGCCGAGCGCCTACAGCGACGGGCTCTACGGGATCTGGAAGGGGTGGACGGAGCTGCAGGCGCTCGGCCTCGTGAAGCACGCGCCGCGCATGATCGCCGCCGAACCCTTCGGTCCCCTCGCCCACGCGCTCGAGCGCGGCCTTCCGGCTCCGGAGCCGGTCGACGCGCCGGCGCCGTCCGTCGCCTTTTCCATCGCCTCACGCTACGGGACGTGGCAGGGACTCGCCGCGTTGCGCGAGTCGGGCGGCGCCGGTGTGCGATTGACCGACGAGGGCGTGCTGGAGGCTCAGCGCGCTCTCGCGCGCGAGGAAGGCCTCTACGTCGAGCCCTCGGCCGCGGCATCGCTGACCGCCGTCATACAGCTCGCCGCGCGTGGCGCGCTCGACGCGGAGCAGACGATCGTCGTCGTGCTGACCTCCGGCGGCTTGAAAGATCCGGGCGCCAGCCGCGCGTGGCTGCCGCCGGTGCCGCCCGCCGACGGCGACTTCGGTCGCCTCCTCACCGTCCTCCGCGAGGCCTATGGACTGGCGCTGGACCGATAGCCTCGGCGTCGCGCTCAGGGGACGCGGCCTTGCCGGTCGCACCACCGATCTGGCGCGCGCCGCCGAGCGCGCAGGGGTCGGCAGCCTCTGGATCATCGAGGACTACTTCGATCCTGGCGCGTATGCGCTCGCGGCCGCGGCGGCGGCGGTGACCGAGCGCATCGTGATCGGTCTCGGCGTGGTCAACCCGTACACGCGCCATCCGGCGCTCATCGCCATGGAAACCGCGGCGCTGGCGGGGATCGCCCCGGGCCGCGTCGTCCTCGGCCTGGGCAGCAGCAACCGGAAATGGATCGAGGAGCAGATGTCGATCCCGTTCAAGACGCCGCTGCGCGGCCTGCGCGAGGGCGTCGAGATCGTGCGCCGGCTGCTCGACGGCCAGCGCGTCACGTATGCCGGCGAGGTGTTCGCGGCGCACGACGTGGCGCTCGAGGCCCCGCCGCCGGCGCCGGTGCCCATCCTGCTCGGCGTCAAGGGGCCGCGCGCGCTCGCGCTCGCCGCCGAGGTGGCGGACGGCGTGCATTGCTCCGTCCTCGCCTCGCCGGCTCACGTGCGACGCGTCCGCGCGACGACCGCGTCGCGCGCGCGCGGTGACTTCGCGGTCATCGCCTATCTTCCCGTCGCCGTCTGCGACGACCGCGCTCAGGCGCGCGCCTGGGTGCGCCCGCTCATCGCACACTACCTCGGCGTGCTCCACGGCCAGTCGATCCTCGCGGACGCCGGGCTCGATCCGGCGCGCACGCAGCCGTTTCGCGACGCGCTCGCGGCGGGCCGCGCGGCCACCGACTTGGTCACCGACGATCTCGCGGACACCTTCGCCGTCGCCGGAACGCCGACGGACTGCCGCGCGGCTCTCGCCCGATGGGCGGAAGCCGGCCTCGATGCCGCGATCGCGGTGGTGCCCGAGCGGGCCGACCTCGCGCGCCAGCTCGAGCGCCTGGGTCGGGAGCTCGCGCCCGCGTGGAAGGAGATGCGATGCCGCTGAGATTCGGCGTCCACATCCCGACCTGCATCGAGGGCATGATGTACCCCGTGCCGTTCGCGAGACCTCAAGATATCCTGCCGGTAGCACTTCTGGCCGAGCGCGTCGGCTTCGATTCGGTGTGGGGCAACGACCACATGACCACGCAGCGCTACGTGCAGCGCGAGTGGCCGGAGCCGCCGAACTTCTACGAGCCGCTCATCACGTTCACGTACGTGGCCGCGCGCACCGAGCGGATCCGGCTGGCCACCGGCATCATCGTCCTGCCGATGCGCACGATGCCGGTCCTCGCCAAGCAGGTGGCCACGCTCGATCAGCTCTCCGGCGGCCGCGTGATCCTCGGCGTGGGCACGGGGGCCTACCGCGAGGAGTACGAGGCCCTGCACCCGGACGCACGCGACGCACGCCGGGGCGAGATCGTCGACGAGGGCATGCGCGCGCTGCGCCTGCTCTTCACCGAGCGCAAGGCGACCTTCCACGGCAAGCACGTGCGCTTCCAGGACGTGGAGTGCTTTCCCAAGCCGCGGCAGGCGCCGCTGCCGATGTACGCGGGAGGCAACCACGCCGAGGTCCGGCGCCGCGCCGGCGAGTACGGCGAGGGCTGGATGCCGGCGGTGCTCTCGCCGGAGGAGCTCGCGCGGGGCGTGGCGGACGTTCGCCGGGCCGCGACCAAGGCCGGGCGCGACGACTCCGCGATCGACATCGCGCCGCAGTTCGCCTGCTCGATCGGCCGCACTCACGAGGAGGCCGTGAAGCGCTTCCACGCCTCGCAGCTCTACAAGCACCTGGAGTCGCTGAAGCGATCCACGCTGCGCGAGCAGACGGGCGGCTTCGAGCAGCGCAACCTCATCGGCAGCCCGGCGGAGATCTGCGAGAGGATTCGCGTCTACCAGCAGGCGGGCGTCACCACGCTCTCGGGCCTGCTCTTCGTGGCGAACACCGTGCCCGAGATGCAGGAGGCGATCGACCTCTTCGGGCGCGAGGTCATCCCCAACTTCAGGTGAGACGATGGACGCACACCGACGGCAGCGCCTGACCGCCGTGCTGGAGGCCGAGGGCCTCGACGCGCTGGTGGCCACCACGACCGAGAACGTCTACTACGTGAGCGGCCTCCGCTCCATCTCCCACGCGCTCTTCCGCGGCCTCGAGCTCTACGCCGTCTTCACACGCCGCGGGACCGCGCTGGTCATCCCCTTGATCGACACGACCGGCGTGGCCGCCGACCGGATCGAGGTCGACCACGTTGCGTGTTACGGCAAGTTTTTCTTCGAGTACGCCGACGACCCCGGCGAGATCGGCCGCAAGATCCGCGAGTGGACGCGCGCGCCCGCGCCGAGCCCCGCCGACGCGCTGGCCGGCGTCCTCGGCGAGCTCGGCGTGCTCGGCCGGCGCGTGGGCCTCGACGAGGGCAACCTGTTCGCGCCCACGTGGAAGCGCGTCGAGGAGCGGCTGGCGGGAACGACGCTGGTGCCGGCCTACCAGATGTTCCGCCAGGCGCGCATGGTGAAAGGGCCGGACGAGGTGGCGGCGCTGGAGCGCGCGGCGCTCGTTGCCGAGGACGGCATTGCCGCGGTCCTGGCGATGCTCAAGCCCGGCGTCACCGAGCGCGAGGCGGCGCGCGTGTACGAGCAGGAGGTGCTGCGCCGCGGCGCCCAGCCGTTCTTCACCGTGGTCACCATCGGCGAGCGGGCGGCGCTGGCCGACGTCTATCCCTCGGAGCGGGCGCTCCGCCCCGGCGATCTCGTGCGCTTCGACCTCGGCTGCCTCTGGGGCGCCTATCGCTCGGACATCTCGCGCACGGCCGTGCTGGGCAAGCCCGGCGACAAACAGGCGCGCTACTACGCGGCGATCCTGGCCGGTGAGCGCGCCGCCATCGCCGCCATGAAGCCCGGCGTGCCGGTGAGCCGGCTCTTCGACCTCGCCGTCCGCGTCACGCGCGAGAGCGGCCTGGCCCACTACCAGCGACACCACGTCGGCCACGGGATCGGGCTCGAGCCCTACGACCCGCCGACGATCAACGCGACGACGAACACCGCGCTCGAGGCCGGCATGGTGTTCTGCGTCGAGACGCCCTACTACGAGCACGGCTGGGGCGGCGTGCAGGTCGAGGACGCCGTCGAGGTGACGCCGACCGGCGCGCGGGCGCTGACCCGGTCCAGCCAGGAGCTCGCCGTTGTCGGATGAGCGTCATCGGGATAACGAGGAGGCGATCATGCGACTCGCACTGGCGCTCGTCACCCTGCTGCTCGCGGCGCTCTCCGCCGGAGCGTTGTCCGCCGGAGCGCAGGCCCCGCCCATCCGCATCGGCTTCGCCTCCGCGATGAGCGGTCCCGCCGCGATCACGGGCGAGGGCGTCCGCTGGGGCGCCACGCTCGCCGTCGAGGAGATCAACGCGAGGGGCGGCATCATGGGCCACAAGATCGAGGCCTCCTTCGCCGACAACAAGGCGCAGCCGGGCGAGGCGGTGAGCGCGGTGCGCAAGCTGGCCGACGTCGACCAGGTCGACGTCATCATCGGCCAGACGCACAGCGGCGCTTGCCTGGGAGCCATGCCGGTCGTGAAGGAGATCGGCGTGCCGATGGTGATCGAGGCCTGCTCGCACCCGAAGATCCGCGAGCTCAGCGGCAAGGGCGGCAACGAGTGGACCTTCCGCGTCGCCCTCGACGACGAGATCATGGCCTACACCTTCGCGCGGTACATGGCGCGCAATGGGGTGAAGACCTCGTCGGTGCTGGCGATGAACAACGACTTCGGCCGCGGCGCCGCCGGCGCCTACGAGGCCGCCTTCAAAAAGGCCGGCATCACGCTCGTCTCCACCGAGTTCTTCGACCCCGGTCAGCCGGACTACCGGCCCGTGCTGACGCGGCTGAAGCGCGCCAATCCCGAGACGATCCTCGCCGTCATTCTGGCCAGCGACGGCGCGCCCTTCATGCGGCAGTTCCGCGAGCTGGGGTTGACGCAGAGGATCTTCTCGCGCGGCAGCCTCGCCTCCGCCGAGTTCCTGCACCAGGTGCGCGACAACCCGAAGGTCGGGGACGGCGTCGTCGAGGCCAGCTACTGGGTCACCGGCCTCGATCCGGACTGGGACAGGAAGTGGACGGAACGCTACAAGGTGCCGCCGCGCATCCACGGCAGCCTGGCGGCTATCACGCTCAAGTGGGCGGTCGTGCCCGCGATCGAGATCGCGCTGAAGAAGCACGGCAAGGCCGATCGTCAGACCATCCGCGCCGCGCTGAAGGAGGTCGACGTCAAGGACTCGCCGCTCGGCCCGATCAAGTTCGACGACAACCACCAGGCGTGGATCAACATGATCCTGCTCGAGATGCGCGACGGCCAGCTGCGCATCCTCGAGAAGCTCCAGACGAGCCCGGCGCTGCTGAATTGAACGAGTCGTGTCTTCGAGGAGCGCCACGGCTCCGCCGGGGTGCTCCGAGCGTTTGCCGGGGAGTCCGAGGGGGCGTAGCTCCCTCGCTTGAAGAACCTGGGGGCCATTTCGGGGCCCCCATCTGATAGACGTTCTCGAGCAGGTGCTGCACGGGCTCACCCTCGGCTCCATGTACGCCATGGTGGCCGCGGGGCTGGCGCTCATGCTGGGCGTGGCGCGCCTCATCAACTTCGCCCACGGCGAGTTCTTCATGCTCGGCGCCTACGCGTTCTGGCTCGGCTACAGCGAGCTCGGCCTGCCCTACCCCGTCGCCGCGCTCCTGGCGCCGGCGGTCATGGTGCTCTTCGGCATCGCGTATCAGCGCACCGTGATCCGCGCGATCCTGCCGCGCTCCTGGCACGTGCAGCTGATCGCCACGCTGGCGACGTCGATCGTGCTGACGAACCTCGCCATCGTCGTCCTCGGCACCCAGCCCAAGGAGGTGCCGACGGCGCTCTCCTCGCGCATCCTCGACGTGGGCGGCTTGCGCGTGGCCTGGCAGCGGCTCCTCGTGCTGGCCGCCAGCCTGCTCATCTTCTGGGGGCTCCACCGCTTCGTCGCACGCACCCGCACGGGCCGCGCGATGCGCGCGATGTCGCAGAACCGTGAGGCGTGCGCGGTGGTGGGCGTGGACGTCCAGCGCGTGACGATGGTGACCTTCGCGCTCTCGGCGGCCCTCGCGGCCCTCGCCGCCGCGCTCGTCTCACCGCTCTTCAACATCTTCCCCGACATGGGGACCGTGCTGACGCTCAAGGCGTTCGCGGCGGTGGTGGCGGGAGGCTTCGGCTACGTCAACGGCGCGATCGCCGCCAGCTTCCTGATCGGCCTCACGGAGGCGCTGGCCGGCAGCTACGTCTCCTACGCCTACAAGGACGCGATCGCCTTCCTGATGATGATCGCGGTTCTGCTCTGGCGGCCGCAGGGCCTCTTCGGCCGCCGGATCGGGATCTGAGGTGCGGCGGGCGAGCGCGCTGGCCTTCGTCGTCATGGTAGTGGCCGCGCCCTGGCTGGTGGCGGCGGCGGTGCCGCGCCAGCAGCGTTACGTCCTGCACGTGCTCATCTTCACCGTGCTCTTCGCGGCGCTGGCGCTGTCCTACGACCTCGTCGTCGGCCACGTCGGCAGCCTCTCGCTCGCTCATCCGGCGTTCTTCGGCGTCGGCGCTTACGCGGCGGCGATCCTCGCCACGCGCGCGCGATGGCCGTTCCTCGCCGACCTCCTCGCCGCGGTGCTGGCCGCCGCCGTCGTCGCCGCGCTCGTCGGTGTGCCGCTCTTCCGGCTGACCGAGCACGCCTTCGCCGTCGGCACGCTCGGCCTGGCGCTCGTCGCGTCGATCGTCGCGAACAACTGGGTCGAGGTCACGCGCGGGCCGCTCTGCATCACCGGCATCCCGAAGCCCGTCCTCGGCCTGCCCGGCGGGCCGACGCTGGCCGTCACGACGCTGCCCGGCTACTACTGGCTCGCCCTGGCCGCCCTCGCCGCGGTCGTGCTCCTCTACCGGCGCCTGACCACGTTCCGGCTGGGACGCGCGTTTCACGCCGTGCGCGACAACGAGCCGCTGGCCGGCGCCGCCGGCATCGACCCGCTCAAGTACCGCCTGCTCGCCTTCACCATCGGCGCCGCGCTCGCCGGCGGCGTCGGCGCGCTCTACGTGCACTACCTCTCCGTCATGTGCCCCGAGGAGATGACCGTCGCCCTCACCGTGAACTTGCTGGTCATCGTCTTCCTGGGCGGGGTGGGCAGCCTGCGAGGCGTGCTGGTGGGCGCCGTCCTCTTCACCGCGCTCCCCGAGGTGCTGCGCCTGGCGCCGACGTGGCGTCTCGTGATCTACGGCGGCCTCCTGCTCCTCGTCGTCGTCCGCTCGCCCGAGGGGATCGAGAGCCTGCTGCGCCGGGCGTCCGGCGCGCGCGCCGGGCGCTGATGGCGCTGCTGGAGGTCCGCGGCCTCGTCAAGCGCTTCCTCGGCGTCACCGCCGTCGATCAAGTCGATCTCGCCGTCGAGCCCGGCGAGCTGGTGAGCCTGATCGGCCCGAACGGCTCGGGCAAGACCACGCTCTTCAACTGCGTCACCGGCTACCTCGCCGCCGACCACGGCCGCGTGCTCTTCCGTGGCCGCGACCTGACCCACGTCGCGCCCCATCGCGTGGCGCGCCTGGGCGTCGCCCGCACGTTCCAGCAGGTGAGCGTCTTCCCGCGCCTGAGCGCGCTCGAGAACCTCCTCGTCTTCCTCCAGCAGCACCAGGAAGAGCACACGCTCGCGCGTCTGATTCGCACCCCACGCCTGCGGCGGCTCGAGGTCGAGGCCGTGGAGCGCGCGCGCCGGCTGCTCGACCTCGTCGGCCTCACGGACAAGGCCGACGCCGCCGCCGGCAGCCTCTCCTACGGGCAGCGCAAGCTGCTCGCCTTCGCCGCCGCGCTCATGCCCGATCCCGACCTGCTCCTGCTCGACGAGCCCGCCGCCGCGGTGAATCCCACGATGATCAATCAGATGAAGAGCCACATCCTCGCGCTCCATCGCCAGGGCAAGACCGTGCTCCTGGTCGAGCACAACATGGAGGTGGTCATGGACATCTCCCAGCGCGTCGTCGTGCTCGACCACGGCCAGAAGATCGCCGAGGGCTCGCCGGACGCCATCCGCCGGGACGCGCGCGTCATCGAGGCGTACTTTGGCCGCTGACGGCGACGGCGCGCTGCTCGAGCTGAGCGAGGTCGTCGCCGGCTACGAGGAAGTCGAGGTGCTGCGCGGCGTGTCGCTCGCGGTGCGCGCGGGCGAGATCGTGTGCATCATCGGCGCCAACGGCGCCGGCAAGTCGACGCTGCTTCGCACCGTGTTCGGCATGGTGCAGCCCCGCGAAGGCGCGATCAGATTCGCCGGCGAGGACATCGCGCGTCGGTCATCGCTGGAGGTTCTCAGGCGGGGCATCGGCTACGTCCCGCAGGGGCGCTGCAACTTCCCGGCGATGAGCGTCGAGGAGAACCTCGAGATGGGCGCTTACCTGCGCCGCGACGCCCGCGTGCGCGGCGACATCGAGACGCTCCTCGCGCGCTTCCCGATGCTCGCAACGAAGCGCCGCGACCCGGCCGGCACGCTGTCCGGCGGCCAGCAGCAAATCTTAGAGATGGCGATCGCGCTGTTACTGCATCCGAGATTGTTAATGGTCGACGAGCCGTCGTTGGGTCTCGACCCGCGCATGGTCGAGATCGTGTTCGACACGCTCCTGGCCATCAACCGCGAGGGCACGACCATCCTCATGGTCGAGCAGAACGCGAAGAAGGCGCTGTCCGTGTCCCACCGCGGCTTCGTCCTGGAGCTCGGCCGCAACCGCTTCGAGGGCAGCGGGCGCGAGCTGCTCGACAACCCCGACGTGCGCCAGCACTACCTGGGAGGGTAACGAGAGGGCGTCAGAAGAGATGCGAAAATATTTACGTTGAGAATGTCTGAGTCTTTCGGGTCTCGACGATGTATTAGTCGTGTGTGGGATACGAACTTCCGACCACAGCACACCATCATACTTAAACGTCTCATAGGTGTCGGAGGCTTGAGGCGGGCGACGCGCCAGCGCGTGATGATGGATGTAACCGACAACGAACACGACGACGGCGCAGGCGAGACAGAGTGCTCCGACGATACGTGCCCAGTGACTCGGCACGAGCAGGGGCAGCCCAACCCCCGTCGGGCACAACATAATGGGAAGTAACAACGGAAACGTGGACTGTCTCGCACGCTACCCGTCGCGCCTTTTGTTCAGCAATTGCTTTCGGTGCCACTCGATCCAGAAGCTCAACCCCGCGTGCCCCCCGTCGGTATTCGTCCTCGCGGCTAGCGGCGGGGCCGCCGCCCACGGCGGCATCGGAACCGAGGGGCTGGCCCCGGGATCGCCATTGTGGAAGTCCATAGCGACCCGCCCGAAGTCGTCGGCCTGCCGTATGAGAGCGTCGTACTGCCGATTGGTTAGTTGCTTCATCGACTCGCGCCGTATGCGACCTAGCCAGTCCAGCAGGCGAGCAATCTGCCGGTTGCGCTGTGCGTCCCTGCTGAACCAGCCCACAATCGCCCACCCCCAAGCCCGGACGTGCTCGATCAGGAAAGCGCCGATTTTGTAGGCGGGTTCGGGGATAGCCATCGTGCCTGATACCTTGTATCAGGTATACTATCTCCCGCGTTCGATCGCCGTTGAGAAACTCGCCAAACTCCGCCGGATCCATCGTCCATCGCTGCGGCACAACGGCAGTTGGTCAAGCGCCTTGACCAGCGCCTGCCGCGACACCGCCGTTACCGGGGCCCCGGCGAGGTGAACCCAGCCTTCGCGTTTGATCGACCCTCGACGCCCGCGTATGCTTCGCGAGGCCTATGACGATGACCGACCGCCTGCTCGATGCGCTCGCGCACTCGGCCTCCCGTCGTTACGGCGGCGAGCCGGTCTCGGAGTTGGCTCACTCACTGCAGTGCGCCGAGCGGGCGGAGGCGGGCGGCGCGGACCCCGATCTTGTTCTGGCCGCTCTCCTCCACGACGTCGGCCGCTATGCAGTGGACCCTGCGCTGGTGCTCGACAGCACGGAGCGAGAATCCGCAGCCGGTCCGACGGCGCGGGGTCACCACGAGGTAGGCGCCGACCTCATCGCGCCCTACGTGCCCGTGCGCGTCGCCTGGCTCGTGCGCATGCACGCCGACGCCAAGCGCTACCTCTGCGCGACCGAGCCCGGCTACCATGAGGTCCTCACGCCGGCCTCCAGGCACACGCTCACCCTGCAGGGCGGCACGATGACTCCGGAGGAAGTCGCGCGATGGTCCGCGCACCCCTGGCTGGCCGATGCCCTTCGCCTCCGCAAGTGGGACGACCAGGCCAAGGTCGTGGGCCAGGTGACGCGACCGCTCTCCGCCTGGGAGCCCCTGTTGAGAACGCGCTTCGGCTGAGGCCCTGATATCGCGTGATGCCGAACGCGCTGCACGCCGATCTCGTGCTCAAGGGCGCCACCATCCTCACCATGGATGCGAAGGACTCGGTCGCGCAGACCGTCGCGGTCAAGCACGGCCGCATCGTCGGAGTCGGAACCGATGCCGACGTGGAAGGCCTCATCGGACGCGGCACCCACGTGCTCGATTGCCGCGGCAAGACGATCGTGCCCGGCTTCATCGATTCCCACACGCACAACACGCTCGTCGGCGAGTTTCGCTACAGCTTCGACCAGCTCAACACGGCCGCGGAGTTGAATCCCACGCTCGACGGCCTCCTTGCGAAGATCAAAGAGCGCGCCGCGGGCGTCTCGCCGGGCGAATGGATCGGCGGGCGCAACTACGATCCCAACGCCATGCGCGAAGGCCGCTGGCCAACGAGGCACGAGCTCGATGCAGTCGCACCGCTCAATCCGGTCCTCATCACGATCCGAGGCGGGCACGCGTGTGTCGCGAACACGCGCGCGCTCGAGCTCGCCGGCATCACGCGCGACACGCCCGATCCCGAGGGCGGTGTGATCGATCGAGACGAGGCGGGCGACCTCACCGGCGTCCTGCGCGACGTCCACGACATCCGCGCGGTGCCGCCCCCCGCCACGCTCGCGGACCTGAAGGACGGCCTCGCGCGACTCAATCGCATGTACCTCAAGCTCGGGATCACCTCCGCGCACGACTGCGGCGCCGCGCCGCGGCCCGAGCCCTACCGTGCCTACCAGGAGGCCGTCGCCGAGGATCGCTGGCAGATCCGGACATACCTCTTTCCATATCTCGACTATGTGCTGGCGCACGACGCCGGACTGCGCACCGGCTTCGGCGACGACCGCCTGCGCATGGGCGGCGTGAAGCTCTTCATGGACGGCTCCATCCAGTGCTTCACGTGCGCATTCCGCGAGCGTTACGTCGGTCGGGACACGCGCGGCTGGGAGGGCCTGCGGTACTCCCAGGACAAGGCGAACGACGCGGTGATGGAAGCGCATCGGCGCGGCTATCAGGTCGCCATCCACGCGCAGGGCGACTGGGGCATTACCGTCGCGGTGAACGCGATCGAGCAGGCGCTGGACCGTCTTCCGCGCCCGGACGCGCTCCACCGGATCGAGCACACCCTCTGTCCCACAATCGACGACCTGCGGCGCATGAAGCGTCTCGGGATCATTCCCAACTTCTATCTCTTCCATCCGTGGTTCTGGGGCGATCAGCACATCAAGAACTTCATCGGCCCCGAGCGCGCGGCCCGCATGGTGCCCGCGCGGACCGCGATCGACCTCGGGCTTCGGCCCTGCGCGCACTCCGACTGCCCGGTGTGCACGCCCGACGATCCCGTGTGGCCGTCGAATCCTCTTTGGGCGATGGCCTGCGCGACGACGCGGAAGACGCGAACCGGCGCCGACATCGGGCCGCGGGAGCGCATCACGCCGCTCGAGGCCCTCCGGCTCTATACGATCAACGGGGCGCACGCCTCGTTCGAAGAGAAGATCAAAGGTTCGATCGAGGTCGGCAAGCTCGCCGACCTGATCGTGCTCGCCGAAAACCCGCTGACCGTCGATACCTGGCACATCAAGGACATCGCGGTCGAGAAGACGATCGTTGGCGGTGACATCCTCTATGATGTCGCCGGGTGACAGGAGGTCAGGTATGACGGGACGTCGCGTGCTCCTGGCTCTCGCCGTGGTCCTTTCGCTGACCGCGTGGCTCGCGGCGCCGGTGGCGGCGCAGAAGCGTGGCGGCACCATCGTCGTCGGCAACGCCGCGTCGCTGAACCGGCAGGAGATCATCGACACCGTCCTCTTGGGCCGCGGCAAGCTGACGGCGGCCATCCCGCCCGCCACGGTGCCGTACGTGCTGCCGCCGAACGAGATCGCGACGCTCCCGTTCTACAAGCAGGACTACGAGCTCGTGAAGAAGCTCTTGCGGGAGGGCGGCCAGCCGAACGGCTTCGAGTTCGTCTACAAGACGTCGCCGCACAGCCCGGACTACGTCCCGGCCGCGCAGGTCATCCAGCGCCAGTAGCATTCTCAGTGCAGTCATGCGCACGGGCTGCCGCGCGGTTTCAGTTGATCAGGCGGCCGTTAGACGAAGGACTTCTGTTTCCCTTGCGCACGCGTATCAGCGCGCGACCGACTGGCATGCGCGCCGCCCCCCGGCTGAGTGCGCGCCAAGCCCGGCCGCTCGGCACCGGCCGCTTATCTCCCGCCGATGAGGAAGCGGATCGTCCTTTTCCCCGGCATGAAGAAGTAGGCACCGCCCCGCACGGTGACGAAATTGCCCATGCGTTTAAGGCGCAGCGGCCCCCGCTCCGTGGGGATGGTCAGCACGTCGCTCAACCCCGGGCGACGGGCGAGCGAATCGACCTCGTTCTCGAGCCCGTGAAAGCTCGACCCGAGCATGTAGGTCTGCTGCACAAACTCGAACTGTCGCTCGATGTCCGCGTTCACGCACATGAACAGCAGACCCGGATGCCGCAACCCGTTCTGCGGGGAGTAGCGGCGGCCGACGCGGAAGATGCGGTGCCGGTTGGAGATCGTCAGTTGGTCCTCGGATCCCGGCTCGAAACTGTCGCGCGGGTTGACGCGGCGGATGTGGGCGCCGAACGGGCAGCGCAGGCCGTCCGGGTCTTCGGTGCCGAACAGGAAATCGTTGTCGGGCAGCGTGCCCGGCCTGCTCACCGATCCTGGCTGATCCGGATGCCTGACCAGCGACGTGCCATCCGCCCAGCGGCCGAGCATCTTCGCGCCGATCCAGGCAGCCAGCGACCGGGCATCGCCCGGGGGGACCCGCGGGTTGCCAACCAGGCCTGCCGACGTGTCGGCGAGAAATGCATCGAATGCGGTTTTGTTCTGTTCGAGCTGGCGCACCACGAGGTAGGTGCCGTTGTACCCCAGGTCGAAGTCGCCGGCGGCGGATGGTGAAGGCGGAATGTGGCCGCGGTTGTCCGAGTAGCCGAGGATCATCTCCCCCGGCTCGACGACGTGAATCCGGTTCCTTGCGATGACCCATTTTCGCGCGCCGCGCACGATCGGCTGCGAGACGCCGTCGGCGAAGCCGAACGGTTCTCCGATCGGAGTGTTTTTCGGCGGCATCTCGTCCAGCAGGATCTCGTAGATGACCTCGATCCCGAATCTCAGGAGCTGCGCCTTCCGCTGGGCAGTCTGTTGTTGCAGGATATCGTCGGACAGAGCGTACAGGTTCAGGATTGCATCGGCCTCTTTCCCGGGGCCGCCCCAGCACCAGCCCTCCGGAGCGTTGATCCCGACGTCGCCGAGTGCGCGCGCCCGCCACGGCGCGGCCATGCCATGCTGAAACGCCGTGGGAAAGGTCGAAAGCGCCTGCTCATCGAGCCCGAGTTTTCGCAGGCCGCTTGCCGACAGCCCCAGCACGAGCGTCGGTCCATCGGGCTTCCTTTCTCCGTAACCAATGGCCAGCTCGATTTCTGCGAGCCAAGCCCGGGTTTGGCCCGGTACGTCCGAAAGCCGCAGCACGAGGCTCCGGGCCCAGTGCAGGCCGGGGAGCGCGCCGAACACGAGAGTTGGAATGTGGTCGGATTCAACCGTGGAGACCTTGGGCGGCGCAAACCGGAAATGGACCAGCCAGCGCGCGGCGTCGGCCTCCGTCGAGGCTGTTGCGAATCCGTCTCGGATCGCCGCATTGGTGCGCACGCGAAGGGTCGTCAGCGCCGGGTAGGCCGCGTACCAGAAGCGGGTCGGGTGCTGCTGTCGCCGCGCCCAGCGCTTGAAACGGTCGCCGTCCTTCGCGCCATCCTGCACCAGATTCTTCGTCCTCGGGAAACCCTGCGTATTGCTCCAGATGCCGGTCAGCCCTTCGTGCGCCCGCAAGATGAAGTCTTCCAGGTAGCTCTCCCAGCTTCCGATGTAGTTGGAGAAGAACAGCAGCTTGTCCGTCCCGGGAAGCAGGATCCAGCGCGCGAAATGGATCGTGCCGATGTTGGACAGGAATCCCGGGCGGGAGCGGTACGGAGCGAGCGCGACCACCCAGAGGGCAAGGCGCAGCGTCAGACGCCGCAGCCACCCGGACTTCATCGTGAAAACGGCCGCGAGGTGGTTCTGCGCACACTTGTTCTCGCGCTCCATGATCTCGCCCACCACTTGCGCCGACGGGTCCCTGTCGTCTGGGACGTCCATGCGCTCCTTGTGCCGGAACCACGCGTAGGCAATCACCGGCGCGATTCCGGCAAGCACGAGTTCGGCGCCGAGCGCCAGGGTGGCCGCCCAGAGGCCCTGCCACACCAGAACCAGCAGAACCAGCGCCGGGAGGACGAACAGCGGCCAGAGGAACGTGCGCAGTGCCGACCACACCACGGGGCCAACGAAGCTCCAACCCTTCGGGGCGTCCGCCAGCAGCGGCATCGGCTCGGCGACAAACGCCCATTTGTAGACGGCTTCGCCGAAAAGGTGCGCGCGGACGCGCTCGAGGGTCGCCAGGGCGGAGCCTTGCGCAGGAAGATCGTCGAGGATTTGCTGTATCCGGGCGGCGAGTTCCGCCTCCCGGCGAATGCGCCCTACGGTCATGCCAGGCGTGCCGGTGAACACCACGCCCGAGACCGCGAACCACCCCTGGCCGACCTGGCGGTCGTGTCGCACGAGGAACTCGCCCAGTTGCGACTCAGGGACGTGAACGCCGGCCAAGGCGAGAACACGGCACAGCTCGGGGCCGATCTCTCGCGCCAGCCGGTTGAGGACGCCGCCAGGATAGCCGTCGGCGGAAGCCTCGAGCACGAGGTACGCCGATCCGCCGGATGAATCGCGCACGACGGTGAGGCTCATGAAGTGCACGAACGCGCTCGCGTTCAGCGTCTCGGAGAGCGGCGGCCGTGCAAGATTGCCCAGCGCGTCCAGGTGCGCATTGACGGCCACCGACCGGCTGTCATCGAACGGAACAACGACGGTTACGAACGCATGGGCCATGGTGTTTCTTCCTCGACTAGGGGTCGAATTCGACGCTCAGGTGTGCGGGCATCAGGCCGATCGTCTGCATCTGGCCGTCCCGACCCGGGGCGCGGCGGAGCCCGCGTTTTTTCAACAACGGCTTGAGGGTCTGCGTGATCTGCGCTCCTGCAAGAAACGCCCCGATGCACCAGTGCAGCCCGTAGCCGAATAGCATGTACTCGTGGTTCCGGCGATCCGGACGGAATTTCTTCGGTTCGACGACCCTGCGCTCGTCGAACATGGCCGACTGCGTACTCACCAGCAGCCGGGTGCCGGCCCGGATCCGTTTCGCCTTGGAACTACCATCGGCGATCGTGTAGTCCTTCGCGCATTCACGGAACGGGCCCGGATTGATGGGTTTGAAGCGCATCGTCTCGAACAGGCACCGCCAGAGCAGTTCGTCGTCGTCGGTGCGCGCCGCCTCTTGGGCGCTCGCCATGAATTCTGGTCGGCGCAGCAGCATCTCGAGCACGTTGCCCGATGCGATCGTATTAGTAGGCACGAAACCGGTCAGCATGCCGAACAGTTCGGCGCGAATCATGTCGTCGCTGGGATCTCCGGCGCTTTGCTTCTGCATCGCGACCAGGCGGGCGACGATGGTGGGGGAGGGGTTCACTCCCTGTTTCGCATTGCGGATCGCTTGGTCGATGAGCGGGCGGATGCCGTTCGCCGCCGCGCGCGCTGTGGCCACCTTGGGGCCGGGTTTGTCCGATGGGGGCCCGAACACATACGTGCTCACCGCGATCGTCCATTGCGCGAAGAGCTTCGGGTCTGGAACATCGATGCCGTAATAGTCTCGACAGAGCAGGGTCGGGACGCGCGTGAGCAGATCTTCGATCGCATCGATCCGGCCGCTGCAGCCCGCGACGATCTGCTCGGCCAGCTCGGCGGAGCGGGGCGCGATAGTCGCAGCGACGTCCTCGAGCCTGAACGCCTGCATGATCTGCAGGCGCTGGCGCCTGTATTCGGGCCCGTCCTGCATCGCCAGCACGAACTTCGGCCCCGCCATCAGTTCCATCATCCGGCGGTCGAACGGCACCTGAAACACCTGTTCCTGGGCGAGCACTTCCCGCACGTGCTCGAAGCGCGTCACCATGGCCCACCGGGTGAACGGAACGCGGGCAATCGGCCAGTATCTTCGCAGGAGGCCCATCCACCACTGAGGCCGATCGAGCAGCCGCTTGATGACCGCGCTGCCCGGCCAGCGCCATTGCATATCGTCGATGTCGAAGCTGCTGCACGGTGGTGACGCATTCATCTCGAACTCCCCTGTGACCGAAGCTGTTCGCGCAGCGTTTCGGCTTCCTTCCAGGCCGGCAGGCTCCGTCCTTCGGTCAGTCCATCGCAGCACGTCCCGAGCAGGTCGGCGGCTTGCCCGGACTTGCCCTGCTCCGCCCACAACCGCGCCAGGCTGATCGCGGCGTAAAACTCCCAGGTCTTCGCGTGCTGCTCGCGGGCGAGCGACAGGGCACTGAGATAGGCCGACTCGACCTCGGCCGGTTCGCCGCCAGGGCACAGGCGAAGGTAATCGCCGAGCAGCCGCTGACACTCCGGCCAGTAGTACCGTTCTGATCCCGACGTCAGCTCCGTCCGCACCATCGACGCGTAGCGCCCAGCTTCGTCGAAGCGGCCGAGCGAAGCCAGCGCGCGGGCGTGAACCGCGTAGTGAACAGGAACCGAATGGCCGGTCTGAGTTCTCGCCAGCCAGGCGAATCCGTCTTCCATCACGCGAATCGATCCCTCCGCGTCCCCGTTCAGCGACAAGGCGTGAGCGTGGATGATCGAACCGTAGCCCTTCCACATTTCGAGCTGATGCCGGCTGGCAAAGTCGATGGTCTCGGCGCTCAGAGCAAGCGCCTCGTCCACGCTGCGATTGAAGGCAGCGATGACCGACGAATATGCGAGCGCGTGGCAGAGGGTGTGCACATGTCCTAGGACGCGCGCCGAGGCGAGCGCTTCGGCAACGACACTTCGCGCCGCGTCGATACGGCCGAGACACCAAAGGGCGAGCCCCAGGTGAAACCCGGTCGCAATGTCTGGCTCGGTGGAGAACCGGTCCGCGAGCGCAATCCGCTCTTCGCGCGAACGCTGCCGCAGGGAACCTGACAGCGCCAGCGCACGGTCGAAGGACTGGATCGCGAGCGCCGGCGCGCCCGTGATCACCTGGGACATGGCGAGCGACCGGAGCGCGGTGATCATGTGCGAGGTGCTGCTGTCGCGTTCCGCCTCCCGCACCATGCTGCCCGCGGCTTCGAGCGCCCTGTCATGCTCCCCGCGGATATACAGCGCGACCCACACCGCATAGAACACGGAAAAGCGGTGCGGCGCGTCGCTCATCGCGCCAACCAGCTCCTGGGCGCGCGTGAACGCGGCGACCGTCTGCGAGTGACTGTATCCGCGCAACGGAATCGACGCCTGGCCGAGCGCCAGCAGGATCAGTAGGCGGCGCTCGAGCCACGCCCGGGTCTCTCCCATCTGCTCGGCCAGGCGCAACGCCTGGCTCAAGTGGGCGAGGGCCTCCTTGTAGGCGGGACGCGCGATCGCCTGCGCACCGGCCTTCTGCCAGCTGGCGATGGCTTTTTCGTTGAGGCCCGCCTGCATCGCATGGAACGCGAGGATTTCCGGCGGCGTGTCGGGCAACGCTTCCAGGGCATTCACCAGCCGTTCGTGAATCTGCTGGCGCTTGGCCTTGAGCAGGCTTTCGTACGCGGCATCGCGCACCAGCGCGTGCTTGAAAGCGTATTGTCCTTCCTGCGGGGTTCCCCGGCTGAAGATCAGCTCCGCCTCGACCAGGCGGGCGAGGGCTTGGTCCGGCGCATTGCCCGGCGGCGGCATGATCGCCGTGAGCAAACGGTGGCTGAATTCGCGGCCGATGCAGGCTGCGGTCTGGGCCACCTCCTTGACCGGCCGTAACCGGTCGAGCCGGGCCATCAGGCTGTCGTGTAACGACGCCGGAATCGCGAGGTTCGGCAGCGGGTCATCGACGACAAACGCATCCTGCGTCTCGTGCAGGACACCCGACTCCAGCAGGGTCTTGGTCAGCTCCTCGATGAACAGCGGGACTCCGTCCGATTTGGCCGCGATTTCGTTCAGCAACTCTTCGGGCAAGGCCTTGCCGCGCGTCACGCCTCTCACCATCGTAGCAATCTGGGTCCGCCCCAGGCGGAAGAGCGGCAGCCGGGTCAGGTTCGGCCGGCTGCCGAAGGCGTCGTGGAAATCCGGCCGCGCGCTCGCGAGGATCAACACGGGCAGGTTCGCGATCCGCTCGAGACACAGGTCGATGAGTTCCAGCGTCGTCGGATCGATCCACTGCACGTCCTCGATCGTCCAGAGCAGCGGCCGGATGCGCGCAACGTCGCCCAGCAGGCCCGTCAGCGCCTCGAACGTACCCAGGCGCTGCTGCTGTGGCGTGAGCTCGAGCGGCCCGTAGCGCTGAACTCCGTCGATGCCGAGCAGCGCGGCGATCAGCGCCATGTCACGCACGCTGCGGGCCCCGAACTCCTTGAGCAGCGCCTCCAGCCGGTCGAGCCGTCTGTCTGGCGTGTCCGCCGGTTCGAAACGGGCGGCGCGGGCAAGATGCTGAATGACAGGAAACAGCGCGCTGTCCGAGTGGTACGGCGAGCACTGGTAGTCCAGGCGCGCAGGCCGCTCGGCCGCGAGGGCGTCCTGCAGCGCGCGGATGATGCGCGACTTGCCGATGCCGGCGTCGCCCGTGATGAGTGTCAACCGTCCTTGACCCGACTGCACACCGCGCCAGTTCTCGATCAGGAGCGTCAGTTCGTTGTCTCGGCCGACCATCGCCGCGAGCAGTTCCCCGCGACGCGCCTCGAAGCGGCTTCCCGACGAGCGTTCGCCAGTGATCGCGTAGGCCGAGACCGGCGCGGCGAAGCCCTTGAGATGCTGCGGGCCGAGATCCCGGAACTCGAAGAGGTGCTCGACCAAGTGATGCGTGTTCGCGCTGACGACCACTTCCCCAGGTGCTGCGACGCCTTGAAGCCGCGCCGCAAGATTGGGGGTCTCGCCCACCACCGCATGCTCCCGGGCGGCGCCTTCACCGAGCAGGTCGCCGGCGACGACGATGCCCGTCGCGATGCCGATTCGCACCGAGAGATTTTCGACCCCCAGCGATCCCATGGCGGTGAGGGCGCCAACGGTCGCAAGCGCCGCGCGCACGCCGCGCTCCGCGTCGTCCTCGTGCGCCAGCGGAAAGCCGAAATGCGCGAGCATGCCATCGCCCAGGTACTGGGCGACGTGGCCGTCGTAGCGCGTCACTGCGCCGACGACCGCATCCTGGTATTTGCGGATCACGTTGCGCAGGTCTTCCGGATCGAGCCGGTTCGAAAGCGCGGTCGAGCCTACGAGGTCCACGAACATGACCGTTAGGTGCCGGCGTTCCGGCGTGGCCGTGGCATCGGGCGCCGTGCCGGCGGTTCTAACTCCGGGCGATCTACCGGGTCCGGCGGCTGGGCTCGGAGACGAACCCGGGGACAGCCCCGCGATCGCCTTGAGGAGCTTCGCCCGGCGACTGAGCGGAATACCGAGCTCCTTCAGGTGCTCGCCGGTCAGCGCGAGCAGCGCTTCGCCATCGATCTCGTTGGCTTCGAACAAATCGGCATACTGGCCGAAGCCGCCCGCTTCCAGCCAGGTGCGGATGTTCAGGCTCATCGGCTTGCGCCCTCCCTTCGGGCGCCGAGTGGCAGGCCCAGCTCCCGCAAGTCCCCTTCGGAGAGACTTCGCAGGCTACCGAGGTCGACTCCGTTATCGAGAAACACAGAGGCGTACTTGCTGAGCCCTAGACGATCCAGTGGACGGATCGAGCCGGGAAACGGAATCTGAACGAGCAGTCTCGCGGTGAGCGTCGGCAAGACGGAGCCGAGCGATTTCAGGCCCAACTGCCAGAACGACGGCCTTAGGAGGCTTTCGACGAAGCTGATTCGACACCAGTCCCTACCCTCTGGGTCAGGAACGGTTGCCTTCCTTGGACGCCTGGATGGCAGCAGCCTTATCACACAGGACCTGCAACTGTGCAAGCCATAAGTATCAGCGGCCGTGGGCTTCATTCCTAAGAGTGTGCGACGCATGCTGACTGACGGCG
>Ga0137386_10000519_pt1 | contig 21772 bp, 22 predicted proteins | sample SagtaG_4_FD_104910 | JGI IMG/M metagenome (GOLD analysis project Ga0137386, IMG submission 104910) | Vadose zone soil microbial communities from Sagehorn Ranch, Mendocino, California, USA - Sage2_R_100_16 metaG | ecosystem: Environmental > Terrestrial > Soil > Vadose zone | place: USA... | reverse complement strand
GATCCGCGGGTGGTCCGCACGCTGCGGCTCCCGGCCGGCCGGGTGGTGAACGTGGTACGGCTGACCTGCGTTGATGACGTTGACGACCAGGTTCGCGACTGGTTGACCGAGGCGTACGACGCCGCGGGCTGACGGAGGTGAGGCGGTGGCGGTACGTAGGCGGCTCTGGATCGTGCTCGCAGTGCTGGTCGTGCTCGCGGGCATCATTGTGCTGGCAGTGATCTTCGGCGGCGGCAGCGGCGGAGGTGGGCCCGGAGGGTACTGACGCGCCGCGGTCCGGCCGGCTCGTCGATCGCGCCGCGCACAGGGCAGGATGTAGGCCGGAGGTGACCGGCGGCCATGGCAGGCAAGATCCGCGACGAGGACATCGGGCTGGTGCGCGAGCGCACCTCGATCGTCGACGTGATCTCCGAGCGGGTGACGCTCAAGCCGGCCGGCGGTGGCAACCTCAAGGGCCTGTGCCCGTTCCACGACGAGAAGACCCCGTCGTTCACCGTCTCGTCGTCGCGCAACCTGTACTTCTGCCACGGCTGCGGCGCCGGCGGCGACGCGATCCGGTTCGTCATGGAGACCGACCACCTGACGTTCGTGGAGGCCGTCGAGCGGCTGGCCGGGAAGGCCGGTATTCAGCTGCGGTACCTCGAGGCCGGTCCGGCGCCGGTCCGCCCGCAGGGGCAGAAGCAGCGGCTGGTCGCGGCGCACGCGTCGGCTGCCGAGTTCTACGCCGACCAGCTCGGCGCGCCGGGCGCCCGGGCGGCCCGGGAGTTCCTGGCGCAGCGCGGGTTCGACCGGGACGCGGCACAGCGGTACGGCTGCGGCTTCGCGCCGGAGGCCTGGGACGCCATGGTGAAGCACCTGCGACAGAAGGGCTTCACCGGTACCGAGCTGGTCACCGCGGGCCTGGCCAAGGAGGCGCGGTCCGGCTCGCTGATCGACCGGTTCCGCCGCCGGCTGCTGTGGCCGATCCGCGACCTGGCCGGCGACGTGATCGGCTTCGGTGCCCGCAAGCTCTTCGAGGACGACGACGGGCCGAAGTACCTCAACACCCCGGAAACGCCGCTGTACAAGAAGTCGCACGTGCTCTACGGCATCGAGCAGGCCAAGCGGGAGATCGCGCGACAGGCCCGGGCGGTGGTCGTCGAGGGGTACACCGACGTCATGGCCTGCCACCTCGCCGGGGTACCGACGGCCGTGGCGACCTGCGGTACGGCGTTCGGCGCGGACCACATCTCGGTACTGCGCCGGCTGCTGATGGACACCGACGCGTTCGCCGGGGAGATCATCTTCACCTTCGACGGGGACGCGGCGGGGCAGAAGGCGGCGCTGCGGGCGTTCGAGGACGACCAGCGGTTCGTCGGCCAGACCTACATCGCGGTGGGCCCGGACAACATGGACCCCTGCGAGCTGCGGCTGGCCAAGGGCGATGCGGCGGTACGGGATCTCGTGGCGCGCCGCGAGCCGTTGATCGCGTTCGCGCTGCGCTCGGTGCTGTCGCGGTACAACCTGGATACGGCCGAGGGGCGGGTGGGCGCGCTGCGGTCCACCGCGCCGCTCGTCGCGAAGATCAAGGATCACGCGCTGCGCCCTGAGTACGCGCGGAAGCTGGCCGGCGACCTCGGCATGGAGCTCGAGACCGTGCAGCGGGCAGTGGCCCGGTCGGGCGGGTCCGTCGCTCCCGCGGCTGCCGGACGCCCGCCGTCCACTGTGGACAGTCCACACGAGATCGTCGAGCGCGAGGCGCTGAAGCTGGCGCTGCAGGTACCGGTGCTCGCCGGGCCGATGTTCGACTCGGTCGCGGTCGACGGGTACCACCATCCGGTGCACATCGCGGTCCGCGCGGCGATCGCGGAGGCCGGCGGCGCGACCGGCGCGGTCGCCGGCGCCGGCTGGGTCGGGCGGGTTCGCGACGCCTGCGCGGACCTGGCCGCCAAGGCGCTCGTCGGCGAGCTGGCCGTGGAGCCGCTGCGGTTGTCCGCGGAGCCGGATCCCAGGTACGTCGGGGTCGTGCTGTCCCAACTGCAACTGTTCACTGTGGACAGTCGGGTCAAGGAGCTGAAGTCCCGGCTGCAGCGGCTGAACCCGGTGACCCACGTCGACGAGCACCTGCGGCTGTTCGGCGAACTGGTTTCGCTGGAACAGCACGCGCGGGCGTTGCGGGACCAGGCGGCAGGCGGGCTGTGAGTGGAGCGCGGCGCGGCGGCGTCTGGACTGAGGAGCGTAGCGACGAGGGAAGACGTCGCACCAAAGCGGCGCGCGGAGCGAACCAGGAGCAGCTGTGATATTCCGCCGGCCTCCCGCACCGCCGGTCGCGAGCCGGCCGCCGCTGGCCCGCGACGAGCGGGTGGTCGCGTGGTCGGACTCCGATTCGGGGGTACTGGTCGCCACGAACCTCGGTCTTTGGTTGCCGGATTTCCTGTCGTGGCATCTGATCCACAAGGCGACCTGGGACGGATCGACGCTCGTGGTGATCCCGGCGCGGAAGGTGGCTTCGCGGGCGGGGTACACCGTTGTGGCGGACGAGCCGGCGGTGTCGTTCCGGCTCGTGGCGGCGCGCGATCTGCCGCATCAGGTGCGCGCCCGGGTGACCCGCTCGGTCGGGTACTCCGGGCACCATCCGCTGCCCGGTGGCGGTGGGGTGCGGGTGGCGGCCCGGCGGGTACCGGGCGTCGACGGGCTGCGCTGGACCGTCCGGTACGACCCGGGGGTCGATTCCGACGACCCGATGACTGTCGAGGCCACCGGCCGGATCGTCGACCAGGTGCGGGAGTAATCCGGCGGCGGGATGTCGTACCCCCGGGTTAGGGTCGGCGCGTGCCGGATGATCCCCTGATCCACGCCCGCGGTCTGGTCAAGCGTTTCGGCGACTTCACGGCGGTTGCGGGCATCGACGTGGACGTGGGCCGCGGCGAGGCGTTCGGTTTCCTTGGCCCCAACGGCGCCGGCAAGAGCTCGACCATGCGGATGATCGGATGCGTCTCCCGGCCGACGGCCGGCACGCTGCGCATCCTCGGTATGGACCCGCGCCGCGACGGGCCCGCCATCCGCGCCCGGCTCGGCGTCTGCCCGCAGCTCGACTCGCTCGACCCGGAGCTGACCGTCGCCGAAAACCTGGTGACCTACGCCCGCTACTTCGGGATACCGCGGCGCACCGCGAAGGCGCGGGCGGCCGAGCTGCTGGAGTTCGTCCAGCTCGCCGAACGGGCCGACAGCCGGGTCGAGCCGCTGTCCGGCGGGATGAAGCGCCGGCTGACCATCGCCCGGGCGCTGGTCAACAACCCCGACATCGCGCTGCTCGACGAGCCGACCACGGGCCTCGACCCACAGGCCCGGCACCTGGTGTGGGACCGCCTGTTCCGGCTCAAGCAGCAGGGCATGACGCTCGTGCTGACCACGCATTACATGGACGAGGCGGAGCAGCTGTGCGACCGGCTGGTCGTCATGGACGGCGGCCGGATCGTGGCCGAGGGCTCGCCCCGCGCGCTGATCGAGCGGTACTCCACCCGCGAGGTCGTCGAGCTGCGGTTCCCGGAGACCGCCTCGGACGACGTGGCGGGGAAGCTGGCCGAGCTGGGGGAGCGGGTGGAGGTGCTGCCCGACCGGATCCTGCTCTACGCCGAGGACGGCGACGCGGCTGCCGACGCGGTACACCGGCTGGGTCTGGCTCCGGCGAGCGTGCTGGTCCGGCGCAGCGGCCTGGAGGACGTCTTCCTGCACCTGACCGGCCGGACCCTGGTCGACTGATGCGCCCCGCCCTCGCCGTCCTCGAGTCGTACCTGGTGGTCTACCGGCGCACCTGGCGCGGTTCGGTGCTCGGTTCGTTCGTCCTGCCAGTGCTCATCATGGTCGGCTTCGGCGTCGGGGTGGGGCACTTCGTCGACGCGGGCGGCCGGCTCGGCCAGGTGCGCTACCTGGACTACATCGTCCCCGGCCAGGTCGCGCTGGGCGCTCTCAACCTGGGCACCTTCGAGTCGATGTGGCCGGTGCTGAGCGGGTTCGAATGGAGCCGCACGTTCCACTCGCTGATCGCCACGCCGCTGCGGATCGCCGACATCTTGAGCGGCGAGCTGCTGTTCATCCTGTTCCGGCTGGTGACCACCAGCGTCGTGTTCCTGGGCATCGCCGCGCTGTTCGGTGCGGTGCACTCGCCGTGGGCCGTGGCCGTCCCGCTCGTCTGCGCGCTGCTCGGGCTCGCGGCCGCGGCGCCGGTACACGCGTTCTCCGCCCGGGTGGTCAGCGACAGCTACTTCTCGCTGCTGATGCGGTTCGCGCTCATCCCGCTCGGGCTGTTCTCCGGCGTGTACTTCCCGATCGCCGCGCTGCCCGGCGCGCTGCGCGTGGTCGCCTACCTGTCCCCGCTGTGGCACGCCACCGAAGTATGCCGGGCCGCCACCCTGCCCGGCGGGCAACTGTCCGCGCTCGGCATCGTCGCGCACCTGGCCTACCTCGGCGGATGGATGGCGCTGGGGTACTGGCTGGCCCTGCGCGCCTTCCGGCGCCGGCTCGTGACGTAGGAGGGACTGGGTTGGTCGTCGCGACATCGTTCGGACCCGGGGCGCTCGGCCGCTTGGACGCCTCGGCACGCCGGTCCGGCTCGGTGACCCGGCGCAACCTCGCCGCGCTCCGCTCGGCCTACTGGATCGTGGTCATCTCCGGCTTCTTCGAGCCACTGCTGTACCTGTTCTCCATCGGCATCGGGGTCGGCCGGCTGGTCGGTACCCTGCCCCTGCCCGACGGTCGCCTGGTGCCCTACGCGCAGTTCGTGGCGCCGGCGATGCTCGCCTCCTCGGCGATGACCGGAGCACTGGCCGAGTCCACGTTCAACTTCTTCGGGAAGATGCGGTACGTGCGGCTGTACGACGGGATCCTGGCGACCCCGGTACGGCCGATGGAGGTGGCGATCGGGGAGCTGCTGTGGGCGATGGCACGGGGTGCGCTCTACAGCGCGGCGTTCCTCGGCGTGATGGTTGCGATGGGGCTGACCAAGCCGCTCTGGGCGCTTGCCGCCTTCCCGGCGACGCTGCTGGTCGGGTTCGCGTTCGGCGGGCTGGGTATGGCGCTGTCCACGTTCATGCGCAGCTGGCAGGACTTCGACGTGATGGGGACGATCCAGTTCGCGCTGTTCCTGTTCTCCGGCACGTTCGCCCCGGTCGGCTCCTACCCGGCCGGGCTCCGCGCCCTCATCGAGGCCACGCCGCTCTATCACGGCGTCGAGCTGATCCGGGGGATCACCACCGGGTCGGAACAGCCCGCGGCACCGCTGGTACACGCCGGGTACCTGCTCGCGATGACCGCGCTCGGCCTGCTCGTCGCCGGGCGCCGGATGGGGCGCCTGCTACTCAAGTAACCCCGGCGAGATCTCCGGAACGTGGGCCGGCCCGCGCCCCGGCGGGACGCGGGCCGGTGATGCCCGGTTCTAGAAGGTGCCGGTGGTGTCCGGGGGCAGCGTCGACGATCCAGTGCTGGTGGTTCCGACCGCCACCGGCTCGGTGCCGGTGTCGCTGGAGCGGAGCCTTTCACCGATGCGCGTGTTGCTGAGCTTGTCGGTGACGGTGGCCTTGCTCTGCTCGTACACCTTGGTCGCCTGCGCCTGGACGACGCCCGCGGCCTCCTGCACGGTGGGGCTCTCCTTGACCTTCTTGGCCGTGCTGACCAGCTCGTCGTAGGCCTGGCGGCCAGCCCGGCTGCCTAGGACGAAGCCCGCGGCGAGCCCGCCGAGGAACATCAACTTTCCGCGCATCGCGGCTCCCTCCGTATCGGACGTGACGTACCAGCGCGTCTGCGCCCGTACGTCATGCCTACGCCCTGTTGTCCTGCCTGAACTAGTATCCTGCCGCGTGGATGACTAAACGCGCAGCCCAAAGTGGCGATTGCCCGAGAGGATGGCACAGCGGCGGGTCTGGGCAAACCCTGTGCGCGCACCTGGGGGTCGTCCTGTACTCTTGTCCGGGTCGCTTCCACCGGCTACCGGCTGGGGCGGGTGCGATCCCCCGTAGCTCAATTGGCAGAGCAACCGGCTGTTAACCGGTAGGTTTTTGGTTCGAGTCCAAACGGGGGAGCTTTTGATCTTGGCTGGGTAATCGCCACGGCGCGGGCAATCACGGCGGAAACCATCTTTGTTCGTCGCTGGGTAAGCTAGCGGCGCCGGGGCGGTAGCTCAGCTGGTTAGAGCAGGCGACTCATAATCGCTCGGTCACGGGTTCGAGTCCCGTCCGCCCCACCCGAAACGGATACCCAAACGGAGGGGTCGCGCGCAGGCGAACGCTGTTCCGACGCTGGGCTCCTGCGGTGTCTCACGATGTTCACCGACGGTGAGCCTGCTGGGGCTGCAGCGGTGGGCTTGACCGGGGTGCGGATACGCTCGGACGCGGACCGGATGGGCTGGAGTGGGGCCGTGCTGGAGATCGACCAGTTTGATCTCGATGAGATCGTGTTCGCGCTGTCGGATCAGAACGTGTACGACGAGCATCTGCACCTGATCAACCCGGAGACCGGGGAGATCGTGCTGTGGACCCGCGAGGGCGGTATCGACGGCGAGACGCCAGTCGACGTCGACGACCTGGACCTCGTCGCGATCCGTCCCTTGCCCTCGTATGTCTGGTACGAGGACATGGCCGACTTCACCGACCTGGTCAGCGACGACCAGGCAGTGCGTCGGCTCGCCCGCGCGATCAACGGCCGCGGAGCGTTCCGCCGGTTCAAGGACGAACTGAACGAGGAATACCCGCACCTACTGCCGGCCTGGTATGCCTTCCGCGACGCCCGAGCCGCCCGCCGCGCGGTCGAGTGGCTGCTCGACGAATCACTGATCAGCCATGACGCCGCGGACCGTTTCCGGGCTGAGCACCCGGATCCGTCCGTGCCCTGAGCGTCGATCGCGCTGGATGGCCACCCACGACCCGGCCACCCCGATCATCGCCGTCCACCTGCAACGCCGCATGCCCGGATACCGGACACTCGGCTTCAACAGGACATGAGCCGACCCGTGTTGACCTGGTCAAATGTCCGGGTAGGGGTCACCGGTGACCGTAATCGGCGGTGTTCGCACTGACGCGTCCGGCCCACCCGAAACACGTACCCAGACGCGGCCCGAAACGCGGGGACGAACGCCCGTCTTCCTCCAGTCGACTTTGTGCTGCTGGATCGTGGAGCCCGTGTGGCTGGTCCTGGGACGGGGCCTGTCTGGCAGGATGTGGGCTCATGTCGAACAAGCGGCGCGGGAGCCGTGAGTCTCCTAACCTCGTGGTGGGCTTGGGCGTGTTGAGCGACGCCGAGGCGGCCCTGGTACGTCAGATGATGATCGAGGAAGAGGCGCCGGATTACGTACTCGATGTGATCCGGCCGGGAAGGACGATGGTCGACCTGCTGGCCGAGATTCAGTCCCGTGCGCCCGAACTGTCGAGCGAGGATATTCTTTCCGGTCTTGGTGAGGCGATGGAGCCGGCGCTGGCCGGCAAGGGCGACCCGTTTCTCGCCGAGGCCGTCGGGTTGGAACTGCTCGGGCTTCTCAACGCCTACCTTCCCGTGGAGGACGCGTTCACCGATTCGTCGGCGTTCGCGGCCAAGGTGATCGAGCTGATCGGGCTCGCCGAGAAGGAGGCGACGCCGGCGGCGGTCGCATTGCTGCGGACGATCGCGGTGCACGGCCCGCAGACGGCCTGTTCGGCGGCCACCGCGGCGGCCGACAGCCTGGTCGCCGGCGGACTGCCCGAGCCGCCGTTCGCGGAGGTTCTCGGTCGGCCGGTCCCGCGTGAGTGCTTCAGCTACGGCGACGACTTCGGCCAGCAGGAGTCGATTGCCTTGACCTTCGCGTACGGGCGGAAGAAGCACGCGGTGTGCGTACTTGTCGACCATGACCTCGGTGGCGGAGTGAAGGACTGCTGGATCACCGCCAAGGCTACCGCGACCAGGAAGAAGTACGAGTCGCTGGGCGGTGGGGGCATGACTTCCTATGCGGACTTGTCGCTCGCCGAGGGCGTGGCCAAGCTGCAGGCCGCTCTGGCGGCGGAACCCTGCCCGGAACAGGTCGATCAGGTACGCGACACGCAGACCTTCCTTCCGATGCTGCGGCAGCGGGTCGCGCTGCTGGTGGAGTCGGTCACGGCCGACTCCGTGTGACCTCGATGGACACGACCTCGATGGACACGGCTGGGCCTCGGCCAGAGCGCAGTTACTTCTGCCGCTCGTGCCACATGGTGGCGAGAGGCCGGTGGGTTCCGGCCGGGTGGTACCTGCTGGAACGCGCCGTCGGCGGGGCGGGCAGGCATCTGCGGCTCGGGGTTTACTGCTCGGTCGACTGCCTGGTACGCGCGAAGGACGAGTTGGCGGAGGGAGCCCGGCGTGGCGTGCTCGCGGCCGAGACGACGGACCGTGTTCGGGCCCGGCTGACGGAGATCGCCCGCACGATGATGCACTCCGGGATGACGGTCCGTCAGGCCGGCGATCACTTGGAGATCCCGACCTCGACGCTGCGGCACTGGCTGCGGGAGGCGGGTCTCGAGCTGGGGCCCAACGGCACGCTGGCCGACCCGGAACCGGCACCCGCCAAGGCGAAGCCGGCAGGCGGAGGGTCTGCGGTCAGCGCGCTCAACGAACTCGCTCAGGCGGGTGTGGTCAGCGACATCCACTACGAGTACGAGACACACGGCCCGCCGCATGCACCGACCTTCGCCTGCACGGCCTCGCTCACCTCAGCAAGTGAGCTGCGTCAAGCGACCGAAATCGGCGACACGAAAGCAGCGGCAAAGGCCTCGGCAGCCAAGGCCTTGCTCGACCAAGTCCAAGACTGAACGTTGTCCGGAATTTCCGGGGCAGCCCACATCTACGCGCCCCCTCGCCGACGAGCATCCGGCCGGACTCTCCCGAGCGTCTGCAAGGCGGTGACATAGCTGTCGGTCGAACCGGCGTCGGTGGAACCCGGGGCCTGTCCGGGGGAAGCGTCGGAGCCGTGGTGCTGCCAGGCCTGCGCCAGCCGGTCCAGGATCTGCTGGCGGGGCAGACCGGCTGCCTGTAGTCGTCGTACCGCCTGCCACAGCTCGGGTGGTTGGTCGTGCCAGAGCTGCTCGACCACTGCGGCGTAGGCGGGCATCCGGCGGGCGTCGGTGCCGCGCGCGGACTGTCCGATCGCGGTGATCACGTCCCGGTGGTGGGCGTCGGCCGGGTCGAGGGCGTCGACGTGGGTCTGCCCGGCGGGCAGGCCGTTCGCGGGTGCGGGGAGCTCGATCAGCCCGCCGCCGCGCCGGCCGGGCAGCGGGACGGCGAACCCGCGCCGGCTCACGATCTGCTGCATTGTGGGGCCGTCCGTGTCAGCCGCGGACAGATCGGCGACGTACGGTGCGAGCGGGTTGAACCGGCGATCGATACTCAGTTTCGAGAACGCGGTGAGTGCGGCGGTCGAGGTCTTCAGCACCTGTTTGCGGGCGGCGCGGGGCAACTCCTTCATGTCAGTGAGCCACCGCACCCAGGTATGGCCGACCCGCACCGCCTGGTCCACCTGGACCGGCGGGGTGATCAACGTGACGGGCAGGACCTCGCCGAACAGGCGCGCCACGACAGCCGGTCCGATCCGGTCCGGCGCGGTCCCGAGCACATCGACGCAGGTGTCGATGATGCGCGCGACGAACATCAGTGCGAGGTCGGGGTCGTCCCACTGGTCGGAATGCGCCGCGCGGAACTCCTCGGCCAGTTGCCGGCGTCGCTGCGCTGGCCACGCCTCGGCGACCTGAACGCCGGTGGGTGTGGCAGGTTCGTCACCGCCGGGCATCGTCATCATTCTGCGGACGGCCAACGGCAGCATGCTGTAGAGCGCATCGCGCTCGGGCGCTGCGGTGAGTACTGGCGGCAGCGACTCGTCGGCCGAGGCGACCAGCGCAGCCCGCAACCGTCCTGCCGCGTCGGCCGCTGGGATCCGCTCGAACCGTCCGCCGTCCCGCTCGGTGTCGCGGGCCATATCCTTTACGGCCTGGTCGAGGTCCGCCGGCTTCACGATCACGTCGATGTTCTTCAAGATTCCCTGGAAGCCCAGGTCGATGGTGAACAACAGCCCGTGGCGCCGTCCCGGCCCGGGGTGTGTGTACTCGCAGTAGATCTGCATGAACTCGCCGAAGACATCGGTCCACACGGCACAGTCGCCGACGACCTCGGCCTTACCGAGGTGGTTGAGCCACCCTGGCAGCTCGGCCGGATCGACGCCACGGTCAGCGCCGGGGGAAGACGCCCGGTCGGAAAGCCGGCGAGCCGCCAGGTGGGCCGGCTCGGTCAGCCCCACCGGGCCGGCCGCCGCCATCGTCTGTAGCAGGATCAGGCACTGCCGTCGCCCGTCGCGCCTGGCCTCGTCGATCAGGTCGAGCATCGCCAGGTGGTACCCAGCGTCGTCGGGTGCCGTGGCCCGGATGGCGCACACGTTGGCGGCCAGCCACAGCTCGGCGTCCAGCGCGTCCGCGGCGTCCGCCAGGTCGGCGCTGCCGGCAAGCACTGCGTCGTACACGTCCCGTAGGCCGGGTAGGCGCAGGACCTGGCGTGTCCCGCCGCGGCCCGGTGATCGCCTGGCCGGTGTGCTCTTGTTGCGACCGTGCCGACTGCGACTCTTTCCGCCCATCCGACGAGGATGCCATGGCGGAAATTCGGTTGTTCCGCCCGGCCGCCGCGGCGGACTCGAACGGCGTGCTCCGATGCGCGACCGGATGGTCCGTGGGGAAGGATGCCTCCATGACGCAGGTGCGGATCGCTGACGCCGATCTTCAGGCGTTCCTCGCTGCCCGCTCGCCGTTGTGGCTGGCCGAGCGGTTGGTGGCGGCAGCGGGGCGCGACCCGGCGCTGCGGGCCGAACTGGAGATCGCCGCACTTGGCGGGGCGGGTGTGGATCGCGTACGCCAGGAGTTGGACCGGGCGTTGTGGGTGGTCGACTACGTTGATGAGGAGGACGCGCCGACCTACGTGGCCGGCGCGGATCGTGCGCTGGGCCTGCTCGGCAAGCTGATCGACGACGGGGCCACCGATGAGACGGCGACGTTGGCGGAGCACGCGATCGACCTGCTCGCCGACGCCGTGGAGAAGGTCCAGGACGAGGGGGAGGCGCAGCAGAGCCTGCGCTGGGCCGTGCAGATCCACATGCGGGCGGTCACCGCTGTGCGCCCCGACCCCACCGCATTGGCCGAGCGGTTGTTCACCTGGGCCGTCGCCGACGAGTGGGGCGTGTTCGCCGACGCGGTGTCCGACTACGCCGAGCCGTTGGGCAGCGTCGGGGGTGCTCGGTTACGCGAACTGATCGACGAGGAGCTGGATCGACTGCCACGGCTCGGGCCCGACGAGACCGGCGGCGGCGAACGGCGCTACAGCGTGTTGACGCTCGCCGAGCGCGTCGCCCGCCCGGACGGCGTGGACGCGGTCGTCGATGTGCTGTCCTACTCCCTGACCTCGGCGCGGGCCTTCACCCGGATCTGCCGGGAACTCATCGAGGCGGGCCGGTCCGAGCAGGCCCTGCGGTGGGCCGAGCGCGGACTGTCCGAGTGCGGGACCGGTCGCGTCGACCACGGCCTGGCCGAGCTGCGCCAGGTCGCCGTCGACCTGTACGCGGCGCTTGGCCGCGACCACGACGCTGCCGACATGGCCTGGCGGGACTTCAAGGCACAGCCGACGCTGGAGGCATACCAGCGGTTGCACCGGCACGCACAGACCGACAGCTCATGGCGCGAACGACGGGACGAGGCGCTGGCTGTGCTGCGCGCTCAGCCCCGCTCGCAGCCCCGCGCCGTCGGGAGTAAACCGCCGGCCGGACCGTACCGCCCCATCGGGCATTCAACCCTGGTGCACGTGTTGCTGTGGGAGGGCGATGTCGAGGCGGCGTGGCGCGCGGCCCACGACGGGGGATGCGCCGAGGGACTATGGCCGGTGCTGGCCCGCCGCCGCGCCGAGCAACACCCGGTCGACGCCATACCGGTGTTGCGCCGTCATGTCGATGAGGTCATCGCCTCCGGCAAACGCGACGCGTACGAGCGGGCTGCCGACCTGATCACGGAACTGGGCACGTACCACGACCGGCTCGGCACATCGGCGGAGTTCGCCGACTACGTTCGGACCGTACGCCAGGCGAACTCCCGCCGCCGCAATCTTCTCGCCGCCCTCGACCGCGCCAGGCTGTCCTGACGGTGACCTCATCCGCCCGCAGAGAGGCCCGATCTCGGCGAGCATGTCGATCACGACGTCAACGAAGCGCTACGTGTCCGCGTCGGTCTGGCACCGGGACCATTGTGGCCTGCGCAAACGTAGCTGCAGCGGATCGCCAGCGATGGTCGCCGGCGGGTTCGCATGGTGATCCCTCCGGCCCACTTTGATCTTGTACGCGAACCAGCTGTTCCTCGTCATCTGGTCTGTGGTGGCCGCATGAGGTACAGTTTTCTGTACGTGTTGCGGAGGTGCCATGCGAACTGTGAACTTCACCCAACTCCGACAGAATCTGGCCGCCGAACTGGACAGCGTGGTCGATGACGCGGAGGAAGTGGTCGTGACCCGGTCGGGCCACGAACCGGTCGTCATCGTGCCGCTGGCGGAGTACGAGGCGATGAAGGAGACGGAGTATCTCCTGCGGAACCCGAGCAACGCCGCAGCACTACGCCGGTCGATCGCCGAGTTGGAGCGTGGCGATGCGAAGGAGCGCAATCTCATTGATCCCGCCGTGCAGGATGTCGCGTGAGGCTTGTCTTCACGTCCACCGCATGGAAGCAGTACCTCAGTCACACCGACCGTAAGCTCGTCAAGCGCATCAACGATCTCATCGCCGATGTCATGCGCAACGGCTACGAAGGCATCGGCAAGCCTGAACCCCTGCGGGGCGAGTTGTCTGGCTTCTGGTCCAGGCGCATCGATTGGGAGCACCGACTGGTGTACCGAATCAAGGGCGAGGACATCGAAATCGTCGCCTCTCGCTATCACTACAGCAACAGGTGAAGGTGTGAGCCTGGTTCGCATGGTGATGCCTCCGGCCCACTGATGATCTTGGCGAGCGAACCTGATCAGTTCGACAGGAGCAGCTCACCGTGCGGCTGCCCATGGGTGTCGTTAGGGCTGTTGGCGCCGGAGAGCGCTGGCCGCCAGGCACGGTCGGGCCATCGAGCGCAACGGTCCGTTCAGGACTCGGCGTTGTGGGCGTGGGGTACGACGAGTCCGGTCTCGTAGGCGGTCACGACGGCTTGGGTGCGGTCGCGCAGGCCGAGCTTGCTCAGCACGCGGCTGACGTGTGTCTTGACGGTTTCCTCGGTGACCACGAGCCGGGCCGCGATTTCCGGGTTGGACAGGCCCTCGGCGATCAGTCGTAATACCTGGGTCTCCCGGGGGGTGAGCGCGTCCAGCGCGGCTGGGTCCGGGGTTCGGGCCTGCGGCGCTGGACCGTGAACTCGCTGATCAGCCGCCGGGTCACGGTCGGTGCGAGCAGTGCGTCACCGGCCGCGATCACCCGTACCGCGTCGAACAGCCGCTCCGCTGTGACGTCCTTGAGCAGGAAGCCGCTGGCCCCGGCGGCGAGGGCGTCGTACACGTACTCGTCCAGGTCAAACGTGGTCAGGATGAGTACCCGCGGGCGGCCGGTACGGCAACCGGTGAGCTGCCGGGTGGCCTCGATACCGTCCATGGTCGGCATGCGCACGTCCATGAGGACGACGTGGGGGGCCAGCCCGCGGCACAGGCGTACCGCCTCGGCTCCGTCGCCCGCGGTTCCGACGACCGTGAAGTCCGGCTGGGTGGCCAGCAGGCCGGCGAACCCGGTGCGTACCACTTCGTGGTCGTCGGCCACCACGATCCGGATCGGGTCCGGTGGCGGCCTCATGCCGGATCCTCGCTGCGCTGCGGTCCGGCATGAGGCACCCACGCGCTGAGCCTTCGATTCGCTCGCTGACGCTCGCTCATGCGTCCCGCTCCGTCTTGGTGGGCAGGGTGACCTGGACCAGGAACCCGCCGCCGGCGGCCGGGCCGGTGCGGAGCTCGCCGCCTATGGCCGCGGTGCGTTCCCGCATGCCGAGCAGACCGTGGCCGTTCGTGGGCGGTGTGGCCGGTGGGCCCGGGCCGTTGTCCCGGATCGACAGCAGCAGCGCGTCGCCGGTGTAGTGCAGCGCCACGTCGACCGCGGCGCCCGGCGCGTGCCGCCGGGAGTTGGTGAGCGACTCCTGGATGATCCGGTATGCGGCCAGCTCGACGCCGGGGTCCAGCGCCACCGGCGGCCCTGAAAGGATCAGCCGGGTACCGGTGCCGGACGCGTCCCGGGCGTCGTCGAGCAGCTCGTTGAGCTGCCGCAGGCCGGGCTGCGGGCGGCGGTCGGCCACCTCCGCCTGGGCGTCCTCGCGCAGTACGCCGAGCAGCCGGCGCATCTCGGTGAGCGCGGCGCGGGCGGTGTCGCCGATGGCGGACAGCCGCTGCGCGCCGGCGGGTGGCATGCCGGCCGTGGCGAGCCGGGCGGTCTCCGCTTGTACCGAGATCATCGAGATGTGGTGTGCCACGACGTCGTGCAGTTCGCGGGCGATCCGGGCGCGCTCGTTGCGGGCCGCGTGGTCCAGCAGCGTGCCGGCGATCTCCTGTTGGGTGGTGCGGTTCGCGCGGGCCTCGGTGTGCGCCCGCCGGATGGTACCGGCCAGCCCGGTCGCCGGGACTAGCGCGGCCAGCAGCACGCTGGGCACGCGTACCCGGGCATCGGCCGGGTCGGCCAGCGCCACGGCCAGGTACGGCAGGCCGAGCAGGACGGCCACGGACCGGACACCGTCGCGGCCCAGCCGGTATCCGGCGATGAGCTCGGCCGCGAGTCCGGCCACGGTCAGCGTGCCGAAGGCCGCCAGGGACAGCACGCCGGCGGCGGCGATGACCGTGGCGGCGACCGTCGGGTGCGGCAGGGCCAGCGGCAGCGTGGTACCCAGGCACACCAGGCACAGCAGCAGCAGGAACTGCGGGGTGGCCGGGGTACGAGTGTGCCAGGCGAGCGCCTCGGCCACGGCGGCCACGCCGAGCAGCGTCCCTATCAGCACGGGCACGTGGCGGGCCGTGACGATCCGCCCGGCCCGCCCGGCCCACCACCGGTCCGCTCGGTACACGTAGGTCATTCTCGCCGCTACCCGGGTCCGTGGCGTCCCTCCGGCCGGGGAGGCCCGGTGTCCCTCGTGCGGGGGATACCGGTCCCGGCGTCCCCCGTGCCGGTGGCCGCCAAGATGGCTCCCCGGCGTGACGACCGGACCCGTGCCTCATGCCTAGCGTGCTGGGCATGGAAGCAACTATCGACGTCACCGGGCTGCGCAAGCGGTTCGGGTCGACGGTGGCGCTGGACGGGGTGACGTTCGCGGTCCGGCCGGGGCAGGTGACCGGGTTCGTCGGGCCCAACGGGGCGGGGAAGTCCACCACGATGCGGGTGATCCTCGGGCTCGACGCGGCGGATGCGGGTACCGCGCTGATCGGGGGCCGGCCGTATCGCAGCCTGCGGCATCCGCTGCGCGAGGTGGGCGCGTTGCTGGACGCCGCCGCGCTGCAGCCGGCCCGCACCGGCCGCAACCATCTGTTGTGGCTGGCGCATTCGCAGGGGCTGACCGGCCGGCGGGTGGACGAGGTGATCGCCAAGGCGGGGCTGGACAGCGCGGCGCGGCGTAAGGCGGGCGGGTACTCGCTGGGCATGCGGCAGCGGTTGGGCATCGCCGTGGCGATGCTCGGCGATCCGCCGGTGCTGATGCTGGACGAGCCGTTCAACGGGCTGGACCCGGAGGGCATCGTGTGGATGCGCGGGTTCCTGCGTGCGCTGGCCGGGCAGGGCCGGGCGGTGCTGGTCTCCAGCCACCTGATGAGCGAGTTGCAGGACACCGCCGACCATCTGGTGGTGGTGGGCCGCGGCCGGGTGGTCAAGGACACCAGCGTGGCGGACCTGCTGGCCGCCGCGGCCGGCGGCCGGGTCCGGTTGCGGACCGCGGCGCGGACCGAGGCGATGACGGTACTGGCGCACGCGGGTGCCACGGTGGCCGTCATCGACCGGGACACCCTGATCGTCACCGGGCTGCCGGCCGAGCGGGTGGTGGCCCGGCTGGGCGAGGGCGGGGTGCCGTTCTCCGAGGTGTCCGCGCACCGGGCCACGCTGGAGGAGGCGTACATGGAACTGACCCGCGACGCCGTGGAGTACCGCGCCGCCCCGGCGCCGGAGGCCACGCGATGACCGCCACCGCGACCGCGTACCGTTCCACCCAGCCGGCCGGGCGAGTGGGCTTCGGGCACCTGCTGCACGCCGAGTGGACCAAGCTCCGGACGGTACGCGGCTGGGTCATCGGGCTGGCCGCGGCACTGCTGGCCACGGTGCTGCTCGGGCTGGTCAGCGCGGGCGGTAGCCACCGCGTGGTGCGGGCGGCGCCCGGCTCGCCGGTAGGCCACGGCACGGGTATCGCCTCCGCGCCGGTCGGGCCGGACGGCGAACCGGTCAACGACGAGTTCTACCTCCTGCACCGCACGCTGACCGGGGACGGCAGCATCACGGTACGGGTGACCTCCCTGGCCGGGACGGTACTCGACCCGGCCGCCACGCCGTCGGGGCCGGACATCGGTACCCCGGAACCGTGGGCCAAGGCCGGGATCATCGTGAAGGCCGGTACCACCCCCGGGTCCCCGTACGTGGCCGTGCTGGTCACCGGCGCGCACGGGGTACGCATGCAGGACAACTACCTCCACGACACAGCGGGCCTCGCCGGTACCGTCTCCGCGAGCGCGCCGCGCTGGCTCCGACTGACCCGAACTGGCGCCACGCTCACCGGCTACGACTCGGCCGACGGCACGCACTGGACCCGGATCGGCACCGCGCACCTGGCCGGGCTGCCGTCCGCCGTGCCGGCCGGGATGTTCGCCACCTCGCCCCAACACGAGGTATTCCAGCAGCACTTCGGCGGCGAGTCCGGAGACTCCAGGCCGTCCCGGGCCACCGGCAGCTTCGACAACGTCGCCATGGGGGGCCAGTGGAGCGGTTCCGGATGGACCGGCGACGACATCGGATCCGCGGGCGGGCCTAAGGGGATCGGCGGCTTCCAGGCCACCGGTGACGGGTTCACGGTCAGCGGCACCGGTGATTTCTCGCCGATCGCGGTCGACACCGAGAGCAGCCTCGAACGCACCCTGATCGGAACCTTCGCCGGGCTGACCGTGGTGGTCGTGCTGGGCGTGCTGTTCATCACCGCGGAGTACCGGCGGGGCATGATCCGCACCACGCTCGCGGCGACCCCCCGGCGCGGCCGGGTCCTGGCCGCCAAGGCGCTGGTGATCGGCCCGGTCACGTTCGCCGTCGGGCTGGTCGCCGAGTTCGCCTCCGTGGTCGTGGCCAAGCCGATCATGAAGCATAACGGCTTCACGCTCAACCCGATCGGCACCGCGACCGAGGCGCGCCTGGTCCTCGGCAGCGCCGCCCTGCTCGCGGTCGCCGCGGTCCTGGCCATGGCCGTCGGCGCCGGGCTGCGGCGCGGTGCGGTGGCGGTGGCCGCGGTCATCGTGCTGATCGTCCTGCCCTACATCCTCGGCACCGCGGGGGTCCTACCCACCGCACCGGCACAGTGGCTGCTGCGGGTCACCCCGGCCGCGGCGTTCGCCGTCCAGCAGAGCAGCCCCGAATACCACCAGGTGCTCGCCGCGTACACGCCCGCGCAGGGGTACTACCCGCTCGCGCCGTGGGCCGGGTTCGCGGTGCTGTGCGGGTACGCCGCGGCCGTCCTCGGGCTGGCCGTGGTGCTGCTGCGCCGGAGGGACGCGTGAGGGATGCGATCCACGCGGAGTGGACCAAGCTGCGCACCACCCCGGGTACCGGCGGGCTGCTGCTCGCCGCCGTCGCGCTCACCGTCGCGGTCGGCCTGGTGGCGACCGGGTCGGCGAGCTGCCCGGCCACCGGCTGCGCGGTGGACGTCACCAAACAGGCGCTCACCGGGATCCAGCTCGGCCAGGCGGTCGTCGCCGTCCTGGCCGTGTTGGCCGTCGGCGGGGAGTACAGCACCGGGATGATCCGGACCACGCTGCTCGCGGTACCGCGCCGGGGCACGGTACTGGCGGCCAAGGCGGTGATCGTCACCGGCGCCGTGCTGGCCGCCGGTGCCGTCGCCGTGCTGGGCTGCGTCCTGGCCGGGCGGCTGATCCTGCCCGGGAGCGGGTTCACCGAGGCGCACGGGTACCCACCCCTGTCGCTGGGGGACGGGCCCGCGCTGCGCTCCGCCGCCGGCTCGGTGTTGTACCTGGGCCTCATCGGCCTGCTCAGCCTGGGCGCGGCCACCGCCGTGCGGGACTCCGCAACCGCGGTCGGGGTCGTGCTCGGCCTGCTGTATCTGTTCCCGGTGCTCACCCACACGATCACCAGCCCGCACTGGCAGCGGCACCTGGAACAGGCCGGGCCAAGCACCGCCGGCCTGTCCATCCAGGCCACCATCGGCCTGCGCAGCCTGCCCATCGGGCCGTGGGCCGGGCTCGGCGTGCTCGCCCTCTGGGCCACCGGTGCCCTACTCATCGGCGGGCTGCTGCTGCGCCTACGCGACGCGTGACCCGCGCGCCGACCGGCCCGCCGTGACCGGGGCCGCCGCCGTGTTGGAGCGTCTTGCGGCAGCGCTGGACGCACCTTCTTTGTGAATCTCACCGAGAATTGTGCGAACCGCAGGTTCCCGATCGCGGCCGGTTCTGACGACATGGAACGAGTGGTCGCCTTCCAGAAGATCAGTCGGGCGTGTACGACCGTCGTAGCTGTGGCCGATCGTGATCGAGATGGGGAGTACCGGCCGTTGACCGTCGCGCGGCTGGGAAGCCTGCTGACCGGTGCCGATGAGTCACGGCGGTGGCGGTTGATCGCGGAGTTCCTGGAGGAGTACCGCTGGGAGCCGGCCGACACGCGCTTCGCGCTACTGACGCAGGAGCCGGCGGGCACCGGGGCCGAGCACTGGGATGTGTTCCTGGCGGCCCTCGCCGAACATCTTGCTGCCCGCGACGGCCACGGGGCACCGCCTTGGGTGGAGTCCCGGTCGTTGCGTCGGTTCTGGTTCCCCTTCAACACTCGGGCGGCGCGGGCGGATGCGGTAGTGCACGCGCCTGCAGCGTTCCGCCGGCGTGGGGTGTACGTCGCGGCCCAGGAACTGGAGGTTGCGTGAGTGCCGACGACCCGCTCCTTGATCGAGCGGCGATCATAGAGGCGTTCCGACGGCTCGGTGACCGGTTGGCACGGCGGGGCTTGGTCGCCGACGTATATGTCTTCGACGGTGCCGCCATGGCGATGGCGTACGACGCCCGCCGGGCAACTCGTGAGATCGACGCGGTGTTCAAACCCCACGGCGTGGTGGTGGAGGAGGCGCGGGCCGTTGCCATCGAACTGGGACTGCCGCACTGGTGGCTGAACGAGCAGGCCAGCTCGTACGTCGCTGCCGGTGGTGACCCGACAGCTCCTCGGGTGTTCGATCATCCGGGGCTGCGAGTGTCGGCCGCTTCGCCCGAACACCTGTGCGCCGAGATCTTCCCAGAGGAGGAGGTACCACCACGGGCGAGGCTGGTGTTGGAAGACGTATTCGGCGACCGGTGATTGTCGATGCGGGTGTCCACGACCCGGCCGATGCGCGCGCTGGTCGCCAGGCAGGCGCGCAAGGCCGACGCCATCACGCTGCAGGACTACCCCAGCTGAGCTGACCGACCGTTACGGCGGCAGGCACGGTACCAGGGGTGGCAACGGTGGGGCACTGGCGTTTGCCGCCGGCTGGCCGACCAGGTCGCCGATCACAGCCGTCGGGGCTTTGATGATCTCGTCGAGGATCTGCTCGACGATCGGGCGGGGGTGCAGGACCACCGGCCGCAGCGTGACCGGCGGCGTGCCGGGTATGACGGGCACGCCGATGTCCGGTACCGGGATCGTGCGGTCGTCGAGGGCGGGGTTGGCCAGTACCGACGGCTTGAAGTCGGTGACGTAGTGCGCGACCCACTTGTCGACCTCGCCGGCCATCGTCGAGGTGAGCGTGCCCCAGTGCCAGTCCTCCTGGGCGTCATTGAGCCCGGGCGCCTCCTGCGGCACGTACTTCTCCACCGCCTGGTAGGGCGGCGCCCACCGCTCCGCGATGGCCTGCTGCGCCCAGACCAGGTCGGGCGGCGCGTCACCGGTTGCGCGGAACGACAGCTCGACCCGGCGGTCCGACGCGTACCCCGACGGCTCGGCGTTGACCAGTCGCATCTCCCCGGCCGACGTGGTGCTGATCCGCATCGGTGCCACGCCACGGGCCATCAGCGCCGCGGCCGCCGCCTCGGCCCGGCGCATTCCCAGGTTGAAGTTGTAGCCGTCGCCGCCGATCGGGCAGGTGTGCCCGATCAGATCCACCACCTGTTCGCTGTGCGCGGTCAGGTAGTCGGCGACCTTGTCGAGCGCCGCCGCGCTCGCCCCGTCGATCCCGCTGGAGTCGAACCCGAAGTGCACCACCCCGGGGACCGATCCGCCGCCGGCGGAGCCGGCGCCCGGCGGGGCCGGGGTCGCCCCGCGCGAGGCGGCGCGGGTACGGCCGCGGGCCTGGGTCGCCACGAGCTGCTCGCGGGCCGTGATCACGGCGAGCTCGGCCTGCTCCCGGCTGGTGGGACTGCAGCCGAGGGCGCCGTCGCCGTAAGCCATCCACGGCGCCGGATGGGCGTCGCTGCGTACCCAGATGCCGCGCTCGTTGTCGGTATCGTGCAGGACGCCGCTGATCGCGCCGGAGATGCCCAACCCGAACAGGTCCTGGAACCTCTCCCGGATCATCCCGTCGAACACGGCGAGGACGGCCGCGAGGATCGCGTCGAACTCGGCGTGGACGACCGCGTTCGGCGCGACCATCTGGCGGCCCAGGTCGTCGGTGAGCGCCTTGCTCACGCGCTCGCGGGCGTGGGTGAGGAACGGCCCGAGCGCCTGCGGGGCGAAGTCGCTCCGGTACCACGCCATGATCTGCGCGCGGGGCGTGCGGACGTGTCCGGCCGAGAACGAGTCGGTGAGGAAGTGCTGGCCGAATGCCTCGGTCAGCTGCGCCTGCTGCCACTCCTCGTCCTTGGCGTCCATCCCGGACAGCACCGCGAGCAGCAACGCGTTCTCGTGGTAGGACCGCCAGGTCGGGATCGCGGAGCCACCGGCCGAGAAGTGCGCGGCGTTCTGCATCGCCAGCGCCACGTACCGGGCGTTGCTGTGCGCAGCCTCGGCCGGCAGTACCGCTGGAATCGGGCCGGCCACCCGGTCGTGCTCCAGCCGGCCGCGCAGCCGCGCCGGCCCACCCGGGGCGGCGAGGTCCTGGCGCAGCTCGTCGACCGAGCCATACTCGTCGCCCGCGATCGCGACGACCTCGCCCCAGGTGAGCACGATGCCGCCGCCGAGGTCGATGGTCGCTCCGGTGGTGTTGCCGATCTGCTCGTGCTCGGGCCCGGCGAAGCGCTGGACGGCCAGCGGCCCCAACGCCCGGGCAATCGCGCGGTTTCCGCCCGACACCAGGCCGGCCTCCCGCCCGGCACCGATCGCCGCGGCCACCTGCCGCGCCTCGACCTCCGCCCGGTCCGCGGGGTGGCTGACCGTCATGCCGTCCGCGGCCAGGCCGGCATTCTGCTGACCACGTGGGTCAGCTCGTGCGCGAGCAGCGGGCGTACTGAAAACAGATATCATTTCCAGCAGCGGCCTCGCAGGGGGGCGCGCACCGGCCAGCAGTACGCCGATCACTCGCAGACGCCGCCGTCGGAGGCCGCCTGGGGACAGCTCTTCCGGGCCTTCGCGAGCGACGCCATCCACGGCGCGCTGGAACGCCACTTCGGTGTCAAACTG
>Ga0137386_10000501_pt1 | contig 21993 bp, 27 predicted proteins | sample SagtaG_4_FD_104910 | JGI IMG/M metagenome (GOLD analysis project Ga0137386, IMG submission 104910) | Vadose zone soil microbial communities from Sagehorn Ranch, Mendocino, California, USA - Sage2_R_100_16 metaG | ecosystem: Environmental > Terrestrial > Soil > Vadose zone | place: USA... | reverse complement strand
TCGGCGACATCATCGTCGTTTCCGTTAAGGAGGCGATCCCAAACGCCAAGGTCAAAAAGGGTGAAGTGATGAAGGCCGTCGTGGTTCGAACGGCAAAGGAGATCGGACGTTCGGATGGAACCTATATCCGCTTTGACAACAACTCTGCTGTTTTGATCGACAATCAAAAAGAACCCATCGGCACCCGAATCTTCGGTCCGGTAGCGCGCGAACTACGGGCGAAGAAGTTTATGAAAATTATTTCTCTCGCGCCTGAAGTACTCTAGTCGACGGTCGAGGAGAAGACCCTGGTGCAGATTCGAAGAAACGACAGCGTCATGGTGATCGCAGGTAAGGAGCGGGGCAAGACGGGGAAGGTTCTGCGCGTCGTTCCTGATAAAGAGGCTGTCATTATCGAAAGGGTCAATTTAGTTAAGCGACATACGCGCCCGAAAGGGCCGCAGCAACCCGGCGGCATCTTGGAAAAAGAAGCGTCGATTCATCTTTCTAATGTCATGATTATGTGTGACAAGTGCAACGCCCCCGTGCGGATCGGACGAAAGATCCTCGGTGATGGAAAGAAAATTAGGATCTGCCGACGCTGCGGCGAGGCGTTGGAGTAGTGAAACCAGCATGGCACGACTGAAAAGCAAATATCGGGATGAGGTAGTCCCGGCTATGATGAAGGAGTTCGACTACAAGAACTCCATGCAGGTGCCGCGGTTGGAGAAGATCACGATAAACGTTGGCGTAGGCGAAGCGACGCAAAATATCAAGGCTATCGACACGACGGTTGCCGAAATCACCGCCGTCGCGGGGCAAAAACCGGTGGTGACGCGCGCCAAAAGAGCCATCGCAAACTTCAAATTGCGCGAAGGCATTCCCATCGGGTGCATGGTAACTCTGCGACGGGATCGGATGTACGAATTTCTCGATCGGCTGATCCATGTGGCGCTTCCCAGGGTGCGCGATTTCAAGGGGATTGCGGATCGTTCCTTCGACGGGCGGGGCAATTATTCTTTGGGCCTGCGGGAGCAAATCATTTTTCCCGAGATTCACGCCGATAAGGTAGAAAAGACCAGGGGCATGACCGTCTCGTTTATTACCACCGCCAAGACGGATCAGGAGGGCAGAGTCTTGCTTAAACTGTTAGGGATGCCGTTTGTCGGTTAATCAACGAGGGGGAGTTCCATTGGCCAAAAAATGTCTCCGGATAAAGGCTGAAAGGCCCAACAAATTCAAAGTGCGAGAATACAATCGCTGTCCTCTATGCGGGCGCTCGCGGGCATTTTACCGGCGCTTTCGCATGTGCCGGCTCTGTTTGCGGGATCATGCGCGCAAGGGACATATTCCGGGGCTGATCAAGGCCAGTTGGTAAGCTGTGGAGAGAGTACAATGGGAATGACGGATCCAATCGCGGACATGCTGACTCGAATTCGGAACGCGTCGCGGGCGCGGCATCAAAAAGTCACAGTCCCTTGGTCGCGGGTAAAAGAAAATATTGTAAAGATTCTAATTGATGAAGGTTACGTGAAGGAAGCAAGAAAGGTCAAAGCGGCCCAAGGGGGGGGCGACGATCTGGTGATCCAACTACGGTTCGACCGGGAGAATCGGCCTATCATTTCTGGTATGACGCGCGTCAGTAGCCCGGGTCGAAGAGTTTACGTCGGCGCCAATGAAGTGCCGCCGATCCGCAAGGGATTGGGGATCCACATTCTGTCCACTCCGAAGGGGTTTCTAGTGGATCGAGAGGCGCAAAGGGCGAAGGTCGGAGGCGAGCTAATCTGCTCGGTCTGGTAGCTCATTCGAGGTGTAAAGTGTCGCGTATCGGAAAGTTGCCCATCACGATCCCCGCGGGTGTCAAAGTGGCTGTCGATGGCGCCGCCGTTCGTCTTGAGGGGCCAAAGGGAAAACTGCAAACTTCGGTTCCCGCGGGAATCAAGGTTCAAGTGGACGGAAACGCGGTGCGGGTCGAACGCGAAGCCGATGAGCGTAAGATGCGGGCGCTGCATGGATTGACGCGGAAGCTCATTGCCAATATGGCCCAGGGAGTGAGCCAAGGCTTTAGCCGGGTGTTGGAAATCAACGGTGTAGGTTATCGCGCCGAGGTCAGAGGCCAAGAGATCCATATGACGTTGGGGTACTCCCATCCGGTGGTCTTCCTCTTGCCGCAGGGAGTAACGGCCTCGGTGGAAAGGCAGGTCGTTATTACTCTTACCAGCGCCGATCGGCAGTTGCTGGGTGAGATGGCGGCCAAACTTCGGAGTCTCAGATCGCCTGAACCTTACAAAGGCAAAGGGATCAAGTATCGTGAAGAGGTCATTCGGCGCAAAGCCGGAAAAGCCGTTGGCTCTGCGGCAGGCGCGTAGGCGGTCGGGGATAGAAAATGGCGCGGAATCAGAAAAGTATCGCACGGGCACGACGCCAGGAGCGAGTTCGCAAGAAGGTGCTGGGGACGGACGCACGTCCGAGGATCTGCGTATATCGGAGCAACAAGCATATTTATGCTCAGGTGATTTCCGACGATCGAGGAATGACTCTGGCCTCGGTATCGACCCTCGGTGGGGATCTTGCCGAGGCGGTGAAAAAAAGCAAAGGCGTTGAGACGGCCAAGCAGGTCGGCTTAGCATTGGCCAAAATTTGCAAAGAAAAGAATATTACTCGGGTGATTTTTGATCGAAACGGATTTTTGTTCCACGGGCAAGTGAAGGCCGTGGCAGATGGGATCCGTGAAGGCGGATTAGAATTTTAATAGGATAAGAACATGAGGTCGCTTTGGAACGCATTGATCCGCAGGGTTTAGAACTGAAAGAGAAGGTGGTTCACATCAGCCGTGTGGCCAAAGTTGTCAAGGGCGGCCGACGTTTTAGCTTTAGCGCATTGGTGGTTGTTGGGGACAGTCGTTCAGTCGTCGGCTATGGAATGGGAAAGGCCAATGAAGTGCCGGAAGCGATCCGCAAAGGGCTGGAGCAGGCGAAGAAGAGTTTGATTCGGGTTCCCGTCATAGCAGGAACGATTCCCTTCGAAGTAAGCGGACGATTCGGAGCGGGTTATGTGATTCTCAAACCCGCCTCCGATGGAACTGGAGTTATCGCGGGCGGCGGCGTCCGCGCGGTGGTGGAGGCCTCCGGGATTCAAAACGTTTTGACCAAGTGTATCGGCTCCAACAATCCGCACAACATGGTCAAGGCAACGTTTGAGGCGCTGCGGGAGCTTCGCGCTCCGGAGGAAATTGCCGACCGGCGAGGAAAGACGTTGGCGGAGATTCGCTGATTATGAAACTGGATGATCTAAAACCGGCCGCCGGTTCGAATAAAAATCGCAAACGCGTCGGTCGTGGCGATGGTTCAGGTCACGGTAAAACTTCTTGTCGAGGCCACAAGGGGCAAGGGGCCCGGTCCGGGGGGGGTACCAAACCCGGATTTGAGGGTGGTCAGATGCCGCTCCAACGACGCCTGCCAAAGCGCGGCTTCCATAATCCATCACGAATTGAGATGTCAGTGGTCAATCTGGAGCGGCTGGAAGTTTTTCCTTCGGGCAGTGAAGTGACCCCTGAGCGACTAGTTCAGCAGGGTCTGGTTCGGGGGAAGGACAAGCGGATCAAGATTTTGGGGGATGGTTCGTTATCCAAATCCTTGATTGTCAAAGCACACGGCTTTTCCGCCAAAGCGAAAGAGAAGATCGAAGCCCTGGGGGGAAAGGCGGAATTGATAGGGGTCCATGCTTAGCGGTTTTCAGAACGCATCAAGAATTCCCGAGCTTAGGCGCCGTGTGCTTTTCACGCTGGCGATGCTAGCCGTCTATCGTCTCGGTGTCCACGTTCCCACACCGGGTATCGACCGCCACGCCATGGCAGCCTTTTTTGAGCAACAGAAAGGAACTCTTTTCGGGTTTCTTAACCTTTTTTCCGGTGGCGCCCTGGAGCAGTTCTCGGTTTTTTCGCTGGGCATCATGCCCTATATCAGCGCTTCCATTATTTTGCAGCTTCTTACGGTCGTCTTTCCTTATTTGGAACGGCTTTCAAAAGAGGGCGAGGTGGGCCGACGCAAAATCACCCAGTACACCCGTTATGGAACCGTCGTGCTGTCCATTGTTCAAGGGATGATGATCAGCATGGGCTTGGAAGGGACGCACGGGCCGGGCGGCTATAGCCTGGTGTTGAATCCGGGGTGGAGCTTTCGCTTGATGACCGTTATCACATTGACCTCCGGTACGGCGTTTATTATGTGGCTGGGCGAACAAATTACCGAGCGCGGCATTGGCAATGGTATTTCTCTAATTATCTTTGCGGGCATCGTTGCGCGACTACCCTCGGCCGTATCCACGACCATGCAATTCATTCGGGAAGGAGAACTGGGGCCATTGGTCGCCTTGGTCATTCTCGCCCTGAGCGTGGTCGTTGTGGGAGCGATCATTTTTGTTGAACAAGGTCAGCGCCGGATACCGGTACAGTACGCCAAGCGGGTCGTCGGACGAAAGATGTACGGCGGGCAAAGCTCGCACCTGCCGCTCAAGCTCAACACGGCCAATGTCATACCGCCAATTTTTGCTTCTTCCATTCTTATTTTCCCTGCGACCTTGGCACAATTCGCGAATCATCCTTGGTTACAGACCGCGGCGAGTATGCTCACTCCGGGCCAGTGGCTGCATGATGTCGTGTATGTAGCGTTGATCATCTTTTTCGCATTCTTCTACACCGCGGTGGTGTTTAACCCAGTGGATGTGGCTGAAAATATGAAAAAATTCGGCGGTTACATTCCCGGCATTCGACCCGGACAGAAAACCGCTGAGTTTATTGAGCGAGTGCTTTCGCGCGTCACTTTGAGTGGGGCTATTTACCTGTCGATCGTCTGCCTCTTGCCCACGATTCTCGTTAGGCAGCTGAATGTGCCCTTTTATTTCGGTGGAACCGCGCTTTTGATCGTGGTGGGAGTCGCTTTGGATACCGTAGCACAGATGGAGACTCATTTGATTACCCGCAACTATGAGGGATTCATGAAGCGGGGCCGGTTGCGGGGAAGAAGGGGCTGACGATTGGCGGGCAGCGTACGCGTTGTTTTACTGGGCCTTCCCGGAGCAGGGAAAGGAACTCAGGCGAAATGGCTCCAGGAACGGTTCGAAGCCTGTCAGGTATCGACGGGCGACATCCTGAGAAAAGCGGTAGCCGAACAGACCCCGTTGGGTAAACAAGCGGCGGCCTATATTAACCGAGGGGCGTTGGTTCCTGACAGCTTGATTGTAGACTTGGTCGCTGAGCGGCTAAAGGAAAAAGATTGCGACAAGGGTTTTGTTCTGGATGGTTTTCCGAGGACGATTTCTCAGGCCGAGAGCCTCGAAGAGATCCTGAAGAAGATGGGATTGGCGCTGGATTGTGTTTTGTCTGTCCAGGTGCCCCACCGCGTGATCGTCGAAAGGTTGGCGGGAAGGCGCACGTGCAAAGGTTGTGGCGCCCTTTATCATTTGACTCTTGACCCTCCGAGCAAGGAGGGAGTTTGTGATCGGTGTGGCGGCGAGCTTTACCAAAGGGACGATGATCGGGAAGAGACGATTACCGCTCGTCTCAAAGTCTACGAGGCTCAAACGGCACCCCTGGTCAACTATTATCGAGAACGGGGCATGCTAAGGGAGATTGATGGCGTCGGCAAGGTGAATGAGATTCGCAGCCGAGTCCTCCAGGCTCTGGGAGATCGGGGAACATGATTTCGCTCAAATCGGCTCGAGAAATCGAGGTCATGAGGCGGGCGAATATCATCGTTGCCGAGATTCTTCAAGAACTGAAGCAGCGGGTTGCTCCCGGCATTACAACGCTGGAGCTGGACGCCGTCGCCGAAGATCTCACGCTAAAAAAAAAGGCCATACCTGCTTTCAAGGGATATGCCGTCGGGGGCCGAATTTTTCCGTGCTGCCTCTGTGTTTCGATTAACGAAGAGATCGTGCACGGAATCCCCTCCGCCCGGGCGCTACGGGAAGGTGACATCGTGGGGTTGGATTTCGGAGTGGTCTATGAGGGATTTTATGGGGATTCGGCGGTCACCGTGGGCGTCGGAAACGTGAGTGAACAAGCGCGACGGTTGATGGCTGTGACCGAACTGTCGTTACACAAAGGTATTGAGCAGCTGCAGGTGGGAAAGCGATTAGGCGATTTAGGTGCGGCTGTGCAGGGGGTAGCGGAAAGCGCCGGATACTCGGTGGTGAGGGCATTTGTCGGCCACGGCATCGGCAAGAAGCTGCACGAAGAACCGCCGGTGCCAAACTACGGCGAGCCTGACCGCGGGCTGCGCTTGAAAGAAGGCATGGTCTTGGCGATTGAACCCATGGTCAACGCCGGAAATTACGAAGGCGAAATTAAAGAAGACGGATGGACGGCGGTAACCAAAGATGGCAGCTTGGCAGCCCATTTCGAGCACTCGGTCGCTATTACGAAAAACGGGCCGTACATCTTGAGTCAACTATAGTTTGAGAAATACCGAATCCGGCGAGCCTAAGGGTCACATGCCAAAAGAAGATGCCATTGAAGTCACCGGTACCGTATTGGAGACGCTGCCTAACGCGATGTTTCGCGTGCAGTTGGAAAATGGACACAAAGTACTCGCTCACATCTCCGGAAAGATGCGCATGCACTACATCAAGATACTTCCCGGGGACAAGGTCAAAATTGAACTGTCTCCCTATGATTTGGCACGGGGACGAATCATTTTCCGGGAGCGTTAAGAACGGGAGAGCGTCGTGAAGGTTAGGGCCTCGGTCAAAAAAATCTGTAACAAATGCAAAATCATTCGGCGCAAGGGAGTGGTGCGAGTGTTGTGCGTCAATACCAAGCACAAGCAACGGCAGGGCTAGAGAAGGTTCACGGGTTGAAGGGTTAAGAGGCAAAGGAGTGAGGCTATGGCACGTATCGCAGGTGTAGATCTTCCGAGAAGCAAAAGAATGGAAGTCGCTCTCACCTATATTTACGGGATTGGGCGCAGCGCTTCAAGGAAAATTCTCGAGCAGGCGGGGGTTTCGCTGGATCTTAAGAGCGATGATCTCAGCGATGATGATGTCATCAAGATACGCCAGAGCCTCGATCAGGGATACAAAGTCGAAGGGGATCTGCGCCGCGAAATGGCGATGAGTATCAAGCGCCATCTCGACATGGGGTCCTACCGCGGCCAGCGTCATCGCAAGAACTTGCCGGTGCGCGGACAGCGGACCCACACCAACGCGCGCACCCGCAAGGGGCCGCGAAAGACCGTCGCCGGGAAGAAGGCGGCCCCATCCAAAGGTTAGTCGTTTCGAGGAGAACATTATGGCGAAAGCCGACGAAGCCACAGAAGAAAAACAGAAGGCCGAAGGCCCGCCGGAGCAAAAGCCCAGCGACAAGGCCGCGGCGCGCAAAAAACGAGGGCGAAAGAATATCGCCGAAGGCGTCGTTCACATCCATTCGACTTTCAACAACACGATTGTCACGATTACGGACTATCAAGGAAACGTGATCTCCTGGTCCAGTGCGGGAGCGATGGGCTTTAAGGGCTCGCGCAAAGGCACTCCCTTCGCAGCGCAACAGGCGGCGGATAGCGCGGCCAAGAAGGCGATGGATCACGGACTCCGCAGCGTGCAGATTTTTGTCCGGGGTCCGGGGGCGGGAAGAGAATCGGCGCTTCGCGCCCTGCAATCGGCGGGAATCAACATCAGTATGATTAAGGACGTGACCCCTATTCCGCATAACGGCTGTCGCCCGCCAAAACGAAGACGCGTCTAACACGGAGGAAGGATTGGCTAGACACACAGAGTCCGTCTGCCGGCTGTGCAGGCGAGAGAACCTGAAGCTATTTCTCAAGGGCGAGCGCTGTTATACCGACAAGTGCGCCATTGAGAGACGCAATTATCCGCCGGGGCAGCACGGCCAAGCGAGGCCCAAATTTTCTGCCTATAGTATCCAGCTGCGCGAGAAACAAAAGGTGAAGCGCATCTACGGGCTTTTGGAAAATCAATTCCGCCGCACTTTCGCGGAAGCGGCCCGAACCAAAGGCATTACCGGCGAGACGCTGCTGATCCTATTAGAGCGGCGGCTCGATAGCACGACGTATCGGCTTGGATTCGCCAGTTCGCGGGCTGAAGCAAGATCACTCGTTCGGCATGGTCACATTTTGGTAAATGGTAAGAGAGTGAACATCCCTTCCTATTTCGTGCGCGTGGGCGACGTGGTGTCGGTGAAGGAGCAGAGCCGTCAAATGACGCGCGTGCTGTCGGCGATGGAAGGGTCGCAACGGCGGGGCGTGCCGGAGTGGGCGGAGGTGGACCGAGACACCTTCAGTGGCAGAATCAAACTTTTGCCTACCCGCAGTGACATCACGATGCCGATTAACGAAAAACTAATCGTAGAGTTGTATTCGAAGTAATTTTCGAATCCTGGGAGACGCTATGTCTACAACGTACAGACATTGGACCGATTTGACCAAACCCAAGCAATTGGAGGTGGAGGAAAAAACGCTGACCTCTACGTATGGGAAGTTTTATGCCGAACCGTTTGAGCGAGGCTTTGGGCAAACGATCGGCAATTGCTTGCGGAGAATCCTACTTTCTTCTCTCATGGGAGCGTCGATTGTTGCCATTCGCATCAAAGGGATCTTGCATGAGTTCTCAACCATCACGGGGGTGACCGAAGATGTCGCCGATATCATCTTGAATCTCAAGGAAGTCCGCCTCCGACTCAATGACAGCGAGCAACAAACGCTCAAGATCGAAGGGAAAGGGCCCGGAACGATTCAGGCCAAAGACATCATCGCCCCTCCAGCGGTAGACATCTTAAATCCGGAACACAAAATCGCCACGCTTGCCCGCGACGCAAAGCTTGAGATGGAGATGATTGCCAAACTAGGGCGCGGCTACGTGCCGGCGGAGAGAAACAAGGACGAAGGAGCGCCCGTGGATACGATTTTTATCGATGCGATTTTCGCGCCGGTCCAGAAGGTCAATTTCGCGGTCACTAACGCTCGCGTGGGTCACCGAACGGACTACGATCGCTTGGTTTTCGAGGTTCATACGGACGGGAGCATTAAACCTGACGATGCCATGGCCTATGCCGCGAAGATCCTTCAGGACCAAGTCAGCATCTTTGTGAATTTCCAGGAAGAACCCCGGCCGGAAAAGAACGACGACGGACCGACGGTTCCGTTGAACGATAATCTCTTCCGCAGCGTGGACGAGTTGGACTTTTCGGTGCGCTCCCGAAGCTGCCTGCGGAACGCGGATATCAAGTATATCGGTGAGCTGGTGCAGAAGAGCGAGCAGGAGATGCTGAAGACCAAAAACTTCGGCCACAAATCGCTGAACGAGATCAAAGAGATTCTCCGAGAAATGGGACTCGAGCTGGGCATGAAGATCGAGCGCTTCCCTTCGCGTGAGGAAATCGAGGCCCGCAAGCGCGCCACCGACAAGGAGTCTGCGTAGACCATGCGCCACCTCAAATCTGGCAGAAAACTCAACCGTAGCTCCAGTCATCGCTGGGCTTTGATGCGTAACCTCGTTACCGCTTTGCTGCGCGACGAGAAGATTCGAACCACCGATCCGAAGGCAAAGGAGCTTAGACGGTGGGCCGATCGCGTAATCACGCTGGGCAAGCAAGGGAGCTTGCATGCCCGTCGCCGGGCCCTCGGTATGGTTCAGGATAAGGCGGTGGTGCGCAAACTGTTTGATACTATCGGACCCCGATTCAAAGACCGCCCCGGCGGCTACACACGAATCATAAAAATCGGTCGGCGGCGTGGAGACGCGGCACCTCTCTCTTTGATCGAGCTCGTAGCGGGGAGCGACGCTCATGCCGGTCAGGCACCGTCCAGCGGCGAGAAGAAAGGGAGAAGGAGCCGGCGGAAAAAAGCCGAGGAAAAGGCGAGCGCTTAGTATTTCTTAGCTGCCAGAGCACTGGTTTTAGGACTACCTCCAAAAGCCGGACTCGTGTGGAGGTGATCCACCTGATTCCGGCTTTTTATTTCACCAAGAAGACTTCGGCGCCATTTCCAGCTAAATCGAAAATCGCTTCAACCATCCGATCTCAAGAAATCGGATCGTTATTTTCTCAATCAACGGCTGACCCGTCCCGTCCGGCCCTCTTTTGTTAACTCTGCCGCCGTGATATTTACGCTCCAGAACGTGCCATGAGCGTCTTACGGTACTCGATTAAGAATCTAATGCGGGTTGACTTAGATATGGACGCCCTGGAGCGTCTTCAATGGAAGGATTTTGGCAACGGGCTGTCTATGGCCCGGCTGGCGCGGCAAGGCAGCCGGGAGTTGGTTTTCTACCGCGTCCGAGCCGACGCGGCAACAGATGCTTTTTTGAAACACGAACATATCGGCGGTGAATTTTACTTGATGCTCAGAGGCAAGATTATCGATGAAACCGGCGAGTATGAAGAAGGGGACATCGTCTTCTTGGATCCAAAGTCGATTCACACACCGCGGGCCATCGGCGACACGCTGGTTCTGGTGCTGTGGCCGGAAGGCGTGCGCATCGTCGATTGACGCAGGTTGATCAGCGAAACAAACGGAGGGTGACATGAAGACCTTAGGTTTTATCGGCACGGGCGGCATGGGCAGCGCTATGGCGGCGAATCTCATCAAAGCCGGTTATAGTTTGGTCGTCAATGATTTGCGGCGGGAGCAGGCGCGGGGCCTGGAAGGCCAGGGCGCAGTGTTTAAAGCATCTCCCAAGGCGGTTGCAGAATCTTGTGAGATGGTGCTCTCAATGCTGCCCTACAATGATGCGGTCAGGACCGTTGGTTTAGGCCAGAGCGGATTACACGAAGCGTCCAGCGGCGCGAAACTGTGGGTGGATTTCAGCAGCATTGACAAAAAGACTATCGTGGGTGTCAACGCGGAATTGGCGAAAAACGGCTGGAAGGTACTTGACGGCTCGGCCGGGGGCGTGGAAGAGGCAGCGGCGGCGGGCACCCTGGCGCTGTGGCTCTCGGGCTCCAAGGAGCTATTTGACCAACATCAACCTGTGTTTCAGGCCATGGGTAAAAAAATCGTTCACGTCGGAGAGTTGGGTAACGCCAAGCTGGTGAAGAACGCTATGGCGATGTTCGCGGCGATTCAACACCTGGGGCTGGTGGAGATTTTTTCTTGGCTTAAAAAAGGCGGTGTGACTGAAGACACGTTTCACACCGTTTTGAAGAATTCCCAACAGAACTCCGAAGCCATCGAGCGCATCTGCGAGATCGTCGTGAGTCGGAAGTACAAACCGCGTAAATCCTGGATGCCCAAAGACGTGGGTTTCGGATTGGATATGGCGCGCGAGATGGAAGTGCCGGTGCCCTTCACGGCGCTGGCTTACCAGATGTTTTCCATTGCTCAGGCCACTGGCATGGACGGCTACGAAGCGACCGGCATTGCCTGCAATGTTTTCGACTTGATCACCGGACAAAAAAAGGGCTTATAGGCGGCACGATTGATTCCAGCGGAACGTATCTCCCGTTTTCTGCGCTATCTCCTGCGGCATTGTCCCAAGGAGTATCCGTTGTCATTCGACCGGCAGGGATTTGTCTCGTGGCACGATATCGTCGATGTGGTCCAAGAACGTTTTCCAGATATTACCGAGGACGAAATTCGTGAGGTGATCGAGGACTCGGATAAGCAACGCTTCGAGTTAAAAGAGGGAAAGGTCCGCGCTACCTACGGCCATTCCTTTCCCGTAGATCTCGGGTTGGAAGCGGTGGAGCCGCCGTCGGAGCTTTACCACGGGACCGCCCGCGATCTCGCTCAGTCGATTTTACGCGGCGGCCTCAAACCGCGCGATCGGCGATACGTTCACCTCAGCACCTCCCTCCAGGAAGCTCGGGCGGTGGGACAAAGGCACGATCCGTCTGCGGTCATCGTGGTCGTCGATTGCCGTGCCGCGCACGCGGGAGGCGTTCGTTTTTACCGGTCCGGACCCCTGTTTCTTGTCGAAAACGTTCCGCCTGAATTTCTGTCACTGCGGTAGCGTGTGTTGCCGGATAGTCGCTGTCGCGAGAGCGTCCTGAAAAATTGCGCGGGGGTGAGTGCGTCACGTAACACAGGGTTCAATCTGTCCGCGACGGGCTAGCCGTTCATTGGCTGCGAGCGTTCTTGTCAATCGCCCTCATCGGTGGGCGTTCCGCTTGTTGCTTTGCGCGCGGAAAATCATTATAAATGCTTACGTTAGAGTGTCTTCGTGCGAGCGATTTCCCTTACATTGGACGGCAAGACTTCTTGTCTGGTGGCGGAACCTGCGCGTGGAGCAGAAAAGGATGAAACAAGGACACGATGCGCAGTCACCTTAAGGAGCTTTTGACTCAAGCCATCGAGAAAACGGCGAAGGGGGGAGAGCTGGATTCGACAGAACTCCCCCCTTTGTTTCTTGAGCCGCCGAAACAGAGGGAGTTCGGCGATCTGGCGACGAACGTGGCGATGCTCTGGGCCAAAAATGCCAAGAAGCCGCCGCGTGTGATCGCGGAAGCGATACTGAAAAACCTCGAAGACCCGGAAGGAATACTCGCGCGCAAGGAGATCGCTGGACCAGGCTTTCTGAATTTCGCATTCTCGCCCAAGTTTTATTTCCGGCGTCTACGAGAGCTCGCGGAAGGAAAAGAGGTCAAGGTTGATCTCGGCCACGGCGAAAAAGTGCAAGTCGAATTTGCCAGCGTCAATCCAACCGGGCCGCTCCATGCAGGCCATGGACGGGTGGCCGTGATCGGAGATGTTTTAGCGCGGTTGCACGAGGCGGCCGGATTCGACGTGCAGCGTGAGTACTACGTCAATGACACCGGCAAACAGATGGAAAACCTGGGACGGTCATTGTATGCCCGCTACCGTGAGCTGTTCGGGGAGAAGATCGATTTTCCGGAGGACGGCTATCCAGGCGATTATGTGAAAGACATCGCAGCCGAGGTCAAGGAGCAAAAAGGCGATAAGTTTCTTACCGAGTCAAAAGAGACGGCCATCGACTTCTTTCGCCAATATGGCGGCGACTCGCTCCTGAACACCATTCGGAGTCAACTCGGCGATTTTGGGATTCGGTTCGATTCGTTTTTCAGTGAGAAAGGGCTCCGCGAACGAAATGAAGTCGTGCAAACCATGGAGCTCTTACGGTCGCGCGGCTTGATCTATTCCCAGGACGGTGCGGAGTGGTTCAAATCGACCCAGTTTGGCGATGACAAAGATCGGACGGTGATCAAAAGCGACGGTGAGCTGACCTACTTCGCCAGCGACATCGCTTATCATCGAAACAAGTTCGAGCGCAGGTTTGGCAAGCTGATTAACGTCTGGGGCGCGGATCACCACGGCTATGTGCCGCGTTTGAAGGCAGCCATGCAGGGACTTGGCTATGATCCTAACGTTCTGCAGGTCGTGCTGGTCCAAATGGTTCAACTCACCCGTGGGGGTGAGCCGGTGCGCATGGGCAAGCGGACGGGCGAGTTTGTTTCCTTGGAGGAAATTTTGGCAGAAGTTGGTCGCGACGCGGCGCGCTTCTTTTTCCTGATGCGAAAGTCGGACAGCCACCTCGATTTCGACCTGGAGTTGGCCAAGCAACAGTCAAGCGAAAACCCCGTCTTCTACGTCCAGTACGCTCACGCGCGGTGGCGAGCATCTTCGAACAGGCACGCAGGCAGGGCGTGACGTGGAGCTCTTCGGAGGTGTCGAATACTTCGGTGGAGCGGCTGGAGCTGGCGGAGGAGACGGAGCTCATACGCAAGACGATTCAGTTCAATGACGTCTTGGAAGAAAGCGTTAGGGAGTTGGAGCCCCATCGAATGGTTTTTTATTTGTTGGATTTGGCCGGGGAGTTTCACCGTTACTATAATCGCCATCGCGTCATCTCGGACGACCTAGCGTTGAGCCGCGCGCGCTTGTTGCTGGTGGAAAATGTTCAGAAGACGATCCGGCAAGGCCTGGACATCCTGGGCGTTGACGCGCCAATGAAAATGGCCTCGCGATCGGAGGTCGATTCCACGGAGCCATGATCGGCATGGCAAAATAGGGGATATTTTGTATGGCAGAGAACCGCAGGGGAAAAGACAAACGCTTTTACTTCAGCCGCGGCCAGTTGGTGCTGCTCGGCGGCACTTTCATCGTCGCATCGATCGTCATCTTTTTCCTTGGGGTCGTCGTCGGCAAGGGAATCGAGGAAAGAAGGATGGTGAAAAACGAAGAGCCTTCTATCAAGATTCCCGTCAAGCCGTCGACTCAGGGGTCCAACGGTGCGACCGGAGCGCAATCTAAGGAAGAACTCACTTTCTACGATACCTTGACGAAGTCGCCCGCGGCACAGCCGGTTGTGGAAGCGAAACCGACGGAGGTCAAGCAGCCAGAGAAGGTTGCTAAGGTAGACGTCAAGAACAGTAAAGCGCAGCCTAAGGAAGAAACGCCGCGGTCGTCGAAAGCCGTTCAGGAAAAGGCCGAAAGGGCCCTGCCTCCCGCGGAAGTGCCGCAGAAAGCACAGGCAGCCGAGACGGCTGAACAAAAAGAGAATGACAAGGGTTGGACCGTGCAGGTCAATGCCCTTCCGGACGAAAGGTCAGCCAAGATCTGGGTTGATAGGCTCCAGAATAAAGGCTACCGGGCCTACGTGACGGAGGTGCGCAACCAAGACAAGCTTTGGTACCGCGTCCGCGTGGGGAAGTACGGCACTCGTGACGAGGCGGACAAGATGTTGGAGACTTTGAAGAACAAGGAGAATCTTACCAAGGCGTTTGCCACCAATCGGTGAGACAAAGGAACGGGCGACCATGAATATCCGCGAAGCTATTGAAAAGCTGGTCAATCGCGTCAATCTTTCCGAAGCTGAAACGATCGATGTCATGAACCAAATCATGACCGGAGAAGCAACGCCTTTGCAGGTGGCCTCCTTTCTCACGGCTTTACGAGTGAAAGGGGAAACGGTTGAAGAAATCACCGGCGCGGCGCGCGTAATGCGCGAGAAGGCCCATCGAGTCAACGTCGGATCCAAAACCGTCTTGGATACCTGCGGTACCGGAGGTGACCAAAAAGGGACTTTCAATATCTCCACCGCGTCTGCTTTCGTCGTCGCAGGAGCGGGCGTGAACGTTGCCAAGCATGGCAACCGCTCGGTGTCGAGTCAGTCGGGGAGCGCCGATGTGCTGGGGGCCCTGGGAGTCAAGATAGATGCGCCCAAGGAACGAGTGGAGGCTTGCATCGATAAGGTCGGCATCGGTTTCTTGTTTGCGCCCCTGCTCCATGAGGCGATGAAATACGCCGTGCAGCCGCGCCGCGATATCGGCATACGCACCGTCTTTAACCTGTTGGGTCCGCTTACCAATCCGGCGATGGCGAGCCACCAGTTGCTTGGACTTTACAGCGGCGAACTCGTGGGCGTGGTTGCGCATGTGCTCAAAAACCTTGGCAGCGTCCGCGCCATGGCGGTTCATGGGTTGGAAGGCTTGGATGAGATTTCGCTGTGTGGTCCGACGAAAGTTGCGGAGCTACGCGATGGTCAGGTCAAAGAGTACACCATCGAGCCCGAGCCACTGGGGCTCAAGAAGTGCCGCCTTGAGGATCTACGCGGTGGCAACGCGGAAGCGAGCGCGGCCATCGTCAGGGGCGTGTTGCGAGGCGATAAAGGGCCGGCGCGAGATGTGGTGTTGCTCAACAGCGGCGCTGCTCTCTATGTGAGTGGCACCGCGGCAACCATCGCCGAGGGCTTGCGCCTCGCCGCGGAATCCATCGATTCCGGCAAAGCGCGGCAGAAGCTCGAGCAGTTGATTCAAATGACGAACGCCGCCTAGGTATCCATGGCTGAATTTCTGGCCACCCTTGCCCGGCATGTTCGCGACGCGGTGGAGCGGAGGCGGCGGGAGACGCCGTTGTCGGCGTTGCGCGATCGGCGGTTCTTTCACGCGCCTGCCCGAGGCTTTGCCGCGGCTTTAACGGGAAACTCTCGACGCATCATCGCCGAGATCAAGCGCGCGTCTCCGTCTAGGGGGCTCATTCGAGCAGACTTCGATGCCGTGGCCATTGCGCGCGACTATGCCAGTCACGGCGCGAGCGCGATTTCAGTGCTCACGGAGGAGCGCTTCTTCCAAGGCAGTCTGCTCTACCTGGAGCGGGTTAGAGACGCGGTCAACGTGCCGCTGCTGCAGAAGGATTTCATTCTCGATTCCTACCAGCTGGTGGAAGCGAAAAGTTACGGGGCGGATGCAGTCTTGTTGATCGCGGCCATGCTGGATCGGAATCTCTTATGCGAGCTGTGCGAGCAGGCCACGGCGTTGTCGTTGGATTCCCTGATTGAGGTCCATACAGAAGCGGAATTAAATGCCGCGGTGAAGGCCGAAGCGCTGGTGCTGGGGATCAATAATCGTGACTTGAGGACCTTTGAAGTGAGTTTGGCCACAACCGAGAGATTGGCGCCATTAGTTCCCGCCGGCACGCCGGCGGTTTGCGAAAGTGGCATCGATAACCTGGAGCAGATTCGGCGGGTTGAGAAATTAGGTATCCACGCGTTTTTGATCGGCGAGTCACTCATGCGCGCACCGCAGCCTGGAAAGAAGCTCGGCGAGTTGTTGGAGCGGTCGGTGTAAACCCGGATATGAGTTGAAATTTCACGGCGATGATTAAAATCAAGGTTTGCGGTATCACCAATCTTGCGGATGCCGAGAAAGCGCTCGAGTTCGGCGCGGATGCTCTGGGCTTCAACTTTTATCCGCCGAGCGCTCGCTGCATCACACCCAAGAAGGCGCGGAAAATTCTCGAGGAGCTGCCCGAGCGATGTTGCAATGTCGCGCTCTTCGTCAACGAATCAAAGGAAAAGGTTCGCGAGATTGTGGCGTATGGAGAGTTTGCCGGGGGCCGGCAGGCTTTCAGCGGTCTGCAGTTCCACGGCGAGGAGAGCGCCGACTATTGCCGTGGTTGGCCCATGAAGGTGATTAGAGCGTTTAGGCTCAAAGGAAAAAAATCATTGGAGGGTATGGAGGCATTTCCCGCGGACTTCTATTTATTGGATTCGTGGTCGCCGGGATACGGCGGCTCAGGCACGGCGTTTCCCTGGGATTGGCTCGAAGGGATCAACCCCGGGAAACTCATTTTGTCGGGCGGTTTGAGCATCGAAAACGTCGCCGAGGCGGTGCGCCGGATTCATCCCTACGCCGTCGACGTCTGTAGCGGCGTTGAGGCACGTCCGGGTCTTAAAGATCATGCGAAGCTCAAAGAATTTATTGTCGCTGCCAAAGGTGCCTGACCGGCGCGGTCATTTCGGGCCGTACGGCGGCCGGTATGTTGCGGAAACGCTCATGCCAGCGCTCACCGAGTTAGAGCGGGCATACGCGCAAGTGCGTCGTGAGGGGACGTTCCGAAAAGAATTCCAACACTATCTCCATCAGTATGCGGGGAGGGAAACCCCCCTGTATTTTGCCGAGCGCCTGACGCAGAAACTCGGCGGCGCAAAAATTTATCTCAAGCGCGAGGATCTCTGCCACACCGGAGCGCACAAGATCAATAATACCATCGGGCAAATCCTCTTGGCGCGCCGCATGGGCAGAAGGCGAATCATCGCGGAAACCGGCGCCGGTCAGCATGGCGTCGCCACCGCTACCGTGGCGGCGCGCTTCGGCTTGGACTGCGAAATTTTTATGGGCAAAGAGGACGTCGCGAGGCAATCGCTCAACGTCTTTCGCATGAAGCTTCTCGGCGCCAAGGTGAGGGTGGTGGATTCCGGCAGTCAGACCTTGAAAGACGCAATGAACGAGGCGCTGAGGGATTGGGTGACCAACGTTCGCGATACTTACTATCTGATCGGTTCCGTAGCCGGCCCGCATCCCTATCCGATGATGGTGCGTGACTTTCAATCGGTGATCGGACAAGAAGCGCGTCGGCAAATTCTCAAGCAAGAGGGGCGGTTGCCGGATTATCTCGTCGCTTGCGTCGGCGGCGGAAGCAACTCCATGGGGTTGTTTTATCCCTTCGTTCGAGATCCAAAAGTAAGAATGCTCGGCGTTGAGGCAGCCGGAGGCGGACTTCGGACCGGCAAGCATGCGGCTTCCATCCTGGGCGGCGATGTCGGTGTACTCCATGGAAGTAAGAGCTATGTGCTTCAAGACGACGGAGGGCAAATCCGGGAAACCCATTCCATCGCTGCGGGGTTGGACTATCCCGGCGTCGGGCCGGAGCTGAGCTATCTGCGCGATCGTGGCCGAGTCCGGTTTGTCTCGGCGACCGATAAGCAGGCGATTGAGGCGATAAAATTCCTGGCGGAAATCGAAGGGATCATCCCGGCCTTGGAAAGCGCTCATGCCATCGCGGCGGTGATGCGGCTTGCGCCGCGTTGGGCCAAAAATGGAACGATCATCATCAATCTCTCCGGCCGGGGGGATAAGGATATGATCACGGTGGCAGACTATCTGGGAGTGAAACTCTGAATCAGGTTAAAGAGCTCAAAGCGTCCAAGAATTCACCTCGAAACCGGCACCTGAAGCCTGTGAGCCCGTGGAAACTTTTCGATCATGAGGCGTATTGAAGCGAAATTTGCTGAGCTCAAGAAACGAGGTGAAGCGGCGTTGATTCCGTTCGTTACCGCTGGCGATCCGGATATCGAAACCACGCTCAAGATCCTGCGGGCCCTCGAAAAGGGTGGTGCGGATTGCATCGAGCTGGGGATTCCCTTCTCGGACCCGACAGCGGATGGGCCGACAATCCAGCGATCGTCCGAGCGCGCTTTGAAAAACGGGCTTTCTTTGCCGCGAATTTTTCGGCTGGTTCGAGAGTTTCGGCGAAACTCCGAGCTGCCAGTGATTTTGTTCGGTTATTTCAATCCCATTTTTCACTATGGCTTGCGAAAGTTTTGCCGGCAAGCGGCCGAAGCGGGCGTCGACGGCATGCTATGTGTTGATCTCCCCCCGGAAGAGAGCGGCGAGCTGAAGCGCTGGACGGACGACGAAGGATTGGATCTCATTTTTCTCCTCTCTCCCACGAGCGGCAGCGATCGTATCCAACAAGTAGCGCGCACAGGCCGTGGCTTCATTTACTATGTTTCCGTGACCGGGGTAACCGGCGCGCGCGGCTCCTTTGACGGTCAGCTGCGTTCCCAATTGGCTCGCGTGCGGAAGGCCACGTCACTGCCGATTGGCGTAGGCTTCGGCATATCGACACCGCAACAAGCGAGCTGGATTGCTGGATTGGCCGACGCCGCAGTGGTGGGCAGTGCCCTTGTGGAAAAAATCGAGAAAGCTAGGGGAAGCACGGAAAAAGCACAAGGGGCCGGCCGCTTTGTTGCCCAACTCAAGCGAGCGATGAGACAGATTCGCAGAGTCCCAAATTAAGACTGGCGTGACTGTGTGGTTTCCTCGGCTCGCCGCTGGCTGCCCGTTCGTAGCTGATCCTCATGGACGCCTATTCCGAAACCCTCTATAGAATCTACAACTTACGGGGCGGAGTCATCGATCTGCGTTTGGACCGGATGGATCAGGCGCTGGCGTTGTTTGGCCATCCTGAGAAGCAGTTTCCGTCGTTTCATATTGCGGGAACCAATGGTAAAGGCTCCACTGCGGCGATGATACACCGCATTCTTTCACTCGCGGGCTATCGGACGGCGCTTTATACATCCCCGCATCTAGTATGCTTTACCGAGCGCATCCGTGTTGGCGATGTGGAAATTTCTCCCGAGGAAGTCGTCGAGTTGGCCGAAGAGGTCAGGGACCGCACTGCAGCGGCCACCGTTCCGCTCACGTTTTTCGAGTTTGTCACGGTCATGGGATTCGTCCATTTCGCGCGCCAGAAAGTCGATGTCGCCGTGGTGGAGGTAGGCTTAGGAGGAAGGCTCGACGCCACGAATCTCGTCAAACCGCTGGTATCTGTGATTACGACCATCTCCAAAGACCACGAAGCTTATCTCGGCTCCGACTTGCTGTCTATCGCGCGTGAAAAGGGTGGAATTATCAAGCCGGGCGTTCCGCTTGTTGCCGGTGCCTTGCCAAAAGAAGCAGTCAACCTATTTAATGACCTGGCCCGAGAGCGAAGGGCGCCAGCCTATTTTCTGGGGCAAGACTATAGAATTTTCTTGAAAAACGCGGGTCTTTTCGACTATACAGGTGTAAAAGAAAATTTTGAGATGCTTTCTGTGGCGCTTCGGGGCCGGCATCAAAGAAGTAACGCTGCGGTGGCGCTGGCTTCCCTGGAGACGGCTCGCGAGACATTTCCCGTAGGCGAGGAGGTTCTCAGGGAGGGGCTGAGGACGGTTAAGTGGCCGGGACGCTTCGAAATCATGCTTGAGTCTCCGACCGTCATTTTGGATGGTGCACATAACGGCGAAGGCGTTAAAGCGCTCGTGGAAGCGGTCCAGGAGTATTACGGGACAAGAAAAGTCAAGCTCCTATTCGCATCAATGGAAGATAAGGACTGGCGCCTCATGCTGGGCCTGTTGGCAGGAGTGGCAAATGAGGCGGTTTTGACGCGGGTGGAGATGGAACGAAGCGCAGATCCACGGCAGCTGGCAAGTTATCTCACGGATAGGGCTGTTCCCCATCGGGTGATTGAAGATTCACATTTTGCTCTCCGTTCATTGCTTGACGGCGTCCGACCGGACGAGATCGTACTGGTGGCCGGCTCCCTTTATCTGCTCGGGGAGATTCGACCTGTCGTTGAGGAAATTGCCAGCCAAAATCGCCCAGCATAAAAAACCAGTTCCGCACTGTAAGCGACATCGATGAGACTCAGAACTAACTTCTACGTCCAGCTTTTAGTCGGAGTGACTCTCTTTTTCGGCGGCGCTCCTTCGTGGGCCCAAACTGCTCAGCCTGGCAGTCCAACCGAGAATCCAGAGATCAATGTGACTGCCGATAAGCTGTCGAGCGGAGACGGCGGAAATCAGATCGAAGCCACAGGAAGCGTGGAGGTTAAGCGCCAGCAAACTACACTCAAAGCGGACGACGTTCGCGTCAACCGCGAGACGCAAGATATTGACGCCAAGGGACACGTCTCAGTGGACGACCCGCAGTACAAGATAAAGTCGGCGGACGCTCTAAAGTTTAACATGGAGAAAGAGACCGGCGAGATCCAAAACGGCGATCTGTTCATCGAGCAGGGTCACCTCAGTATGACCGGCGGTCGAATTGAGAAGTTCGCCGGGCAAACCTACCATGTCGACGAGGCGTTTTTCACTACCTGTCTATGCGACTCCGGCAAGCCTTCCTGGACAATCTCGGCGGATAAGCTGGATCTCAACCGGGATGGCATGGGAATCATCCAAAAAGGCTATTTCTATATCCTCGATATTCCCGTCTTCTATTTACCATACGGTCTTTTCCCCTTGAATACCGACCGGCAGACCGGGCTTCTCTTTCCCAGCATCGGTTCATCGTCCAAAGAGGGATTCAGATTTCAGCAACCTTTTTTCTGGGCGATCTCCAAGAGCACCGACGCAACCGTCACTTTCAACGTTGAAAGTCGGGCTCGCGTCGGTTTCTTAGGCGAATTTCGCACAATGTTCGATCGGAATTCCGATTTCCAATTACGAGCTTCATATTTTAATGAGAGTTTAGGAGGCCAAAGAATTGATGAACAAGATATCGACCAAACGATTGCTGATCCAAATGTCCCGATTAACCGTTGGAATATCATAGGGACGCATCGCTACACGAGCGTCTCCGATTGGCTCACCTATAGCGACATAGCGGCGTATAGTGACGACTTGTTCGCGCGTCAGCTAATCGAACGGTTCGATCTGCCTGGAACCAAAGAATTCGACATCCGTAGGAGCCGATTTGGTGAGTCGCGTTTTGGTCTGTTCAAAAATTGGGACGACACTTTTTTCAAGGGGGAATGGAATTTCTACCAGGACTTCATTCAATTCGACAGGACGACTCTGCAGCGGACTCCGCAGATTGCTTTTTGGGGGCGGCGGCTTCTATCTAATTTTCCACTGGAGTTTCGCTGGCGCGCGGAGGGTGTGAACTATCTCCGGCGGGGTGGGGGGGGCGGGCTTCGGCTGGATTTGCGACCGGAGGTTGCGCTGGCCTTTTGGATCGCCTCGGACCTTTTTGGCTCCCTGAGTGTCGGGCCGGGGGAG
>Ga0137386_10000489_pt1 | contig 22210 bp, 10 predicted proteins | sample SagtaG_4_FD_104910 | JGI IMG/M metagenome (GOLD analysis project Ga0137386, IMG submission 104910) | Vadose zone soil microbial communities from Sagehorn Ranch, Mendocino, California, USA - Sage2_R_100_16 metaG | ecosystem: Environmental > Terrestrial > Soil > Vadose zone | place: USA... | reverse complement strand
TGACTATTCCCGTCACGGTGTAGGTTCCTTGGGACACTTCGGCCCCAACAATGACAGCATCGGTGGCGTTGAAGACCCGCTGGGCACTCCCTGCAGTATTGAATGTCGCAGGAACGGCGCCGTCGAAGTAAGCGATAGCCCTGTGGGGAGAGTTCATCAAGACCTGTACGGTGGCGGAGGTGCTTATCGTTACGTTGTCGATGGACCAACGGTCGAAGAAGTAGGTCCAGACCGCGGACTTGGCCGAAAGACTCTGTGTGACCGACGCATTCAACCAGTAGGACCCTGCTGCCGGGGTCAAGCTCGCCGCAGAGGATGGTGTCCCTGCTACTGTCAATAGGTACTGGGCTCCATAGCTGAAGGTCAGCGATGCCGCTCCGGTGACGAGAACGGTGCCTTGACTAGAGACGTATCTGGTCTGATTGCTCTGACCCACCAGCGAATCTATTCCGATTAGATTAGAGGTTCCAGAAGGGAAGCTAAGGCTGACAGTGCTTCCCCCGGCAGCCATCTGAGTCAGCGTTCCATTTGCATATAGACCAGTATTGAGACTGGATGGCAGTCCAGCCACCGTGACGCTTACCGAGTAATTAATGCGACCTGAGGGGCTGGAAACAATGAGGGAGATGGTCGCGTTCCGCACAAAGGTTCCGCTTGAGGCTCTCACTGTGATAGTGTATGTGCCGGTAGAGGTGGAAGTCGTTGTCGAAAGAGTTAGCGTGGATGTGGTTGATTCTCCTGATGAAAGGACCAAGCTGGTTTGGCTTAGCGAGATTGCTGGACCTGACGGAGAAGATGTGGCGGTCATGGTGATGTTTCCAGAGAAGCCGTTGACGCTCTGCAGGAGAAGCTGCGTAGAATTATTGCCGCCGGCTGCTACTGTCAGCTGGGCTGATCCCGCTGAGATACTAAAGTCGGGTTGAGGATTCACTGTGAATGCCACAGTAATCGAATGAGTAATGCCACCACTGGTGCCTGATACAATTACTGTGTATGAGCCGGCGGACCCGCTACACGATAGCGTAGATTTTCCCGAACCAGCCGAAACGCTTGGCGGATTCAGTGTACAGTTGAGAGCAGATCCTCCGGAAACTGAGCTGGCAAGATTAACTGTTCCCGTAAAACCATTTACTGAGCTTATCGTCACGTTCGAAATCCCCTGGACTCCGGCGAGAACAGTTAGCGATACCGGACTGGCGGAGATCGTAAAGTCCTGAGCAGAGTTGACGGTAACGTTGACGGTGATGCTGTGAGATAGAGAGCCACTGGTTCCTGTGACATTGATTGTGTACGAACCAGGAGTCCCGCCTGAGATCGTCAGAATTGAGGTTCCGGATCCAGTAATGCTGACTGGGTTTAGGCTTGCCGCAATGGACGGGGATGAGGGATAGGAAGCAAGACCTACCAAAGAGTTGAAGCCTTGAAGTGAAGTTATCGTAATCGTAGAGTTTACCGAGCTACCAACTGTGAGACTTATCGTCGTCTGATTCGCGGAAACCGTAAAGTCTTGCACTGTGAAAGTGACGTTTGTCGATCGAGTCAAGCTTCCGCTAGTTCCGGTTACCATGACAGTGTACTTGCCTGTGGGGCCGCCGCAGGAGAGTGTTGATGTCTGTGAACCACTGATGCTTGAAGGGCTTAGGGCGCATCTCAAGCCGTTTGCTGGAGATATGGTGGAGGCTAAGCTTACTATGCCCGCGAACCCGTTTGCATTGTTCAGTGCGATCGTGGTGCTGGCTAGATCACTCGCAAGCATCGTCTTGCTTGGAGGATTGGACGTGATGGTGAAATCTGGGGCTGCGGTAACAAAGAGAGTTATGGCGATGGAGTGAATCGTGGAACCACTCTTCGCGGTAATGGTGAAAGTGTAGGTTGCTGGCGCGGTTGTGAACGTTGTGGTGATTGTGAGGGTGGAACTCGCTGAGCTACCGGCCGTCAGAACAACGACCGATGGGTTCAGCGAAGAGTTGAAGCCCGATTGTCTGCTATCGGTGAGTGTAACATTGCCGGAGAAGCCATCGAGACTCGTCAGACTGACGTTGTAGCTAGTGGAGCCGCCAGCGGCGACTGTTTGAGAGTTTGGAGAGACATGGAGGCTGAAATCAGCCACTGGCCGGGTTATGAAAAGAGTCAATATTACTGGATGGTTTGGCCCGTCGCTCCCGGTTACTGTTATGGAATAAAGCCCTGCCTGAACAGAAGGGGACACGGTGACCGTTAATATTGACAAAGCCGACCCGCCGGAAGCTAGCTGTACACTAGTAGGATTAAGGGAGACGATTGGTCCACTAGGCTTTACTCCAGATTGAACATTAACGTTACCTAACAATCCGTTTACACCCGTCACTGTTATCGTGGAATTCGCGGAGGACCCTTGAGGGATCGCCAAGAATATCGGGTTAGCTGAGAGGAAAAAGTCTGGCTGAGTCGTTACGGAGACTGCGATCTGCAGGTTTATGCTGAGTTTTCCAGTCGATGCAGTAACTGTAATGGTGTAGCCTCCTTGGACTGAAGAACCTACGACCAGTGTGGTGGAGACTGTTCCCGTCGCGGGAAGATAGACAAGTTGGGACCCGAGCGCCGCTGTAAGTTGATTATTGCTAACTTTGTCGGACAGGGTGACATTCCCGCTGAATCCGTTAATGCTACTCAAACTGACATAGAATGTTCCTCTCGAGCCTGGACTGAAGGTGAGAGAGCCGGGGTTTACGTCTAGCGCGAAACTGGTCACTTTCAGGGGCAGCGTGATCGTGTTAGTGATTGAACCGCTCTGCCCCTTCAATGTGACAAGATACGTGTCGGGAATAGCGGTGTTTGGCACCGCTATCGTGAGCGTAGATGTGGATGAGCCGCCGCTAGACACGGTCGGATTATTCGGGCTTAGTTGAACTCCGAAACCGCTCCCCGAGACCGTTGCTGAGAGGGAGACAGAGCCCGAGAAACCGTTGAGACTTGTCAAGGTAATGATTGAGCTGGTAGATCCGCCCTGGATGGCGGCCAAGGATGAAGGACTCGTGGCGATGCTAAAGTCGGGGGCTAGTTTCACAATGAGCAGTAGGGTCGCGGAGTGGGAAAGGGAGCCACTGGTCGAAGTTACAATCGTAGTGTAATTGCCCGCTGCCACTGTTGATGGGACCTGGATCGTCAGTGTAGACGAGCTTGTCCCTCCTGCAGAGAGAACGACGCTTGTGGAGGCGAAAGATGCCCTTGGACCGGATGGAGAAACAGTTGCTCCCAGGCCGATCGTTCCGGCGAATCCGTTGATGCTTTTCAGGGTCACTGTGCTGGTTCCGGAACCTCCGACTTGAACGATCAGCGATGTGGGATTCAAGGAAACAGTGTAATCAGGGGGTCCGGATATTGATACGACTTGACTCGTTTTGGAAGTACTGCCTTTAGCATCTGTCACCGTAAGGGATACAGTGAACGATCCAGGGGACGAATAAGAATGCGAGATTGGGCTACCCGTGCCCGTGCTTCCATCGCCTAGGTTCCACGAGAAGGAATAAGGCGGGGATCCTCCGCCTGCATTGGCAGTGAAGGTGACGGGTTGGGCTATAGTAGGCGCGCTGGGACTATAGCTAAAGCTCGATGTGAGACCTTGACCATTCGACAACCTCCAAGCGGAGACAGGATGCAGCTCCCAGCCTGAGAAACTGTGCCAGCTATCAGCTAGATGCGCGTCATCCCAGAAGGCAAACCCCTGAATATCGATCAGGGCACCAGATGTAGGCGCGTGAGGCGCTATTCCTGACCTGTTCCAGTACATATCTATCTCAGAGTGCAGCTTGTGCATCGTGTCAGGATAGGTGCTGGCACAGTTGGGTGCAAGATTGGTGTTGCAGAGGTTGAAGCTCTGATCACACTGGTTTGGAAAAACAGTACCGCACTCGTCATCGGTTACCACTCCAACTTTCAATCCGTGGATTTCCACCAGAGTGGGGAGAGCTGTACCGTTGGAAAGTGTGACCGTGCAGGGAGGGCTCGTAGATCGCTTCGAGTAGGGCCAAGAGCTTGATGCAGGGTTTGTGCCAGCTGGCTTCCCCCCCTCTAACGGCAAGGCTCCCCCGCTGTAGTCCGCGCCCCTGTTAGTCCCTGTCTGCTTCGGGTTAACCACGGAACCGATGTACTGTTCGAGCGTAAGCACCACGGCGTTGCAACTTGTAGCGGAACTCCATGACGGAGAATTAGCTTGCGAAAAGAGGGTTGACAACCTCACCCGGTCCACTGCGAGAGATTGACTCGCCGTCATCCCGGTCAGAAAGGCCCCGAAGATTGTGAGAGCTAGAAGCGTGATTGAGCTCGCAATCTGCAAGAGATGATGCACTCTTAGAAGCCCCTAGGATAATACGGTAAAAGCCAAATCCACAAGGGACGCATCGGCGACGGTAATTGAGAGAAGATTGACGAAAAGTCGTGCTCGGAGGAAAAGTTTTGTCAGGGTCTAACCTCGCAAACTCCAAGAAATCTCGGGATCGAACAGGAATATAGGAGTATGGCCGGCCTCTAACAGTCTGATATACTAGGATGTCATAGGACAGAGGTTTATAGCCGTGTTGGGCACAGAAAACCACAAGGCACCGCCAACATCAGTAAATCATGCCATACTAGGGATTGATCGGCTAAGAAAGCCGCGTCTTGAGCCAGATAGGGTGAGCCACCGGAGGACGAAGAGCGGATCTTTTCGAACCGGCCGTTGTCGCGCAGATGTTCGTGAACGTTCTTTTAGTGCAACATCTTGCTTGTCACGCCCCCGCAAATCGAGACAAAGGATGATTAAGAAACCCAAAAGTTTTCCGGGCCCGCGACAGGCTCACGAGCTTCCCGACTTCTATCCCTTCTTGAGGCTAACCCTGCCTGGATCGCCTGGTAGCGGTCTATTTTTTTCTGGGCAATACGACTGTTCCTTGGCTCGTTGCACTGTCTGTTGCAACGGGTATGCGAGACTTCATGTTCGCTGTGATGAAAGCCGTCTGTGACCACCGAATCTGATGATTGAGCAACGAAATCGCCGTGATAAGCCTTTCTTAGCCTTCACGATAGAAGAATTGGTTAGAGCCGCTTCGTGGGGGCCTTTTTCAAACAGGTGAGGGTTTATACTTGCATTTGCTCTCATTGCCCGAGGCCCCGGCCAAGTTCGAGACTTTCTAGATTGTTTGAGCTATCTGTCCACCGGAATCGCAGAACATTCCAGTCTTAACGTTGCGGAATGACAAATGTCTTGAATTTCTGAAAGGAGATTGGGAAAGTCAGACCAAGACGAAAAATATAGGCGGCAGGACTCACGTCACAATTGCACTAAGAATCCTGCCTGACGGCGAGACAGGATAACCTTTCTAGCTGGTTTCAAGCGTCGCCTTCTTCTCATGTACAAGGTCAGGGAACTAAGTGCTCCAAGAGTTCCTCCTCCGAGGAGCAGAAAAAAAGTGGTGGTGAACAGGGGAGGATTGTTTGTGGTAGCGACTATTGTTAGGTTGACTCTGTGGATCAATGTACCACTGATCCCCGTTACGACGATGGTGTAATTTCTAGGTGTGGATGAGCTGAGTTTGAGTGTTGACGAGCCCGGAACGGTTACATTTGTCGGGTTCAGAGCCGTAGCTAAGCCTGCGGTCGGAGACACTGTCTCGCTGAGACTCACCGTTCCAGAGAAGCCATCGAGGCTTGTGACCGTAATCGTCGCGGCGACCGAGGAACTAGGTGACATGGCAATAATGGAAGCACGGGTGGAAAGACCAAAGTCTGGCGGAGGAACAGCTGGAATACTGGATATCTGATAACCCCATACGTTGATGCAACCATTGACTCCACTCTCCCGGTGACCATTCATCCATAGTGTGTAACCAACTCTCCCTGGACCACCATCGAAGTTAGACGCGATCTTCTGGACAAAAGCTAGAGTGGAAGCCGCGTATGTGCAGGCACCGCTATTCCAGAGAGAGTCAGGGGGCTGTTGAACGGTTCCATCGTGCCACTGGGCCCCTACCTCAGTGCTGACGAACGGTCGTCCGAACCTCGCCATAGCGGTTCTAACATAGATGTTGACATCGTCCCCTTTGGCCTTCGCGCAGTTGACGCTCCATGAACAGTTGACCCTTGTTATCTGGTATTTATCCGAGGCGTCGTAGTTGGGGTATTGATATGCGGTCTGATCGTAGATGCCTCCCCCGTCGTTGTAGAAGTGATACCAATGCCTGTTCAGCAAGATTCTGTTCAGTGGGTCGCTTACAACTGGAAAGTCCCCGCCCCACTGAGCGTTGGACATGATCACCCAATGCTTGTCCCCCTGTTTGCTGCGAACGGTCGTGATGAAGTCCTGATAGGGTCCTTGAAGAGGGAGAGGATTTCCAGGGAATCCGAGCGCAGTTCCGTTCTTCGTTGTAGCTGAAACGATGGGCTCGTTCAGCGGCTCCCAGATAATGTTGTCATAGTAGTTCTTGTATCTCTGGACAATGCTGGTATTCCAGAAAGACAGCCATTGGCTCTCCACGTTGCTTCCCACGAAATGCGTCTCAGGGTCAGAGCAGGTGTAGGTGGAGTTGACCCAGTCACAGAACGAGTGCATGTTGACGATAATGTAGATGCCTAGGGTCTTCGCAATTGTGATCGTTCTGTTGAGCCAGGGGTCGTAGTAACCTCTCTCATCCGGATAGTTCTCTCCATTGGAAGTGAAGGGGCTTCTGAAGATGACCCGCTCGGTGTTATGCCCATGCGCTACAAGGTAGAGCATCTCCATCTCAGCATCCGACGCCTTCTCCCCAAGAAAGACTACGCTAGATGGATTATTGGGATTAGACTTTGAAAGGTCCGTCTCCCCTGTCCACATTCCTCCCCAGCCCACCAAGACAGGATAGGTTGAGGGCGTTGGACCAGTCGTGATACTGTAATTGTCTGCGAACGAGCCGTCAGTGTTGATGAACCGTGCGGATATGTTTCCGGCTCCAACCGAGAACGACATGTAGCCGAAAGTATCATTGTTAGTCGCGGCAAAATAGTCGGTGTCCTGCGTTGTCTTGACGGCGCTGTGGCCCTGCCCGAACGTGCCGACGACTTGAAAAATTGTTCCTCGACCCTTCGTGTAGGAACCGGGTGACCCATCAGTTGCAACACAATAGGACCTGAAGGTCTGGTCTTTTACGCATAGGAGCTGCTTGCTCCTCTGGAAGGTCCGGTCGTGTGCTTGGAGGACCAAGTCCACGCCTTTGCCCACGAGCAGGTTGTTGACGTCCTCGCCAATCTGGCAGGTCGCCTGGCCTGATGTAATGCAAAGATTGTTCATGCCAACTATTATCCACTGAATTCCTAGAGTCCTGGCATTATCGATGGTATCGGAGAGCCAGGTGTAGTGATTGTCACCCTTCGAGTAAGCCCACGTCTCGTTCAAGCCGCCCACTGTGAACGATATCCCCGGCGAGATCATTATCATCCGAGCAATGGGGCTTGCACCTGGATAGTCAAAGTAGTACTCGTATCCGTACCCATAGCCCGCCTCCTCCCCTGGGGAAACGGGGACGCTTAGCGTGAAGGGACAATATGTGATGAACTTGCTGATGTCCCCAGCACCCGAGACCTCTCCCGACTCCTCCTCTCCGGCGATGAGCTCGACGTTCGTGAACTTTGACTTGAAACTACTACACCACGTCTGCTCGTCAGTCGTGCCATTCCGCAGGTCCCCGAGAGCCAGGTAGAAGCTTGCACCCGAAGCTCCTAGGGAGCTGAGCGTCGTTAAAGAACTTCCGGGAACAGTAATGTCTCCATGGTCGCCTGCCGCGCCAAAGGTGAAACTTTGAGGAGTTGATGCATGGGCTTGATCATGCTGAAGTGGGAAGGCGATTGATACTAGAGCGACTAGGAGGAGAATGAGTTTCCACAGTCTCATCTTGCTCTAAGTCCTTACCTAGCTGTTGCGAGATCCGATCTTGCAACGTATCTTCCAGCCCGTGGTGTGACGTTTAGATCGGATCCGCACCGAGTTTTGGGAGGGTTCCTAAGGAAATACAATTTCTGCCTATCAGGACGATTTAGGCGTCTCCAAGCTTGCCTTGAGAGACTGCGAACACACTGAGTCGAGAGAACGGTTTAAGTCTACTCGGTCGCCTTGATTCCGGATATTCTGGGGACGGACCGGATCTGCAAGAGCGTCCGTCTGACGGCTCTTTTGGCGAGCACCGGGCGGCCGATACGAGGCTGATTTTCGTGGGGCACATACTTCAAGTACATCATACAAATGAAGGTGGGGAGGCATGCTACAATAGAGTCACGGTGACTGTCACCGCGGTCGAGCGCGACAGTGTGCCGCTGGAAGCAGTGACAGTAACTGTGTAAGTCCACGGTGTTGTTAGAAGGCTTGTGGAGACCGTCAGGGTCGAAGTTCCAGTCCCGTTTGCCGAGAGGCTGACCGCTGATGGGCTTAGTGATGCTGTCGGGCTATCTAGGGATATCGATCCTGTCGCGGCCGCTGTAAGAGTTAGATTCCCAGAGAACCCATTGAGGCTTGTCAGCAGGATTGTTGATGTGCCTGAGGAGCCGAGCGGGATGCTCAGGCTACTTGGGCTAGCAGAGACTGCAAAGTCCGGTGGAGATGTGACATTGAGCCCCACATTTACGGAATGCGATATGGAGCCATTGGTCCCTGTCACAGTGACGGTGTAGGAGCCGACGGTCGAGGAGCTAACTTTCAGAGTCGCACTGAAGGAAGTTCCGGGAGTGAGTGTAGCGCTTGCCGGGTTGATGGACGTTGTAACTACTGTTGGGGCAGACACGCTAAGCGAGAGTGTGCCGGCAAAACCGTTCTGACTAGACAGCTTAACCGTCGACGCCCCAGACGAGCCTGTCTGAAACGTGAGACTCTTAGGATTCGCTGACATGGTGAAGTCCGGGGTTGAAGGCCTCCACGCGCTCAGAGGGTGAACCTCCCATCCTGAGAAACTGTGCCATGCATCGATGACATGACCATCGTCCCAGAAGACGAAGCCTTGAATGTCTATGATACTTCCCGCCGTTGGATGCGTTGGCGCTATTCCCGACTCGTTCCAGTGCATGTCTATTTCCATGTGAACCTTGTGCATGGTATCAGGGTAGGTGCTGCTACAATTAGGTGCTAGATCTGCGTTACAGGCGTTGAACGTTGCGTCGCACTGTCCAGGAAATACTGTACCACACTCGTCTAAGCTGATAGGAGTTGCAATCTTGATATGATGTATCTCCACAAGCGTCGGTAGTACCGTGCCGTTGGTTAGGGTGACTGTACAGGGTGGATTTGTGGACCTCTTGGAGTAGGGCCAAGCTGCTGATGACGGGGTTGTACCGGAAGGTTTGGAACCCTCCAGTGAGAGAGCCCCGCCACTATAGTCTGCACCCACGTTTGGTTGGGTCTGGTTGGGATTGGGGACTTTCCCGAGGAACTGCTCCAACGTCAAGACCACTGCGTGGCAGGAGGTCGCGGCGCTCCAGGAGGAAGAAGTGGCCTCCTGAGCCAGAGCAGAAGGGATTCCAACCGCTGGCCTCCAGAAGCCCACCGCCCCAAGGAATAGTACAGACGCTAACAGTCCAACGGCTACGATGGTCCCGCATGACCTTTGCCGCAGCAGTCTTGCCGAACTCTTCTCTACCATAGCTTATGCCTTGCTCGACCTAGACACGGCTACAATATTTTACCTGGCCGTTTACAATGTGTGGGAGATGAGCACCTTAGGGGTAGAGCCGCAGTATCTTGGCCAGCGAGTCTACATGTGTTAGGGATGAATACCTTCGACATAATAGAGGTTACAAGAGAACACACCTTACTCGGAACGGTCGGCGCCTTAGAACATGCCTCGAGAGGTTGCCTAGACAATAATACAGGAAGAATAATCGAGTTTCGTCCGTAGCTCTGCATCCTCGAAAATTCCACGGTGCAAATGGGGATGGCAAGAGTCATCTGAAGCGACTTTGGAGTGGAGGAATGCCCACGTGACTCATGTTTCAAAGAACGGTCTGGATGACTCGTCTTTCGCTAATTGGGAGTGGGAAAACGATTCGGGGGACGACCGGAGGATCTCCGCAACCTACCATTAACGCCGAATATTGTAAGGGCAAGTGCAACGAAGATCGCGGAGAGGCAGTACAATTCCGTCCAGCCAAACGCGGCCAATGTGGATTGCTGAGCTGTCAAACCCTCAATCGCGAACTGTTGGCTCGTCGGTGGCAACACATGGACTCTGAACCATAGCTCGATGCCGGTACTCGGAGTAGCGATCCAGACATAGGGAAGTGTGCTGACCTTGCTTCCGTCGATAAGATTCTGGCTCGATACCACCTTGTAGTTTGTTGTGGAGTTCGTCATCTCCACCTGTTGGGCTCCCCAAATCTCAGTGTCTGTAGCATTCCTGCTGAATATGTCTCCGTTGCTCGGGAGGACATAGAACGCAATGAGTGTTGGTGTCGAGGTACCTGTGACGAAGCTGAGGTGGAGACCCGCAGGCGTGGGTGCGGTTATAGAGGTTATAGTCGACGGTGCGGACCAAGCGCCGTAGGGACTGTCCAGGAATCTGCTGAGATAGGCTGAGGTGCCATCCTGGTATGCGTAGTGCACCCGTCCGCTGGACGGGTTGATTGTAGCGCTTCTCCTATCGGCCGGAGAACCGGGTGAAGGCGTGAAGGAGGCCGGGCTGCTCCAGGTCATATTGGTTCCATCCCAGTCTAGGACTATAGTCTGCTCGGTCGTGTCCAAATCCGCGCATGCGAGATACTCCGGGCCGCCAATGCTGCTGCCCATGCAGGAGCCCGCGATGACCAGCACCTCATGCCCAATCAGCCCTCCGACGATTTCTGGCATGTAGGAGGGTTTTGTGACACCGGCAACGCTCGTTCCCGCAAACGGGAAGGCAGAGGCCGGATTCGAGCAGCGCCAGGCAGGATTCGCGACCGGGTTTTGAACCATGCTCGCGCAGACGATCACATTCTGGCGATAATTGCTCGAGGTTGAATTGGCAACAACATAGGCTGCTGCAATGAATAGGTATCCATCATTGGCCCGGGCGATGGTAGCATACGCCATAAGCTCGGTCTGCAAAGCCGGTCTGACCAATTGAGAGTTGGACCAGGAGATTGCGAGGCCCGAGTCGGGTATGAAGCCTATGGCGAAGCGTATTCCATGGGATGTTCCTGTGACAGTGTCAGGCTTGGTAAATACGACGTAGACTACCAGTCTACTGTTGGCCGTGTCTTCCCAGAAGGTGACAGAACAGCTGTTCATCCCTGAGAAGGAGGCAATATCGCTGATGGTCTGGTTCACCACCCACGAAGTACCACCGGCCGAATAAGCGTAGTAACACCTGTCAAGACCCGCCACCGACTGCCTGTAGAATACATAGTATCCTTGTAATCCCCTTGGATCTCTGAAGACGCGCTGCTGACTTTCCGGCGCGATATCAGACTCGGCAGAAACGGTCCTGACCACGTCGGCCGCACTAGCCAGACTCACGTTAACTTTAGTGGTGTGGGAAAGTGAACCGCTGGTACCGGTCACGGTGGCGGTGTATGACCCTGCACTTCCAGTGCAGAACAGGGTTGAGGGCTGGGATGAGCCAAGAGTAACGCTGGTTGGACTCAGGGAGCAGGTGAGACCTGCCGAAGACACTGTTAGGGATAAGCTCACAGTGCCGGTGAACCCGTTTATCGGAGAAACCGTGACCGTTGAAGTGGCAGCTGTGCCAGCGTTGGCTGTAACACTCGTCGGGTTGGCTGTGACGTTGAAGTCGACGAAGCGGAAAGTGATTGGACCGGTTGAGCGAGACACCGTAGGTGTGCCTGAGGCACCAGTAATACTGGCAACATAGTCGGCAGCTGTGATGGCAGTACATGTCAGTGTCGAAGTACCGGAACCACCTGTGATGGTCGTCGGATTCAGCGCGCAGGAGAGACCTGAAGCAGCCGAGAGCGACAAGGTCACACTACCCGTGAAACCATTCACAGGCGATACCGTAATCGTCGAAGAACCTGATGAACCAGGATTGATCGCCAATGGAGTGACAGTACTAGCCGAGACGGAGAAGTCCTGGACAATAACGGTAACAGTGGCAGAGTGAGATAAGATGCCGCTGGTTCCTGCAACCGTCACTGTGTAATTTCCTGCAGCTCCGTTACAGGACATAGTGGTATTCGTTGCGGGACCGAGGGCTATACTCGCCGGATTCAAATTGCATGTAAGCGAGCGAACATTGACCGTAGATGGAAAGGTCACTGTTCCAGTGAACCCGCTAAGTGGGGTCACAGTAAGTGTGAAGGTCGCCTGGGCATTCCCCAGAACGGTGACGCTGGTGGGTGCACGCGGGGTGACAGCGAAGTCTTGGACCGTCACGCTGAACGTTGTCGAACTTCTCAGCCCACCGCTGGTACCAACCACAGTGGCCACATAGTTGGTGGCAACAGATGCAGTGCAGGACAAAGTCGCAGAGCCCGAGCCGCCGGTGATGGTCGACGGGTTCAAAGTGCAAGACAGCCCAGTGCTGGGAGCCGTCGACACGGTCAGAGCCACAGTGCCGGTGAAACCGTCGGAAGACGTCAGGGTTATTGTTGACGTGACCGTTTGTGTATTGAGAATGGCAGCGTTTGTCGGATTCGCCGTCAGCGAGAAGCTGCCGGATGTAATGTGGTAGGTTAGGTTTGCAGTGGTGTGAGATAGCGAAGCACTCGTGCCGGTCACGTTCGCAACATAGTCGTTAGGCACAGTGGCGGAACATGACAGTGTCGAAGTGCCGGAACCACTAGTAATGCGGGATGGACTGAGATTGCAAGATAGCCCTGAGGGGGTGTTGAAGCTTAGAGTAACAGTACCGGTGAAACCGTTCAGAGGCGACACGGTAATTGTTGTCGGGCAAGTGGCACCAATTGCGCAGCTGACCGTCAGAGGACCTGATGGAGAGATCGTGAAGTCCTGGACTGCATAGCCCACCGTTGTGGAATGTGACAGGGTTCCACTAGTTCCCGCAACCGTTACGTTGTATATTCCGGCACCGCTAATGCTACTTGCGCATGATAGGACAGCAGTCTGTGAGGAACCTGACACAATGACGCTCGTGGCGCTGAGGGAGCAGCTGAGACCCATATTTGGCGAGACGGACGAGCTCAGAGCTACAGGTCCCGCGAAACCGTTGATAGGGGTGACCGTGATAGTAGAATTCCCAGTCTTTCCCGCCAAAATGGTCACAGCTGTTGGATTGCTAGTAACCGTGAAGTCAGGGGGTTGAACAGGCCCAACGGTGTAGGTGATCGCCGCAGAATGCAAGAGAGAACCAGCAGTTCCTGTAACCGTGACAGTGTAATTTCCCACAACCGAGGCAGTGCACGACAGTGTTGCGTGTCCCGAGCCTGTCACGGTAGACGGGGATAGGGTGCAACTGAGGCCCGAAGAAGGCGATACCTTTTGGGAAAGGCCGACAACTCCGCTGAATCCGTTGACGGGTGTGATCGCTATCACAGAGTTGCCAGTCTGAGTTACGTTGAGAGGAATGGAATTCGGATTGGCGCTAATCTGGAAGTCCTGAACAACAAAGTTGACTATAGCAGAGTGGGACAAAGATCCACTCGTGCCAGCCACGGTAACCGTGTAGTTCCCGGCTGTGCCAACATTACAAGACAGATTCGAAGACTGCTGCAGGCCAAGAGTAACAGTGGCCGGACTGATGCTACAGCTCATATCGGAGGACAAGACGGATAGCGAAACTGTCCCGCTAAACCCGTTTACAGATGTCACACTGATCGTGGAAGTGCCAGGCTGACCTGCTAGTGCTGTGACACTTGTCGGATTCGCCGAGACGGTAAAGTTAGTCACCTGTTCTGGATCTGCATCGAAGGCTGTGACTCCACCATTATCAGTAACCGTCACCTTCACGAGATAGTTGCCGACTGTCGAATAAACATGGCCGTCACTTGTCGCCTTGGTTGCGAAGGTGTCGATGGTGTCGTCACCCCAGTCGACTACAGTCTGAGTAATTGTTCCATCGGGGTCTGAGGAGGTTATTGAAACAATCACAGTCTGGCCAACCTGAGCAGTGTTCGAACTTAGGACAAGGCTCATGGTTGGAGGCTTGTCTGCCACCGTGAGCTGGCTCGATGCGGTACTAATGTTGTTTTTCGAATCTTGTACTGCCACACGTACGCTGTAGCTCCCAGCTGGGTAAGTGTGGCTGACCGAGGGACCTTTCGCGATTGTGCCGTCGCCGAAGTCCCAGGTGAAGGTGTACGGTGAAACGCCGCCGGAAGCTGTTGCGCTGAACGTTACGGCTTGCCCAGGAGAGGGCGAAGAGGGAGTGGTGTTGAAGGTAACTGTAGGTGGTGAAACATGAAATCTCCAGGCGGCCAGGGGATGGATCTCCCATCCGGAGAAGGAGTGCCAACTCTCGGTGATGTGCTGGGTGTCCCAGAAGACCCAGCCCTGAAGGTCAACATAACAACTACATGTACTGCCATTTGGCCCGGGGTTTTTAGGCGCAATGCCATGCGCTTTCCACATTTGATCGATCTCGGTATGGAACTTAAACATCGTATCTGGGTAGGTGGAACTGCACTGAGTATCTCCCCCTCCGGACTTTGCGCCGGTCGGGTCGCAGACATTGAAGGTAGTATCGCAGTATGAGGTCCCGTTAATCGTGCCGCAGTCTTCAACCGAGATGCCCCTAACCTGGACGTTGTCGATTTCGACGAACGCGGCTGTTAGTGTCCCGTTAACGGAAACTGAGCATGGCAGGCTACTTGGAAGCGCCCTCTTAAGATAGGGCCAGGTGGTGGGGTTAGAGGCAAAGGGGAGATTTCCGGCTAACCGAAACGCGCCGCCACTATAGTCCGCCCCTCTTCCCCCACCTCTGGCAATAGAAATATTCCCTACCAACGCTTCCAATGTTGTCACATAAGGCGCGCATGTGGTAACGGCGGGATTCCAGGAACCCACAGGAACCGTCCGACTTGTTGTCCCTGTGTTCGAGGCCGAGTCTCGAGTGGTAAGCGTCACGGTGTAGTATCCCGGTTGGAGAAACATGTGGCTCGCTTTGCTTCCCGTAGCTGTTCCTCCATCCCCAAAGTTCCAGCTGAAAGTGTACGGTGCAGTGCCTGAAGTAGCCGAGGCGGTGAAATTTGTAATCAGCCCCACCCCAGGGTTGGCTGGAGAAAAGTTGATGGTCCCTTGAGGGACGATCCCGCTCTGTATGCCAAAACTATCAGAGAACGATCCCGAGAAAACAGTCTGCGCAGTAATGCTCGTCGACGAGACCGTGTATTTCACAAAGCCGTGACCCGCCCCCTGAGTTGTGTTTCCCATCGTCTTGGCGAAGTAGGGGAGGTCGGGATCAGACGTCTGAATTGGCGTCTCACCGGCACCGAAGGTCCCTGAGATGACGAATACGGTTCCGGCTCCTTCCGTGTATACGCCTGACGATCCGTCGTTCACAACGCATGACGAAATGTAGAGTTCCGCTTGCCCACAGGATAATTGTTTGCTGCGCTGATACGTGTGATCATGACCCTGCAACACTAGATCGACTTTGCGATTCATCAGAAGGTTCATCACGTCCGATCCAATCTCGCAGGGATGCTGCCCCGCCGAGATGCAGACCTCATGGTCTCCCACAATGATCCAACGAATCCCCGCTGCCCGTGCGCTATCGATAGCGCTTGCTAACCAGTTGTAATGGCTCGTCCCCACACCATAGGACCAGTAGCCGCCGAATGTAAAGTTCAAGCCGGGAGATATCAGAATGAACCTGGCAAGCGGCGCGCTCGACGGATAGTCAAAATAGTATTCTTTCGCATAGGTTCCATTGATCGTCCCTACCTGGTTGGGTAAGCACTGCGCGAAGTTGTCAATTAGCCCATTCTGTTCCTCGTTCCCGTCTTCGTGATTTCCTGAGAGAAGCTGGAACGGATAGTTCTGGCCGACGTACGATTTTACGTAATTGCACCAAGAGGTTTCAGGCGTGATCGTATTGTAGCTGAGATCTCCTATAGCCAGAAAGAAGTTGGTGCCAGACCCCGAGAGGCGAACGAGACTGGAGTTGGCGTTCGCATTTGCGTCAAGATCACCCGCTGCGGCGAAAGTGAATGAAGACGAGGATGGACCGGAAGCTGAGAGAGAGCCGCCGACTGTGAATAGAGAAAGTAAGACGAGCACAGGCAGGATTGCGATTCTTGCTCTTTGCACTACCCCACGTCCGCCAGCCTGGATCCTCATACGCAAAGCGCATTCCAACTATATGAGGGTTCACTAGTCCATTGAGAGTGAGGATTCTCTTTGGCTGCAAAAGATATCTGTGTATTTCCGCCCGAACATGAGCGCACGCCGTGCGAGCGGTGCTTCCTCCATGAAAACTCCCGTCTTAAGGTGCAGGATCTAGGCATGTAAAAATAGGGAGGGTGGGAGTACGTAGGTGACAAGGAAGGACTGTACGGGGTGTCGATTCACATCAACAAATGGTTCGGAGCGCTTGCGGTGATCCTATCCATCACGTCAGCGGTCGGAATCCCTGCTCTTCTCGCCAACCCTGCAGCGACGAGCCACACATACGCGCTAATTGTCGGTGGCTCCGGCGGCTTCTATTCGTTTGATGGCAGAAATCTAGGGAGAATTCCCACTCCGACCACCGAGAATCTGACCGACATAGAATGGAGACACGACGGCTCTTACGCGCTAATTTCAGGACAAGGAGGCACGCTGCTGAAATATGATGGTATTTCCATGCAAGTCATTCCTACAGGGCTGGGACAAGGTACTGACCTCGAGGCAATTTCGTGGAAGCCGGATGACTCCGAGGCTTTGATCGTCGGCATCGGTCAATCGGCTGGGAATAGTCATGGCGTTGTTCTAAGCTTCGATGGGAATTCTCTGACCAAACTTGCCGATGAGAAGTACGTAGGGTACAAAGCAGTTGAATGGAATCCCAACGGTCTTTACGCGGTACTCGCAGGCTACTCGACTCAAATCTTCTTCCATGGACGCTTCGACCGTTTGGAGGGAAACGTAACGAAGACCATCCCGGTTCCGACTAATGACAGCCTGAACACTGTGTCCTGGTATCCCAATGGTCGCTTAGCGCTCATCGGCGGAGATGTGCACGACTTTGCGAAAAACGCAACGTTATTCCAGTATGACGGTTCCACAATAGAACTGCTCGACACCCGTTGCTGTTTCCTTAACGACGCCCACGTGATCAGGTCCATCGTCTTTGACGATGGTACAAGTATGGCCGTAATCAACGGCAACAAAGGCCTTGTAATCCAAGACAGTCAGGGAAACCTGACCAGGATTCGAACGTACACCATCGGTAGAGGAAATAGCATTGACCTTCACCACATTGGTGACTTCTACTCCGCTGCCTGGGTGCCCGGGACGGATGTGGCGTATACTGTGGGCACGAACGGCACTATTGCAGAGATATCATCTGATAAGGTCTCTCTGATAGACCAAGGAACGCCCGTGACCTTTAGAGGCATTAGCATTATTTTGGACAGCTCAAAGTCAAGGACTTTCGCGAACGTGACCCCCATGGCCACCTTCTATCCAGAGAGTAATCTGGCGCTCGTGGAAAGCTTCTGGGCTTCGCACTACCAACGGATAACCCTAGATGCAATCGTGGCGATTCTTGCCATCGTATTTGTCTACGAAGTGGCCATTCAACGCGAAGCTTCGAGGAACAGGAGTAAGCGAAACCAGGAAACGGTAAAACAGAAAGCTTCTCGCCAAGCCGCGAACTAATCTCAGGAACTGTCTGGTTCGACACTGGCGTGAAGCATTACGTAGCTACCCAATTCTTCTATCTCGACTACTTGAACGATCATAAGTCCTCTATCTATCCCCAGCCACAAAAGAAAGCTCGTCACAGATTCTGCTTCAAGACCCGCTGCCCCAAGAAGTCTTATACAGTTGAATCTCAGGGCACTGCACCAATTACCAGTAACAGCTCACTGAGACTTTTCGGCCGACGTCTGGAAGAGTGTTTGTCGGCATACTTCTGCGTCTTGCAGACGTAAAGTTCCGAGGGGCTCAGTAAATAAGGAGCAGGGTTCGAACGCCCAAAAGATCGCCTTGATGCGAACGTTCCTCAGACGTCTGGACAGCTAACTCTAAGCAGTAACGGTGACAGGAATGGTGATCGTGTGTGATAGAGAACCGCTTGTTGCGGTGATGGTTACGGTGTAGCTTCCGATGGGAGTCTTGTTGAGTGCTCTGATTGTCAGGGTCGATGTGCCGGAGTTGTTTGAAGCCAGCGTAATCGTCGTCGGGATGAGAGATGTCTTCGGACCAGAGGGTGAGACGGTTACTGAGAGAGTCAGGGTTCCACTGAAGCTGTTCAGGTTTGTTAGAGTAATGAGCGAGGATGTTGTTGAGGACGCAGCAAGGGTTAGCGTATTCGGGCTGGCTGAGATGGAGAAGTCGGAAACGATGACTGGAATTGAGATACTGTGAGTTAGGGAGCCGCTCGTCCCGGTTACGTTGGCTGTGTAGCTGCCGATCGTTCTGGAGCTAACCGTGAGGGTTGAATTGACCGTCCCACCGGATCCTAGAATTACGCTGGTTGGGTTGAGCGACGCGTTGAATCCGTTGGAGGACGAGAGCGTCAGAGAGATAGTGCCTGCGAAGCCGTTCATCGAAGTGAAAATAACTTTTGAGACTCCGGTCCGGCCCGGACTAGTGTTGATGCTTGCAGGACTCGCACTAATTTTGAAGTCAGGGAAAGCAAAGGTCACGGTGGTGGAGTGTGACAGGCTGCCACTGCTTCCGGTTACCACAACAGAATATGCTCCAGAGCCTCCTGAGCATGAAAGAGTCGAGTTTTGAGATCCTCCTAGAACAACGCTTGTAGGGTTCAAACTGCACGAGACCCCCCCGGCCGATGATGAGGAGACTAGGGTGACTGTTCCCTTAAACCCGTTGAGCGGGCTGGCCGTGATAGAAGATGAACCAGATGACCCGGCCGTTAGCTTGACTGTACTCGGAGTGGCCACCATTGAGAAGTCGGGACTAGACGAGGATTGGGAGAGCCGCCAAGCTGTCAACGGGTGGAGCTCCCATCCGGAAAAACTGTGCCAACTGTCAGAGACGTGTGCATCATCCCAGTACGCGAATCCCTGAAGATCGACTATAGTCCCAGCCGTTGGCCGCGGCGGAGCTATTCCCGAGTTGCTCCAGTACATGTCGATCTCGGAGTGAAACTTGTGCATTGTGTCCGGGTAGGAACTGGAACAGTTAGGGGCCAGGTTTGCGTTGCACGCGTTGAAAGTTTGATCACACTGATTGCGAAAAACGGTCCCACATTCATCGTCGCTGAGAGCACCGACCTTGACCCCATGAATCTCAACAAGGGTTGGCAACACCGTCCCGTTGGACAGGGTCACCGTGCATGGCGGGCTGGTCGATCTTTTTGAGTAAGGCCAAGAAGTGGATTGGGGGTTAGTTCCGGCAGGTTTTGCACCCTCCAGGATCAGAGCCCCGCCACTATAGTCCGCGCCAACATTGGGCTGCTTCTGGGCGGGATTTGCCACAGCACCTACGTATTGCTCTAGGGTAAGAACTACCGCGTCGCAACTTGTTGCAGGGTTCCATGAAGGAGACGTGGCCTGAGTCGCAAATGGTGCAAGTGCTACGGGACTATCGAGGCCAGCAGTAAGTGTAGCAACACCTGAAATGGAGAGTATGAGAGCTAAGAGGATAATTGGCTTGTCGCTGGCTCGAGAGAGAGGGATCAATCAGAGAAATCCTCCAGAAAAGGTGTCGTAGAGAGAACAACAAGAGGCGCGACGACGACAGACGGTTTTAGCTGGATTTGTCAGGCTCTTACCTACTGGATCTAGCGAAATCTACCTCAATATATATACCTAGAGGTTGATGTGGGACAGATTGGTATCTTTGGCTATCCGCAGCCACGCTGTGACCTACTAAAATTACATCTTAGAATGAAGAGAACCTCTCTATGGGGAGCATTGACAGTACATTGGAATAGTGGTTGCAACTGCATGTCGAGGACCAATACGACCGTAGCAGGATCGACACTCTCCGAGACCGCTTTGTGTTGCGGGTCCGCCACGCAGATCTGAGATCCGAGTAAGAGAAATTCCCCTACCATGCCCATGTACATTTGACTACAACAAAGTATATGCTAAGAGATGACTAGAGTAGTATCCGTGGGAACGATCAGGCCATCGGATCTTGCTGCTGGGAAAATAATGAAACGCGGAACAAGCCCCCGGGAAATCTCAGGGGCCTCGAAGGGCGCAGCAACGTTCGACTGCGTAATAGTGGGAGACGTGATGATGGACGTAATTCTCAGGTGCGAAAGCGAGATTGTAGACTCGCTGATAATGGACGGAACTAACTACTTCAGTGAGAGCAAAATAACTCCCGGTGGCTCCGGCAATGTGGCAGTAGCCATCGCCAAACTAGGGGGTCGGGTTGCGTTCGTAGGAAAGGCCGGAAACGACCCCTATGGAAGAGCCTACTCAGACGATCTGACATCCGCGCGAGTAGCCACGAGAATTACTGTAGACCCTCGAATGAGCACTGGACTCGCAGTGTGTCTAGTGGAACCCTCCGGGAGTAGAACCATGCTTGTCTCTAGGGGAGCAAACGACTATCTGACGAAAAACGAGGTTACGAACGCTCTCAAAAAAATGGGAAGACCACGGTTCATCTATCTGCCAGGATATTCGCTGAACGCATCACCGCAAAGGGAAGCTATCCTACACGCAGCAAGGTTAGGGCATGAACAACAATCAAGAGTCGTCTTTGATCCCGGAGCGTCCAACCTGGTTCGCGAACACCCAGACGTGTTTCAAGAAGCCGTGGACAGATCCGACATCCTCTGCGCTAACTTGGATGAAGCAAGAGTTCTAGCGGGAAAAGTTGAGGTGAACCGATATGCCGCTAGGCTCTCGCGGAAGGGGAAATTAGTCGTTGTCAAGACAGGAGTAGAAGGATGTCTTCTCGCCTCTGATGGAGAAATAACAAGGATTCCGGGAGTAAGAACAAGGGCCGTTGATACCACGGGGGCAGGCGATGCATTCCTTGGCGCATTTCTTTACAGTATGTCCAGAGACGTCGGCCCTGTCACTTCCGCCAGGTTCGCGAACTGGTTTGCTTCAAGGACAACGGAAAAACTCGGACCTAGAAATTACCCAGGAAGGAATGAGGCACGCCATAACCTATTGTCGCTCCAGCGAAAAACCATGCCAAGCTAGGCAACGTTCTCGAGATGATCTCGAGGGACTGTTATTGAACCAACGATCAAAGTACGAGGACACGTAGAAACATTTGGCCGAGGACTCTATCACGATCCATAATCGGCGGTTATTTGAACGCTGACTAGTCCCTAATCTATTTGAGACTAAACCAAATCTGGTCCCAAACGCTTCGAACAGTGCCATTCGACCTGAACGAGAAAACAAAGGAACCAGTTTGAAAGTCGTATGCTTCCAGCTCCAGAACAATTCTGAAGTTCTGTCCCCCATTGGCCGAGATCATCGTCCCGTTTGTCAACTGGCCATTTACGTTCACAGTGTCGATGCCGATCGTGTTCCCCTGTGGGGTTGTCGTGTTGGTGAAAGAATCGACAAACCAATTGATCGGAATATTCCATGTCTCATTACCAAGAACTGCTCTATAGGTCTGCATCAAGATCTTCCCAGCGTTCGGTGTATTGGTGGGCGAGCTAGGTCCAGAGATCGTCTGGTTCGCAAGTTTCATTGTAAGTAGGAAAAGCTGAGCAGTGCCCAAGTGGTTGTACACGAAGACATTCCACTGAACGGCCTCTTGGGGGGTGATTGTCGAATTGCCCGCTGGAAAATAGTTTGTGGCTGTCATGTCTGTGCCTAAGACGCTTATCGAAGCGAACTGGTCTTGCATAGGCGGGTTTGCAACAACCCATGCTGTTACTGATGTCAGCGAGAGGAACAAGAGGAACAACCAGGCGAACTCTTTGCTTCTAACCAGTTCCATCATCGCGTTGTCCGTATCTCGCTATCCAGAATTCTTTCCTTGGCCAGTCGCTTCCTGAACCGAAGAGAGCATGTCGTTATGAAGGATAGGATGAATGCGATTACGGGTACCAATAGTCTCGTAAGCAGATTGTCAAGAGACTGAGCGGAAAGAGCTGATTTTTGGGCCGCAATAGCTTGGTTCGTAATCACGTCGAAGGCGGCATCTGGAGCGGAGTTTTGGAGGAGCGAGTTGTACTGGGAAACTAAT
>Ga0137386_10000452_pt1 | contig 22909 bp, 21 predicted proteins | sample SagtaG_4_FD_104910 | JGI IMG/M metagenome (GOLD analysis project Ga0137386, IMG submission 104910) | Vadose zone soil microbial communities from Sagehorn Ranch, Mendocino, California, USA - Sage2_R_100_16 metaG | ecosystem: Environmental > Terrestrial > Soil > Vadose zone | place: USA... | reverse complement strand
TCACGGCCGCGGCGACGATGATCCTGGTGGAGGAATGCAGGCTGCGGCTGGACGAGCCGGTGGATCGGCTGCTGCCCGAACTGGCCGGCCGTAAGATCCTGAAGCGGCTCGACGGGCCGCTCGACGAGACCGTGGCTGCGGACCGGCCGATCACCGTGCGCGACCTGCTGACCTTCCGCATGGGCTTTGGCCAGCTGATGGCGCCGCCGGATGCGTATCCGATCCTGAAGGCCGCAAACGAGCAGCAGATCGGCATGGGGCCGCCAACCCCGTCGGCGCCGCCTGCGCCGGACGAGTGGATCCGCCGCCTGGGAACGCTGCCGCTCATGCACCAGCCCGGCGAGAGGTGACTGTACCACACGGGCTCCGACGTGCTGGGCGTGCTGATCGCGCGCGCCTCGGGCCAGCCGCTGGAGACGCTTTTGCGTGAACGCGTCTTTGAGCCGCTCGGCATGAAGGACACCGCTTTCAGCGTGCCCACGACCAAGCTCGACCGACTGGCGACCAGCTACCAGGTAAATCCCGAAACCGGGGCGCTGGAGCTGAATGACCAGGCCGAGGGCGGCCAGTGGAACCGCCCGCCCGCATTCCCGTCCGCCGGCGGCAGGCTGGTCTCGACCATCGACGACTATCTGGCCTTCGGCCAGATGATGCTGAACAAGGGCAAATACGGGAGCGAGCGTCTCCTGTCCAGGCCGTCGGTCGAGACCATGACGACCGACCAGCTGACGCCCGAGCAGAAGGCAGTGTCCGGCTTCTATCCAGGCTACTTTGACAGCCGCGGCTGGGGGTTCGGCGTGTCCGTGATCACCCGACGCGACGATCTGGCGGCGGTTCCCGGACGGTTCGGCTGGGACGGCGGTTTGGGCACCTCCTGGTATTCAGATCCAAGCGAGGACATGGTCGCCATCCTGATGACCCAGCGCTCGGCCTTTCCCCTGTTCTCGGAGATCTATCTCGATTTCTGGACCTCGGCCTACCAGACGATCGACGACTAAAGGCGCCTCACAGCGACCGACGAGCGCAACTTGTACCCACAAGGTGCCGTGCCCAGCCCACCCTCGATGCGGCACGGGCGATCTCGGTCTTGTTGGCGTAGTGGGTGTAGCCGTCGCCCGTGGGGTCCGTAATGCATTCACGCAGCCCGGCACCCACGGACGCTGCCGAGCCAGGCACCTCGACGCACCGTCACCGGCGGATGGCCTCGTCGCGCCGACCAAGCCACGACCGCTTCCTGGGACCGCTGCGGCCAACCGCATCCCAGCGGCCGTCCCCGGGGCCGACCGCGACCAGGGAGGCACGCGTGCAGGCCCAAAGGATGAGCCCCGGCACGGGTGAAGACAGCAGATCGCACGGCACCGACTGGATTGTGCTGCTGCAGCGACCCTGCCGCGTGCGTTGCGCGCGCGGACCCGAAAGCAAGAGGAACGAGCATGCTGCTCGAGTCGATGTGAGAGGGTGCCTCACAAGGTTCAGCGAGTGGGCCACGCCCAAGGAGTTACCAAGACAGGCAAAGCACGCGCAGGGTCCAACGAGTCCGGCCCCAAGGAGTTGCCCGTGACCCGAGCACGCAGTCGGCCTGGCGGCTCCCAGCGTCGACCAACCTCAGGAGGTCCAAGATGAGACCACGACGGCTGCTGGCCTGGCTGACGGGCCTGACACTGTCGGCGGCGCTGCTTGCGCCGACGGCCGCCTTCGCGACCCAGACCCAGACCATTCACTTCAGCGGCACCGACTCGCGCGCTTCAGCGAACCCCTGTTCCGGCGCGCCCGGGACGCTGACGATCGTTTTCTCGGGCGTCATCCACACCACTGACCTCGAGGACGGCACCCTCCACCTGACCGGCACGATGACCGGCACGGTCGGGTTCTTCCCAGACGACCCGAGCCAACCGAGCTTCACCGGCCACTTGGCCGAGTGGTTCGGCGAGAACGTGAACTCCAGCAACTCCACCATCACCATCGCGGAAAACATCGTCCTCCACGGCTCCGACGGGTCGCTGGGCAAGCAGCACATCCTGTTCCATCTCACTGTGAACGCGAACGGGACGCTAACCTCGTCCATCGATACGGACCAGCTCAGCTGCTGAGCGCGCGGTTGGGCGGCCCGAAGGGCCAGCGTAGCAAGCGAGCGCCCGCTGCCTAGATGGATGGCGTCGCTGCCGCATCACATTCGACCAGTCCGAAGGGCACCCAGGACCCTGGTAAGGTCGCGGTCTGCATCAAAGGCCCGAACATGCCTGTCGTCTAGGATCTGGTCCCGGCCTGGAGCAATGCGATCGCGTGGCGCCGGGATAGGACCTGGGGTCATCAGACAAATCGGGAACGAATCGCGACTTTGCCGAGGCCCTTCGGCGCTGCTGGGTGCTAGCTTCAGGGCCGCGCTGAGCCGCGCAGGCGGGAATAGACAAGAGCGAACAGACGCGCTCGAACGCCGGCCCGGCTGCGGCTGCGGACAACCCACACAAGACGTGTCGTCTCCGGCGAGACCGTTTCGAACCGGTGCTGGTAGTCGATCGTGACGCCTATGGCACGCCCTGTCCACGTCCACGAGCGGGGCGGGTCAAACTCGGTCATCGTGAATCGCGACCGTCCGACAGGCCGGAACCGGAACGTCCCTACCGCATCTGCTCGCACGGGTCCCGGCGGGCTGACACGAGCACCCATGATGTGCGGAGCCCACGAGGGCCACGCCGCCACGTCGGCCAACGCGGACCAAGCGTTCGCGGTCGGTACCGGCACCATGAACGACCGCTCGACGAGCACGTCGGTGTGCGTATGTCCCATGCCCATGCGCACCAGCAGGATCCCGACGACCAACAGCCACAGGGTGATGATGGTGGGTGCGGCGATGCCCAGGGCCTGGGTGATGCTGCTGGGCTCCCCGATGGACGCCTGGATCACGCCCGACACCGCTCCGCCAGCTCCGCCTGCGACTGCGACCCACCCAAGCCAGCGGGGGTACACGCTGCTGAAGGCAGCCGCAAGCCCGTAGAGAACGAAGGTCACGCCTGCGAAGACGAGATTCAGTGGGCTGAGGAGCGCGAAGTTGATCGAGTCCTCCGCGCTGAAGGCGGCGAGGGCGGTTGCCCGAGCGTCAGCCGGCGCAGACAGCCACGACTTGGCGAGGTGCTTGGCGGCAAAGCCGTCGAGGGACAGCAGGATGACCGCACCCGCGGTCCCGATGATGGCGGCACTCATCCCGAACCGTGCGAGCGCACCGGCTAGGCCACCGTTGATCGAGTCGCGGATCGCGATGAGGCCGCCGAGCATCAGGATGAAGGCCACGATCAGCGCCAGGTGGACCGGGACCCAGATCTGGCTCTCGGCAACCACCCTTGCGGTCGCCGCGGGATCGGCAGGTCCGGCCGTGACCGGATGGATGAGGTTCCCGACCAACCCGAGGACCGCGCCAGCGATCGCCGCCCAACCTCCGATCCTGAACACCCATCGATCGTCGCTTGCCGAGTCAGAGATCGGAGTTGCGACCTCGAACGTCCCGTCCGTAGTTGCCGCGGTGGCCCTCCTTGTCGCCTCCCGGAGATGACCGGCCTGTGGGGAGCCCATCTCAGTCCTCCTGCCCCGGGACTTCACCGAAACGAGAGTAGGTCTCTGCTGCGACGACGTCGTAGTGCTCGACGCGCGGGGTCAGCTCGAGAAGGACACGTTCGTCGTCTCGGAAGTAGACCGCCCGATCGACATCCGATCCTGCGAAAGCGACGACAGCGTCCATCGACTCCCACAGCGAGACGAACTGGAACTCCGCTCGGCCATCGACCGTGCGCTCCAGGACGAACGCGCCAAGGTTCCCCTCGACCGACCGGACCTCACGCAGGTCCGCGCGAAGAGCGTCGCGGTAGGCTCGCGAGTCCTCCTCCCGAGTGGCGCCTCGCCAGACCCGAGCGATCGCCGGTCGGTCGAGTGTGCGACCGCCATCCGCGTCGACGTTCATCTCGAGCCCCCTTCCGATCGTGCCGCTCGTTCCGCTGGCGGCAGGCCAGCCACAAGATCAGCACCAGGTCTCGCTGGTTCAGCGGCGTTCGCCACGCCGGCGACGCGCGTCTTGATCCGATCCGCGGACCGCGTCGGGAGCGTGGTCAGGAGTCGGATGTTCATACGATTTCGGAGCCCAGGTCGATATCGTGTTCGAGGATTGGGCTCCAGCGCAGCTCTTGCCAATGTGGCCGCGATGCCGTCCACCGAGGCAGCCGCTTTGAGTAGCCGCTTGGGGAAGCCGAATCCCGCAGGCCACAACGCGCGATAGGGCTCGAGGGCTTCGTCGTAGCCGGACAAAGATGCAGCAGCCACCTTGTACAGGGGTGTGTTGATGACGCCCGGCTCCACCAGCACCACGCGAACCCCGAAGGGCGCCAGCTCCATCCGCAGCGCGTCCGAGTATGCCTCGATGGCGAACTTCGACGCGGAATACAACCCGCTCCCGGGAAGGACGAACCGTCCCAGGATGCTCGAGACGTTGACGATGCGACCGGCGCCCCGTTCGCGCATGGGCGGGAGGAAGGCCCGCGTCACGGCAAGTGAGCCGAACAGGTCGACCTCGAACTGCGCTCGGGTCTGCTCGTCGGGAACGGCCTCCACCGGGCCCAGGACCAGCGTCCCGGCGACGTTCACCAGCACGTCGAGCCCGTGACCGCGGGTCGCCGTCCCGACCTGCTCGCGGGCGTTGCCGATCGAGGCCTGATCGGTCACGTCGAGTACGAGCGGCCGGACCCGGGGGTGGTCTGCGGCGAGAGCGTCGAGCGCACTCGCCCCCAGGGCGGCCCCAAAGACGACGTGGCCGGCGTCGGCGAGTCGCGCGGCGGTTGCCCGACCAATTCCTGACGAGGCGCCGGTGACCATGATGAACTGCGGAGAAGTGGGTTCGCTACGTTTGACTTCGCTCATTTCATGCCTCCAGGGGTCGTGTGCAACGGAACCTGGTGAGTTCCTTCCTCGGCGAGCATGGTCGTGGTGTCGGGCTGGGCCTCCGCGGAGGGACGTGCGGGCAGGAGGAACCAGGCAACGAGCGCACCCGCGGCCGCCACGGCGCAAGCAACGAGAGATCCGGCGGCGAAGCTGTGGAGGAACCCATCGACCGCTGCCGTGCGCAGCTGGCTCGCAACCGGTCGGAGGCCTGCCTGCGAAAGGTGCTGGGCGGCGACGTTGGCGCCGCCGACCGATCCCTTCGCCGCCTCGACGGCGGTTCGAGGCAGACCCGCTGGGAGGGTGGAGATGAGCCGGGACGCGTACAGCGAGGCCGAGACGCTGCCGATCACGGCAACGCCGAGGGTTCCGCCCAGCAACCGAGTGGCGTCGTTGACCGCCGAGCCGACCCCGGCCTTCTCCTCGGGGCCACTCCCATGATCGCCTCGGTCGCCGGCGCGCTCGTCAGGCCCATGCCTATTCCGAGCAGGATCATCTGACCGGCGATCCCCAGGTAGGAAGTTGCGCCCGACGCCGTCGAGATCCACAGCAACGCGCCGGACAACAGGATCAGGCCCGAGGTCACGACCAGTTTGTTTCCGGCCCGGACGGCGAGTCTCGTCCCAACCAGCGACGCCACAGCGACCGAGCCTGCCACCGGCAGCAGCCGGATGCTTGTGGCCAGTGGGCTGTAGGCCTTGAGGAACTGGAAGAATTGGGAGACCAGGAAGATGAAGCCCGACAGCGCGAAGAAGGCCACCGTGACCGCCCCGCTCGCCGCGGTGAACCTCGGGTTTGTGAACAGCCCGACGTCCAGCATCGGATGCCGACGCCGCCGCTCCACCAACAGGAACCCGGCCAGGACGGCCACGCTGGTCACGAACCCCACGATGGTGCGACCCGACCCCCAGCCCCAATCAGGGGCCTCGATGATGGTGAACACCAGCGCTCCCATCCCAGCGGAGGACAGCGCGAGCCCGGCCCAGTCGACCGGCGGCGTCCTCGGGTCGCGCGAGAGCGGAACGACCAGAGCGACCCCGATCGCGACCGCTGCGGCGACCGGCGCCATGAACAAGAAGACGCTCCCCCACCAGAAATGCTCAAGGAGCCAGCCTCCGACGATTGGTCCCATCGCGATCCCCACGCCCGTCGTGGCGCCCCACAGCCCGATCGCTCTGGCCCGCTCGGCTCGTTCGGTGAAGACGTTCGAGAGCAGCGACAGGGTGGCGGGGAAGATCAGGGCGGCGCCCAGGCCCATCACCGCACGAGCGGCGATCAGCTCATGCACCGTCGAGCCGACGGAGCCCGCCAGATTGGCCGCCCCGAACACACCCAGGCCCACGATCAACGTGCCCTTGCGACCGCGCCGGTCACCGAGGCTCCCGGCGGTCAGGATCAGGGCGGCGAACACCGGGCTGTAGGCGTCGACCGCCCACTGCAAGTTGGTGGTGGACGCGTGGAGCTGGCGGACCAGGCTAGGCAGCGCCACGTTCACGATGGTGGTATCCAGGCTGATGACGAGCGCCGCCGGGCAGAGAGCGGCGAGGGCCAAGCCTCGGCGAGCCAGGGCGCGGATCTCGCCTTCTCCATGTGGGACCTCCTTCGTCGTTGGTCGGGTCTCCCCCTCCGGGGTCATCCGTTGATGGGAATCGCCACGAGCAGCCGGGGCGACCTGCCGTGGCTCGTCCAGCTGCGCATCCGTAGCGCGTCGCGGACCAGCTCGCGGATACTGACCTCGCCCAGCCCCTCGACGTTGGCGAACCGTCCCTCCAGCGCGATGCAGTCCTCGAGGTGGCGGTCCAAGGCCAGCTCGCGGGTCTCCTTCTTCGAGGCAGCACGCCAACTGCCCGTCGAGCCGCCCCATGCGGTGCAAGGATGCCAACGTCGCTGCGGACGGCGGTCATGCACCGTCACGACCAGCAGGAACGCAGACGTTACGCTCCTCCGCACGGGCCGCACCCCTCGTATGTGCGCTGTACATCTTCCAACTCCTCAGCGCCCCGCGCGGACCTCCCGGCACCAGCAACGACGCCGGCCGCCCGCCGTTGCGGCACGTGCCCCACGACAAGGAACAGAACGCTGGCGTGGGCTAAAGCATTGTTCCTTCGCCGGACGCCTCAGGCGCGACGCGCATTGTCGCTGCTTGCTGGCATGGCTGCCGACGGCAGCCATCTGGGCGGCCTGACTATGCCTGCTTTGCTGGCCAGAGGTAGACATGGTTGCATGCGCCCGTGACGGGACGATCGCTCACCCGCCCAGCTGAGGAGACCTGATGGGGCCGATCGAGCCGGCCGCCAGCACCGCCGCCGCCAGCCTGCTGGCCCGCGGCAGCGCCCCAGGCGGCGGACAGCCGGCCATACCTGAGCTCGGCGCGCTAGTCGAGGCCATGCTCGGCCACCATCGCGGTCTGCAGGATGCGCTCGAGCGGGCCCGCGCCCAGCCCGAGGACCCCACCCGGGTCGGCGCGCTCGCCCAGGCGCTTACCGTGCTTGGCGAAACCGACCCGGCCTTCGGGCACAAGCTCACCACGCTCGTCGCCCAAGCCCGACAGGCAGCCGGGGTCGGTGGGCTGGTCACCCGCGTCTACGGGCACGCACAGGTCGGCAAACTCGTCACCATCGGCCAGGCCGGCGACATCCATCTCCACCTGCCCCTGACGCCGACAGTGCTGGACCAGCTGCCGCGCACCCAGCCTGGCCCACTAGTGGCCAACCTACCGCCTCGCAACCCGGCGTTCACCGGCCGCGAAGATCTCTTGGAGCGACTACACGCCAGCCTGCGACCTGGGCAGCCCACCGCGGTTGTCCAGGCCCAAGCGCAGACACTGCATGGGCTGGGTGGGGTGGGCAAGACGCAGCTGGCCCTCGAGTACGCCTACCGCCACCAGGCCGACTACGACCTGATCTGGTGGGTCAATGCCGACCAGTCCGCCGCCATTCCTGGGCAGCTGGTGGCGCTCGCCCACCGCCTTGGCATCCCCGACCAGCAAGACCACACCGAGACCATCCAAGCTCTCTGGGACGCGCTCCGGTCGAGGGACCGCTGGCTGCTCGTCTTCGACAACGCCGAAGACCCCAACGACCTGCGCACGTCGTGGCCGCCCGACTCCGGTCAGGTGCTAATCACGTCGCGCGCCCCCACCTGGACCGGCCTCACTGCTGCGCTTGCCGTTGACGTGCTTCCACGCGCCGAGGCAGTCGCGTTCCTGCATCGCCGCGGCGGTCTGGGCTTCCAGGAGGCGGCGGCGTTAGCGGAGGTGCTGGGGGACTTGCCGTTGGCGCTGGAGCAGGCCGCTGCCTATCTGGAAGAGACCGCCATCTCAACCAGCGAGTACCTCGACTTGCTTGGCGAGCACGCTCGCGAACTGTTCGCGCTCGGCCGGCCAGCCAGCACCGAGCACACCATTGCGACCACCTGGTTGGTCGCGCTGCAACGGCTCCGCGACCACGCGCCGGCCGCCGAGGACTTGCTCATCTTGTGCGCATTCCTAGCCGCCGAGGACATTCCCCGCACCCTGCCTGTCGAACATCCGGATGTGCTGCCTGGCCGACTAGCCGCAGTTGCTGCAAGACCGCTCGCCTATCAGCAGACAATCGGGGCGCTCCGCCGCTACTCGCTGGTCAAGACCAGCCAACACGGAACACAGTTGAGCGTTCACCGGCTCGTGCAGGCTGTCGTTCGCCACGGCCTGGACCGCAGCGAGCAGCAGCGCTGGGCAGAAGTGGCGGTCCGGCTGTTGTTCGCTGCCTTCCCGGTCGACAGCTATGAACTCGAAAGCTGGCCAACCTGCGTCCGGCTGCTGCCTCACGCGCTCACCGTAGTCCAATACGCCAGTGCTTTCGGCGTCGAACCGACGAAGACCGTCGTCCTCCTTAACCGGGTTGGCGATTACCTATGGGGTCAGGGTGAGTTGCGTCAAGTGAAGGCGCTGCTGGAGCAAGCCTCGGACATCGCCTTGACTCATCTCGGCTCCGACCACCTGGAGGTCGCCCGCACCCTCAAGAACCTCGGGACTGTGGTCTACGACCTTGGCGACCTGCCCAGCGCTCGCATCGCCATCGAGCGCGCCCTCGCGATTCGCGAGGCCCGCCTCGGCCCCGACCACCCCGAGGTCGCCTACAATCTGAACAACCTGGGACTAGTCTTGCGTGACCTTGGCGACCTTGCTGGCGCTCGCGCCGCCCACGAGCGGGCGCTCGTCATCCGCGAGGCCCAACTCGGTCCCAATGACACTCTCGTGGCGCAGAGCCTGAACAGCCTCGGGAGCGTTCTTGCCGACCTCGGCGACTTGACCGCCGCGCGCAGCACCGTTGAACGCGGACTGCGCATCCGGGAGGCCTGCTACGGTCCCCGTCACTTCGATGTCGCCTACAGTCTCAACACCCTTGCTCGGGTTCTGCGCAACCTCGGCGATCTCGCTCAGGCACGCACCGTCGTTGAGCGGGCGTTGGACATCTATGAGACCCAGTTCGGCCCCGACCATCCGTACGTCGGGCAGAGTCTTTACATTCTGGGCCTCGTGAAGTCTGATCTCGGGGACCTGCTTGGAAGCCGGGCCGCGCATGAGCGCGCGCTCACTATTCGCGAGGCTCGCCTCGGCCCAGATCACCCAGACACAGTGCGAAGCCGAGAAGCGCTTGCAGCAGTGGTCGCAGAGTTCGACGACCAGCCATAGCCGTTTAACGGCTTATGACCTATGTGAGCTGCTCTAGGGTAATTCGCGCAAGCTCAGGTGCTCAAGCGTTACTCCCCGCATGGCTTATAGCCGTCCTCTGACCAACCGTCCCGTGCGGTTACAGCTGGTCCCGACCCAGCGAGTGTGCTAGGACAAGCCAGCCATAGCGCCTGCCAGGCTCGGAGGAACCATGGACCCCGCCACCCTCGCCCTGACCGCCGCCGGGCTGGTCGCCAAGAAGACCCTGGAGGCCGCTAGCGGCGAGGCCGGCAAGACCGCGTGGCAGGCGCTGGGCCGCATCGCCCAGACCATCCGCGGCTGGTTCGCCGGCGACCAGGAAGCCACCGAGACCCTCGACCGGCTGGAGGCCAAGCCCCAAAGCCAGGCCCGCACCGCCGAACTCGCCGAGGTGCTGCAGCCCCGGCTGGAGGCTGAGCCGCGGCTGGTCGCCGAGCTGACCCGCCTGGTCGACCAAGCCAAGGCCGACCCGCAGACCGCGGCGTTTGTGACCACTATCCAAGGCAACGCAAGCGTCGGGAAGCTGACCAACATCGGCCAGATCACCGGCAACGTCCAGCTCTAAGCGCGGCAGGCACGATGACGATGGCGGAAGAGCTCGAGCCGCTGGCGGGTACCACAGCGAGCCAGCACCGCGCTCAGCGCGACCGACCAGCCAGCCGAGCTGGCCGTCTGGCCGGGCCTGGCCCGCCTGGTCGCCGTCCTGCAGCAGGCCGCCGCCGCCGACCCGGCCCTGCGGGCCACACTCGCGGCGGTCACCGCCACGCCCGAGGATCCGAGCCGGGTCGCCGCGCTCGCCTATTCTGTGGACGCCCTGGCGGGCAACAACCGCGGGTTGCGGGCCGAGCTTGAACGCCTGCTCAACCAGGCCCAGCACCATCCGACCGCTGGGCCGCTGGTGACTCAGATCGCCGGGCACGCCCAGGTGGGCAAGCTGGTCACCATCGGCCACGCCGGCCAGGTCCACGTCCACCCGCCACCACCACCGGCCACGGTCCTTGACCAGCTGCCCCCAACTCGCGCGGGGCCCGTGGTGGCCAACCTGCCCCCGCGTAACCCCAACTCCACCGGCCGCGCCGACCTGCTCCACCAGCTTCACGGCGCCTGCACCCCGGCCAGCCGGCCGCGGTCGTGCAGGTCCAGGCGCAGACGCTGCACGGGCTGGGCGGGGTCGGCAAGACCCAGCTGGCCCTGGAGTACGCCTACCGCCACCAGACCGACTACGACCTGATCTGGTGGGTGACGGCCGAACCGCCCGCCGCCATCCCGGGCCAGCTGGTCGCACTCGCCCGCCGTCTCGGCCTGCCCGAGCAGGCCGAGCAGGCCGAGACGATCGGCGCCCTGTGGGACGCGCTGCGGCAACGTGACCGCTGGCTGCTGGTGTTCGACAATGCCGAAGACCCCAGGGACCTCCGTCCCTGGTGGCCGCCGGACTCAGGTCGGGTGCTGGTCACCTCCCGCCACCCCATCTGGGCTGGCCCTGCCACCGCCCTCGCGGTCGACGTGCTGCCCCACACAGAAGCAGTGGCGTTTCTCCGCCGTCGGCTGGGCCGCGACGACCCCGACTTCGATCTGCTGGCTGCGGCGCTCGGGGGACCTGCCGTTGGCGTTGGAGCAGGCCGCCGCCTACCTGGACGAGACCGCAATCACTCCAGGGGAGTACCTCCATCTGCTCAGAGTGCACGGTCGCGAGTTGTTCGCCTTCGGTCGCCCAACGACCACCGAGAAGACGATCGCGACCACCTGGGCAATCTCACTGCAACGACTTCGCGAACAGGCGCCTACCGCCGAGGCCCTGCTGGTGCTGTTCGCGTTTCTGGCCGCTGACGACATTCCGCGTAGCCTTGCCACTCACTGGCGATGTCAACCTGCGGTGGCCCCACTATGACGGGTTGATCTGGCCCCACCCGCGTGGTGGGGCGCGTCGGGTGGGGCGGTCTGATCTGGCCCCGTCTGGTTTCGTCGCGGAGTACGGCGACGCGCTCGACCGTTGTCAGTCGGGATGCTGAGGTTCCAGCCAGGTGCGAATGAGGGCGACCGCCTCAGCCGTGTCTGAGGTTCTCACGGGACCCTGATCGGCCTCGATGTAGAACGGCGTCTGGCCGTGTGGCCATGTGTCGATCTGGACCTCGACAGCGCCGCGTGTGGCTCGCAGGAACCAGACGTTGTCGTCGTCGGCCGCGTGCGTCACCTCGAGGCGTTCCACCATGAGGCCGTGGATGCATTCCCGCAGTTCGTCGAACAGCCCGTCGACGGGTCCACCCGTTCGATCGGCGGGTCCCCAAGGCCGGGCTGGCATCGTCTGGGCTCCTTTGACGGCAACCTGTCGCCAGGCGGCATCGTAGCGCTGCCCGTTGGCCATGACGGGCTGGTCAGGTCCTGGTGGCCGCGCTGGTGGTGTCGCGCTTGTGGCGGGTGTGGGCGAGCCGGTAGGAGTTGGTGCCGGTCTCGATGATGTTGCCGGCGAAGGTGAGCCGGTCCACGATCGCGGCGCACAGGCGCGGGTCGGTGAAGGTGTTGGTCCAGCCATCTGGGGCTGGGACATGTTCGTGGTGGAGGATCCTGGCTGCTGCCTGCAGTCTTCGCTCTCCAGCCCGCTCTTTGATCTTCCAGGCGTAAGCCCCGTATGTTTGGCGCCACCTTGATCATTCAACTGTGAGGAAGGTGTGCCGGTGGTGTCACGACTGCGCGTGCTGGAGGGCGGGGCCGTCCCGCAGGAGCCGGTCACCACCGACCCGTGGGCGTTCCAGGCCCAGTGTGTCGAGGCGTTCGTGGCCTCCTGGCAGGCGCCCGGGTTCAGCCCGGTGACCATCGACAACGACACCGGCCTGCTGGAGCGGACCCTGACGGCCCTGGGCCGCCCAGCGTGGGAGGTGACCCCAGAGGATATCGACCGGGTCGTCGGGGAGCTGGCAGTGGCGGGGCGGGCGACGTCGACCCGGCGGGAGTATGTGCAGATCTTCAAGGGCTTCCACCGGTTCCTGCAGGCCCGCAAGGCCGCCGAGATCCAGGCCATCTTCGGGGTGCGCCTGGTCTGCCCGGTGGACGAGTTCAACGCCTCCCGGCATGTCGGCGACGACTCCCCGGCGCTGCTGCCCCCGCCCACCCCGGAGCGGGTGGGCGGGTTCTTCGACTTCCTCAAGGCCCGGATTGCCACTGCCCGCAAGTACGCGCCTGCGGCCAGGGATTATGCGCTGTTTCGGACGCTTTATCACGCCGGGTTGCGCTCGGAGGAGGCCGCGCTGCTGGAGCGCGCGGACGTGCACTTTGGCCGGGGTCCGTTCGGCAAGCTGCACGTGCGCTTCGGCAAGGGTGCCCGCACCTCCGGACCGCGGCCCCGCTGGGTGCCGATGCTGGACGGGCTGGACCTGGTGCTGCGGTGGTTCCTGGACGATGTGCGCGGCAAGCTTCCCGACTCGAGTGTGCTGTTTGCTGATGAGTCGGGCGGCAGCCTGCATCCGGGCACGATCCGCAACCGGCTGCGGTATCTGATGGAGTTGGAGGCCGGCCCGGCCAGCGAGCGGTTCAGCCCGCATGGGCTGTGGCGGGCGTGCGCCACCCACAACTACGAACGCGGCGTGGACCTGGTGGCCATTCAGCAATTGCTCGGGCACTGGACGGTCAGCTCCACGATGCGGTATGTCCGGCCCTTCGAAATGTTCATCGAGGACGCCTATCGCCGCGCGACGGCCGCCACGCTGGGGGAGCTGGCCGGAGATGGGGAGGATGGGACGGCATGAGGATCCGGTGGCGGCTGCGGATGGCCGCGGCGCAGCGGGAGGTGTGGACCGGCGCGCAGTTGCGGCGGCTGTTGCGTGAGCGGGCCGGGCTGGAATTGTCGGCGGCGTCGGTGTCGGCGCTGCTGACCAAGGAGCCCTCGCAGGTGAAGCTGTCCACGCTGGCGGCGTTGTGCACGGCGCTGGAGTGCGGCCCCAACGACCTGTTCGAGGTCGACACCACCCCTGTCCAGCGGCCGGCTCCACCACCAAGGGTGGTGTCTGAGCCGCCGAAGGCGGCCTCGACGCGTGGCCGGTCGATGCCGCCGCTGTGACCCGATGGCGGGTGCGGGTCGCCGATGGGTAGGCGGCAGCGCGACTGTGTGGACTGCGGCGCGCCGGTCGGCTATCTGAACCGGCAGCACTGCTGCCGTTGTTGGCGCCGGCGGACCGAGTGGGCCGCCAAGGCGGTCTGTCCGGGCTGCGGCAAGCAGCGGATCCTGCAGCACCGCACCGGCCGATGCGCGCTGTGCTCGCGAGCCTGCACCCGCTGCGGGCATCTGGTGCGGTCACGGTCGGCCAGCCTGTGCCGGGACTGCCGGCGCGCTGCCGAGCGGGCGGCCGCCCGGCAGCCCTGCCCACGCTGCGGCCGGTCCGGCTATCTCCGCCAGCACACCGGCTGGTGTGGCACCTGCTCCCGGCCACGGCAGGCCAAGCAGCCACCGCAGCCCTGTGCCGGGTGCGGGCGGGTGCGGCGCCATGCCGGGCTCGGCTTGTGCTCGGCCTGCTGGCAGCGCCATCCCGACCGGCCCTTCGTCCAGGGCGGCAACCTCATCGCCCGGCTGGCCGAGCCGCCACCGTGGCTGGGTGGCTTCGTCGGCTATCTCGCCACCCGCCACTGCGTCGGCCGCGCTTGCACGATGCTCACCGCGCTGGCGCGGCTGCTGGAAGACCCCCATCCCAACCAGCCCCAGGCCCTGCTGGAGCGTGCCCGCCGACCAGGCCGCTCGATGGGCACACTCGCCCGCGCCCTGGAGGACTTCTTCACCGAACACGGCCTGGCGATCCCGACCGACCAGGCCGAACGACTGGCAGCCGGGCGCCGCCGGCGCCGCATCGACGCCACACCCGCCTCGTTGCGTCCGGCGGTGGCGTCGTTTGCCACCTGGATGCTGCGGGCCCGGGAGCGTGCCCGACGGGCCGGGACCCGCCCACGCACAGACGCCACGATCGAAACGGCCCTGGCCACCATGCGCGACCTCGCCCGGTTCCTGGCCACGATGCGCGGCAAGCGCGACTGGGCGCTGATCGACGTGGCAGACCTCGAGGCGTTCCTGGCCCTGCTACCCAAGGGCCGCAAGCGGCGCCTGACCGTGCTGCGGCAGTTCTTCGGTTTCGCCCGAACCCAACGGCTCGTGCTCGTCGACCCCACCGGCGGGCTGTCCGCCACCGCACCCAGCGGCTTCACCGGTGAGACCGTCAGCCTTGACCACCAGCGACGGCTATTTCGCCGCTGGATGACCGACCCAGCGGTCCACCCGCACGAGGCCCTGCTGGGGATCCTGGCGCTGCTGCACGGCGCCTCCAGCCGCGAGGTCCGCCTGCTGCGGCTCGACCAGATCGACCCCGCCGCCCGCACGATCCGGCTGGGGATGCGTCCGCACCCGGTGCCGCTGGACCCGGCCAGCTGGACAGTCCTGCAGCGCTGCCTGGCTCACCGCCACAGCTTGCGCACCGACAACCCCCACGTGCTGGTCACCCGCGGCACCAAAGCCCGCCGGACCCCCGCATCCGTCGCCTATCTCAGCCACCTGCTCGACCCTTGCGGCGTCCCGCCGCGGATGCTGCGTTGCACCCGTCTGGTCGACCTGGTCAACACCATGGACGCCAAGCTGGTGGCCGCCGCGTTCGGGATGGATCCCGAAGGCGTGATGATCTATCTCGCCGACCACGTCCACGACAGCCTGCTCCCCAGCAACGGTGCGGCGCCGTGACCGGCGAGCAGCTCGGCCGATGGGACCCGTTGTCCATCCCGGAGCTCGCTCGACTCCTGGCACCTGCCCGGTTCTCCTGGTGGGTGGCCGGCGGCCATGCCCTGGACCTGTTCCTCGGCCACACCACCCGACCCCATGACGACCTCGACGTCGAGGTGCTGCGACGCGACCAGCACAAGGCCCAGCGCCTGCTCGCTGGTTGGGATCTGCGTGTCGCCGCCGGTGGCCGCCTGCCATCCTGGCGCGACGGCCAGTGGCTTGGAGCTGGCGCCAACAGCGTCTGGTGCCGGCCGGCCCCCGACGCGCCCTGGTGCCTGCAGCTGCTGCTGGCCGACAGCGACAACGGCAACTGGGTGTTTCGCCGCAACCCCGCCATCGTTCGGCCGTTGCAGAGGATCGGATTGCGGACCGCTGACGGCGTGCCCTATCTCGCCCCGACCCTTCAGCTGCTGTTCAAGGCCAAAGACCCCCGGCCCAAAGACATCGCCGACTTCAACCTCATGCTGCCCGAGTTGCGCGCTGCGGATCGGGCCTGGCTGGCGAGCGCGCTGGCCGCCACCCACCCCGGCCATCCTTGGCTGGCGCGGCTGCGCGGCGAGTCGAACCCGTGAAGGTTCGGCGCCACCTTGCACACGTTGGCGGGAACCTGTGCGCTTTGCTGAACGACTCGTTGGACGCGATGGCGACGGAGTTGCGTTCCTCGCGTTCGGTGAGGACCTGGAACAGCAGCTCGGCGCCGCGACGGTCCAGTTCCATGTAGTTCAGCTCGTCGATGCACAAAAGGTCGACGCGGCCGTAGCGGCTGATGGTCTTGGATAGCTGCCGCTCGTCGGCGGCTTCGACCAGTTCGTTGACCAGCTTGGCGGCCAGGGTGTAGCGGACCCGGAAGCCAGCCTGGGCGGCGGTGGTGCCAAGGGCGATCAGCAGGTGACTCTTGCCGGTGCCAGAGTCGCCGATCAGGCACAGTGGTTCGCCGTTGCGGATCCACGCGCAGCCCGCGAGGGTATGGATGGTGGCGGGGTTGATGGTGGGGTTGGCGGCGAAGTCGAACTCCTCCAGGGTCTTGGAGCGTGGGAAGCCGGCGTCGTGGACGCGGCGGGCGGCGCGACGCCGGTCACGGTCGTCGCATTCGGCCAGCAGCAGCTCGACCAGGAAGCCGCGGTAGGTGAGCTGCTCGCGTTTGGCGGCGTCGGCGAACTCGGCGAAGCGGTCGCGGATGGTGGGCAGGCGCAGCAGGCGGCAGGCCTGGTCGATGGCGGCGTCGGCGGCCTGCTCGGTGACCCCACCGCGGCGGGCTGGGCTCATGAAGTCCTCTCAGGGGTGCGGGTGAGCAGCTCGTCGTAGGCGGTAACCGACGGTGGTGGGCGGGTGTCGGTGGGCAGGCTGGCCAGCCGCCGCTGGGTGAGACTGGCCACCGGTGCCTGGGCGAGTGGCGTCGGGAACGGTTCGGCTGGCGGCCGGTGGGTCATGGCCGCGGGCACCTGGCCAGCGGCGCGGCGCTGCTCATAGGCACGGCGGGCCTCGACCGCGACCACGTCAGCACTTGGGACCCCGAGCTTGACGGCGGCCGCCAGCCCGGCGGTCATGTCGGCGTGGGGTAGGTGGCGGTGCAGCAGCAGCGCTTGGACGAGCATGGGGGTGCCGTCGGCGTCGCCGAGCCGGCTGCGGCACAACGCCCAGAACGCCTCGTGGGCCGGGGTGAACGCGCCCGAGGCGCGGGCTTGGGCCAGCGCGGTCGCCCCGGGAAGCGCCCCGGGCTTGCGTGCCAGGACTTCCAGGTAGTGGTCCAGCACCAGCGTGTCGGAGCCCTTGCGTGGCGAGCGGGCATGCCGGGCGACCTCCGCGCGGCCGTCGAACACCACCAGCTCGCTGGCGCCAAGCAGGACCCGCACCCGCCGGCCGATCAGCCGGGCCGGTACCGAGTAGCGTGCCTGGCGGACCGTGATCCGTGCGTAGCGGTCCACCAATGGCCGCAAGGCCAGGCCGGTGGGGAACCGCTCGGCTGGCAGCGGCCGCAACCGGCCCTGCTCGGCCGCAAACTCCTGGCCGACCGTGCGGGTGCGATGCTCGATATGGCGGGCGTCATCGGCGGCGTCCCAGACCTCGATACGCTCGTTGAGCTCTGCCACCGAGCTGATTCGGGGCACGGGGACCAGATGCGCGCGGCGGAACCGGCCGACCTCACTTTCGACCCCGCCCTTCTCATGGGCGCCCTCGCGTCCGGGGATGCAGTAGAACGCGTCGAAGCCATAGTGACTGCGGAACGCGATCCAGCGTTGGGACTCGGTGCGGTTGCGGCCAAACAGCACCCGCGAGACCGCCGACTTCAGGTTGTCGTAGCGGATCTTGTCGGCCGGCACCCCACCCAGCGTCTCGAACGCATGCTGGTGGCCTTCCAGGAACGCCTCCTGCCCTTGGCTGGGGAACACCCGGTGCACCGCCTTGCCGGAGGCGCTCAGCCGCAGCGTGAACAAAAACCACTTGGTCGGCACGCCGTCCAGCCGCACCCACACATCCGCGAAGTCGACCTCGGCCTCCGCGCCCGGCGGGTGCGACTGCGGCACAAACGCCTCCTCGACCTCCAACTCGAGCTCGGCGGCCAGCTCTGGCCGCCGGCGGGCCACGTAGTCCCGCACGGTCGAGTACGACAGCCCGCGGATGCGCTGCTCGTCGACCAGCCGCTCCCACACCCGCTGGGCGGTATGCCGCTGCTTGCGTGGCGCGTCCAGGTCCTCACGAAGCCACTGGTCGATTACCGGCTTGACCGGGTCCAGCTTCGGCGCGCGCCGCACCGGCGTCTTGCGCGGCGGCGGCATCGGATCCTCCAGCGCCTGACGCACGGCGCGCCGATGCACCCCATATCGTCTGGCCAACGCCCGGACCGACAGCCCCTCCCGCACCCGATCCCGGCGGATCTGCTCGAACACCTCCACGCGCGACCCCACCCAGGCCCCCCCTTCCAACCACCCCGCGGGCTTCCGGACACCGCGGCCAGGTGGGGCCAATTCAAGCCGTCACAAGCACCCAACCAGTGGGAGGGTGGGACCAAATCAGACCGTCACGGTGGGGCCACTTCAGGCTGTCACGGCCACACTCACCACCCCGATCGGCTGCCCGATTGTCCCGTCGCATTGAAGTCGGCCCGTCTCGCTGAATCCGGCCCGTCTGTCGTAGTGTCTCGCTCCGGTTGCCCGGTTGGGTGGGAAGTCGGAGGAGGGGTGGTGGGTGGAGGAGTTGCCGCACTCGCCGATGTTGGTGGTTGTCGGTTCGAGTTGGAGTTCGTCGAGGCTGATGGTGGGCGGCATCGCGCGCCGTTGACGGCGTGTTGGCGGGTGGCGTTCGAGGACGCGCTGCCGGTGCGCTCGTTCCCTTCGTATCGGGGGCAGCGCAACTTCCCGGGCTGGTGGTGGTCGTCAACGACCGGCCGGCATGTCGGCCACGAATCGTGGCTGGAGCGGGACCATGCGATGCTGCTGGACTTCGACCCGGAGGTGGTGGGGTTTGCCTCGCAGCCGTTTTGGCTGCACTGGCTCGGCGAGCGGGGCAGCACACGGCATGCGCCGGACTTCTTTGCGCGGCGGGGGGATGGCACCGGCGTGGTGCTCGACGTGCGGGCCGACGACCGGGTCAAGCCCGAGGACGCGGAGGTGTTTGCGGCGATGGCGCGGGCTTGCGAGGTGGTGGGCTGGAGCTTTCAGCGGGTCGGGACGCTGGCGCCGGTGCTGGCTGCGAACGTGCGGTGGCTGTCGCGTTACCGACATCCGCGGTGCGGTCGACGCGAGGACGTGGCTGCTCGGCTGCTGGAGGTCTTCGCGACACCCAGGCCGCTGTGGGACGGCGCTGCGGCGGTGGCCGACACCCTGGTGGTGCTGCCGGTGCTCGACCACTTGCTGTGGCGGCGGGTGCTGGTCGCCGATCTGGTCTCGGCGCCGCTGGGATCGTCCAGCGTCGTTTGCCGCGCCGCCTGGAGCCCGGGATGAGCGCGTTCCGAGCCCGACGGTCGGGGGCGCGGCAGGCCAGCAGGGGTGGTCGCCGGTTGGTGCCGCCGGCCGGGCTGTTGGATGGGTTGCCGAAGCCGGCCGTCGAGCAGGCCTTGTGGTGGGAGGGGCACATCCTTGAGGTGCTCGACGGCCTGCCACCCGACGCCGCGCCGGATGCTGTTCCACGGCCTGCCTACGACCCGGCGCGGCAGTCGCTGACCAGGCGGGAGCAAGCCAAGGCGGCCGAGTTGGCCGCGCTGGGGCATCGCGTCACGGCGAGCACGGTCAAGCATCGGCGGCAGCGCTACGAGGCCAACGGGTTGCCGGCACTGGTGGATGGCCGGGTGGACAAGCACATGCCCCGTTTCGGGCAGATCGATCCGCGCGTGGTCGAGGTGATGCGGACCGTGATCGCGGAGACGACCCAGGCGTCGTCGAGAACGGCCAGCTATGTGCTATGGCGGACCGGACAGGTCCTGGACGCCGGCCATGGTCAGGGGATGGTGGCCCTGCCCTCTCGCGCGACGCTGTATCGGCTGTTCGCCAAGTTGTCGCACGGGCTGCACACCACCGGGTCGGCACGCACACGCCGGTCATTGGCCAACCGGCCACCCGGCCCGTTCGGCTCGGTGGCGGTGGCCGCTCCGGGCGAGCTAATGCAGATCGACTCCACGCCGCTGGACGTGCTGGTGCTGCTGGAGGACGGGGTTGCGGGGCGGGTCGAGCTGACCGGGATGATCGACGTGGCGACCCGCACGGTGACCGCGGCGGTGCTGCGGCCGACGACCAAGTCGGTCGACGCCTCGGTGCTGCTGGCCCGCACGGTCACCCCGGAGCCGATGCGGCCCGGCTGGGCGGACGCGCTACGGATGAGTCGGTCAGCGCTGCCCTACCGGCGGCTGTTGTCGCTGGATGAGCGGTTGGAGCACGCCGCGGCCCGGCCGGTGATCGTGCCGGACACGATCGTGTGCGACCACGGCAAGGTGTTCATCTCGCGCAACTTCCGCTCCTCCTGCCGGTTCCTGGGGATCAACTTCCAGCCCGCACACCAGGCGACCCCGACCGACAAGCCGCACATCGAGCGGATGATGGCCGCGGTCGGGACGCTGTTCTGCCAGTTCGTCTCCGGCTACCTCGGCTCGAGCGTGGAGCGGCGCGGCCGCGCGGTGGACCAAGAGCCGCTGTGGTCGATGCTGGAGCTGCAGGAGTTGCTGGACGAGTGGATCGTCGCCGCCTGGCAGAACCGGCCACATGAGGGCTTGCGTGATCCCGAGCACCCTGGCCGGGCCTTCACCCCCAACCAGAAGTACGCCGCCCTGGTGGAGGCAGCCAGCTACGTGCCGGTCGCGCTGTCGGCCGACGACTACGTCGAGTTGCTCCCCGCGCGGTGGCAGGCCATCAACGCCTACGGCATCAAGATCGCGCACCGGACCTACGACGGCCAAGCGCTCAACCGCTTCCGCCGGCAGCGCTCCGGGGTCAAGGCGCACAAGGACCGGTGGGAGGTCCACCACGATCCCTACGACGTCAGCCGGATCTGGGTCCGCGACCACTGGGACGGCGATGGCGGCTGGATCACCGTCTTCTGGAAGCACCTGGCCCGCGTCCCGACACCCTTCGGCGAGCTGGCCTGGAACCACGCCCGCACGGAACTGCTCGACCAGGGCAAGACCCCGACCGAGCAAGAGGTCGCCGACGCCGTCGCCGCCCTGCTGGAGCGAGCCAACCGTGGCCCACAGGCCGCGGAACCGCCGCCCACACCGTCCAAGCGGGGCCGCCAACGCCGGGTCGCGGCCCGCACCCGCGCCACCCAGCAGCCCACCTGGCCGCGACCGCACGCCGACCCCGACAGCGCCGAGGGTGACGTCGAGGGCGACGCTGCTGGCAGCAGCGGGCAGGAACCCCAAAGCGAAGCAGCCCACCCACTCGCCAAGGTCGTCCCACTGGGCGTCTTCGACCCGTTCCAGGAGGCAACCAAGCGGTGGTGACCACCACGACCGGCCCGCAAGGCCCGGATCGCACGACCTCGCCCACCACGTGGCGCCCCACCCTCGACGAAGACGACTGGCATCGGCACCTGACCACGCTGGAGGGCTGGCGGCAGTTCACCAGCGACGCCTCGGCCCCACCCAAGCTGCTGCCCAACCACCAGTGGGAGCGCCTGGTCGAAGACGACCGGATCGGCTACGACGAGGCCCGCCTGGACTACCACACCCGGCTGCGGGTGGTCGCGACCTCGGCGCTGCGGCAGGTCGTGCATACCGGCCGCCGGCTGACCCTGCTCAACCGGCACGCCCTCAGCGCGCGTCGTGGGCTGATCCTGTCCGGGCCGGCCGGCACCGGCAAGACCACCGCGATCATCCAGTTCGGCAAGACCCACGAGGTGATCGACCGGCAGCGCCACCCGGGCATCGAGCGGATCCCGGTGGTCTATGTCACCGTCCCGCCGGCGGCGACCCCGCGCATGCTGGCGGTTGAATTCGCCCGGTTCCTCGGGCTCCCCCCTCACCACCCGGGCCAACATCACCGACATCATCGAGGCCGTCTGCGGGGTGCTGTGCGATGCCCGGGCCGGGCTCGTCCTGGTCGACGAGATCCACAACCTGCAGCTGTCGACCCGCACCGGCGCCGAGGTCTCCGACACGCTGAAGTACTTCTCCGAGCGGATCCCGGCCACGTTCGTCTACGCCGGCGTCAACGTCGAACGTGAAGGGCTGTTTGCCGGCACCCGCGGCCAGCAGATCGCCGGCCGCTTCGGCCTGATCCCCACCGTCGCGTTCCCCTATGCCGACGAGTGGAAGGGGCTGGTCGTCACCCTGGAAGACGCCCTGCGGCTCCACCACCACCGGCCCGCCACCCTGGCCGGGCTCGACCGCTACCTGCACCAGCGCACCGGCGGGATGATCGGCAGCCTGTCCCACCTCATCCGCGGCGCCGCGATCGAGGCCATCCTGGACGGCAGCGAACAGATCACCAAGCACACCCTGGACAGCGTCGAGGTCGACCACGCCGCCCAAAACGGCAACCCCACCCCCCACCCGCGGCGACGCCCGCGCCACCCATGACGATCGGTGCGCACCCAGCCCGCTTCGCCCGCTCCCGATCCAGGTGCGGCCCCGCCAGGCCGAGACCGTGAACTCCTATGTCCGGCGGCTGGCCCGCGCCAACCACCTGCGGCCCAGCTACCTACGCGCTTTCCTGTGCGGACCGCCGCAATACTACGGAGCGATCCGTCCCGAGCGGCTGGCGGCCCTGGCCGGCCGCCCCGTCTGGGCACTCGAGCACGCCCTCACCGACCTTGCACCCCCACCCCGGTCCCAGCCCCGCACGCCGACCCGGCAGCAGCGGCCCGCCACCGACAAGCCCGAGCTCTTCGCCGCCATCCGGCGGGACTTCACAGCCCACGGGCTGTCGATCCGCACGCTGGCGGACCGCTACCGGGTCCACCGCCGCACCGTCCGCCAAGCGCTCACCACGCCGGACCCACCACCACGCAAGCCACTCCCTCCACGACACGCACCTGCGCTCGAGCCCGTGCGGGACCTGATCGACGCCATGCTCGCCGCCAAACCCGACCTGGCACCCTGGCGGATCTGGGAACGCCTA
>Ga0137386_10000437_pt1 | contig 23241 bp, 19 predicted proteins | sample SagtaG_4_FD_104910 | JGI IMG/M metagenome (GOLD analysis project Ga0137386, IMG submission 104910) | Vadose zone soil microbial communities from Sagehorn Ranch, Mendocino, California, USA - Sage2_R_100_16 metaG | ecosystem: Environmental > Terrestrial > Soil > Vadose zone | place: USA... | reverse complement strand
TCTCGTCTGTGTGAAGGATGCGGAGAACTGATTCAACCACAACGGCGCAACCAGACCTATCATAATCAGGCATGTAAGCAAATGGCCTACTAAAACCGCACAAAACGTAATAAAAATGTGTTACGGAATGCGCTTGTTTTGCCCGTTCTCTCGCTTTTTTCTGGGATTGGTCTGTTAGATCAGGCATTTGAAGAAAGCGGCTTCATGGTGGTACGTGGACCCGATTTATTGTGGGGAGATGATATTCGTGATTTTCACCCGCAGCCAGGACACTTTGGCGGGATTATTGGCGGGCCTCCGTGCCAGGCATTTAGCCGTTTGCGCTACCTGGCGGAGTACAATGGCTACCAGCTTTCACCTAATCTCATTGGCTCTGAGTTAAGGCGCGTACCCGTGTAGCCGCAAAGGAGAGAACTTCGGTCCAGTTGAGAGAGGCCGTAACCAGAAGCGCCTCTGGTGCAACCTTTTCCCTGAGGACAGAAAAGCCTGGCCTGCCACTTTTCCTGATGGAAAGCAGGCTGGCCTGGGTCATCAGCGCTCGCATTGGATCTCTGCTGACTTGTTCAGTAGGGCAGGATTCGTAAGTACATACCAAACCTCGCCAACGGTGTGTGGCCCTTCGCCACTTTAGATGATTTTGACAGCTAGCACTGGGGAGAAAAAAGCATCGATCTCCTCGGCATGTCAAATCTCACATGTGGAAGCATCTCATCCATCACTGGATCATCAAGAGTGGCGAAAGGCCACACTGTCTTGGCGAGGTTTGGTACATACCACCTCAATTGAACATGGCCTTAGCAAGGAGGCGACTCATGGCTGATTTCGACCAGGAAAAAAGGCAACCGGAAGGGGGGACCTGGTCTCATCCCGTGTTCGGCTATCTGGCGGCGTTCCTTTTGCCGTTCGCTGCGGTCACGGCGATGGCCCTGCTGGTGCGGGGCTTTCCCGCGTTGCGCTTTCAAGGGGTACTGGTCATTCTGGCTGTCTTGGTGGTCGCGCTCAACTGGGGCCTGGGTCCCAGTGTGCTCGCCACCTGCGTCGGGACTGTCCTGCTGCTGTTTCTACCCCTGTCCCCCCTTTTCTCGCTGGGAGTGCTCCATCCAGCAGATATGCTTGGGGTGTGCTTGTACCTGGGAGTTGGGCTCACGGTCAGCGTCTTGACCAGCCACATGCAGCGAGCACGCCGCCAGGCGGATGTGGCCTTGCGTGAGGTCATCCAGCGGCGCCAGCTCGAACAGCGGACCCACACCTTGTTGAACACCTTGCTCACGATGGCAAAGATCCTCGTGCAGGCACCGGGCACGGGCAAGGCCGGCAACCACCAGCCCTCCCTCCCAACGCGTGAGGTCGCAGCGCATCTCGGCGAACTGACACGCAACGTGCTGGACTGCCAGGCCGCCACCATCATCGCGTTGGAGCCACACACCGACCGGATGTCTCCCGTCGCAGCGATTGGGTTCTCCCCGCACCAGGAACGCCTCTTTTGGATGGCCATCCAAGGATCGCGCCTGAGCGAAAGGCTCGCTGATCCCGCCCTGTTCGCTCGTCTGCAAGCGGGTCGCATGCTCCTGCTCGACCTGACGCAGCCCCCCTGGTGTGAGCAGGCGCAACCCGATGGAGTGCGCCCGGCTTATGTCGTGCCCATGCGCCTGCGTGGCCAACTCGTCGGGACACTCACCTTGCACCTGCGGGAGGCGTCGCCTGACTACTCTGCGGAAGAGATAGCATTGGCGGAAGCGGTGGCCGAACTCACGGCACTGGTGGTGGAACGGGAGCGGCTGCTGCACGAGCGGGCCGAGGCGCAGGCCCACGTCCTGGCTCTGGCGACGACCGATCCGGTCACGGCGTTGCCCAATCATCGGGCTCTGATTGCCCGGCTCGATCAGGAACTGGAACGGGCTCAACAGTACCACCGCTCCTGCTCCATCTTGTTCCTGGATCTGGATCATTTCAAAGCGCTCAATGATGGCTATGGTCATGCGGCTGGCGATGCGGCCCTGAGCGAGTTTGCTGGCCTGCTGCAGACGCAGCTGCGTGGCATGGATACGGTGGGACGATGGGGAGGAGAGGAATTCGTGGCGATCCTGCCGGAGAGGAATGCCGACGAAGCCCTGCACTTCGCGGAGGAAGTGCGTGCCTCCGTGGCCGCCCGCATCTTCAGTATGGGAGGAGGCCTCTATCTGACCTGTTCGATTGGGGTGGCGAACTATCCCACGCATGCCCAGGAGCGGGAAGGACTCCTGGGCGCGGCTGATCAGGCTATGTATGGGGCCAAGTCTTTTGGCCGCAACCAGGTGCGTGCGGCCAACGATCCCGCAGTGCATGCGCTCCGGACGGCGGGCCAGACCGAGGGAGGGCGAGAAGAGGCCGCGCTGATGGGGATGGTGGAAGCCCTGGCAACCCTGGTGGAGGTCCGGGATGCGGCGACTGGCCACCATGCCCACCAGGTCGCTGACCTCGTGCTCCAGCTGGCCCTGGCGATGGGCTTACCCGTCTCGGAAGCCCAGATGATTGCACTGGCGGGTCGGTTGCATGATGTCGGCAAGGTCTCCATCCCCGATGCGGTGCTCCAGAAACCCGGTCGTCTGAGCGCCGAGGAGTGGGGACTGGTGCGGACTCATCCGATGGTGGGAGCAGACGTCGTCGGCCATATCCCGGCGTTGCGGCCCCTGGTTCCGGTGATTCGCGCGCACCACGAACGCTGGGATGGCCAGGGCTATCCCGACCGTCTGGAGGGAGAGGCGATTCCCTTTGGAGCGCGCCTGCTGTTGGCGGTGGATGCTTATCTGGCGATGACCGTGGATCGGCCCTATCAAAAAGCACGTGCCCCATCGGTCGCCCTGACGGAACTGCGTCGCTGTGCGGGGTCGCAGTTTGATCCCCAGGTGGTGGCGGCCCTGGAGCAGGTGCTGCGAGGGGGTCAGTTGCCTAGTCCTGTGGCTCATGGCCGGATGTGACACTGGTGGGAACCTTTTGAGCCGAGTGCAGGAGAAGGCACCCCTTTTTCGCTCTGGGCTTCCTAAAGGCTCACAGAGAAGGTTTCCCAACTGTGTCGGATGTGGTGAATCAGCCGACTTGCTTGTCTATGGGCTGTCGGTGTATTCCTGACGAGAAAGTACCTGGACTTGGCACAGTTTTCTGAGCGAGAAAGATCCTGTCCCTCTTCAAGACCCTGCGTGAAGGAGTGAGCCTGATTGCCGCACACGAGAGAACTGCGGCACAGTGTTCTCGTTTGTAGACTCCAACAGGCCCAGTTATCGGCTCAGTTCCAGTATCGGCGGAGTTTGTGGCGAGATACATCGGACCACTCAGCCGATAACCACTCATCAGAGGGGGAAAACTCGACCGAAAAGACCAGGTATTGGCGAAGCCCGAGCGAACTTTTCTCACAACTGGACCGAAGTTCTCTCCTTTGCGGCTACACGGGTCCTTCCTTAACTCAGAGCCTCATCCCAGAGTTAGAGCGATGCGTGGAAGAGGTACAAGTGGCCTGGTTTGTCATGGAGAATGTGCGAGATGCTCCTCTTCCCGCTGTTCGTGGCTACCAGGTTCATGCACAGTTACTCAACAATCGCTGGTTTGGCGGTGTTCAGAATCGTGTCCGGCGTATCTCATTTGGAACGCGTGATGGATGCAGGCTCAACCTGCCTGGTGAGGTGCTTGAACCGGCTGAATGGGCTCCTGCGGTGTATGCGAGTGGCGACGTGAAGCCTGGTGCTGATCTTCGTCGCTCGCCACGGGCGAATGAGTTGGGATACAAAACGCGAGCCGCTTTTGAAGAGATACGACGACTTCAGGGGTTGCCCGATGGGTTTGAGTTGCCTAACTTCACAGTTGCAGGGGCCATTGAAGCTGTTGGTAATGGGGTGCCGCTGCCGCTAGGGCGTGCGATTGCAAAAGCGGTCTGGTCGGCAATGTCGGAGGTTGGGGAGGATGTGTCATGAGGGGAAATATCAGCATGATGCCATCGCTCTCGATAGCCTGGCCGCGCTGTTTTCCGCAAGCCGTTGGTCAACAGCACTTTGGCGCGGATGGCTTCAAAACTGTATCCGCGTCCCATGCGTTGCGTCAGCTTTATCAATCCGTTCAGGCTTTCGGTGTACCCGGCGGTGTAGCGGTAAGTGAAGTAGTTGAAAATGGCGTCCCCGTAGCGCTCAATGGCCAGCGTCAGCGGCAAGAAAGCTTCGTAGACATCAAGGGTGATATCTGCCAACCATGCAAAGTAGCGTTTCAAGGCGGCTGCTTCTGTTTGGGCCTCGTAGATGTCGTAAAACGTCTCTTTGAGATGGTAGGCGGTTTCCAGTCGGGGAAAGTTTTTCAGCCATACTTCAACGATCAGGATGTCGCTTTCATCCAGGTCGCGGGCGCGTCTCAGCAGCAAGAACCGATCATGCATCAGTGTTCTCCGCTGCTTGTCTGTGAGGCTTTTGCGAACTTCTTTACGGACAGTTTCCAGGCATCCAGAGAGCAACTTGAGCACGTGAAACTTGTCTACAACCAGTTTGGCATGTGGCAAAACCTCATGTACCGCATCATGATAGCTAGCCCACATATCCGTACACACGACGGCGATATGCTCTTTTATGGCATTGGGCAAGCTTTGCAGGTAACTGATCACCGTGGCTTTGGTGCGCTCTCGAAGCAGGTCAATGATCTGGTGGTTGGCAACATCGGTGATCACACATCGGTATTGATGCAGCAAATACAGTTCGTCAATGCCCAGGTAGAGCATTTCAGTGTCTGGAATACGAGGCTGAAGGTGTGCCGCGAATTCGCTAAAGAGAGTACGGATGGTACTCTCTCCCAAACCAACTTCGTCAGCGATGCTCACAAAGGTTCTTCTCAGTGCTTCTTGCTGGATGTAGGTAATCAGGCGATTGGTCATGAGATGGCTTTCATTCATGCATGGGAGCGACTCGAAGAAGGTGCGGCGGCAAGCACAACAGCGATAGCGATGTCGTTGCATGGTGATCCCGACGCGCTTGCCCCGGATAGGCAAGTCCATGAAGAGTTGTGGCTTGATTTCATGGCGGTAGAGATGTGGGTGATGGCAATGGGCACAGCAAGAGGGCGAAGAAAGACTCTCCGCCTGGATATGGAAGTCATGTTCGTATTCGTCTATCGCCAGAATGCGAATGCCTGTCAGTCCGAGAATATCCAAGAACCACTCTCACCGCAAATAGTATTACACAAGAAGTTCTCTGCGGTAGCTGTGGTTCCGGTAGCAAGGGAACGACGATTACAACGGGCATATTCCACGCACTTTCGCGATGTTGCCCTACTTTGTTGGAGTGTGAAAAATGAAACGATTCCACGCGGTATCGCGATTAGCCGAAATGTTTTCACTATCGGCATCCGCCAGCGAAAAGAGCACGTTTCCGATAATGAGGGAACGTTGCATGCACCTCTTTTTTAGGGAGGGATACTCATCCGTTTGTGTTCGTATCAATAGAGCGATATATCTACATATTGACAGGACATATGTGTTCTGCTATGGTACCTGAGAGATGTCATACCTTAGTGGAGGGAAGCACGTGATTGTCCTTCGTATCAAAACCGTTGCCGAAATGCAGGGAAAGACCGTTGCCAGTCTTTCGGAAGAGACCAGCCTGACCTATAATACGGTACTCCAGCTCTTTCGTGGTAGTGTAAGCCGGATCGATCTCAGAACACTGGATGCATTGTGTCTCGCTCTGAATGTGCAGCCTGGCGAATTATTGTCCTGGGCACCAGATTCTAATCTGGCTGGGATGGTAGAGCAGAACGCGTCTATCCGCACTCCATCGTAGTCAACGCCGAGACGAGCATTCTTTGCTTGACCCTATGTTTCAAAACAGGCAGGCAGCAATATGCTGTCAGAGGCTTTCTCGGAAAGAAGCAAAGCATATACGTGAAAGGGAGCCATCCTAAAAAAGAGGTGCGCACATGGAAGAGGGCGTCAATCTATCTCATCCCTATCTTCGAGTCTATCTATTCGGAGCAGGCACTATCGAATTCCCCGGTGGAACCCAGTGCAGAGCAACCGACTGGTCGGTTCGCAGTCAGTCGCTCACCCTCTTCCTGTTGTTGTTATGTCATCCAGAGCGGCGTGTCTTGAGAGATAAACTGGTTGGAGCTATCTGGCCCGGTCAATCCTATCGCGCCATGGGCAGCTCATTGAATGTCGCGAAATCACTGCTTGCGACGGCGCTCGAAACTGCTTGCGGCTCTCCCCTCGTTCCCCGCGCGAGCGGCGAACCTCCAGGGTACCGGTTATGCGAGCAGACCCTACTCTGGACCGATATTGACGCCTGCCAGGAGTTGATCCGCCAGGCGCTCAACACGAAACGCGTCGAGGAAGCCCTGTCATTGTGGGAGTCCGCATATACGCTCATGCAACGCGGCTCGTTCCTGGCAGACTACGTCGACGCGTACTGGACGCAGGCGGACTGGGTGCAGGTCAGGGGCAAAGCGCTCGCCAGACAGCGCTCCCAGTGCGCCTTGCGGATCGCTGATCTTTCGCTGGCGAGTGGGAATCTCGACCGGGCGTTGGAGGTCCTTATCGCCGCAAGTGAATCTGATCCGTCGAATGAAGATCTGGCGTCTCACCTGATCGCCTTGCTAGAGAGGGAGGGTCAGAGGGTCCAGGCGCTCCAATGCTATGCGCTGCTTGAAGCCGCTCTTCTGGAACAGCAGGCAGAACCCAGGGAGGAAACGAAGGCCCTCGCTCGTCGTCTTCGTATGACCGAAGCAGCGAGAGGGGTCATAGGCCTGCCAGGTCCCCAAATCGTGGCTGGGTCTGCATATCCAGCGGGGACGCCCTGGCAGGCGACTTGGCCTTCACTCCCAAATAGACGAGATCTATCCCCCGTCTCTCATTCAAGCAGTCCGATGAATGGGAGAGAAAATACAGTTTTTCACGATCTCTCGCCGTCCTCTGTTCCATTTGAAAGAGGTGTGCTTCTCCCCGCGCTTCCTCGGATCTGGATCAACGAAGTTGTCTTCCCGACGACGATCCAGGCCTATGAGGATGTCCTCGCTCTGGCCTGGGAAGCGTTTTATACCAGCAGCGTCCAACGAGCGGCGAGTACCGTTGAGCATTGGCTGCGTCTTCTCGCTTTACAGATCAACATCGTGCCTGGCTTATCGGATCAATTGACGGACCTGCAGTGCCGCTTCCTGCAGCTCAAGAGCGTCATTGCGAGAGACCGGACTGATTTTCCGACGGCCTTCGCCGCCATTGACGAAGCGATTGCGATGGCCTTTCGCCTCAACCGAGCGGAGCTAATCGCTTCCTCGCTCTATCGCCGGGCCAAAATTCAAGCGGCCAAGCAGCGCTACCCTGCAGCCGTTTCCTACCTGGAAAGCGCTCTTCCCTTTGCCTCCTCTTCGCGTGATCCCCTGCGCTGCTATATTTCCATGCTCTTAGCGGAGATGTATTCGCTGCTTGCGCCGGGCAATGAAGAGTATTCCCACAAGAGTCTCACGCTCCTTGATGAGGTCGATAGGGCCGTCCGTTCCCACGGCGTCTTAGAAGGCGATGGGAGTTACGTGAAAGTAGATGTGCCCGGTCTCTACATGATCCGCGGAGATGTCTTGAGGCGAGCTGGACAGTTCAAGGAGGCCCAGGAGGCTATTGTTGTCGTTCGTGACAGCCTTTCCAGGGACTTTACCCGCTGGCAGGGGAACCTGCTGCTTTCAGAAGCGCGGCTTGCCCTCGCTGAGCACGATATCGCCACGAGCGTGCAGCGCGGCTGCGAGGTCCTGGAGATTACGGCTGCCACACGCTCACGCAGTGGCGAGGCCAAAGTGCATCGCCTCTATTGGGACATCTGGAAGGTGGAGCCGGAACACGCTCGCCTGAAAGAACTCGGCGTCCGACTCGGCCTTGTCTAGCACACAGAGGAGCGGGAAGATGAAAGACACCACAGATGTGCTCATCGTTGGAGGCGGCATTGTCGGTTTCTCTCTCGCGTATGCGCTGCGCGAGCGTGGGGTAGAGGTTATGGTGCTCGACCAGGGCGAGGGAGGCATGCAGGCCTCGCGTGCAGCAAGCGGACTGCTTGCTCCCCTCAAACCCTTTGCCAAACTCGAAGACCCCTATACGCAGTTCCTGCTCTTCTGCCTCACGTCGTTCCCCCAGCTCGTTCAGGAGTTGGAGGAGTTCACGGGAATCGCGGTCGAGTATGAGCGAACGGGCACCATACGTATGCGGCCGCGCAAAGAACTGGCGCGTCTTTCCGCATGGAGCGCCGTGTGGCGGCAGGCAGGCTTCCCAGTAGAGGTGCTCGCGGATGACGATACTGGGCGCTATGAACCAGCGATGAAGATCGGCACTGCAGTAGCCGTGTACCGCCCCAATGAACCGCAAGTGAATGCAATTCAGTTGATGCAGGCGTGGATGCGCGCAGCAATCACGGCAGGAGCGGCGTTTTTCCCACATCAAGCCGTGACAGCGGTCGATCATCTTGGCAGGCGCATTCAAGGGGTTCGTACCGCCGAGGGGCATGTGATCGCCTGCCGACATTTCGTGCTCGCAACCGGGGCATGGGCTGCTCTTGGGGGACAGTGGTTGGGAGTCACGCTCCCCGTCCATCCCGTCCGCGGTCAGAGTCTCCTTCTGCCGCAGCCAACTCCCCCGATCCGGCACATGCTCTTTGGACAGGGAATCTACCTCGCCCCCAAACGCAATGGAACGCTCATTCTTGGGACGGTCAGAGATGAAGCAGGGTTTGACACTGCGACAACGCCTGAAGGGATCGCGTGGCTGCATGACCGCGCCGCGCATCTGGTCCCAGCGCTCAGGTGGCATCCTGTAGAACAGGCGTGGGCAGGACTTCTACCGGTCACGCCGGATTCCCGTCCGATCCTCGGACCTGTCTCCCGCTGGGACAATGTCACATTGGCGTGTGGACATAATGGCTACGGCTTGCTGCTCGCGGCGGCGGCGGATCTGCTGGCAGAGCACATTGTGACTGGACAGTCGGCTTCGCAGCTTGGCCCTTTTCTCCTGGAGCGGTTTCATGGTTTGGGATAAGAAACGGAAAAAGAGAAGGGGAGAGGGATAGAGAACGCATAACACGAATACTTTCCCAAACTAATGTATCTTCCTGAGATCAACCTGTTCCATAGTATCTTGCACTCTGTTGCCTCGTTTGCTCTTCTCTTTCACCTTGTGCCATGCACTCAGCAGCAGAGTTTTTAGCGCTTCTTCCTGTCTCCCCTCAATCTGTAAGAAATCAAAGGTGGCCTGTAAGAACTCTGTAACAATGCTTGAGCGAGTGAGTTACTGTCAGAGTGCTACTATAGAACAGGAGTGCAGTGTCTCTTCCGTGCAAGCGGAGAGCGCCTGCTTCTCGATCGCGTCTGAGCGTTTGACGTACTTTGAAGCCGGAGGGAGCTATTAGATGTGCGCTTCCGGTGGTTTATGACAGTATCGCGCTTGAGCGGTCAGACTGTACTTGTGATGTCATGGCTGGGCGCCTTTGATCTTCGCCAAGAGAACAAAGGCTGCCTACCGTGATCTCCTATGCACGTCCCGCTCGAAATCTCCTCCAAAGCAGCAGAATGCGCATGCAGAACAGGAAGAGAGATATGTGGATTGAACCCCTCCATCCGTAAGTAGAAAGATTGAGCCTACTCACCCCGTTAAGATCGCGTAATCCCAGCCTACAAGGCGCTTGCTGCGAAATGAGTCTCAACGTCAATTACTGCCAACGCTTCATAAAAACCCGGTAAGAAATGAAGCACGATTCGTAAAAATGCTGCAAAAACGCCTGAGCGAGCAGGTAAACGCCACCATGTTACTATTGCCCATGGGTGCTGCATACGGCGCAAACGGAGAAAAGACAGGCACAGGCGCTGCTCTTGCAGCGCTGTAGGGAGCGGGAAGATACCAATAGGACGCGACGACGAAAGGGATGAAGGATGAGCGCGTTTGTGATGGTCATCGATGACTCGCCGACAATCCGAAAAATTCTGGAAACCTGTCTGCACCGGGCAGGTTACGAGGTCAAGAGCTTCCAGGATGGGATAGAGGCGTTACACTGGTGTGGCGCACCAGAGGCGCGTGTTCCCGCGCTCGTCCTGGTCGATGTGGGCCTCCCGAAACTGGACGGCTATGACGCCATCCGGCACTTCAAAGCGAAACCGGCCTGGCACAGACAGTCTTTGTCATTGTATCGCGGCGCAATGGGGCCCTTGATCGTCTCAAAGGGAGGCTGGCTGGGGCAAACGCCTACCTAACGAAGCCCTTTAAAACAGATGAAGTTGTGGCTATGGTCCAGGTACATCTTGGGAGGCTTGCTGCGGAAAAACCTGCTGGTTGGAAGTAGGAGACGACATGCATACAGTGAGCATCCAACCTATCGCGTCCGAGCGTTTGAAGCACCTTGAAACCAGAGGGAGCAATGGTGTGTGCGTTTCCTTGTGACGAGTAACACGATCGTGCCTGAGTGTTAAGGCGGTTACTCTTTCCAAGTAGGAGCGCTATCGACTTCATCCCATGCGAGTTTATACTTCGCAGACTGCGAGCGCATTGAGCGCAGATGCCGCGCCGTAAACCTCTCAGCAGAGGCGGAGTCGCCCTCCTCCTTCTATGACTATAGTCTGGCGAGCACGTCTGCTCAAGCCTTGCTGGCTCGAGGAAGTCATTATTTGGAGGAAGGAGGCGAAGCGCGCAATCAACTGGTAGTAGGAGGAATGTTTGCGCAAGAGTTTTGTAGGCTTTGATCGTTTAGGGCACCTGGAGTACGAGCCGCGGTGGTGGCTGCATATTCCGAGACCGGGCGGAGGCAGCGACGCAAGGTAATAGGAAAAGGGAGGATTTGCCATGCATCTCTCACAACTCTTCCGGCGCAGGCGTAACGCGGCGTCTGCAACGGCGGCGCGGCAATCAGGTATTACTGTGAGGATGCGTGTGCCTGCATCTGACGCCTATCTCCTTCCCAGGGACGCGAAGGAAATCCACCGGCTCGACTTTCAGCAGTATCTCTTACGCCAGGTACTCAAAGGCAAGTATGTGGCCCCTCTCGACCCTACAGCGGTTACCTCAATGGTGGATGTCTGGTGCGGGACAGGCCGCTGGGCGCAGGAGATGGCCCTGGCATTTCCCCTGGCAGAAGTTATCGGTTTTGATCTGACACAGGAATACCAGGTCACATTACCGGGGATAGGGGGCGGTTATCGCTTCCAGCAGGGCAATCTGCTCGATGGCTTGCCGTTTCCGGATCAGCGCTTTGATTTCACGCATCAGCGGTTGCTTGTTGCTGCAATCCCCGCGGCATCGTGGCCTTTTGTGGTGGCGGGACTCGTGCGGGTGACACGCTACCGGGGATGGATCGAGTTGGTGGAAGCAAGTGATAGCTATGTGCGGACTGGACCGCTTACTACGCGCTTTCTCTCCTGGTGGACTGCTGTCAACCATATTCGCGGCTTCGACGCCTCGCTGATCAGGCACCTTGGGGAGGGTTTGCAGGACGCCGGGCTGCGTCATATCCATACGCGCACGATTGAGCTGTCGGTTGGTTCGTGGATGCGGGGGAAGCAACGAGAAGGATTGTTGCTGCAACAAAATATGCTAGCGGGGTTTAGCGGGCTCAAAGACTTGCTCTGCTCAACGCTATCTCTCGCTCCTAGAGCATTTGACCAGGTGCTGGCAAGACTGCCCCAGGAATGGGCTGACTATCGTACCCGATACCACATGTTCATAGCGTATGGGCAACGATAAGTTGGGAGCAAGTGTTTGTCTCTCATCGCCAGGAAAGGCCGAGAGGCAATCTCTAAGAAGGCCCGGGAGAGAAGACTATGAGTGAAATGAATACTATATGCCCACGCGAGGGGTTGGAATTCTCGGTAGCTCTTGATCTGCTCCGAGAGCGGGGCTATGGCATATCCTGCCGTTTTGGGCATGTGCATGCGACGAGGGGGGCGCAGGAGCTGCATGTCTGCCTCCTGGGCGATCTCGCTACAATGAGCCCTTCACGCTTTTTAGCATGTCTCGATGAGGCGAACCAGCAGAGTCTCCAGTATGTGTTATCTCGGGAACATTGAGGAAGAGGAGGGACAAGAGAGATGTACAAGTGCATGGCCAGCGTTGTTGGCAGGATGAGAGATAAACCAGCAATTACACAGATGAGGATGCGCTTACCGAGATCGAGAGGTGTTCTCTACACTTTGAAACTGGGCAACGAGAAGAAAGAGGTTCTGATCGCGCCAACCTCTGCTGATCGTAGGCATAACAACGAGGGGAGAGTAGATTTGCATGAGTGCCAACAAGCAACCCGGCTCTGATGAAGTAGTGGACATGGAACTACATTGTGTGACGTGCGGAGCGCGGTTGTATGTGTCGGCCCTACAAGCTGACGCGGTGGTTGCCTCGCTCGAGCGGACCAGCAACGCTATCCTGATCTGTGCCTGTGGACAAGCGCAACTCATTCGGTATAAGCGATGGAAGAGGAACGACTGAAGGCAAGCTGAGACCCATATATGCCTGGGCCATCTCTGAGGCGAAGGACTTTATCCTGTGACAGGACAGGCTCAAACCGGGTCTCGGATAATGGGTTCGCCAACGATGTCGCTGATGGCAGTGTTCTCGATGATTTCTTGGCTTTATACAGTGGAAGATGCAGACGGGTTCTTCAGGCGATCTGCCGGCGCGGTGTAGCGCTGCCGATCCATCACCCGTTTGATGGAGAGCCCAATGGCTTTGGTTGGGCCCACCAGGATCGCAAGTTGCTTGGCTCGAGTGAGTCCGGTGTACAGCAAATTTCGACTCAAGAGCAGATAGTGTTGTATGAACAGGGGAAGTATAACGGCTGGGTACTCACTCCCCTGACTTTTGTGGACAGTGACAGCCCACGCAAGTGCGAGTTCAGAGAGGTCTGCATAATCGTAGGTCACCGCCCGCTCCGTAAACTGGACGACAATCTCCTGTTCCTCCAGGTCAATCGAAGTGATCACGCCGACATCCCCATTGAAGACTTCCCTTTGGTAGTCGTTGACCTGCTGGATCACCCGGTCACCCACCCGCAGGATGCTGCCTCCGCGTGCCAACTCCACTTTTCCCGTCTTCGGTGGGTTGAGGACCTGTTGGAGCATCGCGTTGAGTTGTCGCGTTCCCGCCTCTCCGCGTGTTGCCGGGCAGAGCACCTGTACCTGTTGCAGCGGATCGATGCCGTGCTTGGGAAGGAACTCGCTCACCAGGTGGCGGATGCCTTCTGTCCGAGCGCTGGCTCCGCTGCCTCCAGCCAGATGCAGTCCGATTCCGCGAATTTCGTGGTCGGCGTCAAGCGCGGGAACTGGCCAGTATTGATGCGATGGGCGTTGGTCACGATGTGGCTCTCTGCTGCCTGGCGGAACACCTCGGTCAGCCGCACGACCGGGACCTGCTTGGATTCGATCAGATCGCGAAGGACCATACCAGGCCCTACGCTGGGAAGTTGATCAACATCCCCAACCAGGAGCACCTGCGCGTCAGGCGGGATCGCTTTGACGAGCGAGTGAGCCAGGAACAGGTCCAGCATCGAGGTTTCGTCCACCACGATGGCCTGTGCTTCGAGCGGATGCTCCTCATTGTAGCGGAACTGCATCGTCTTGGGATCAAAGGCGAGCAGGCGATGGATCGTTTTGGCCTCTTGTCCGGTCATCTCCGCCAGCCGTTGCGCGGCCCGTCCCGTCGGCGCGGCCAGCAGGATGGATTTGCCCATCGCCTTCCACAACGCGACGATGGTTCTGGTGGTGAATGTCTTGCCGCATCCGAGCCCGCCTGTCAGCACCAGCAGGCGCGAGGTAGCGGCCAGTTCGACTGCATGGCGCTGCTCTTGCGAGAGGGTGATGCCCAGTTTCTCAGTATACCTATCGATCCAGCGCTGCACGCGTGGGAGAAGGTCGACGGCAACCGGCGCGTTGACAAAAGTGGAGAGCCGCGTAGCCAAGGCCTGCTCAGTGTAATAAACGCGGGCGCGTAGCAGATACGCTGGTCTACGAGGTCTCCATATCCTGGCTGTGTGATGAGCTCCTTGCCCTCGCCCATCTGGACGATCAGTTCACCGATGCACGTCGGGTCCACGGGGGACTCGGGTAATGCAAGTTGCTTGACCACGCTTTCCGTCAGTTTGCGCTCTGACAGGAAGCAGTGCCAGTCTTCGCCGGCCTGCTGTAGCACGTGCAGGATGCCTGCCTGGTAGCGAAAGGCGGAATCAGAGGCAATCCCAATGTTGCGCGCGACCGTGTCGGCTGTCACAAAGCCGATCCCGTAGATATCGGTAGCCAGCTGATAAGGATTGCGCGAGACGATGTCGATGGACTGGTCCCCGTACTGTTTGTAGATTTTCACGGCGGAGGTGGTCGAGACACCGTGCCCGCGCAGAAAAATCATCACGTCTTTCATCGCTTTCTGCGCGGCCCAGGCTTTTTCAATCTTGGCCACGCGCTTCTGGGCGATGCCGGGGACCTCGATGAGGCGGGAGCACGACTGCTCGATGATGTCGAGCGTTTCCAGGCCGAAGTGCGCCACAATGCGCCTGGCCGTCACTGGTCCGATGCCTTTGATGAGGCCGCTGCCCAGGTATTTCTCCAGCCCAGTGAGCGTGGCGGGCTTGGTCTCCTGGGCATGCACGACCTGGAACTGTCGCCCGTACTTCGGATGATCGCGCCAGTAGCCTGTGAGGCGCAGTGTCTGGCCAGCGTGAATGTCTGGAAAGCGCCCTATGATGGTGATGAGATCACGTTCCCCTGCTACTTTGAGCCGGGCCACAGTATATCCCGAATCTTCAGCATGATAGGTCACCCGCTCGACGATACCCTGCATGTGTTCTACTGGAGGCTGTAATGTTCGTTCAACGGTTTCATCCGGCGATGATGACAAGGTTCTATTAGTCCCTTCACTGCTTTTGAAGAGAGTATATCAGCTACTAGATACGTTGCCAAGAAGTTGTACAAGGAGAGGACGCTCTTTATAGCTTTTCCTACAACATCACTAGTATTGTGGAGCTTAGTGCGATCACCTCTGACTATGTGGCTCTCTCATGACGAGTCCTCAAGCGTCTAACAAGATAGTCCTGGCCTTTCTTGCGAGGCAGCGATGCGTTCAGAAGCATTGCTTACTCCTGCTGTTGCGGCCATCCCCGGAGCGCGATCCGTGCCAGTTCCCCGACAGAAGCAGGTTCACGCAGCACCATGCTGGTTTCATTGCGGTACTCCCTGTCCAGTTCTCCCCGATAGGAGAGCCAGTTGAAGCTCCCAAGCACGGCAAAGGTACGGTCGCACACGAGTATTTTCTGGTGCGTGTCGCTCGTCCTCTGAATATCGAGCAGTGCGGCCTGCGAGGCCTCAGTTTCCCGGGAAACAGCCGCCTTCAAGGCCCGGATGACTTTCTGCGCATTGGCGCGGTTGCGCCCGGCATCGGGATCGCCTGCCCGTTCTGTAATCCCGTACCCAATCCGAACGCGGACATTGCGTTTGATCGCCTGAGCGAACAGATCACAAAGGGCATCATCACATGTCCGGCGATTGAGCCAGGGCGAGATGATGATCACCTCTTCCCGCGCCTCTTTTAGCGCTCGTTCCAGCACTTCGCGGTGCTCTTCCGTGCGAAGAAAGGTTCCCTGGTTCTGCTGGAGCCGCACTCTCAAGCGTTCGCTTTCCTCGTGGTTTCTCCGCAGCTCCGCTTCAAGTTGAGCGATGCGCTCCTCAAGCTGCGCTCGTTCGTTCCGGTCAGCCATTCCGCCGCGGCGTGTTTCGGAGTCGGTGAGTTCCGCCTGAAGCCGAAGCCTCGCCGCTTCGTTGTCCGCGACGCGTCTCACCACTTGTGCCACCGTCGGCGGCAGTGTCGCCGGTATTTCCAGCCGTTCCTCGGCGAGTGCCACAGCGTCGTCGGGGAGCAGAAAGTGCCCGGTCTCGAAGTGCCGCTGCAGGACCGCCGTTTCTCCTCGCTGGAGCGCTCCGTTGCGGTAGACGGCAAAGCGTTGTTCCTGCTGTTTCCGGTCGCGCAGGACCACCACGGTCGCTGGAGCGATGTATTCCGGTGGCGTTGTCTTCAGTTCGAGCACCTTGATGAGCCGGTTCTCTCGAAAGAATGGGACGTTGTGGAGCGCGAGGTCCACCTCTTTTACCGTGAAGTCACCCAGGGTGGGACGCTCTGACCGCGACGGGGGAAGAATACAGAGGCCCTCTTTGTCCATGCGTTCGACCGACCATGTTTCCTCGAGCGCCATCGGCGTCCAGGTCAGCGTGTTAAAATGCACTTGCGCCGAGGCGCGTTCTGTGATTAGCTCTAGTATATGAAAGAGCAGGTAGCCATAAGCAGGCTCTAGTTGGCAATCTTCAATCAGACGAGACGGTCATGCTTGCTCCCAATCACGCGAAGAGCAGGAGAGCCAAATAATGCTGAAACAGTGCCATTTAATGGCTTTCCCATACTCACAAGGAGCATCGCCGACTACTTCACCAAAAGAAGTATCCTTCTACCAAACTTGTTCCTGGCCTTCGCGTGTGCTTTGCTTGAAAGAAGAAGATGCCCTCGCCTAAGAAAATGTTACCAGCCGATTATCTGGAATCCAGCCCAGTAGATCGGGTCTACATAGGGACAGGCGTCAGGATTATCCTGCTCCTTTGCCTCTGTCTGGACCCGAGACATAGCCTCGCCGATATCGTATCGGTCGCCGCTACCTCGTACAGCTACTAATTCTACCGTGTCGATGGGTACAAACTTCTCCTTTGTCCAGGGGTCGCTCTCCGGCTTTGCTGACCCAGCCTTCTGCCTCTCTTCTTCTGTCAGGATGGGGAGTGATGTGGCTTGCCATTGCAGCAGTTCACGATAGGTTACCGTTCGCAGCCAGCGTTGGGCGCGGGCTAGCGCGGCCGCCGGTGGCTCGTGCCTCATCTCGGGAAACCATTCCTGGGCGAAACGCACGATGAGGAGACAGGTTGGCTTATCATCCACTGACCAGAGCGATGCCAGCACCGCCCTTGCTCCCGCCTGGATCATCGCTGCGGCAAGGCTGCGTACCTCATTGCGTGCTCCACGTAGGTCCAGGACTGCTGTCTGGCATGCCGAGAGGATGAGAAGGCGCAACCCCTGTAACTTTACTTCATGATTCAATATCTCTGCCAGTGTGAGCCGCTTGCCTCTGGCAAGCTGCAGTGATGCCCATAAGAAATTGTCGGGGTCGAACTTGCCGTGACACGAGACATCTACTACCCATCCTGTTTGCAATATCTCGGCTAACCAGGAACGTACTCCTTTCTCATGCACCCTGGCTGCTCCTGCCAATCCTAGATTGCGAGCCAGTTTCGCCAACATATGTGCCTCCGCCTCGCCCCATTCCAGCTTCTGGTGCGTTGGATGTGGATCACCAACGGCATATACCCCCTGGCGATTTCCGGTGGTTTCTCCTCTGTGGAGCAGTGATCGTACGCTGAGAGCTATGCTCGTAGGCAGTACATCACTTACCGTTCGTCCATCAAAGAGTGGCACATTGGCTAGCGGAAAGGCCGCAAGTGCTCCGCAGGGGATAAGAGTAAGGCTCGTAGCTCCCTGCTGCTGTAACCATTCTACCAGTGAACGCATTGCAACCTTGGCCAGCACATCCAGGCAATGGCCTAGTTCCAGGCACAAAAAGAAGTGCCCCAGGGTATTTGCTAGTGCTGCCTCATCAATTCTGTCTAACTGGTCATGTGGTTGATCAATGAGACGCCCCAGTTTAGAGCTGTGTAGCATCTCCTGTGCTGCTGCGCAGAGTGTACTGGCCTTGCCCTCCGCCGTGCAAGCCATATGCAGTGCGTCTATTGACTGGCGGATCGTCTTGCCTGACTTCCACTGCCGTCTGAACCAACTCCATCCATTGCCCTCTTGAGCGTGGATATAACCACCAATGACACGTTCTGCCTGATCATCAAGCAAGGTCTGAAGGAGACTATCGACAAGGGCCTCTGTCACAGAGGGCAGGTCCTGCATCGCGAACCGGGTGGGCGTGTGCAGATCAGGATTAGCGCTCAAGGCGGCTATCGCAACGCCTCCCCACGGTGTCGTCGCAAGATACACCAGCGCGTGTCCCGCTCCCTCACGTTCAGCGACATGCAGAATCGTCGCGGCATCGAGAGCGTCGTCTAGAAAATCAGAAGGGTCCTGTGTTTCCTGAATCTCGACGGTGATAGCGTCGAATGTCTCTCTTGCCTTATGATAAGCGTCGTTGCGTTCCAAGGTAATACCTCTCTGCTCATCCTCAGAGAGAGAACGCAACGACTGGTCATAGAGAACTGCCTGCGCTTGGCGGAAACACTCGCGTGCATCTTCATAACGTGTTCGCCGTTCTTTATCGGTGATACGCTCGGAAGCAGCCGTATCTATAGCGAGGGTCTCTGCTAGCCCACGTGCTCGTCCACGCTCCATAGCGATCACAGCGGCCTCTACCTGACCCAGGCGGGTCAATATAAAGCCATCCCGCATGGCCGCCTCATGCCCTTCGCGTAGAATAGCATCATACCCCACTACCCCCGCCCCCAAGCGAATAAGTACATCCTCAGTAGCCTGGGCTTCTGCATAGGCAGCATGGGCAGTCTCCCAATTCTCTCGCTCTGCCTCGGCAAAGGCGCGATTAAGCTGCGTGAAGCGGTAACTGCTAGGAGAAGCTTCACGGGTGCGAACTTGCAAAGCCGCTTGGTAACAAGCTACCGCTCGTTTCAAGTTTACTCTCCGCTCCCCATCAATACGCTCGCAGTAGGCAATACCCAAATTGTTCTGCGTCATTGCCCACTCAATGGGGAAGGCTTCACGGGTGTAGACTTGCAAAACTGCCTCATGGTAAGCAATGGCTTGTTCGAGGTTAGCTCGCCGTTCTCCTGCAACGCGCTCTCGATAGGCATTGCCCAGGCTATGCTGGGTCATCGCCCAGTCGATGGGGAAAGCCTCACGGGTGTAGACCTGCAAGGCTGCTTGGTAACAAGCTATCGCTCGTTCCAGGTTGTTTTTCCGTCCCTCCTGGATGCGCTCTCGATAGGCATTGCCCAGGCTATGCTGGGTCATCGCCCAGTCGATGGGGAAAGCCTCACGGGTGCGAACCTGCAAAGCGAGCTGGTAACACGTAATAGCATGTTCCAGATTATCATAGTGATCCCCTGCGATACGCTCGCTATAAGTAACACCCAGACTGTGCTGGATGGCTGCCCATTCGATAGGGAAAGCTTTAGGGGTGTAGACCTGCAAGGCTGCCTCGTAGCAGGTGATGGCGCGTTCGAGGTTAGCCCGTCGTTCCCCAACGATGCGTTCTCGATGGGCATTGCCCAGGCTGTGCTGGACTGCCGCCCAGTCGATGGGGAAGGCTTCACGGGTATAGACCTGCAATGTGGCTTTGTGGTGGGCAATAGCTCGTTCCAGGTTATCCCGGTGCTCTCCTGTTATGCGCTCTCGATAGGCATTGCCCAGGCTGTGCTGGGTTATTGCCCACTGCTCAGGGAAAGCCTTGCGGGTACGAATCCGCAAAGCTGCTTTATAGTGCGCAATAGCTCGTTCCAGGTTGCCCCGGTGCTCCTCCGCAATACGCTCCTGGTAGGTATCTCCCAGGCTGTTCTGAATCATAGCCCACTGCTCAGGGAAAGCCTTGCGGGTGTAGACCTGCAGGGCGGCTTTATAGTAAACAAGAGCCTTTTCCTGGTTTGTACGATGTTCTTCTTCAATACGCTCACTGTAGATGTTGCCTAAATTGTACTGGATGACAGCCCACTGCTCAGGGAAAGCTTTAGGGGTGTAGACCTGCAAGGCTGCCTCATAGCAGGTGATGGCGCGTTCAAGATTGACGCGTCGTTTTCCCCCGATGCGTGCCTGATAAACATTACCCAGGTTGTTTTGAGTCATTGCCCACTCACCGGGAAAGCCCTCACGGGTACGAATCTGCAAGGCATCCTGGTAGTGGGTGATGGCCTGCTCCAGGTTGACCTTTCGTTCCCCTGCAATGCGTTCAGCATAGACAATACCCAGATTGTGCTGTATAGAAGCCCACTCGACGGGAAAGTCCTCACGAGTATAGACCTGCAAGGCATTCTGATAGTGGGCGATGGCCTGCTCCTGGTTGGCCTTTCGTTCCCCTGCAATACGCTTGCTAAAGGCTGTACCCAGGCTTTGCTGGATCATAGCCCATTGGTTAGGAAAGAACTCACGAGTGCGAACCTGCAAAGCGACCCGGTAACAGGCTATCGCACGTTCCAGGTTAGCTTTCCTGCTCTCACAGATGCGATCTCTGTAGGCATTGCCCAAATTATGCTGTACGGTCGCCCATTGCTCAGGGTAGTCCTCACGAGTATAGGCCTGCAAGGCATCCTGATAGTGGGCGATGGCCTGCTCCTGGTTGGCCTTTCGTTCCCCCGCAATGCGCTCACAATAGACTGTGCCCAGACTGTTTTGGATCATAGCCCAGTTTATAGGGAAGGACTTACGAGTATAGACTTGGAGTGTAGCTTCATAATGAGCAATGGCGTGTTCCAAGTTCTCACGTCGATCTCCAGCAAAGCGCTTTCGGTAGACCATACCCAGATTATGCTGGGTCATTGCCCATTGCTCTGGAAAGGCGTCGCTAGTGTAAACCTGCAAGGCTGCCTCGTAGCAGACGATAGCGCGTTCCAAATTAGCGGGACGTTCTCCAGCCAGTCTCTCTCTGTAGGCGTTGCCCATGTTATGATGAATTGTTGCCCAATAGGTAGAGAAGTCTTCTCTGGTGTAAACCTGTAATGCCTCCTCGTAACAGGCGATAGCCTGCTCCGCACTGGTGCGCGGATCTATCGTAATGAATCGACAATAAATATTGCCCAGGCTGTACCATATCCAGGCATATCGACGCGGGTAGCGGGGAAGTGTAAATACGAGGAGTGCCTCTTGATAAGTTTCAAGTATCGTTTCGGACGTCTGTGTGCGACCTAAGTGCGAGTTCTGGGCTAAAGTGTTTCCCAGTTCGATCCGTAACTCAGCCAGGGTCTCAGGGGCAATATTGCCCTCACCCTGTGCTCGTACAATCGCTCCACGCAGCAGGCTCTCCTGCTCTGCCGCTATAGAGTCAGACCGTTCCTTTTGAGATAGGTCGGCAAGTTGTTGCTGGATGGCTGCAAGCCACGCAGGGAGGTCAAGGACAAAGCCACCATACCTGTCGATATATATCTCGCGAATTGCCTCCATCGTCCCACTCCTGGTATGTGCATCGCGCAGCAACTCCAGGTGATCGTACATATCCCGTACCAGCTCTTCTGATACTATCTCTTTTTCCTCAGTATGTATGGTGAGCTGAGCCAGGATGTGGTAGCTTCTGGAAGTGAGCAGTTCGAGGTGAGCTTCCAGAAAACGACACGCTTCTCGATAAGTAGGCAGAGAGAGCCAGGTAATGAGCATTTGAACAAGCTCATCCTTGTTTGGATGCTCATGATCACTGTGTGACATATTTCACTTCTCCACGACAATACAGAATAGAAAAACTGCTTGTCTATTATAGCCCAGAAAGTGATTTTAAAGGGACTCTTATGCACCCAGTTCTTCAAGTCGCTTGTTGGTTGCATTGAGCCCCTTCTGTGCTTCGTCATACCATTTGTGCCAGGCATCCGTTGCTTTGACATCACCTTCAAGCTCGTCCAACTCTGCCAATGCTGCCTCAAAAATCGCAAGAGCCTGTTGTGCGCGTCCGATGCGTTCGGTATGCAAGGTCACATTGTAACTCAGGTGCAATGCCAGTGTTGCGCGATCAATGATATCCAGCGCGGCCTCTAGCTCCAGGTCAATAGGAGTCCCTTCGAGGATTTCGGGATCTTCGCCTTTGACTGCCCCGAGGCCGTTTGAAGTTTTGCTATATTTCTTCATTGCCTTTAGAATCGTGGGAAAGATCTGCTCGGCGGCCAGCAGCGCATCATCCCGATCAATGCGGTCCATTAACATTCTTTCGATGGCAGTGGTCAGGAGAGCTGCACGTAGACTCATTATCTCATCATCGCTTAGCTTAAAGGTTTTAATTACCTCGTCCATCTCATCAGTATTCAGCACAGGGAAGCTCTTGGGCCTCACTAGCGATTGACGCAAGCGGCGCACTTTTTCTTTGTAAACAGATGCGCGGTCGTCAAGATGACCCAAACCCAACCCCCTGTTGGCAAGAATACCTTCAAGCTCACGGGCAAAAATGTTCCAACGTTCCATGAAGCTTCCTCTTTCTTCTTAGGATCTACGAGTAGGTTTCTTGACATTATCTCGCACGAAATGTGTCAACAGTACTGCGATAGGTAGGTTGCTCACGAGATGATAGCAGCAATGGCTCGACTTCCCCTAACTTGGCGAGGATCTCAAAGGCAAAAGCGCTAGCGTGGCGGGCAGCAAGTGCTTGTGAGTTGGCCACATCCGCCTCATGCTTGTTATCAATAAGGTCCGAGATACCACGGATGACAAGTGCTTCCACTTGTGGGTTAGCATGAGCTGTTAGGGAAAAGCCATGGCCTTCGGTCTCCACGGCTAATGCATCGCTATAGCACGCTTTGAGGAACTGCCATTCAGCGGAGTCGGTTGAGGCCAAGACCTTTTCACCTGCCGCTATAGGGGCGACGAAGACACGCGGTGTTCGCTCTGGTAACGGCTCTCCGATCCGCTGTTGCCAGTCTGGCTTCCGGGCCTCGGCTCGTACTCGCTGCTCCAAACGATGCGTCACATTGACAACGTTTGGTCTCGTCTGGAAGGCCATTGTCACTTTGCCAGATTCGTAGCCATAGACTTTTGTAGCGGCTACCACATCCCCCAATTGCACATCTTTCAGGCCCCCTGCGACTCCAACAAAGAGGATAACCTTCGGTTGAAAATAATTGATAGCCCGTTCACTCTCCCGGGCTGTACAGGCGTTACCTTTCCCAACCTCAACAATTACAATATCCCAGAGCCGATTCTTTGAAGCAAAGAAGGTTCCCCGCTCATAGATAGTTCCTTGCGGATGGACTTCTTCGTGAAGATCTGTGAGGTGAATACGGACCGCCTGATACTCGACCGGGAGAGCAGTGAGTATGACTGCGCAGAGTGGTTTTGACTCGCTGGCCAACATGACGAACCTCCAAAAGTGTAAATCAATCTTTTCGTCAGATAGTATATCTCAGGTGTCTCGTACGTCAAAAGAGACAAGCGGGTGTATAAATTAGTTGTAGGCAATCAGGCAGCATATTCTTGCTGCCAGAGCGAGTCGTAGTCACCGTTGAGAACGGAGGTGCGCAGAGGCAAGAGAGCATCGATGCCCTCAGGCGTCCAGCGCATGGAAG
>Ga0137386_10000401_pt1 | contig 23908 bp, 22 predicted proteins | sample SagtaG_4_FD_104910 | JGI IMG/M metagenome (GOLD analysis project Ga0137386, IMG submission 104910) | Vadose zone soil microbial communities from Sagehorn Ranch, Mendocino, California, USA - Sage2_R_100_16 metaG | ecosystem: Environmental > Terrestrial > Soil > Vadose zone | place: USA... | reverse complement strand
GGCAACTGGAACAACCGCTACCCTGGCGCGGATAACCCCGCCAACTACAACTTTAACCTCTTCGTCCACTCGATGGGCGTCTCGGCGGACGGCACCCGCACCTATCTCGCCATGGAAGCCGGAGAGTTCCTCGTACTCGACACGAGCGACATCGCCAAGAACGTACCCAACCCGCAACTGCGGCTGCTCACGGACCCGGCGAACCGCCCCATCTGGGGCAACCCGGCACCCTGCTCGAAGAATTGTCCCAATGGTCATTCAGCGGTGCAGGTGCCTGGACGTTCGTTTGCCCTCACGACCGACGAAGTGTATGGAACCTTTACCGATCCCAGCTTTGGCTGTCCCTGGGGCTGGGCGCGCCTGATCAGCGTCTCGGATCCCACCCACCCGACCATCGTTGGCGAATACCAGATCGCTCAGGATCAGCAATCGTTCTGTGGAAGTCCTGGGGATGATGCGCTGACAGAGCAGTTCACCAGCTACTCCTCACACAACCCGACGGTCCTGCCCGACCTGGCCTTGATTGACTGGCATTCTGGAGGACTGCAGGCCATCGATATCTCAGACCCGAGGCATCCCAGCCAGGGTGGCTGGTTTTCGCCAACGCCACTCCCCTCGGTGGCGAACGAGGACCCGGCACTGAGTCGTGGCCCGAACAAAGTGGTGATGTGGAGCTACCCGATTATCTCCAAAGGGCTCATCTACGTGGTTGATATTCGGAATGGGCTGTATGTGCTCCAGTACACGGGGCCTCATGCAGACGAAGTGAAGCAAATTCATTTCCTCGAGGGGAACTCGAACCTCGGTGATGCGGTCGAGCTTGGACAGAGCTGAAGAGGCCGTCACTGGCGACGGCCTCCAGGAGGGGCAGAACTAAAAAAGGCGCTCATGGTGCATCCGGCAAGTTCTCTGCCATTTTGAGGAGGGCTCTCCGAACACCTACCCGTTACTTCCCCCCGCTTGGGAAAGCGGATGGGATGGGCCATGCGCGTTGGTTCTGATCTACATGCTGCGGGATCCCTTTGCAAGGTGACGACAGGTACCTTCCTCGTCTAGATGCGTAGGCTGGCTACTGGCGTGTAACCCTGGCTATGTAGTGCAAAACGCCTTCACCAGCAATCTCGGCCACATCGCTTGCTTGCTAACAATGCAGGAGCAATTTCGCTGGAGTCGCAGAAACCATGGATGCAACAAAGAACGGTCCTGAACTACTTTGCTTAAGATGTATAACTCGTTGCGCATCCCGTGGGCTTTGAGTTCCAAGATACTGACGAGCAGGTTTTTCGAGCCCTCCTGGCAGAGTTACGAGACCAAAGGGCCAATCCCGAGTGGGCTTATATCACCCTCGAGTTAGAAATCTGGATGACGAAGATCGGATAGTGCTCCCCTGGTCCGGCGAGGGTTGTTTCAAGGGTCACCGTCCCAAAATGGGAGTATGTGGGACCTCTTTTTTGTTCTGCGTGATCTGTTGTACTTTTTACGCAGTACAGCTTCTACTCGTTTAGCAGGCCTATTGAATGAAGTCTGCTGGATACTTACCTGGCACGCCCGTTCTCCAAATAGAAGTTTGAGCTTTCGCTCAATTCACCCATTTCCTTGTAAGGCATGGTTCAAATGAAGCTGACACTTTCAACTAGCTCAACAGCTATCTGAACTGCTTCTGATGGGGTAAGCACTATGTTTTTGGGCTGTTCACACTGTCAAGTTCGATCCGTCCCAAGTGAATCTTGTCTTACCGTTTTATGCTTGCATGGTCTCTCCTCAAGAGCAGGTGCCGTTTCTGATGGTTCCTCTGGCTCTGGGACGCGATCGAGTGCCTGATCGGCAAAAGAGGTCGGGTCTTCGCGTGGTTCCAGGTGGGTAAACACGGTCGTCTCTGGCAAGCTGCTTCGGATGGCAAGCTCGATTGCCTCGCACATGCTATGTCCTTTCAACACTGTCCAGGTGCCAGGCACTAAGACATGGAAGGAGACGAAGCGACGAGAGCCAGCCTGCCGAGAGCGCAGGGCATGAAACACAATGCCTTGTGCTCGATAGTCGTCTAAGATCGAGTTGATGTGGTCCAGGTCTTCTTTGGGTAGTGCGGTATCCAGCAACCCTAACCCTGTTTCATGCAACAATCGAGCACCCGTCCAGATGATATTGGCAGCCACCAGCAGCGCAACGATGGGGTCAAGAATAAGCCAGCCTGTGACGGCAACGAGCAACACGCCAACAAGGACGCCCGCCGTCGTGAAGACATCGGCAAACAGATGGCGTGCATCAGCCTGCAGCGCAATGGAACGCTGCTGTTTTCCTGCTCGCAGCATAAACCACGCCAACACGCCGTTCATGACTGCTCCTGACACCGCAAAGGCTAACCCTACGCCCACTTGCTCTAAGGGTTGGGGATGCAGGAGACGGGGAATGGCTTCAACGGCAATGATCAGGGCGGCCACGACAATCAAGGCGCCTTCCACACCACTGGAAAAGTATTCTGATTTGGTATGTCCATAGGTATGTTCCTCATCGGCTGGACGAGTGGCCAGCGTTATTGCCCACAGGGCCACCAGTGCAGCAACCAGATTGACCACCGACTCGGCAGCATCTGAAAACAAGCCCACTGAGCCGGTGAGAAAGTAGCCAATAAATTTGACCGTCATGGTGGCCAAGGCCGCCGCGACCGCGAGCACGATATAGAAACGTTTTGAACGCAGTTTCATCTGACTATCCTTCCTCACAAAACACCTCCTTGGCCTTATCGGCAAAAGCGAGTGTGCACCTGGGGTGGAAATGATCAAGCACCGGCATAGGTTACCACCAGATCGGTGACATAGCCGAGCAGGAAGCCCAGAAGCAGCCCCCACATGACGATATCTTGCGCTTTGAAACGCTTGGCGACACCCAGGAGTTCTGCCACTACATAGATGATCGCTCCAGCGGCAAGGGTCAGGCAGAAGATGAAAAGCTCCGTCGAATGGAAAGCGATGCCGGCAACCGTTCCCAGGAACGTCGGACCACCTCCAATGAGACCGGCGAGAAAGATGAATTTCCACGAAACGCTCTGACCAGTTAAGGGACCTGCAATCCCAAATCCCTCGGTCATATTATGCAAGCCGAAACCAATGATCAGAATGGTAGCCAGTTGCAGTGCGCCTACTGCCGCTGCTTGACCAATGGCTAGCCCTTCAGAGAAGTTGTGCAAGCCAATGCCGGTAGCAATCAGGAGCGCCAGCGTCTGTGGGGACAGCTCACCAGATGCAGAGGCTGTAGGAGCCCCCGCACTTGTGACACCCACTGCAGATGGCACCACCTGAGTGGTGGCTTCAGTCATGGCCAGTTCATTGGCACCGACACCAGCCAGAGCAAGTTGAGCTGAAGAGGCAGCGGCAGACTCCCCGCCTGTCGGCGCAGGTTTATGCGACTTGAGACGAGCGATGACATGCTTATTGAAGTAGACGAGGCCAATCAGACCAAGCAAGAGGCCAAAGATGAACAGAACAATGTCTATGCTTAAAGTTGTACCTCCTGTATGCTGTGTGCGAACCTGCTCTATCAACCCGTTGATAGGCTCGCTGGCTTTACCAATCACATCGTAGAGCAGGAAGAGCAGGACGCCCGTAGCGAGCATGCTTAAAAAGGCTTTGAGCGACTGAGGCGCTTTTTTTAAGAAGGCAAGGGGTAAACCGAGGTAAATCGTGAGTCCTGCGAAAGCTCCGAGGAGGATAATGGTTCCTGTCGGCATAAGGTGCCCCCTTCTTTACTTCCTCGTGTGCTGATGACGGCCCATTCCCTGTCTCTTTCGTCTCTCATCATGGGTGAGTGACATTGAATATATCCTCTCTCGTTATTAGACCACGTTGATATCCAAGTGTTCAAGTCGGATATTAGCATGGCCTAATAGTAGTCTAGACTCATATCGTTTGTCAAGCTGAACATAGTAGTGTCTCTGGAATTACGCCAACAGCTCATCATCCTTCGGCGGCAAATCAAACGACCAGTATACACCAAGGCGGATCCAATCCTGCCAGTGCTTCATAACGATCGCAAATTCGGGTCGAGTTTTGCACGTGTCGCAACCACGAGTGGTATCAAAATCCTTCAAACACCCTCTCAGACTCCGCAAGCGAATGCTATCTGTGAATGCTTTAGAATTCCTCACCCATCCGAAGAGAAAGACGGTACACGACCTGTCTACCTTCTCGCCCTATGAATTCGACCTTCCTGCTGACCGGACGCGGAGTTTTTTGGAGAGAGGAGTAAGCATATTGCCAGGAGAGAGCGAAAAAACTGTGGGAGGGCCTCTCAGGGAGACGGCTGTATAAACACTTCCTGCTTGCCCTTTGGATAGTGGGAAAAGTGAGGTGGTATACTCAATGGGAAAGGAGGGATGCATATGGCACGTATCTGTGTCTTCGATGTCAACGAAACGTTGCTCGATTTACATGCGCTGGATCCACAGTTCGCGCGTGTTTTTGGTGATGCGAGCGTGCGCCAGGCCTGGTTTACCCAGATGCTGCAAAGCGCTTTTGTCACGACGATTACCGGCCCGTACAGGGATTTCGGCACGATTGGCGCGGCAGCGCTTGACATGGTCGCTGCGCGTCGTGGGGTGAGCATTACGCAGGAAGAGAAAACAGCCATTTTGAGTGAGATGCGGCGCCTCCCGCCGCATCCTGATGCGCGGGAGGGTCTTGAGCGTCTTCGGCAGGCGGGACTGCGCCTGGTGACGCTGACCAACTCGACTGCCCAGGTGGCCCAGGCCCAGATGACCAATGCGGGCTTGAGCGAGTATTTTGAGCAGCTATTCTCGGTCGATGCTGTCCAGCGCTTGAAGCCTGCACCGGAAGCCTATCGCATGGTGGCGGAGCACCTGGGCGTAGCTATCGGTGAGATCAGGTTGATTGCGGCCCATGCCTGGGATATCGCGGGAGCCTTGCGCGCGGGCTGCGCGGCAGCCTTTGTGGCTCGCCCCGGGATGGTGCTTGATCCGCTCTTTGAGCGCCCGGATGTGGTCGGAGCTGATCTGCGCGAAGTCGCTGAGCGCATTCTCGAACACGAAGGAGGGAATATTGTTAGCTGAGAAGAAATGAAAGGCGATTTCAATGCATCAGGTAGCGAACTATGATAAAGCATCTTTCCAGGTGCCTCCTACTTACGAGAAACACAGCCAGGGGTATTCCCGGGTAGCGCTAGTCGATCATACCATTGCTGGTGCAGTTCATACAGGGCTAGGCCTCTGCAAACTTGATTCGCATGGCACACTGAACCCACATGTCCACTTCTACGAGGAGGCATTCTTTATTCTGGAGGGGCAGGTTCTAGAGCGCCTCGATAGGCACGACTATCAACTTGGCCCAGGTGACTACGGCATCATCCAGGCTGGCGTGCCGCATGCCTTGCGCAACGTAGGCGACCAACCGGTACGCTGGTTAGAAATGCTCTCACCACAACCAAAGGCGCCGGGCCAGGAACACGATACCTTCTTTTTCAAGACGGAAACTGCCCCCAGTAAAGGCAACCCACTCGATTTCCGGGACCCGATGACGCGCTACCTTGGTCACTTTGACGACGCGCAGATGCCGCCATACAGCCAGTTGCAAATGGAGGGGTACCGGGGAAGCAGCATCTTTGGCATCTCCTTGAAAATGCTGGTGGATCACATGCTTGGAGCACAACACCTGACCCTGTTTATGGTGGAGTTCCAGCCAGGCGGGGAGGGCAATATCCACGACCACCCCTTCGAGGAAACCTATTTCCTGCTGAGCGGTGAGGCTGAAGCAATCCTGGACGGCAAAACGTATCACGTGAAAGCGGGCGACTATGTCTGGAACGGTGTAGGAGGCACGCATGGCTTCTTCAACAAGGGGGCAGTTCCGGTGCGCTGGATAGAAACCCAGGCACCCCAGCCTCCAAATCAGCAAGGATTCCGTTTCCCAGCCGATTGGGCTTATCTCGCAGAAAAATTGGAAGCCCAGGATTCCAGGTAGCTGCTACTCGGAGACAAATCAGGAGAAGAGGAAGCATGTCCCTGGTAGCCAGGGCACATCAGGAGGTCCATAGCTGAAACCCCGCCCCGGTAGGCGCTTGCGACTCTTTGCAGAAAGCTACCTCACCGTCGTTAGCTTGCCAATGCTCAGAGAAACTTCATTCATCCCTGTGCCTCTCCGCGATTAGCTGGGTTTCCAATCAAACGTGTTCCACAGTTCATCGACCTTCTGAGCCATCTCGAAGTCTTTGGCCGTAATCCCTCCCGCCGAGTGCGTGACAAAACGTATCGCAATGTTGTTGTAGGAAATATTCAAGTCAGGATGATGCTGTCCAACTTCCGCCACGTGAGCAACAGCACAGGCAAAGAACATGGTGGCAGGGAAGCTCGGGAGGGTGAAGCGACGCTGCAGCATTGCGTTATCAATCTCCCAATGGGGGAGGTTTTTCAGGTGCGCCTGGATTTCCTTGTCCGCGAGTTTTGCTGGTTCCTTTGGCATAGCGAACTCCTCTCGAAATCACTCAGAGTAACTCCTCAGTCTGCTGGACGGAAAGATTCTTGCATACATTATACGTTCTGAGTTTGCAAGCCTGCAACAAGTGTTAGCCCACGACACTTTCAGCAAGATTCCAAAAACTGTCGTACGATCAGGAACCCCCCTTCCTTGACTCACACTTTTGCCGTTCTTATCAACAACGTCCATATCAAAGATGACCAGATGCTCACTGTGGTCATACATCCAGAGGAGAGTAGGAGCGGAGCACACTTGACTCCACCTACACAGGTGTCACCAGCATCACGCCTCCCTTATGAAGCCGATGATCGAGGGTCTGGATGACGATGCCGATGGCCCAGTGACCTTGCATGCTCAGGCCACCGGTAGCACTGAAGGAGTCGTTGCTATCCGCGTGCAAATGAATGGCATCGGTTCCCATGGGCATGTCCTGTATCGTAGTGTATAAGATCACGCTCACAGCGCTGGTAAGTGTGCTGGAGTGGTTTGCTCTCATATCTACCGTGAACACGTTCGTGCCGGCACGATTGGGCGTAATCGTGAGCGTGACCGTCAACACACGATCAAATGTCTCTACGGTCGCGTGAAACGGCTGTATTTCTCCAGGTGTGGGAGATGTGCGCAGGGTGTTCTGCACCGTCTGTGTCTGAGCAAGCGTCCCTCCACAGCCACTGAGGAGACCCAGGTAGAGTGCAAGCACGATACTCCATATGCCGCTCCATAGACGCCTCCTGTGCCACGTGTCCCTCACGCGGCAAAGCTTGTCTGTATGTTCGCTGTCGTTGGCACATGTTCATCTACACGCTTTCCTTCCTTATAAACGAGAACATAGGTGGAGTTGCCTTGCATGGTTTGCGCCCTACGCTTCTCCGTCACCCTATGGATCATGCTCGTCTAGCAGTCGATAACGAGGGTTTCCGGGAAGGCTGCTCCTTCTCACACACGGCATCGGCTAAGGCCCGGCGCCTTTGGCACACCGAACAGAACGGTCAGTACGCAGAAAGCAAGCACTCCCCGTTCCAGAGCAGCTACCATGCCATTCATCATCATCTCTAGTCAAAGCCAGAACCCCTAACCGGATGCAGATGCAAACTGCATCACGTCAAAGGTGACCAGGCGCTCAATATTGCCATAAATCCATACGGCTCCTCCCTGTGATGCGCCCGTAGAAGGATCGAGTTGGCCGGCGTATGCGTTCTGCGCCTGCATCACCAGATCGTTCAGGGTGGACAGCGACGAGGAGTGCAGTAATTGCCCATCAGTCATCTGCACGAGCAGTTTGGCATCCTGATGCACCTGCCCGAACACGTCCTTCAGCTTGTTCATGGCTGCATCGATTTGACCGGCAAGTGTACGCTGATCCGGTGTTGCTTGTGGGGACAGAACTGCACCGTTGAGGTGAAGGCCGATCAGGTACACGTAGCCCGGAGGGACCTCCGCACTGTAAATGTAGCCCGGAGGGTCTGTATCATGGGGGGCTGGCCCTGACAGGGCGACCTGGGCATTATGCGTATCGGCCGCCAGTGGCTGGATCGCTGGTACGTCCGTACGAACAAACGCTGTTCCATCAAGATAGTCCAGCACGCATGTCAGCTGACTGCGGATGGAAGCTGCATCGCTTCTCGCCCAGGCATCCTTGGCGCTATTGGCGCATTCCAGCACCCTGCGCGCATTTTCGAGGAGCCAGATGGCCATGCCTCCGTGGAGCCCCCGCACGCTCAGTTCGGGAGACTCAACGAGCAGATGGCGAAAGTGGTCGAGCATACTGAAATGCAATTTGTCGCCGGGAATAGCGGTCTGGGGAATCTCAGCGTAGTCGTGCCAGGTGCTGGAGTCGGGCGAGGGATTGCTGGGCGTGACATCTGCATCCTCTTCGGTGATCAGAAAGCGGCTGGTAAACTCCAGCAGGTTCGTATGCTGTTGATCCCCCCGGTAGAGAAAGCGCACGTGACCATGATCGACACTGAGCTTGCCCAGCAAGATCGGCGGTACCTCGCTTTGATTTTTATCAGCCAAGAGCCAGGCGTAATAGCTCTTGCCAGATGCTGGCTCAGCCAAGTTATGGAGATCAACCTGCAACTCATCGATGATGCCCTGGTTGCTGGTTCCATTCAACTGCCCGCTACTGACAAAGAAGGCATGTCCGACGAGAGCGTTCGTTGGAGCAACACTTCTCGGAGCGAGCGAGAGGAGAGCAGCCAGACCTGTGCCTACCAGGGTGGCGAGTAGCAGAGTAACGAGTGCGAAGGACAGAAAAGCGCTCCGGCGCAAGGGACGCCGGAACGGAGATGAGAGCACAGGGGTTGAGTGGCCGTCTTGGCCTGCATGTGCAGAAGGAGAAGCATGAAAGCCACCGTCCGCAGGTACCCCAGAGAGCCCCGGCCGGCTCGTCGGGGACGTGGATGAGGACGACATGGTAGGCAGTGATGAAGGAGTTTGCAGAGTATCGACGGATGATGCTCTGTTGTCCATGTCCGTCTGGTCGGCCAAACCGTCCAGTTGTTCAGGAACTGCCGTGCCCAGGGCCTTGGCCAGGGCAGCAGCCATCGTTGAGGCGCGAGGAAAACGCGCCTGAGGGTCTTTTGCTAAGCAGCGTAAGATGACGCTGCTGAGTGCGGGGGAGATGCTCGGATTGATATAGGAAGGCGGAGTGGGTGCGGCGCCCAGATGTTGCATCATGAGTGCGATGGGCCTGTTCCCCTGGAAGGGGAGTACCCCGGTGCACATTTCGTAGAGGATGACGCCAAGGGAGTAGATATCGCTGCGTTCATTGCCAGCATGCCCCTGGGCTTGCTCGGGGGACATATACAAAGCGGTTTCAAGCGATCGGTGAGCGAGTGTACCGGCGGCAGAACCTCGCAACCCGACGAGGCCAAAATGAGTAAGCAGTGGCTCGCCAATGCGATTGGGCAAGCTACTGTACCTCTGATGAAGGAAAATATTGTTCGAGGTGAGATTTCCGTGGATGACGCCAGAGCGATGGGCATAGTCGATGGCCAGACCGATCAATGTAAAGAAGGAAACGATGTCTGTTCCAGGTGGAACCTTCCCCAGGCGAGATGCACCGCGTATGTAAGCTGATAGCGTCTGCCCCTCGACCCAATCCATAACCAGGTAGGCTATAACAGTGCCTGGCTCTTGGGGGGGCAAGAGCCCGAAGTCGTGAATCTGCACGATGGAGGGATGGTGGAGTGAAGCAATGACCTCAGCTTCGCGAACGAAACGAGTTGCAAAACCAGGGTCAGTCTGCCCATTGGCCCGGAGAAACTTCAGAGCAACCGGGCACTTGAGTTGGGAGTCATAGGCCTTCCAGACCTCAGCCATCCTATGATGTGCTAAGCGCTGTTGCAGTGCATATTTGCCAAGGTGTTGAAGATCTGCGCCCACAGTACCTCTTCCTCTCTCGTTAGGGAAACAGCGCCAGCAACCGTACGCAAAAACCTGCTGCTCTGATAGAGCTTCTTCTCTCTGCAAAGAGTATGAAATACGAGCAATGTGGTAGGTTTTCCTTCAGAAAGGTACGTTTTCTGCATATTTTCCGCTGCTATCATACGCAATTCTCGAGTGATGAAACAAGTAGATAGGATATTTCTCCTAAATGAGAGACCCTGTCTGGCAGCAACGTCGCAATGAGGCGCTCATCACGGTCAATCGGTGCTTCACGACGGCTGATGCTCGCATCAAACTCAAGCGACTTTATCCCTCTCTTGAATCAGGATGTTCCTCTTCAACAGAAGAACGTGTTGCAAACCTTGTTTGACTGAGCAGTACCATATCACCGCCTTTTTTGCAACAGAACCCGAGAGTCGCATACATCTCCTCCAATTCTGCTCCCCAGTTTACCAGATAATCTGTTCAATTGTCAAGAAAGTCAAGATATTATTTGACTTTTTGGTACCAATGTGCTATAGAAATAGGGAGGGATAGCTCTGTGTTGCTGAGCTGCTGGGTGGCGATGAGCGAGGTGAAGGAGGTTTCACCTCCTCAGTCCGGTGGAACATGCTGGATCGAGCACAACATAAGATGCTGAGATACAAGGAGAGAACATTATGACCAATCCATTACGGCAACTGCAGGCACTTGGACAAAGCGTCTGGTACGATACCATTGACCGGGCCCAACTCCGCTCGGGTCTGTTTGAACGGCTGATCGACGAGGACGGTATCACGGGCACCACCGCCAATCCCACCATTTTCGAGCACTCGATCAGTCATGGGCATGCCTACGATGAGCAGATGAACCAGCTCATTAGCGAGGGAAAGCGTATCGGTGAGATCTACGAAGCCCTGTCATCACCGATGTGCGCACCGTAGCCGACCGGCTGCGTCCGATTTACGACAAAACAAGCGGGCAGGACGGCTTCGTGAGCCTGGAAGTCTCGCCCGACCTGGCACAGGATATGGAAGGTACCCTGGCCGAGGTGCGCCGCTTCTGGCAGACGGTTGACCGCCCCAACCTGATGATCAAGATCCCGGCGACCCCGGCGGGCGTTCCTGCCATTCGCCAGGCCCTCGCCGAGGGGATCAACATCAACATCACGCTCATCTTCTCGCTCTCGAACTACCGCCAGGTGGTCGAGGCCTACCTCGCCGCCCTGGAAGAGCGCCTGGCCGCAGACAAGGACCTTCGCCAGATCGCCTCAGTAGCCAGCTTCTTTGTCAGCCGCGTGGATGTGCTCGTGGACCAGCTGCTCGAAGACAAGATCCAGGCCACGCATGATCCCGTCGAGCAGCCGCGGCTCAAGGCCCTCCAGGGCAAAGCGGCCATTGCCAATGCGCGCCTGGTCTACCAGGAGTTCCAACGCCTCTTCAGCACGCCGCGCTTCGAGACGCTCAGGAGCAGTGGCGCACGCGTGCAACGACCGCTGTGGGCCAGCACCAGTACGAAAAATCCGGCCTACCGCGATGTGCTGTACGCCGAGGAACTGATCGGTCCTGACACGGTGGATACCATGCCACTCCAAACGATCGAGCACTTCCGCGAGCATGGCAGGGTGCGACTCTCCGTTGAGGACAACATCCAGGAGGCGCAAGCGGAACTCGCAGCCCTCGAGGACGTTGGGATCCACTACGATCAGGTCACCCGGCAGCTGCAGGAGGAAGGCGTGCAACGGTTCGCCGACTCCTTCCACCAACTGTTTGCAGGCATTGAAAGCAAGCGGGATGTAGTGAAACAAAAGTAAAGAAAAGATAACAACTGTTTCGGCTCCACCATTTCCTGGTGGAGATTGAACAAGGAGGTACATGATGGAAAGCAAAGTCAAGGCATTCGGACATCCCATCCACCCCATGCTGATCGTCTTCCCGCTGGGGTTACTGGCGACGTCGCTCTTCTTCGACATCATCCATTGGATCACGGGCAACGGCTTCTTCTCGGTCATCGCCTTCTGGATGATTACTGCAGGCGTGATCGGGGCGCTGCTGGCGGCTATCTTTGGCCTGATCGACTGGCTCGCGATCCCGGCAGGCACACGCGCGAAAACGGTCGGCCTGTGGCATGGTGGGGGCAACGTCTTCATCGTTTTGTTGTTCATTGTGAGTTGGCTCATCCGGCTGAACGCGCAGGCCAATCCCTCCGTCATCGCCTATATTCTTTCGGTCGTGGGCGTGGTCCTGGCGTTGGTGACGGGCTGGCTGGGCGGCGAGTTGGTGGAGAGGTTGGGCGTGGGAGTCGACGAGGGAGCGAACCTCAACGCCCCCAGTTCCCTTTCCGGACAACCGGCCACCGAAACGGCCACCGGCACTCCCGACGCAAGGCGCATGATGAGGTAACAGGGGTTGTGCAAGCAACGAACCATCACACGTCATGAGGAGGAGCCATGCAGGTGCTCTCGTGGCACCAGGTCGATTTCGCAGGGGTCGTGCTGACCGGACTGGTCGCCGGCTACGTCATGGCCATCGCCGGGCTGTGGGCAGGAGCGGTTCCGGGGCTGGTCGCCTTCGATATCGCCGATTTCGGACGTCGCTATATGGTCTCCGACCGCCCCAGTGCCTGGCTGTTGGGCTTTGCCTCCCACCTGGTCAATAGTATCCTGCTTGTCCTGGTCTGGGCTATGCTCATTGTGCCCAATCTCCCCTGGCCCCGGCCCCTCGTAGGAATCGCCTGGGGCGTGTTTCTGGCGGTGGCGCTGGCGGGCGGACTGATCGTTCCGCTCTCCGGCCTCGGCTTCATGGGCCGGAAGGCTGGGGGCTTGCGCTTCGCGGCGACGACTCTGTTGCTGCATGCGCTCTGGGGACTGGTGATTGGGCTGCTGTACACAGGGAGTTGAACTATGAACGGTGGCAGTCGCGTTCCATACCCTTACCTCATCCTGTGGGGCAGTGGCGTGGCGCTCTCCTGTAGTCTGGATGGGCAGATCCTGGCCGAAGAGCTGCACGGCCTCTTCGCCGGGGATACTCGCGTGCTGTCCACCTACCAGCTCCTGATAAGTGGGCAGACCTGGCGCTTACTCGGGCGTTCGCATTTCGGGCATGGCACCGCCCAGTGGGACTATCAGAATCGGCCGCTGCGCGATGCGACGGGCGAGATCTCGGCCGGCACGCTGCTGCTCACGCTCAGACGACGCGTGGACTGCGCGCTGCACGACGACCTGCACCTGCAAGCCTTCGCGGAGCGACCCGTCAAGATTCAGTTCACGCTGCACCTGGATGCGGACTTTGCCGATATCTTCGAGGTGAAGAGCCAATCACTGCCGCCCCGCCTCGCGATTCGGCGGGCTTCTCACCAGAAGGGCGTGGCGCTCTCTTACGAGAAAGCGGGCTTCCGCCGCGGTGTGCAGATCAGCCTGGATCCCTCAAGCGGTCAGCCCGTCTTCGTCGGGACGCGCATCGTGTTCGAGCTGCAGCTCGACCCTGGTGCTGAGTGGACGTGCTGTGCGGAAGCCAGGCCGGAGGTCGATGGCACCCTGTTTGAGTTCGCGGGTGATCCCCACCAGCCCGAGCCGAACCCAGTGTCAGAGGCCCAACGGGTGTCCATACGGACCGATTCGCTCCTGGAGCGCCCCTTCACCCAGGGTCGCGCCGACCTGCATGCTCTAGCGATCCCGCAGGCCGAGCACCCACCCTACATTGCCGCTGGCGTGCCCTGGTTCCTGACGCTCTTCGGTCGCGATCCGCTCATGGCCGCGCTGCTGTCTGGCCTGGATGGAGCGTGGTCAGCAGAGGGGGCGTTAGCTGCCCTGCGTAGGCTGCAGGCCAGGGGGCGGGATGACTGGCGGGACGCTGAGTCCGGCAAGCTACTCCACGAATGCCGCCGTGGGGAACTGGCGAGGCGCAACCGGATTCCGTTTGCTCCAGCCTATTATGGCACGCATGATGCCCCTGCCCTCTACTGCCTGACCCTCTGGCATGCCTGGCGCTGGACCGGCGATGTCAAGCTCCTCGAGGCCCATCTGGAGACGGCTAAAGCGGCCCTGCGCTGGTGCGATGACCTGGGCGATCGCGATGGAGACGGCCTCTTGGAGTACGCCACCCGCAGTTCCCGGGGCTACTATAATCAGAGTTGGAAGGATGCGGGCGATGCCGTGGTGCATGCCAATGGCCGAATAGCAGAGCTTCCTCTGGCGACAGTGGAGCTGCAGGGCTACCTCTTCGCCGCACGCCTGGCGATGGCCGAACTACTGGCGGCCCTGGGTGAGCAGGCCGAGGCTGAGCGGCTGCGACAGCAAGCAAGCGGGCTGCGTGAGATGGTGGAGGAGAGTTACTGGATGGAGCAAGAAGAATATTATGCCTTCGCGCTCGATGGACAGAAGCGCCAGGTGGCGAGCATCTCCTCCAACCCCGGGCACCTGCTCTGGTGCGGCCTGCCCAATCACACACGGGCGGCTGCCCTGGCGGAGCGCTTGCTCAAGCCCGATCTCTTCAGTGGTTGGGGGCTGCGCACGCTCTCCTCTGAGAATCCGGCCTACAATCCGCTGTCCTACCAGCGCGGCTCGGTCTGGCCGCACGATACGCTGCTCGCGGCGGCAGGGCTCTGGCGGTACGGCCATTACGAGAAAGCCAGCACGTTGATCCGTGCGATCCTGGAAGCAGCCGGGGCCTTCGAGGAGGCACGCCTGCCAGAACTGTTCTGTGGCCTTCCCCGCTCACACGATCTGCCGGTACCTTACGCGGAAGCGAACATTCCGCAGGCCTGGGCGGCTGCCGCACCGATTCTGGCGGCCCAGCTCTTCCTTGGGCTCCTACCGGATGCACCACACGGACGTTGCTTCGTGTCACCCTGGCTGCTAGAGTGGTTGCCCCGACTAGAGCTACGGGGCATCGCTCTCGGAGAAGGCAGCCTGGACATCACGGTGGCCCGTCGCGGAACGGAAACGGTGATTGAGCAGCTTGAGAAGAAGGAGATCGAGGTGATCGAGGGGACAGTGGAGGCTCCACTCTGGGGCATGCCACCGCTGGACCACGAGAAGGGGAATGGGAGCAAGCAGGGACAGGTCCCTGCGAAGGAGAAAGGAGCACAGGATGATGCAAGCAAGGACACCTGAAGTGGTGGTCGTGACCGGGGCCTCGGCTGGTGTGGGACGCGCTATTGCCCGCGCCTTCGCCAGGCGGGGAGCCTACATTGGCTTGCTGGCGCGTGGGCATGCCGGATTGGAGGGGGCGCGCCGGGATGTCGAGGAGCTGGGGGGCCAGGCACTCGATCTGCCCACCGATGTCGCCGCGGCTTCGCAGGTCGAGGCAGCGGCCGCACGGGTTGAGGAGACCTTCGACCCCATCGATATCTGGGTCAACGACGCGATGACCTCGGTCTTCTCGCCGGCCTCAGAGATGACGCCAGAGGAGTATCAACGGGTCACAGAGGTCACCTATCTCGGGACGGTCTATGGCACGCTGGCAGCGCTGCATCGCATGCGGCCGCGTGATCGGGGGAGAATCATCCAGATCGGCTCGGCACTGGCCTATCGAGGGATTCCCCTGCAATCCGCCTATTGTGGTGGTAATTTCGATGAAGAGTGAGCAGGTTTTGGCGTGAAGGGTGGGATTTTGGCGCGAAGGTTGAGCAGCTCAACCATTGGTCGCTTGAGAAACCGCCGTCTTTCGCGGTTCACGATTCTCGACAAGTGTAAATTCGCAAGCGGAGCATACCCGAAATGCTCGCATTGTCTATGGAAATGACCAATTTTCAGCCCAATGTTTCGCGCATTTGCATGAGCTGTCCGAACCTCCGACCTATGTTTCGATGTTGGTGGGGTTGGACACAACGAGTAAAAGCGGTACGACTGCACACCCGAATTGATAAAAACGATATGCGACCATCCGCCTCTGGAGCGCCTTTTCAGATGGTCAATAGCTGTGCTGCTCAACCTTCGCGCTGAAAAGTGCTCAACATTCACGCTTTTTACCACCACCGTCGCCTCATCGGGCAGGGCCAAGAGCGTGTTGCCATACCTCACCACTTTCAGCACTGGCTTCGTTTCAGGGCTGGCCGGTGTGCCAGCGTTATGCAAGAGGCCGGCGACATACGCAGCCCAGTTGCGATCATCGGCGCGTAAGACTTCGTACCAGCGAGGCTGGCCGCTTAGCTTCAGCGGAGCCTGATACATGAATATCGAAAACGGGAATCGGAAAGAATAACTCATGTTAGATTGAACGTTCTAGTGGCTCACGCTTGCTTGGCCCACCACTACGTAACCTTACCTAGCGATGGGCCAGTTAGTGACTTCTCCGGTGAAACGGCATAGGAAAATGGATGCATGATTGCTTTCCCATAAGGATATCCCCCAGGCTCAACGACATAATACTGACATCCACTCATAAATCGAAGGCGATGAAATTGCCTCCGGTTCACCTGCGACTTCGGCTCTCAAAGGAGTGATTTCCCCACGGAGCCAGACAAGTCACTTGACTGATTTATGAGCGGATGTAGCATAATACTCTTGACAAGTTTGAAATATCATGTTAATATAATTGCTAAATAAAAGTATATTGCCATAAAAATCATTGAGATTGATGTCGGTATCGTTTTAGATGTAGTAAAGGATACCGTAGTGGTTCGCTATTTTGATCTTGCACAGTGACGTGCAGTGCTGGGATTCATGATCTTTCTCTATGATATGCTAAGCAATAGCTGGAAGCGTTTTGGGCAGAACCGGTTTTGTTCACCTAACGAAATGACGGTGCTTGGTGTTTTGGTCTGCTCTACACCCTAGATGGTGAAGGAAATTGCGGTGTTGCCGTGTATGGACACGAGTGAACTTGCATACCTGTTTGACAGTCTGGAAAAGAACGGTTATGCAACACGAACACTGATCCTTGCAATTGGCCGACGCGTACTGACTACAGGAGTGGTCTCTTTTTTGCTCGTGTATTCTTTCAAGTTAGTATTATTTCAATTATGATATAAATATATTTTGAATGAAAAAGAAGTGGTAGAGTGAAGCGCAACTCTGGGCTTAGTACAGCAATGAAGGAGGTAATTATGCTCCATGACAAGATCGCGCTCGTTACAGGTGCAATCTCTGGAATCGGGAGAGCCATCACGATTTGACTTCCCAGCAGGCCGCGCGGACCGTCGTCTATCTCGCAAGCTCGCCTGAGGTAGACGGCGTAATCGGGACGTACTTTGCCAACAGCAAGTCAAAGGTATCCATGTCAATTTGATATGATCAAGTGCTGCAAGAGCGCGTGTGGACCAAAAGTGCGGCGTTGATCAACCTGGCGGCGAGCATTCCACTGGACGTCGCCATGCGTCCGGCATAAAGCATTCAAGGAGGTACACAGCATGAAGAATCGCAAGGAACCGTTTGAAGCGCCCAAGCAATCACCTAGCAAGCTAACGCGCCGGGATGCCCTCACCGCCACCCTTGGTGTGATCGGGCTGACCGCATGGGGGGTCGTCGGGGGATTTTTCTCTAAGATAGCGTTTCCGCAACCCCTCGTTTTTGAATTTCCCGACAAGGTTGCGGCGCAGGGGATCCGGTTAGTGCCGACACCAGCCTGTCCCGATGACCATGAAGAGCCAACTCATGCCTTTGATGAGGGGCCATTCTACACTCCCAATTCGCCGCTCAAGACCAACTTCCGGCTGCCCGGCCACACCGGACGTGAGCTTGTGGTACGTGGCCGCGTTCTTGACACACACTGCAGGCCGATCGCGGGTGCAGTGCTCGATTTTTGGCAGGTGAACGAGCACGGCGTGTATGACAACATCGGCTATAACTACCGTGGTCACCAATTCACCCAAGCCGATGGCTCATATGAACTTCTAACACTGTTGCCGGTGCCCTACGTCTTCGCAGGTCTGTGGCGTGCTGCCCATATTCACGTCAAGACACAAGGGCCGAACACGCGTCTGCTAACGTCACAAATATTTTTTGACAATGACCCTCAGGGCAACGCGCGTGCGTTCGACTTCGATCATGCTTTGCTAGCGAAAATACGCACATTGCCCGATGGGTCGGCGGAGACGGTGTACAACTTTGTGATGGAGGCAGTATGACAACGATACGTTCCCCGCGCTGGATTCGAATCATTAGCGCAACGATTGGCTGCGCCGCGCTTGTGTTGAGTGGCATCTGTTTCTTCGCCCCTCATCTCCTGTTTGGACTCGATGTGTACCGTACGTTGACGCGCCTTTCCCTCGGCCTGCTGGGCGCGTTGGCGGCTGGCTTGGGCATCACGGCGGTAGTGGCCGCAGCTGAGGGTGACCCGGTGGTGTTACGAACGGTGGTACTGGCGATGTTTATCGCGTCGGCGCTGACTCCACCGATCATCATCTACAACATCGGCGCCTTCGATCAGATGGACACCTCAGGAGTGCAGGCCTTCAGCGTTGCCGGAGTCGTGATCCTTGGCGTGAGCCTTCCATTGCTGTTGAGCCTACTGGTGTTGCAGCGGCTGCGGCAGGCGGCGAAGGTTGAAGCCGCTCCTGCGGGACGACAAGTGGCCAGGACCGTTCAGTCGGACATATCTGACAATCCTTCGTCGAGCATTTCATCGTGACAACCTCATTGGTTTGGTTGTCACGAGCAGGAGTTGGACTCCTGCTCGTATGACCCTTAGGGGGTCACTGTATCAATACGGGACAAACATACGCTAAGGACCTTTACCATCTTCATAATGAGCGCTTTTGCTGTAAAAAGAGAGAGAAGGGGCCTTTCAGAGATGGACTCATGAGTCCCGACGCTTTCATTCCCTCAACCGGATCGCGCCTCCGAAGACGATTTGCAGCTTAGCGTATGTTTCTCCCAATTTGCTATTGTGACCCCCTTAGGCGATTTCGCTTGCTGAGCTTGCTAGTCGACAGGATATCCTCCAGCGCTATGGCATTAGTCCCTGACCCTTATATCAGAATACCAGTTCAGGTAAAGTGCTCTTGACAGATTTAAATTATCATATTACAATAATATCTTATTGAAAATAGTGTGCGACCAGTGTTTCGCGAGGCCATCCCACGAGGGAGCAGATGAACTGGTAGAGAAGGAGTCTTTATGGATAACGATCTTGAGTCATCGCAGACGCGTGCTGTCCTTGACTTTATGCTTTTCCTGAGTGACACGTTAAGCCAAAGATCGAAGCTGTTTGAGCAGGAGACCTTGTGCTCTCCTGACGAGGTAAGCGTGATCTCTCTCCTTACCCGGCGCGGGCCTATGATGGTGAAGCAAATCGCCGAGGGGATGCCTGGAATAGATCCCAGTAAACTGACACGTATTCTTGATAGCTTGGAAAAGCATGGATATGCGACTCGTACCCTTAATCGTGAAGATCGACGGAGCTTTCTTGTCACTCCTACCGAGCGAGGGAGGCGACTTCTTGACGTCTTTACCGGACAACTCGGGGACCTTGCACAGGATCTACTCGCTGCACTCACACCAGCGGAACGAATGATCCTCGTCGAATTGTTTACCAAAGTCCAGGCAAATTGGAATCAGAGACAGGATGCGTAGTCCTTTCTCGAGAAAGCATCAGCATTTGTGTAGAACGCCATCCTCTTTTTTTGTATAGTTTCATTTTGCTTTCTTATCAAAATGAAACTATACAAAAGAGTTGCTTGGAAGTAGTCATATGGCGTGGCAGGTTCGCGTTGCGTGGATTGATCAGCTTACCCGTCACAGTTGAAGCGTCCAAGAGGGAGTTGAAGAAGTCAGAACTTTTTGGAGAAACGGAAACCACTCTTACTCGCAAGAAATAGCATGTCAACACCCGTGAGCCAAAGAAAGGAACACGCATGATCCAGAGAAACGGAGTTTTCCTCGTCACAGGCGCAAGTGCTGGCCTGGGAAAAGCTATTACCACTGGCCTCGCTCGACAGGGCGCAACTGTCGTCATGGTCGCTCGGAATCGTCAGAAAGGTGAGGAGGTGAAAGCTGAAATTATAGCAGTGACAGGAAATTCCTCCCTTGATCTTCTGGTTGCTGACCTCTCATCCCAACACGATGTCAGACGGGTAGCAGCAGAATTTCGGCAGCACTATTCTCATCTGCATGGCCTCATTAATAATGCAGGTGCTCAATTTCCACACCGCCAGACGAGCGTTGATGGAATAGAGATGCATCTGGCGGTCAACCATCTGTCGGGCTTTCTCCTGACCAATTTGCTGCTTGATACGATGCGGCAGAGCGTCCCTGCACGCATTCTCACTATCACCTCCGCTTCTATGTCCAAGACCATCAATCTAGACGATCTCCAGAGCGAGCAGCAGTTTGAGCCTTGGAGGGCTTACGGCCAGTCAAAACTTGCACAAGTGCTCTGCACCTATGCGCTGGCACGGCAACTCGAAGGAACGGGCATCACAGTGAATGCCCTGCATCCAGGTTTATTAGCAACCAACATTTCTGACACTCTAGCACCAGCCATCGCACGCCCCTTTCTTGGACTGATCAAACGATTTCTCCTGACACCCGAACAAGGAGCGCGGGCAGTCCTTGCTCTGGCGACCTCGCCAGAGATGGAAGGTGTCACTGGGAAGTACTTCATCAAAGGAAGGCAGGGCCGCTCCGTCCCCATTTCCTATGATGAGGCGTTGCAACAACGGGTATGGGATATGAGTGCAGATCTGGTTGGCTTAGAACATTCCGTGGTACGACGTTCCTAATGTAGAGGTAATGGAGGGAGAGGCTTGTGGCCCTCCCTCATCGTCCCTAACTAGTTTACGTAGAGAAAAGGAGGAGCGATGCCCGTTGAACCACAGGCATCATCCCTCGCCTCAAAAATGATTATGGTGAAACCTACCATACCAATCTTGTCCATTCCACTTTTGCTTGCGAAGGTTCCTGGCCGGAATCATCGTGAGGATTATTGTGTGCTACGCATGACCAGCGGAATCCTTATGCTGGTTGGTGGCGACCAGCGGTAACTGGATATCCGATGGTCGCCACTTCAGGATGGTAAAGCTCTCAAAGATTGATGAGTTCTTCATCTGATTGCATTCCCAAGGCCGATTTGCTCTTCCAAAAGCATGCTAATTTACAAGATATTGATGAGTGAAGCTAGATATGGAGCGGTTCCTCAAATTGGTACATAAGCCCAAGGTTCGTCCATTTTTTAGCCCAAGGGTGAGCCATTTTTTGAAGGTTCGAACACGTTTGGGCCTTTTCTGCTCATTTGGGTTGATCAGTACAATGAATAGAGGTGGATGTATATGTGTTTGACTCCCTTTCCATTGGACAGAGGAGCAGGAATCAATGGAAACCCAGCACATGCCCTTAAAGCGCACGGGCACCCCAGGTCTTGATGTCTTCAAAATTGCTGGACGATCCATCTCAGGCTTTGTCCGTAGCTTCAAAACCGGTGATCCCCGCCGAGTTCGCCAACCCTTTACCTCCCGCCTGGAGGAACAACTCTGCCTGTTTTTAGAGTACCATCCGCATGTACGCTACTACCAGCGCGGTGATGCCAGTCCTGCATGTGCCACGACTTACAGCCTGGTGACCGATCTGGGAACGCCGTATCGCATCAACTACGTGTTCGAGGGAAATCCTCATGAGTATCTCCCTGATTACGTGGGCACACTCTGTGATGGTGGGCTTCTCATTGCCGAGGCAGGGCGAGAGAGTGAAAAGAGTAAAGGAAAAGCGCTCGTGAAAGCCGAAGCGGCACGGCGGCTGGCACAGATCAAGGGAGGCGAGTACTGGATCGGGACGGATATGAATCTTTCCGAACGTCGTCATCAGAACTGGTTGTATCTGCATGCGCGCCGCCAGCCGTTTACGACTTTTGCCGAAATAGCTGAGGCTCTTTTACGAGCATGGCCCTACGGCGATATGTCTTGTGTGAGCGAGCTCGTTCAGCGTTTTGGCTCCCACTGGTCTGAAGCAGAAGTCGAGGCCGCTGTGTGGAAGTTGGTAGGAGATGCTGCCGCCGAGGGGCATTTGCTGGTCGATTTGGCCGAAGTGGAGCTTTCTCGTAGCACCGGGCTCTCCCTGCTTGCCCCAGGCGCTTCCCCCATTCTGCCTGATCCCCTTCCTTCTGAACTCATACCACTGGAAGGCCACCCCTCTTTTCTGCAAGAAACGGAAGCTGAGGATCTCGCCCTTGATCCGCAGCCTGGCATCACCGGCCCCACCTTCGATGCCTCGGTGCTGGCCACGACCGAAGAACAAGCGCATTTTCATCGCAATCTCGCAGCCGTGACTGCCGTCCTGGCCGGGATGGGGGTCAGCGGAGCGGCAAGGGCATATGGGATGGCGACCTCCACCCTTTCACGTCTGGTACGCCGAACCAAGGAGCTTGGACAGATTGCCTGTGTCCCCTACGCGACATATCATCGTGAGCGAGCTTTGCATCCAGACTTGCAACAACTGATCCGTAAATTGTACACGCAACCATTCCGGCCAACGGTCACGGCTATCTACGAAGATGTCCAACTCAAACAGCTTGTAGAGGAACTGAGTTCGCGTGAGAACAAGCCCATCCCGGCTCCCGGCTATCATCAGGTCTATGAGTTTGTCAAGAGCATTGAAGAGGAAACCTCAGTCAAAGAGGCCCGCTCTGGCCTCAAACACCCTCCACGGGCGCGGATGTCGCCAAAGTCCTTTGTCCTCTCCATTCCCTATCCAGCCCATATCTGTCAGGTCGATGAACATACCATGGACTTGCTTGTCGTCACCCCCCAGGGAACGGTGCTTACCCGACGGGTTCACGGAGCCGTGCTCATTTGTGTCAAAACGGCGGCCATCCTGGCGGCGGTGTTGTCACTGGACAATCTCTGCGAAGAGGACTATATGCGGCTGGTGAAGATGGCGATGGAGCCCAAGGAGCGATGGACGACCCTGTACGACTGCCAACATCCCTGGCCCTGTTCCGGCAAACCGGCGGTCATTTTTCACGACCGGGGGAAGATCTTCACCTCAGAGCGCGCCACCCAGGTGTTAGTTGACCGTCTGGGCATCACCACTGAGCAAGCTCCTCCTTACGCACCATCAGCCAAAGGAACCGTCGAAGCCCTATTTACCTGGGTCATGCGCAAGGTGACTCACCGCCTGCCAGGGACAACCAAGGCAACTCCGGCTGATCGCGGCACTTACGACAGCGTTGCCGAAGCAGAGAAAGCTGGCATTACCCTGGATGTGCTGGAGAAATGGTTCATCCAGGCGATTGTCGATGCGTACATGCAAGAATGGGACCGCGAGAGAAGAGGTCGGCGCACTTCTTTGTGGGAAGAGAGCGTTCAGAAGATGGGGGTTTCTCGTTACCTGGGCTCACCAGATGATCTCAAGCTCTTACTCATGAAAGCGGTCAATCGCAAGAACATCGCCACTGGACGCTATGCCATTTCCCCCAATCGGGGACTGTCTTTCTTAGGACACCGGTATGTCAGCCCAGGACTGCTGGATCGGCTGCGCGGAAGAGAAATCGATATTTATTACGACAGGAGAGACATTTCGGTGATCTACCTGTTTGAAGAAGGAGAACTCAGGGGAGAGGCGTATGCGACCGAGTTGCTGGGGCAACGGCTAAGCATCTGGGAAGTGCAAGCAAGACGAAAGAGTGATACAGAGCAAGCAAAAGAGGCAAGTACAGTCAGCCTGGAGGCCCGCCAGCGTATTCAACAAGAAGCGGGGTCTGGGAAAAAGGCGCTCGCGCTGGAAACCAAACGCCTGGAAAAGCAGCGTCTGCTCGATCAGCAGCGCGCGGACATTCACCCGGAACCTGTTCAGGCCGCCCTCCACATCCTGGCTCATCAACAAAGCGGAACGCCTGAGCCAGGTGCGCCCCCCGCAAAGCTGTTGTCCAAAGCGGAGCCTTCCGATGAAGCAACAGCGCTTCCAGTGACCCATTTGCAGATACGAAAACGGAGAAACTTTGATGACCGATGACAACGTGCCTGCCTCTCGACCAGCCTTTGTGGCCCAGGACTACTTTCTTGATTATGTAGACACAATGGCCTTTTCATCCTTGTTTTTCCATTTTACTCGATAAATTCAGGTCCATCAAGGGTTTCTCCTAGATCTGTCAGCAATTGCTCTAAACGCCGGATTGTACACTGAT
>Ga0137386_10000364_pt1 | contig 24501 bp, 17 predicted proteins | sample SagtaG_4_FD_104910 | JGI IMG/M metagenome (GOLD analysis project Ga0137386, IMG submission 104910) | Vadose zone soil microbial communities from Sagehorn Ranch, Mendocino, California, USA - Sage2_R_100_16 metaG | ecosystem: Environmental > Terrestrial > Soil > Vadose zone | place: USA... | reverse complement strand
TGCGACTGAATACACACTACATGAGCTGGTGCTCCTCCCGCCCATTCCTGATCCACCATCGGTACGCGATTTCTATGCCTTTGAGCAGCATGTCAAAACCGTTCGGGCCAAGCGCGGTGTGGAGATGATTCCCGAGTGGTACGAAATCCCCACCTTCTACTTCTCCAACAATAGCGAAATCTACGGCCATGATGAGCCCATTCCCTATCCGGTTGGCAGCAATGAACTGGATATTGAGCTGGAGATTGCCTGCGTTATTGGCCGCGAAGGAAAAGATATTCCCGTTGAAGAGGCCGCTGACTACATCGCTGGCTACACTATCATGAATGACTGGAGCGCTCGAGACTTCCAGTTCAAGGAAATGAAGCTCAATCTCGGGCCGGCGAAGGGCAAAGATTTTGCGACATCAATTGGCCCCTGGGTGGTAACGCCCGATGAGCTGGCGTCGCGCCGTCAGGAGAGCGGAGCAGGCGAACGTTACGACATGACCATGATTGCTCGTGTCAATGGTAAAGAAATTTCACGCGGCAACTTCAACCAGATTTACTACAGCTTTCCGCAGATGATTGCCTATGCCTCGCGCAATACGCGTTTGCGCGCCGGCGATGTACTGGGTTCTGGCACTGTAGGTACCGGCTGTATCCGAGAAGTCGGCATAGAGGTTCAGCCCTGGCTGCAGCGTGGTGACGTGGTCGAATTGGAAATTGAAGGGATTGGCGTATTGCGGAACCGTATAGTGTAATGGGGGTGCAGGGGGAACGGGGTGCTCTTACGGGTAGGTTTTTCGGGTAACCTTTTGGGAAGGCGTTCGGTCGCGTAGGGGCGGGAGTGGAGTGGATGCGGAGTGGGGGCCCTTGTGGCCGCCCGCCAGTGGAATGCCTCCTGTCCCGGGTGAGGAATAGGGCACGGCGGGCACCCACAAGGGGCCCCACTCCACCCTGCTCCACCCCTGCCCCTACGCGAACCCCAGCCGACTGGGTTCTGCCGACCAACATATAATATTCTGGATATGGGACCTAATTTCAGGAGGGACTTGAAATGCCGAGTTATCATCGTTTGGGGCAGATACCCCCTAAGAGACACACACAGTTTCGCAAACCAGACGGAACACTCTACTATGAAGAACTCTTCGGCACAGAAGGTTTTTCGGGTAACTATTCCAACCTGTACTACAATTATCCACCGACACGGGTAAAAAAGGTCGAGAAGTTCATGAAGGTGGGCTATGAAGAATGGCCGTTAGAGGTACAGCGTCACCACCATTTAAAAACGGCAGAACTGACTCGCGGAGGAGATCCCGTGTTGGGACGCCAGGTACTCATGTTCAACAAGGACGTAGCCCTGGCTATAGCCCAACCCACCATGGCCATGGACTACTTTTACCGCAACGGAGAATGTGACGAAGTCTATTTTGTCCATGATGGACAGGGGGTGCTGGAGACCAACTTCGGCCTGCTTCCCTATCACGAGGGTGATTACATTGTGATCCCCCGTGGCACAACCTACCGTTTTAAGATTTCTGTCGATAGTCCTGACACCCGCTTCCTGGTCATCGAGGCGCACGGTACGATTGAACCACCCCGCCGCTATCTCAATAAGAACGGCCAGTTATTAGAGCACTCTCCTTATTGTGAGCGCGATATTCGCCGTCCTGAGGAACTCGAAACGCATACCGAGCGGGGCGAGTTCGAAGTGCGAGTGAAAGTAGGCGACACTGTCTCCAGTTATTGGTTTGACTTCCACCCCATCAATACGGTCGGCTGGGATGGCTGTGAATATCCCTGGATCTTCAATATTGGTGACTTTGAGCCGATCACCGGGCGTATTCACCAGCCGCCACCCGTACACCAGACCTTCCAGGGGCCCAATTTCGTCGTCTGCTCGTTTGTGCCGCGCAAGCTGGACTATCACCCGCTCTCGATACCGGTGCCTTACAACCATAGCAATATCGATAGCGATGAAGTGCTATACTATGTCAACGGCAACTTTGGCAGCCGCCGGGGTATCGAGCGTTCATCGATCACCCTGCATCCGCGTGGTATTCCACATGGGCCACATCCAGGAGCCGTCGAAAAGAGTCTTGGAGCCGAGCGTACCGACGAATTGGCGGTCATGGTAGATACCTTCTACCCATTGAAACTGACGGCAGTTGCCCACGCGTTGGATGATTCGGCATATCCTTATAGCTGGCTTGAATGATTTAGGGAAGGAAATGGATTCGCGTTCTCACTTCTCTCCTTTTGGCCTAGGACCCCAGGAAACGCTTGCGTATCGCAAGCGCTTTCGCGGCATGATCAGTGTGGCCAGTAAAATACCGCTCAAGGATCGCTCTGTGCTGAGCCTGCTCTACACCCCTGGAGTGGCCGCCCCTTGTCTGGCGATTGCAAAGGAGCCGCTTACCTCCTTTGACTATACGCTTCGTGGCAATACTATCGCACTGGTCTCCGATGGCTCGTCAGCCTTTGGTTTCGGTAACATTGGTCCAATGGCGGCCTTGCCCATGCTCGAAGACGCCTGCATCCTCTTCAAAACATTTGGCGGCGTTAACGCCTTTCCCATTTGCCTGAACACACAGGATATCGAGCAGTCCATCGCTACTGGCATTGCAATATGGCCGACTTTTGGTGGTTTCTGCCTGAGCAGTATTGCTTCCCCCCGCAGTTTTACCGTTACCGATCACCTGGCACGAGCAGTGAATATCCCGGTGCTCAATGCCGATGAGCATGCCACTGCCACTACGATTCTGGGCGCACTATCGAATGCCCTCAAGCTCGTGGGTAAAGCGAAAGAGGCAGTGCGTATTGTGATCGGTGGTTCTGGTTCTGGTGGCATCGGCACTGCCCGTCTCCTGTTGCAGGCCGGCTTCCAGCACATCCTGGTCTGTGATCGCCTCGGCATTCTTTATCGTTACCGGACTCGCAACATGAACTGGGCGAAGCTGGACATCGCTCGCCGGACGAACCCTGCTGACGTTAGCGGGACCCTCAGCGATGCTCTGCGCGATGCTGATGTTTACATCGGGCTGTCCTCCTGGAGTACGATCACACCAGAAATGGTTAGCTCGATGGCGGCCCGGCCTATTCTCTTTACCCTGGCGCTGCCCGATCCTGGTATCACTCCTGAAGCTGCAGTGGCAGCCGGGGCTGCTGTCGTGGCAACAGCGCACCCCGATGCTGCTCACCCGATCACGAACGCGCTGGTGTTGCCCGGAATCTTCCGTGGAGCGCTGGATGTTCGCGCCACGGCCATCACTCAGGAGATGCTACTCGCGGCTGCAGATGCTATTGCTAACCTTGTGCCGCCAGAGCAGCTCTCCCCTCAGCACCTCGTGCCGTCAGTCATGGAGTATGCAGTGGCTCCTTGCGTCGCTCGTACCGTAGCCGAGGCGGCGCAGCGAAGCGGAGTTGGCCGTGGCGAGAGAGACCCGGCGGAGATTGAAATGGAGGTGTGGGCGACCATCTACGAAGGACATCGACCCGTGCCGCCACCTTCGCATCAGTATGCCAACCTGCAGGAGCAGGCGCTCGAACTGCACAAGCGCTATCAAGGCGTGCTCGAAATTCAGCCCAAGATCTCCATTCGCGATTCCCTCACGCTCAGCTCCTTGTATCTACACCCCGGCCTGCCTGAGGCCACTCGACAAATCATCTCCCGGTCAGATGCCGTCTTTGATTATACCGGCAAGAGCAACCGTGTGGCAGTGATTACAGATGGCAGCGCAGTGCTGGGTTTAGGAAACATTGGCCCGCGTGCAGGACTCCCGGTGATGGAAGGGAAGGCGATCCTGTTTCAAACCTTTGCCGGGATTGAAGCGTATCCCATCTGCTTAGCAACCCAGGATGTGGATGAGATTGTTATGGCTGTAGAGCGTATTGCCCCGGCTTTTGGTGGAATCAACCTGGAAGATATTTCTGCACCGCGCTGCTTTGAGGTTGAAGAGCGGCTGAGTAACTCGCTCGATATCCCTGTCGTCCATGATGATCAGCATGGAACAGCGATTGTGATTCTGGCCGGCATCATGAACGCCCTGCGCCTGGTGAACAAAGAGAAGCAGGAAGTGACCGCTGTCCTTGTGGGGGCGGGTGCCGCGGGCATCGCGACCGCCAAATTGCTTCTGGAGTGGGGAATAGGCAAGCTCCTGCTGGTGGATCGGGTTGGCATCTTGCGACCGGGTCTGGTCGGCATGACTGCCATCCAGGAAGAATTAGCGGCGTATACCAATCCTGAGCGCAGAAGCGGTGACCTCGCCGAGGCGATTGTGGGGGGCGACATTTTTATCGGCGTATCCGCTCCGGGCATTCTCTCACCGGACATGGTGCGAACGATGGCCCCGCATGCCATTGTCTTTGCCCTGGCCAATCCCGATCCAGAGATTCTGCCCGGGGAGGCGCTCGCTTCAGGCGCTCGCGTGGTGGCGACGGGTCGCTCGGACTATCCTAACCAGGTGAACAACTCCCTGGTCTTTCCAGGACTCTTTCGCGGAGCCTTAGATGTGAGAGCGCGCCATGTCAATGAGGCTATGAAGATTGCAGCTGCCGAACGCTTAGCGGCACTGGTCGGTGAGCGTGAGTTGCAGGAAGGCCAGATTATTCCGCCTGCCATGAGCTACGAGGTTGCGCCTGCCCTGGCTGCTGCCGTAGCGCAGGCGGCAATGGACAGCGGCGTCGCTCGCCTGCGTGTCGATGCACAGCTCGTCGAACGCTACTGCCGTGATTTCATCTACGAAGGATTCATGGCACCGGTCCCTGCGCTGGATGAAACAGCGGAGACGGCGTGAGTTCACCTGCCCTTCGCGCTGATGTCCATAAATGGAAGCGTTGCGACTCCCGTTTTATAGCAATTGCATGCTCATTTTTATTTCACTACCTGCTCCTGGTTTGCATCCTCGCATCGGCAGCTGCTTGGGGAGAAGTGGGCATGATCTGCATCAATTCGATCGGATTGCCATCAGGATCGTTGAGCCAGTATTGCAGGTTGGAATCCAACCCCTGAGTAGGGGTTCCACTGATCTCAAGGCCTCGTGCTGCTAACTGGCGGAGGGTTGCTGGCAGATCATCAACCAGGAGGCAAACATGTTTGTAACTCGCTTGAGGATCCCGTGCTGAAATCGTTCCTGGGGCATCCTGCGGATCAGGAAACAACTCGAGAAAAGAGCCCGTGGCAATCTGGATATACACAATCCAGTAAAATAGCTTTTCTTTATCGTTTCCTCTTCGGTCGGCATGCCACGCCTCACTCGGTAACATTTTAAATACAGGCGCTTGCGCTTCTTTCCATAAGTTGCGTATAATTTTTATAGTGAATGGGCCAAACATCTCAGGAGGTCGAAACAAAGGAGTTTCGGAAGGAGTGAATGACGATTATGACGGAACCACGAATCATCAAGTTTTATGAAACCACCCTGCGTGATGGCGAACAGACGCCAGGGGTTAACTATTTTCCAGAAGAGAAACTGGCAATTGCCCGGGCCCTGGCAGATATGGGCTTTGATACATTAGACTGCGGTTTTCCTATCTCCTCACCGGGAGAATTTGAAGCAGTACGCTTGATCGCCTCGCAGGTAGACAATGCCGAGATCTGCGCCATTGCGCGTACACACCTGGCTGACATTGACAGAGCGTGGGAAGCAGTGAAAAATGCCAACCGTTCAGCGATCCAGCCGTTTGTCAGCGTATCTCCCTTGCACCGCAAGGTCAAACTGGGTAAGACACGCGAAGAGGTGCTTGAAATGGCAAGGACAGCCGTTGCCCATGCCCGCACCTATACCGAAAACGTTGATTTTGCCCTGGAAGATACGACGCGCACCGAACACGACTTTATTCTAGAGGTATGTGCAGCGATCTTTAAAGAAGGAGTGCGTTTTGTCACCCTCTGCGATACTGTTGGGTTTGCGCTTCCCTGGGAATTTGGTCAGTTGGTCGCCGATGTAAGGCGTGAGTTCCCCGGTATACGCATTTCCGCCCACTGCCATGACGACCTGGGCATGGCCGTGGCCAATGCTTTGGAAGGACTTCGCAACGGGGCAGAGCGTGTAGATACCTGTATCAACGGTCTCGGGGAACGCGCAGGCAATGCCGCGACCGAAGACATCGTCATGGCTATTCGCACCCGTTCAGCCGATCTTGGCATGGACGTCAGGGTAGATACCACGAAGATTATTCCCACCAGCCGTCTCGTAGCAAAGTTTTCCGGTATGCAGCCGCAGTGGACCAAGTCGGTCGTTGGGACCATTGGGCGCTTTTTGCACATGGTGGCAGGCCCTGTTCCCACGCAAATCGAATATCTAGCCAGCACAGGCTCCTCCCCTCTCTGTTCGATTTAAACCCCATTTCCTGGAAGTCTGCCGCTAGCTCCTTACTTACTCCTAATTTGGCTGCTCGGTGTTCAATGGCACTCCACGTTTTATCTGGCAAAGCCTCAAGAATGGCCCTGGCCTTTTCCGCCGCGTACATGGCCTGTACTATCTCGTCCTCTTCCGCTGCCCAGGTCTCCCGGTTTGAGGTACAGCGGAAAAAGCAGCTATCGATTTCCCAATCGGGGCGTTTCCAGCGGATTTCCATCCTGAGCCAACCAGGAGCGGGTCGACTTAGGATGATGTCTTTCACGAGAGCGTTCACAAAGCGCATCCTTCTCTGGAAGGGGAAGTTTCGCCACTCCGCGACGATTTCGGGGATAATCTGGTCTATCTCGTAGATCGCTTCTTCATCGTCGTCCTCTGCATCCGGTCGTTCGAGTTCCTGCTGCCACTCCTCTATCCTGCGCTCTAACCCCGCGATCTTGTTGGCGTAGTCGATCTTCATCTGTTTCGTTTTGGGAATATCTGGGTCATCAAGTACATCCAGCGTTTCTTGCCTTTGCCTGTGTGCTTCTTTGATCTGCCTTCTAACTTCCTGCTTGTGGCTCTGCTTACTCTCTCTTCTCTGCTGAAGCTTCTGGACCCAATCCTCATAGCCCGGTCTCCAGTTGCTTTGGAGCCGCTCCAAGAATTTTTCGAGGAAGATGCTGTCGACGAGTGGTACCGGAGCCATAAATCTATGTTTGACGATATAGCCGTCGTATTCATTGCATCTGTACAATCCACCTCTATTTGGACTGGCGTAGATGCTTTGACCAGTTTCATCTTTAATGACTTTCTTGACAAGGGCATCTACTTTCCCGTATCTGACTACCCGCTGCGGTTTCTGCCTTTCTCCATTCAGATTGTGAGTACTGAGATGCTTATGAGCGTAGGCAAACAATGCATCTTCTATAATTGCCTCGTGGTTGTTTTCGATCACACCGCCTTCGAGAGGTAACCACCAACCGATGTAAACAGGGTTAGTAAGGATGGATTTGATGCCATCCTTTGTCGGCTTGTAATGCCCTTCCGGTGTTTTACTGGGCTGCTCCTTGTGAAGCCTGCGGTCCAGACTGAATTTAAGGTGGCTGGTGTCAACCCAGCTCTCGAATTTGGGAAACAGATAAGCCATCTCTTGCACCTCTCGGCAAAGCGCGGGCAGATCGCCGTCCAGCTGTAGGAAGCGCTTGAATAGCCATCTTACAACCCTTGCGTGTGGTTCATAGACGATATATTTCTTTCTGAGCGGATCTGTTCTATCGACGATGTACCCTGGAACGACCCACCGTCCATCGTAGTATCCGTTGCTACTAGCAGTTCGAAGACCACCTCCCAGTACCAGCTTCATCCACTCTAGATGACGGGCTGCCTCTTCCGCCTCCAGCATGAAAACGCGCTGGCAGTAATCATCCTTGAAGTTGAAGTTCATTCTAAGGGTTGCAATCCATACGTCGTGATCGTGGCACGTTTTCATCAGGACGCCCGGGGTTATGAGCCATTTGTCCCTAGTGAAGCGGTTGACGGCTACCGCACCTATCCAGCCGACCTTCCCGCTCTCGATCAATTTGATCATGCGAGTCATACCTTTGCGCGCGTGAATAGCGAGTGTCCCGCTCAGCGCCTCGTCATCTGCGATCACCTCGATGTGGCCGGTACATCCCATGCTCCTGAAATGCTCGATGAATTTGTCCGTCTGCATCTCGAAGCTGTGAATGTTGTTCTTAACCTGGACGAGGCTGGACTGTCTTACGTAGATGATCCCGTCTTTATCCAGCGGGAACTCATAGTTGAGTGCCAACAGGTTTTGGTTCGTCTTGGGCTTGATGACTCTGTCGCTCACTCTTGATCCTCCTTAAATCTTCTACCAGGTCCAGCAGAGCCTCGTAAAACTCGAGTTTGAACTCTTCGAATGCCTCGCTGGAACTGAAGTCACTTTCTTGTTTGCTTGTACACGGCTCATCGATCACGTTCGATAACTCCTTGCTATAAATGAGCGCCAGCTTATGATTATTGATTCCATTATAGCAAGGAAAAGCCGCAAAAATGGCATATGTACTAGATTTATAGTAAATATGCAAGCTTACCGCCGACTCCAGGCTCTATGGGGTAAGTATTGCATGACACTTCTAGACTTTTTAAGTCAGCACTTGTTCTTCCTCATATCAGCAGATAGTCGGGGACCAACTCGAGGTACCGGCGCCCCATTTCCCACGACTGCCTGCACCAGGGACAATGGGGCTTTGTCATCAACGCCGTCCATCAGAAGCGTCGCGTGAGGAGGCAACAACTGCCCACACGTGGGAGGGATATTAGCCATGATGCATCCTCTTTGCTCGCACCACCCCCTTTACTAGCGGTTGTATCCCTTTGCGCAAAGGAGCTTCTACGCTGGAACACCGCTCTCATCATCGTTGCCGTCCTCTCTGTTGTACCAACGGGTGAACACTTCCAAAAGAGCATCTATAATAGCTCGTGCTGCCAAAGTGCATAAAGCCATACGCTGTGCTGCAGTCCGGGGCGGGTCTATCTCGGTGATGCTCATTACCGGGATGATATTTCCGTTGTGAATAATGGCAACACAGGTCATGTTTGCAACTGCATCCGGAGTGAGGGGCGTTCTCTCTGACTTTTGCTCGGATGACGGCTCATTGGCGAAGCAGCTTTTCAGGATATCATCCAGCTCTGCTTCTGCTCGACTCTGGTACAATCCGGCTCTATAGTTTTCTCCGACGTCGTGGTTTGTAAAAATGGGAAGGGGGGATGGTACGTCGTCTTTATGCATCTGCTTTTCTCCTTATTCAAACTCTGCGCGTGTGCGGTCAGGCGGATCAGCTTACGTCGTGTGATAGTTGTGGATATCTTCTGGGTGTTCTCAGGAATGCACCTTTTCTGATCTACCCTGATTGCTGTAACAAACCCCCATACTTGTACCCCTGGGTAGTGTGAACGAGCACAAAGATCACGGTTGGCCGCGCAAGTAAGGTGCCGAATTGCGGATCGCCGATGACTTTCACCAGCATGGTGGGCGTTGGCCCTGAGGTCTGTGGGTAAACTGTGACAATCACGTCGTCCATATTGCCCCAGGCCCCTGATAACAGTGGAGGGAACGTAAATGCTTTTGCGTGCGTTGCATCTCCTCCGGGGAATTCCTCCACCAGGACGTTGCTTTGTAACATCGTGCCGAAAAAGATGGTGGGGTGGAGGCTGTTGTCGTGATCGCCAATAACGCAGCTGTAAACGCTGATGTGGTCTGGCCCGTAGCTCAGACGATTGCTTACAGAAACCAAAGCAAGATCGGCAAAGTAGACCACAACGTACAGGCCGATAAGGGTGAGCATACCCATACCAAGAGGAAACAACCAATGCATCTCACGGCGTGGTTTTGCTGGCGGCTGCTCTGGTTGCCGACCCCGGTAAGCCTGTCCTCCCTCTCGCCGGCTCTGGACGAGTCGGGGGCGTTGCGCTCTATCCTCTTGCGGGTCATCGGTTTGTGCAGCTTCTTCGTCCTCTTCAAACTCCTCAACGGTGTCGCGTTCGTGTGTCGGTCTGGGGGTAAGCACTCGCGGATTGATTGTGCCTTGCCGTCGTTTGGGGACCTCAATCCCTAGCTCTGCCAGCTGCGCTACCAGTCGTTGAGCTTCTGGCGAGTAGCCAGGAATGCCCGTTTGCCGCTTTACAGCGCTTCTCATTGTTACCATAGGTCACATCCTTTTCTCGTTGCTCGGTGGTCTAAAAACAAGGTGGTGGCGAACCGAGATGTCAACAACATCCTCTGGTACGAACCGCTCTGCACACCACCTAGGAACGAGTCTACCTGAGCAACGTGGCACTATCACGATAGTTTTCTGCCAAATAAAAAAGGGTGTTGAAAGCAAGGGTGTCATCATCATGAAAAATGAGGAAAGAGCCTGAAAGAAAGCGAATAGTGGATAGACACTTGCATTAGGAAAATCATGTTTGTTATTGCAGCGTCTTAATTGGAAGAAAAGTACCACGACGTCGGGAGAGGGGAGTGGTATACTCCTTTTGAAAAAGGTGAACGCCTTCTCATCGCGAAGCGCGTATAGACCCGGCAAAATATACTACAAGGAGTATCACAATGATTACTGAGGTCGCTTGCATGGATATCTATCTCCCGAAAATCTTTCCGACAATGAGCAAGAGAGATGCGTTGGTGGTTGTGGAGTGGTATGTGGGAGAGAATGAAATTGTTTTCCCTGGGCAATTATTGGTTGAAATAGATGCGCCGGTGGGTTTGATTGCGATCCCTGCGCCTCCTGATATGACCTTACCTCATCGGGTAGCGCACATTGAAAAAAGGCAAGGTCAAAGGATTCAATTAGGAGATCTGCTCCTGCGCCTTGAGCCCGATGAGCAAACTGTATAGAAGAACAAGCCCCTCTCAGTTAATAAAAACTGAGAGGGACCTGCGAGAAAGTAGTGAGGAGCTACTTCGATGGGTCTCCCCATCCTCCGTCGTTGCCATCCTCTGGCCCCTTTGGTTCGTCCTCATTCTCAGAGAAGACGAATTTCACCATAGCAGGTTCTCCTTTACTGTGCTCTTTCCTCGGTGCGGTTCGTACTACAATAACTATACATACTACTTAACAGTTTCACAAGCCCTTTGGGTCGTTATTCCTCAAAGCGTGCGATTTGCTCAAAAAGGTCGGGGTCCAATGCTTTACGCCGATGTACAATGGCCGGGGTGTGTAGGTTGAGTTCTGCCATATCTGCAAGCCGTGCTATGCCAATAGATCCGACCAGGAGGCGCTCCCGCGGCATCTGTTGCAGGGCGTTGGAAACCTCAAGATACCCTTGCAAATACACTCGGTCTTTCAGGCTACACGCGCCTGAAACACTCAGATCGGGGATGCCTCTAAAGGTGCGTGTGGTTCGCGAGAGTGCCTCGGCCTTTGCACCTGCGCGTACTTCCTCCTCGGTGTCATACTTGCCAGAGAGCAGGTTACTGATCAGAAAGGCCGTGTACAAGAAGTCGTAGAGGTCAAGGAAGCTAAGTGGCGGGGTCACAACACCTGCAGCTAAGCCTGGCGCAAGGGTCGTTATCCAGGAGTAGGACTTACGAAAGCCGTGTGCTGCTGCAGCCTCTAGAATGTAGTTCACCGCCAGCCCCTCTTCAGTTGGTAAAAACCCCTGTGTGCCCGATCCAAGTAAAGCAAGCGGTGACTTTCTTCCCGCCACGCTCCTGAAAGCGTGCGTTTCTATTTCTTCGGCAAGTAATTCACAGATTTTCATGGCAGAAAAGTGTGCGTTGCCGGGGATAAAGACCGTGCAGAGGTCAAGGTCAACAGAAGTGTGCTCTCGCTCGTAGGAAAGCACAGCTTTCCAGTCGCCAAAATGATACTCTGCAAGCACCTCGGTAAAAAACCGTTGCACGGCCTGGGCCGAGAACACTGTTTTGCCGGGCTTTTTTGCAACAAGTTTTGGGGTCGCTGGCTGCTCTCTGTCAACATAATCTTCCATCTGCAGGTGCCAGGATTTTAATTGCCTGAGCATCCGCTCCGCGAGCGGTGCTGCTTGTGGATGCTCTTTGGCGTACTTGAGCATCAAAAACAATTGGGTCAAAGCCTCTGCCATCTCTAGCGCGGTTATCCCTCCATAGAGGAACAGGTTGTGTTGCATGACTGCCCGACAATCCTGGTTGTACACACTCTCAACGAGGTGAAGCGTGTGGAGGTGCTCGGTGATCGTGTCTTTGTAGAGACGCCGGACAACCGCGTTTTCTTCTTGGGTCTCAATCTCGGCTTGCAACCGTTCAAAGCCACGGATTTTCTCTCTCACCTCCTCAATAGGAATAGCCGAATAGAGCAAACGGGGCGTGCGCCTTGTAGCGATGCTTTCCTCAAGCTCTCTCTGGCGTGATTGTACGAGAAGGTCTGCACGCCGCCGCTGGGCTGAATCGTCCTGGTTTGCTTGCAGCTGCTGCCATGCGTCCTGCTCCTGCGGGGTAAAGGGTCCTGTCGCAACAAGCCAGGGGATATCGTCATAGGAAGCAAGTGCAAGATAGCGTTCAAACCAACGGCTATCCAATTGGGAGCGGCTGTGGACTTGTCTCGTAAGGGTTTCTAGCCGGTGTGTGGCAAGGGTGCGATAGGCGCTGCGGGTTTCACTCAGAAGATCGAGCGCAGTTTCAAATCCTTGTTGTGCCTCTTTCCATCGCGCCTGCTGCATAAAGATAAGGGAGCGTTCAACCAGTAACATGCCCTTGTCGCTTTGTGCGCTCTGGTCGCCTTGTGCGAAAATGCTGTCAAGTTTTTGCAACGCTTGACCGTTATAGGTGAGCGCGTCCTGGAATATGCCCAGACATGCTAAAATCTGGGCATATTCTCCGAGCGATACAGCAAGGGAGCGGGGGAGCGTTGCTCCGCTTTCTTTGAGGCGGAGGCACTCCTCTATGGCCTCCTTTGCCTCATCAAAATGCCCTAAGAGCCGCAAATAGTAGGCGTAGTCATTGAGGGCGCGGGCAAGCCGGAAATTGACATAGCTTTCCTGGATGGGAAGCGTGTTTGCGCGGCTTTGCCGCCAGAGAGCGATGCCATCTCTCAAGGCTGCAACGCACTCTGTTCGCAGGCGTCCTACTTCATCTGGATTGCTCTCTTCCTCGCTCCATCGACCCAGAAGGTAGGAGGTGCTATGCAGGTATGCGGCAAGGGCTGCTTGAGGAAGTGGTCCGTGTTGCTCGATGTGTGAGCGGGTTTCCGTGAGCAATTGGTAGGCTTCGCTAAACCGCTTGGAACGGATAAAGGGAAGCATCAGGTAGTGGGCCAGGTACACGTGCGTGTGCGGTTCGAGCGCGATCTGCCCAATCTGGGCATAGCTGCGAATGGCTTTGTAAGCCCTGTCTCGTTCCCAGGGATCATACTTGCTGCCTGCTAAAAGGGCCAGGTGATAGAACAAAAGCGCGTTGCCTGCTTCCTGCTCTGGCGTTATCGGTGTTTTTGGCTTTGTTTGACTGTAGATACGCTCCAGGCGGGCGAGTTGCCCAAAAAGACTGCACAGCCATCCGTAGGTGAGAAGCAGTTGCGCGGCGTCAAGCAAGCGACCTTGCTTCGTATATTGGATAATCAGTTCGGTTACAACTAATGCTTTTTCCTGGTCGGTAAGAAACTCTTCTGAGGTAAGCCAGCGTTCATAAATGGCTGTGACCTGCTGCACCACTGGCGTATTTCTTCCCTGGCTTTGCAGGCGGTGAATGCCTGCTTCGCGCACAAACGAAAGAATATGCGCTCTGCCGGTGGCAAGAGTCGTGTCACGCTCAACGAGCGAGCAGTGTACTAACTCATCAAACGCAAGTTCAGCCTGGGGGCATGTTTCCTCAAGGTAGGAAAACGGTAAGGCAAGAGGAGAGGCTGCGAGGAGTTCAAGCAGCTCAATGGCGCTTTGTGAGAGTCGTCTGCTTAACACCTGGTCAAGCACCTCGCGGACCACGGCATCACGGGTGTTTGCAAACAAGGTCTCTTTTTCCAGGAGCTTTTCAATCAGGATCTGGTGTTCGCTTCTGTCGGCCCGGCGGCTTCTCACCTCCCCGCTTGTGTGCCAGGCAAAGACAAGTTTCGGCTTGGTAAGGCTGGTGGCGAGCAGTTCAATGAGTTGCGGATTGCCGCCGCAACGTTGTGCTGCAAGACGGAGCAGATCCTCTGGGACATCACGAAAATCCAGGCGCCGCCAGAGGGTTACGCCGTCATCTACTGAAAAGGGCGGGAGCTCGGTTTCCGCAAAAAAGGTGTGTTCTCGACCAGTCCAGGTCGGCCATTCGCGAGTAGCAAGGTAGAGCGCCGCCTGGTGCTCGTACTGCATAAACGCCGTAAAGAACTCTCGCCAGGCCGGAGATAGCTCTCCGTTTTCTTCGAGGGCCATCTGGTAGTCGTCGAGTAAGAAAACGACCCGTTTCCCTTGCGTTTGCATATGCAAGATCGCGGTGATCACTTGTTCAATACGCTGCGTGAGCGGCGGAGTTGTTGTTTCCGGCTGTGGCAAATGGAGCTTGGTGAGCACATCGGCAAGAAACGTGTCAAGATAATCAGCCGGTGTCATATCAGGAGTCGGGGTAAAGGGGTATGATAGCACCAAGCAGCCTTCATCCTCTTCTAAATGGCGGCAGAGCAACTTTAGCCCGGTGGTTTTCCCTGTCCCTGAAAGCGCCTGAATGACAATGATCTTCTTCGCCGGTGCCATCTGAAAATACGAAAGCATCTGTGCAGCCCAACTGTCGCGACCGAGAATATGGCTGGTATCGATCGTGACTCTGACCGGTGCCGTGTAGGGCGCACTGGCCGGAGGAAAAGAAATAAGGGGTTTTTCTGCTGAGGCCTCTTCTCCTCCTACAAGGCGCGGTCTTGGGTCTATTTCTGCGATATTGCGGTCGAGTTTCTCCCAGGCCTCCTCTGATATGCGCTCTTTGCGCCGCTTTTTCTGCTCAATTTTCTTTCGTGCGAGATGGAGATAGAGCGCCTGTTCGGATTCAGAAAAGACCATGCCACATCCTGCTGTGAGCGCTTCGTATAGGGGCAACAGTTCGGCAAATGCAGGATAGCGACGACCTCGCTCCAGGTGCCCGTACATGGCCTCATCAAGCGTGGGGACGTGGTATTTTGCAAAATAGGGAGGAAAGCTTGCTGCCGCCTCGGCCTGGGTCAAATGGCTATTCTCCCGAACTGCGCTAAGCAGAGACCCAAAGCTACTATAGGCAGCTAGATCGGCAATGTTTGTTACCGATCGTAGGTATGGCGTTCGTGCTGGCTCTTTCCCCGGTTGTCGCTGTGGCTGCTGTACCACCATGAGCGTGACTTCCTTTTTGTTCTGAACACTTTATCTCTTCACCATAGAATACACTATCTGGTTCTTTTTTGCCTAGCGGTAAGCGCACAAGGCTGGGAATTGGTAGATTTCTGCGGAGGATGCTCTCGATAATGGCAGAAATCTGCCAGAAAAATGGTCTACCTTTTTATGCTTCTCATTCCCAGGTGTCATGCTGGAACAGAAAAAGATGATTGTGCAGATATTTGCAGTTATACCGGTTTGTAAGGGAAGAGACGATGTACCAGACGAAGATCCAATAGGAGGAGGAAGTTAGCTGGTAAGAGGTTCTAAGAGCCGAAGACCCAGGTAAATCCTCGCTTTCTGAGATTCTACCTGGGTCTTTACCACCACTACTTGGCTAGGTAAGATTGTTTCGTCGGCTCTTACAGCAAGCATGCGTAAGGCCAATGATGGGTTAATGTTACCGTTGCGTGCAATCGGGTGGGTGCATCAACTAGCACTGCGACGGCTGAGTGCCTTAATTTCGTTGATTATGTGTGATTGTAAGTACTCGCATAGCTCGGCAAGTTGGTCCTCGTTAGCCTTACGTGCCTCGAGCTGAACAATCTTACGAATTGCAGGCAAGGCTTGTTTCTCCATCGTCTCCCCTCGTTGTATTGTGACCTCCTGTTTTAGCATGGCCTCAACTAATTCTTTGAGGGTTTTTTTCTGACTCCGCGCCAACTCTAGTAGAGCGGCCTTAAGGTTGCTGTCGATCCAGACATTTAATTGTTTTTCCATGGTAATCTCTCCTGTTGATGACTGACTAACTTTTGTTTTTAGATCCAGCCCATCTCACCACTGCTCACTGTCTAGAAGTGTAGTCCATAAAACACGTGGAGAGAACGGCGTTAACTAGCCGTTTTGTAGTCGTTCTCTAAATAAGGGTGAGCTTATATAAGGCAGCTTGCTAGATAGCTGAATCTTAGTATACAATGAGGAAGAGGTATGCAAGCATATAGGCAGCCAAGAGTAGGGCGTGAAGACAGTGAGCAAAAGAACTAATGGCTGAGGAAGAACCAACAACACGGCTAAAAGTAGAGCGTGAGAAGCGTAAAATGACCCAGGCAGAGCTTGCGGATGCGGTTGGGGTTCCTCCAAATACAGCGAGCCGATGGGAACGGGGTGAGCAAATTCCTAGACCCGACTCTCTGCGTAATTTGACCGCTCTTTTTGGGATAGAGGTGGATGCAACATGGTTTCAAAAAGAGAGCACGGAAACCTCTTCATCCCCTTTGTGGAACGTGCCGTATTACCGGAATCCTTACTTCGTCGGAGATGAGAACCTCTTATCGGGTATGCATGATCGGCTGGTGGCGCAAAAAGAGCGCACATCGATCTTGACTGTCAGCGGTATCGGCGGTATCGGCAAGACACAGCTTGCACTTGAGTATGCTTACAAATACCGCGACGACTACCGTGCAGTTTTCTGGCTGAGGGCCGATACACTTGAGCAACTGGACGAGGACCTCGAGAATCTCGGGAACCTGTTACAAGTTCCGGAAACACACAGGCGAAAACCCAACCAACAGTATATTATCAATGAAACCAAAGGATGGCTCCGGAGCCATCCTAGATGGCTCCTGGTTTTGGATAATGTGGACGAGAAAGTAAAGATCAAATCCCTGCTCACGGAACTCGAAGGTGGCCACGTTCTTATGACTACTCGCACCCAGATATTTGCAGACCTTGCTCAAAATCTACCGTTAGACAAAATGAAGCCAGACGACGGCGCTCTCTTAATACTCAGACGTGCCCATATGCCCTCAGCATCAGCTATACTTGCGGCTGCCTCTGCATCTAATCGGCGGGGGGCGATGGCCCTTTCGCGTCTTCTAGGTGGCCTTCCGCTGGCCCTTGACCAAGCAGCAGCTTATATCCAGGAAACAGAGTGCGGCCTTTTTGGCTACATGCAGCTCTATCGCAAATATCACAAAGATCTATTGAGCTGGCGGAGTACTCACGAGAATATGTATTCGGACTACGAGGCATCGGTCGCGACAACCTGGTTGATATCGTTCAAGCGAATTGAAGAGCAATGCTCGGCAGCTTCTGATCTACTTCGGCTCTGCGCGTTTCTCTATGCAGATGCAATCCCAGAAGCCATCGTGATCGAGGGAGCACGCCTTTCAGGTTCTGAGCAAGGAAGTGTAGCAGATAACAAGTTGGCGTTCAATCGTGCTTGTGGAGTTCTGCTTAGCTACTCCATGCTCCGCCGTAATGCTACAGATAAAATGTTTTCAATGCATTGCCTGGTACAGCAGATACTCAAGGATCGCATGGTGGAAGAGGGAATATACAAGCAATGGGCAATGCGGGCAGTGCTCGCACTGGATCAGGCTTTTTCGCCCATCAGCGGGCAATATATCGAACAGTATATTCCCCACGTGCGTAGCTGTGCAAGATTGATCAAAGACTTAGACTTGAAGGGCCAGGAGGTGGCACATCTTCTTGAACAGGCAGCGGTCTCCGTTCGTGAACGAGGCTGGTACGCTCAAGCAAGGCCATTGTATCTAAAGGCTCATGGAGCGGCTACGGACCTTCTTGGAAAAGACGACCCACGCGTTTTACGCCTCCTACTCGATGCTGTACGCGCACACATGGAGGTGGGAGTATATGGAATGGCAACAATTGTCTGTCCAAAGATCAGAGAGGATTGTGAGCGCGTACTAGGGCCTGATCACCCCGATATCGTGGCTTGCCTTAACCTGCAGGCACTAGCCGAGATGAAACAGTTAAATTTCCCGTATGCAGTGCAGATTTGCAAACAGGCACTTGCCTGGCATGGGAGAGTGCAAGGAGCTTATCCTGCTGAGAGAGCAATGACCTACCACATCGCGGCAGGAGTTTATGCTTCCCACCGTGCAGATACCCTTGCCTTGAGGTATTATCAGCAAGCACGCATGATACGTGAGCAAGTGTTTGGATCGGAGAGTTCTGAAGTAGCAGACAGCCTGACCGATTTGGGCATCTTTTATCTAGCTCGCAACATGTTCGTGGAAGCCGAACCGCTGTTTCGGCAGGCATTGGAAATACGCCGGAAGGTATTAGGCCTCGATCACCCGGACACTGCAAGTTGTCTGGAACATCTTGCAATGATCTCCTGGTGCAAAGATGACTACTCACAGGCGGAGGAACTCTGCAAACAGGCCCTGGCAATCCGGCTGCAGAAGCTCGGCCGCTACCATCCCGACATCGCACAGAATATTCGTGGTCTAGCAGTACTTGCAGCTGAGCAGGGAAGAGATGATGAGGCCGAAGGGCATTACCGTGAGTCCCTCAAAATTTACCTAAACGCGGGCGGACCTCTATCCCTCAGCTACCTTTTCGTTCTGATCGACTTCGCTGACTTTTTGCGCCTCAGAGGGCGAGCCAGCGAGGCCGAAAAGTGCGATCAGGAAGTCGCTGCGGCCACAAAGCGTCTAGAAAGAGGAGAGCACATGTTATCATTCGTTTTGGATCAGGGCGATGAAGAGGGCCAATCGTGGCCAACACAGATGTGGTTTCTGAGGCGTCCTGATATGGGTTCCTTATGAGGATCCATAACCCTTCGATCTTGTAGAAGATCATGGAGGTGGATTCGCACTATTGAAAACTGTGAAGTTCTTTCTGAAGTATTCGTCTTGCCCCACAGATAGCGATCCTTGACGTTTATTTTCTCCATGGTTAAAGACTATCCACTGGTTGTCTCTGTTCTTTGTCAGTAGAAACAATGTGTGGGCACTGCGGGCACGGTTGGTATGGTTTGCGATGTGTATGCCAATAGGTAACGAGACCCCGTTGCTGTTCTGGCGTGATCCACCATTCGTTTTTCAACTTCTGTGTTTTGCGACGATAGATCGTATGGGCAAGATTTGCCTTTGCGATATGTGAAATGGCTGTGCGCGGTTTGACCTGATGGGCTTTTGCAAAGGAAGCGATGGTGACAGTGCCAGGCGGTAATTGGCGACGCTCTAGCATCGTGAGGGATCGGCGAATGCGTTGGTACAGGTCTATATGTGGATAATGCAATGATGGGAGTGCCTCCTCGGTTTTCTCGGTGTGCCCTTCGGTGATCTGAGAGAGAACGGCTAAGATGCGGTTGAGGCTCTCTTGCAAATCTCCTCGCTGGGTGGCTGCTTTGAGTTCGGCCAGTTCCTCCTCGACATAAAGTTTGAATACCTCTAAGGCTTGGACTTTCGTCTCAAGGATTTCGATCTTCTGCATTATGTCCTTAAGTTGCTCCAAAGGATTCGTTGGTCGTGGATGCGCAACCTTCCAGGCCATCACGTCATCAAGCGCAATCTTAAGTCGGTTCTTCCTATCGTGAGGAGCAGGAAGTTCACCCTTCGCGATGATTCGATGAACCTGGCGCACTGATAGGCCCATGAGGAGCGCAGCCTGAGCAGCTGTCACATACTTTCTCTTTTCCTCTGTAGGTGTGGACATAACATACTCCTCTTTCTGAATGAATAATTCTGCTTTCTCTGAAAAAGTACGTTTGGCTGATTTATCTAGTTACGCCGAATATCGCAGTACAGCCTATATCTAACTGATTTCTAGAAAGAATGTCCTGACACGTCTCTCGTAGAGCTTCACAACTTTCTGTACTGCCCTAGCCAGTCCTAGGAGAAGCGCCTCTTCCTTTTTCAACCTGCGGGAGATGCCGTTTTAGCCTCCTTCATCGCTTCCATGATATATCACGTCCTTGTGCTGTCCGACTTCTAAAAGAATGTCCTGACATGTCTCCGTTTTCCTAGTTTTTATACATATAGCTTCTATTTCTAGAAATTTTCATATCTTTTTAATAATGTTGGATATACTTTAAATGTAACATCTGAGGATTTGGTCCCACCCCAGAACGGGACTAGTTTGGTCCACTGAATGGACGGCGAAGTGGTCCACGCATCGATTACGGTAAATGCGACCAGGCTCATTGCCTCGACTGTCTGTGCTTCGCGGGTCGAAAGTATGGAGGTATGGTCTCGCCTCGATGAAACTCTCAAAGAGATCAGCAATGGCTGTCCTTGTATCGTCGATGTTTTGTAGTGCGGTTCGGAGTGCCTCACTTTAGTGCGGCCTGGCCTCTGTGAGAGTCGGTGGCCAGGATTGGATAGCGTTCCTAATAGTGTGGCCTCGAAGTGCGACCCTGGAGTGTGTTGCTGGAAAGCGTCAATGGATGTTGGTCCCCATCCGGTAACGGACGTTCCACGACAGTTTGTCAAGTGATTGCAAGCTGCGAAGCATTGAACGGATAAACAGTGGAAGGAGAAAAAGGGAGATCGAGGAGCGTCTCAGTTTCTCCGGGAAGAAACGAGCTTCGGAAAATTCTCAACCCTCTTAACGGACAATAAGCAGAGGACGGCAATAGTATGGGCGCACGAAAAGGCATTCTCTACGCGGCAGTCGAGCGGCTTGATAAGCTCATGGCAACGGGCAAGAAACGCTCAGAGGCTAAAGCCTCAGCTCTCGCTGGGGGCGAGTCAACCTGGACCTTTACGGATGGGAAGATTCACTCGTATCAGACGCGTACCAATTATCAGAAGCATATTATGCAGTTTATTCGATGGGCTCGCCAGATTCATGGTATCAACCGTCTGGACTCTCTTGATGAACGTGCCGATGAATTAGCTTGCATCTACCTCTCTGAGCGTATCGCACAGGGGTACAGCGCCTGGACCTTGCAGGCCGAGCGCTCAGCCCTCCGCCTCTTCTTCTCCAATCGCGACCTGGCTTCTGATGTCACGCTTCCACAGCGCAGGCGCGAGCACATCAAACGTTCTCGCGGTTTCGCTGTCCGTGATCGACACTTCCAGCCAAACAACTGGATATCCCTCATCAACTTTCTGAGGGCTTGTGGCTTGAGACGTGAAGAACTGCGCGACCTGTATGTGCGCGATGTGTATTACCGGAAGCGTGATGGCGTTTTAGTGGTGCATGTCCTCAAAGGCAAGGGTGGCAAAGAGCGCGAGGTTCCGGTCTTCCCTGGTCGTGAGCAGCAGGTTCTCCAGGTGAGGGAAGGTCGTCAGGAAGATGAGAAGCTCTTTCCCCGTATGCCGAGCAACCTGGATATTCATGCCATTCGTCGACAGTTCGCTCAGGAATTATACGAGTACTATTCCGGGCGTTCTCTGCCTCCGCCAGAAGGGCGGCTTAAGTCGAAGGACTTTGATCAAGATGCTGCCCGGAAAGTGACCAAGTGTCTTGGTCATAACAGGGTTGATATCATTTTTGGGCACTATATCCGCTAGCTTGGTAGACCATAGCGATTGTTGGGGAAGTATCTGTTATTGATGGAAGCGGGAGAGGCATTGGCTCTCCTTATACACATTCGATCTGTGTTACTTACGAGCAAAGTAGCCCAGCTAAGAACTGGGGGAAAGGACGTTTCATGACAGGATATATGCACGCAAAGTTGGCAATGTACATCCAAGAGATGGTTGATGCTATCAATCAGGCCATCAAGGATGCCAACCGAAACAAAACCCGCTATGTGGCTATTCAGGGGCAGCTACATACTAACAAGACGGGGAATTCTTACTACACCTTTACTCTGGAGGGCGACTGGGAGCCGCCTGCAAATACAAGCGTGCAGATTGAGATTGACCAGGATGATCCCGAACGAACCATTGCGGGGACAATCCTTTCTACACTCAACGCTCAGATCACACTAGTGACTGAGGTTCCTCTGCCTCAATCCATACTCACAAAGGTGACGTTGTTTGAAGCAACCGTCTGGTTGTTGGAAAAGCTCCTTAAGGCCTTGGAGTTCCTGCAAGAGCAGGGAGAAACACTAGCACAGATGGCTGCAAAGACGTATGGGCTTCTCCCTTGTTATGAGGGTCAAGGTAAGCGAAAGGCGCACATCGCCACTTTTACGGCAGATGCCGATCAGAACCGTGCCATTACCATAGGGATGGAAAGCGAACGAATCTTCCTCATCGGCCCCCCTGGATCCGGCAAAACATCAGTGGAGTCCGCTCTTGCCATCGAGTACTTGCTTGCCAACGAAACTGTGCTCCTGGCGGCGTATACCAATGTGGCACTCGACAATGCTATGAAGCGTCTCAAGCAGTATTGTGAGGAGAGTGGTAACGAGCATCTGATCAAGGAACATAGAATCGTGCGTATCGGCAGGACGCAGGATCTTGCTGGCAAGGCATATCAGGATATCAGTCTTCAAGGCATCGTCGATCAACATCTGGGTCAATTTGCTCAAGAACGGGACAAGCTACGACAGGAGCAGAGTGATCTAGAAAGCAGTATTGCACATCTTTCCCGCGATCTGTCAGCACGTCAAGAACAGTGGATGGAAAGGCGACAGGAACTTCTGGCAAGACTTACTCCCGCTTGCCAGGAGCGTGCACTTCGCGAGGCCCGTGAAGGACAACGGCTCGAGAATATTGCAACACGTCTAGCAACCATTGCAACAGAACGGCAAGCAGAGCAGGAAAAGAAACTGGCAGCAGAGCAGGCAGCTAAAGCCTGGGCAGCGGCATTACCAGCGCACATTGAGCACCGTAGGGTATGCTATCAGGCATTAGAGCGCAAGATCGAGGAACTTCTTTCCTTAAGAACAAGTTCGCCTCCTGGCCGCATCGTCTCGCGGTTGCTAGGAGTCACCAAGCAGTCACTTACTGCGGAAGTAGAACAGTGTCAAGCAAATCTCGACAGAGCGAAACAAGCGGTAACAGCCCATGAACAGAATCGAGATGCCGCCTATTTGGCTGCCTATCAGTCAGAGACCCAAATCCTCACACTCGACAATGAGGAACGACAGCTGCGCAGGGAACAACGGTCAGTTACGGTTGATGGACAGCGATTACAGGTCCTGGCGGCACAAATAGCACAGGATGAGCAGGCACTCAAAGAGGGAGATGGCGACATCGCTGTAGCTGAAGAGGAACTTGCACGTGAACGGACAAATTACCATCAAGTCATGGCGCGGCTTAAAGAGATTGAGGATGAACAGCGCACGGTTACCTCTCGGGTGATTGATAATGCGAAGTTCATCGGGACGACACTCACTGGTATCACGACCAGTCCACACCTCCGAGACCGAGTATTTGATGCAGTCATGATCGACGAAGCTTCTATGGCTTCACTGATCATTGCCCTGGTTGCCGTTGCTCGTGCTACACGCCACGTGGGGATCTTTGGAGATCCTTTGCAGTTGCCTCCCATTGTGAAACTCAAGGACAAGAAGGAGACACAACTTGCGGAGTACTGGCTGGGAACAGAACTGTTTTCGCACTTGAAATTGACTCTGAATGATGCGGACGCAGGCACAAATCAGGTAGTCTTACTTTCGCAACAGTCGCGCATGCTGCCCGAAATTGCAGCTCCGGTCTCCCAGTACATCTACGGTGGGAGGCTGAAAAATCGAGTTGACCCGAACCGTATCCTAATCCGGCTTGCACCGCATCCTGAGTGGCCACTGATGTTGGTGGACACAAGCGACGTGGATCGAGACAAGCCCAAGGGGGAGCAAAAAGTGTGTCATGCAAAGCGACCTGCGCACAGCACTTCCAAGTACAATCTCTACCATGTGGATTGTGTTGTGCAGCTCGTGCTGGAGTTGCTACCCCAACTGGCGAATTTGCCAGTTGGCGAACCACGAATTGGGATCGTTACACCGTATGCGGCTCAAAAGACAAAGCTGCAAAAGGCGCTGCGCGAACATGGTCTGCTTCACTTGATTCATGTGGGAACAGTACATAGCTTTCAAAGTATAGAATATCCCTGTATCATCTTTGATACAGTGGAAGGCTATGGTATCCCCATTAAGCAATTTACATCGAACGCATGGGGACGCCAAGGTATTGCTCATAGTGCGACGAGGCTTATCAATGTGGCCCACTCACGTGCTCGTGATAAGCTGATCTACGTTGCAAACGTCGATTACATCAGGCAAGAACCTTATCGTAAGGAACATGTACTCACAAAGTTTGTCAACTATGCTTATGAGCAGGGCCACATTGGCTCATGTGAATTACTCAAACGTACCAAACTTTAGAGCAGAGAGTCTTCTTGTGAAGGAAGCAGTAGTGGATGGCCTGTCAGTGTTGAGAAATAATTATTCTGGCACACCCCCAAATTAAGTGTGTCCGCTTGCTTATTTTCAAGGCCGGACAGCATCGACAGGAAAACACCTTACCGGATGAACTAGAGGCCATCTCACTAGTACACTGAGGCAGAAAAGGCTCCACGATTAGACCAGCCCCGTGTAGGTCCACTTGATGGGTTTAGCCATGTGAAGTAGACGGCCAGCGCGTCGCCTTTGCAGGTACGTTTCTGACCGCCCCTTCCCGAACCGGACAGGCACCCTTTCGATGCATCCGGCTCTCCGGTTAGACACGGTTTCTGTC
>Ga0137386_10000352_pt1 | contig 24844 bp, 41 predicted proteins | sample SagtaG_4_FD_104910 | JGI IMG/M metagenome (GOLD analysis project Ga0137386, IMG submission 104910) | Vadose zone soil microbial communities from Sagehorn Ranch, Mendocino, California, USA - Sage2_R_100_16 metaG | ecosystem: Environmental > Terrestrial > Soil > Vadose zone | place: USA... | reverse complement strand
GAGACCAATCAATTCCATACGCCTCAATGAAGCGCTGAGCTTGCCAATGGCTAACAAAGACAATTTTATGAAATTTCTTCCAAGCGTCGTCTTGAAGTGCAGCAGTTACTTCAGGATCACCTGGGAGATCATTGATGATATAAATTCGATACTTCTTTTCATCAAGATTTCTTACTCGAGAAGGAATAATTTGGAATTTCGCCAAAGTCTCTCGAGGAATGTAACCATCATATATCCGACGCAACATGAGCTCCGTGCCGCCTTGGGCATTTTTACTAAGCTCGTTATTCTCAATCATATCCCAATTATTAGTCATTTATCCTCGTTCTATCATCCTAGAAGTCATTGTATCAGGTTTAAAGAATTTTTTAATACAGCTTAGTACTATTTTTTCAGAAAATTCTTGACAGGAGAAGACATTAAAATAAGCATCACCATTCAGGTCTACAAAATGAGCACAAATATTAGAAGTCTCAATCAATTGTACTAAAGAGTATCCACCTTTATAAGGATCATGATTGGCAAAGTGTTCAATAATAGGTTTTCCATAAGATTTCATTTTTATATCTTCTACTAGCTGTCTAATAAATTCAGCTATATTATATTTTGTAAATCTTTCCATATGGCAAGATTTTACATCTACGATTAGTTCCCACCCCCAGATTTTGTTTTCCATCTCATACAACACCCTATTAGTAATTAACGTCCATTGTGAGTTTTATTTATAAAGTTTCTTCTGTACCAACACCTGACAAATCTTCAGGCATTTTTACATCAATATTCACTAAAAATCCTATTTTCTCTTCTTTAGAAATTGTTATAGAGGGATGCCAAGCATCAAGATATTCTCCTTCTGATACTCCGGCTATTCCTATCAAATGTTCGCCTTCTGAAGAAGCTTCCTGAGAAAACTCTGGAACGTATCCATCTTTGGATAACTGAATTACTTCTAAGCCATCAGGCATTTCCTCAGCTACTATATAATATACAGTATTGAAAGAAATCTTAGTACTTACTCGCCAGATTGGCATCAGATTGCATTCATAGCTTGGACAGAAATAATCCGATCAGTTCGGAAAGAACGCCATCCTCGGGCGTCGATATCCCACACTGCAATAGCTTGAGGAGCATTAGATTCTTCATTGAGAAGGAGTTGTTCTACTGCTCCAGTGTGATCTTCTTGTGGGACATACTGTGGTGAAAGAGTAGCTCTCATCCTTCGAGTTTCACCATTCAATTTGGTAAAAATAACCTCAACAACTTGACCTTTAAGGTCATGCTTGAGAGCGATAGGATCAATTAGCATATTAGCCTCCGTGTTGGTTTCTGTGAATTGTTTCTAGTTCAAGACTTAACGCAATAGCTTCATTATAAAGGACGAACCAACGATTATAAAGAATTTCAGAAATTTCAATAACCATCTCCGGTTGAACAAATTCAACCATATCAGCTTCGTTTTCGGTTATTTTTTTCAACAAGTCAAGGGAAAGACCTGCAAATGGTGCATAAGATACTTTCATACTAACTCCAAGCATGCTTCAGTTAAAGTAATAGCTTTATGTGTCCTCATAAAATCATCATATACGCTAGCAGACATTACAGGTTTGTCTAACAAAATAATATAGGTGTCTGTTATATTAGAATGAGAAAGACCCAAGACAGTACAAACTTGTCCATCAAGCTCTTCAGAACAGGTGCTGTGAATACGTACTTGATCATCACATTTGAAGTTCTTCTTCATATGAGTCCTTGTTCTACAATTTTTGTAAGTTCAGCAATACCACCTAATCGTTGACCATTAAAAATTATAATTGGTACTACTTTAGCTTCAGGAAATTTTCCAAGCACTTCATCTCTTGTAATATTCCAACCTATACCATATTCATTAAATGGTACGCAATTATCATATAATAATTTTTTAACTTGATCACAATTTGGGCAATCAACTTTTGTATAGAGTTCTAACAATATCATACTCCTTACTAGGTGTCAAGTATTAAATACCACCTGTCTGAATAAAACAATAAACATATTGCATTTTACTAAGAAACACAAGAGAATGACCTGTAGGATTTCCATACTTATAAGTCAATTTATGATCAGGAATAATAATTTCAGTTCCTATATCCACATGCATTCTATTAAGAGGTTCATCCGGTCGATTATCAGTAATTCTACAAGTAGTTGCTTTTTGTTTAACACCTTGAAGTACTAGCTCTTTGACATGAATATCTTCACACCAATATCCATCAGCTTCACCACAACATGATACTGTTGGATTATCTGGTTGCATTAAAGAAGCATACCATTGATTTAGATCTGGATTCTCAGGATCGTGAGCGTAAGCATTTCCATAGAAAAATAGACAAAACGCTAAAATAGCAACAGGAGTATACCAGTTCATATCAAGCCTCGGCTTCAAAATGTCCAATGATGTTCTTTTCTTCTAACATATCATAAAATCTTCCTTTAACAAGAAGCTTTGCTGCATATTGTGGTTGAAAAATAACAGAATCCCCTACCTTAACGGTAGTAGGAATTTGAGTACCATGCTCCCAACGACCAGGACCAATTGCCTTAACAACAGCCATCTTGGTACCACCATTAGTCTCAGAAAGCATGATTCCACCTGCAGTAATAGAGGAATCCAAAATATCTATAATCATCTTATCGCCACTAGGTATAAACATTATTTTCCTTTCAAATATTCTTTTGCTTCTTCTAATTGTCGGAATAGCTTTGTTATCATTGGCCCTTGCTGAGCTTCATCTGTGGGATCTTTAAGCCCGTCAAACCCTGCCGATAACCAAAGACCGTTGGTTTGACATTTCTTTTTGATTTTACTTAGGTGAAGTGTTAAAGACTTAAGCTTTTTTAGCGCTTCATTTTCTCTCATTGTGTAAATACCTCTACTCCCTCTTCTCTGATACCTATTGTATGTTCAAATTGAGCGGAAAGGGAACGATCTCTAGTTACAGTCGTCCATCCATCGTTAAGGGTCTTAAGACCGTCGTCTCCAAAATTAATAATAGGTTCAATAGTAAAGACCATACCAGGTTCTAATAGAGGAGTTTTCTCAATATTAGATTCTCTACACCAATGAGGTACATCAGGTGGTTCATGGAACTTTTTACCAGTTCCGTGCCCAACATAATGTCGAACAATAGAACAAGGAGTATTTGTTTCAATGTGTTTTTGAATAGCATAACCAATATGGCCTATACGATTACCAGGCTTAGCTGCTTCAATACCAACCCAAAGAGCTTGAAAAGCTGCATCATGAACAATTTTAGCCTTTTTTGAACATTCTCCTACAAAAAATGTAGAACAAGAATCACCGTGCATACCTGATTTATTAATGAAAGTGACATCTACGCTAATGATATCACCCTCTTTAAGTACTTTATTCCTTGAAGGAATTCCGTGACAAGCTACATGGTTAACTGATGTACAGCAGTTAGCAGGAAAACCTCTATATCCATTTGTAGCACAAATAAGATTATTACTAAGAGCATAATAACCTACTGCTTCATTAATATTTCAAGTAGTGATACCTGGCTTAATCATTGTCTCAATTTCTGAGAGGCACTTTGCTGTAAGCACCCCAACATGATTTAGCTGCTGAAAGTCAGGAATAGAATATTTCATTATTGCTCAACAAGGCCCTTAATTAGAGGAATTTCAGGTTCATCAGGCTTCACATAACCTGCAACTTGGACATACTTGTACAAATCCCTGGAATCGTCTTTAAAGAAAGCCGCTGTGAATTTATTTCCAAAGACCCCAGCAGTATCGAGGTTAATACGATTAAATTGAATATCCACTTGACGGCGGGGTGTATGGCCATGAATAACAAGCTTTCCAAAATCATGTTTGCTAAGAAGAAATTCTTCACGGATCCAGAGCATAGAATTCTCTGATTGATCTTCTAGAGCAACACCAGGATGAAGTCCTGCATGAACATAGATCCTATGTTCATCTTCATAATAAAGAGGAAGTGCACGAATCCATTCCAGATGCTCTTCAACTTTTCCTTTTGGGACACCTTTATAAGAATCGTATGTTTCACCACCACCATTATTCCACCATAAATTTCCACCCTGGAGCATCATGTCTTCATGATTTCCTTTAAGGCAAGTAAATTCAGGATGATCAATCATATATTGAATGACCTTAGCAGAATCAGGACCGCGGTCGACATAATCACCAAGGAAGATAAACTTCTTAGGATCATCATTCCAAGTGTGAACTTGATCCATAAGTTCTAGTAGTTGATTGTAACAGCCATGAATATCAGTCATAACAACAGTAAGGGTCAAGACTTCTTCCCCTTCTTTGCTCGAGCTTTGCGCTTTCCTGAACCAACCTTACGGCGGCCCTTTCGAGGACGATTTTTATGTGGATGTGGCATTATTTCTTTCTCAATAAATCTTGTAGTGTATAAGGTTTTTCATTGACATAAAGAATATCTTCTTCATGTTCTTCTTTGGTTACATATAGATAGGTATCTCTCAAGAGCCACCTGAAGATTTTATATTCAATAACAAGCCATAATAACCAAAGGAGAAACATACATCCTCCTATGAAAATCAATCCTCCAAAATACAAGAAGAATGGATCTGTAACCACTTTAACGTCCTAGCTTATGATACTTCAAACGCTTGTGCTTAAGGGCACGAGTCATAAAGGTCCGAATAGCAGTAACCTTGTCGTCAAATACTTCGCTCCAATACTGAGGACCGTATTTCTTTGAATATTGACTACAAGAAGCATAGACCTTTTCATCTTTTTCCAAGAAGTAAAGGGTAAGCCCGTTATATTCTTCTTTATGTAGCATAGTATATTAAGACCTTTTTCCAAAGACATGTATATGATGATTATAAGTTATTTCTTAGGCCTTGTCAAGTGTTTACTATGGATTTTACACCCGACAAAATTGTTATAATATTTCTCTGGATTTAGGAGAACATGATTGATTAATTGATGATAAGCTTCCCAATAAGAGGATTCTCCTAGGGTATGACATAAACGAAGGATCGTTCGGGTAAAACGATCCTCGCCTAGTTCTTTTACATCTTCTAGTAGCTTTGCATTGGAACCGTAATATTCCATCCAATTGGAGCTGGTGTAGCACACTCTCTTACGTCTAAAACCTTTAAGGGGGGGTTTTGTTGTTTTTTTTCTAAATCTTTTCTTTCCGATATACTGTAGACCAGAAACATCATTAGTAATAAGATAAACGAAAGCTTTAAATTCTCCGATCTCGTTCTCTTTAAATTCTCTTCCCTCATAGTACCAAACCATCCTAAATAATCTCCATTATATATGAGATTATTTATGTAAAAATGTGTGAGCAGTTTAGCGTCACCAGGAACATGTACTCATGTGCTCAGGACGGCCTCTCGGGCATTTAAAGTCCGCAGGGGCTTTTGGACTATTTTAGGCTTTAGGCCTAAAATCTTTAACCCAGCTCTCAATATTAGATTGTATATTTCGAGCTTCGTGAAGAACTACTTTAGCTTGTTCTAAGGCATGCCAAGCTTCAGTTACCTTTCGATCATACATTTCAACATTATTGCCAATTCGGCGAATTAATTCATCAAAAGGGTTTATTGGGTTGGGTTTAACAAGAGGAATAAAATCCTCAGAGATACAATCTCCTTTCACTTGAATACACTCGCTGTGATGGCATCAAAGGTCTTGATATAACGTCTAACAAGAGCATTCCAACCGCGACGAATGATATCATTGAATGCAGACTCAAACATCGAGAAAGGCCACCATGCACCCCAGACACTGATAAGATCTACTTCTTTATAAGCAGTTGGAGCATATCCACGATCCTGAAGATAATCAAGGAATGTTGGAAATTGTGCTGTCTTTGCAGGATCAGCGTATAATCCTCTAAGCTCTTTCATCTTATCGGTAGAAATTTTATCTTTTGCATCCTTAAGATAGAAATACCATTTAGCAAATGCCCAGGTAATACCTACTATTACCCAAATCACAGCAGCAAATACTACTGTCCAAGGATTAGCCCACATCCACACAAATGGGTTGAATGTTGAGAAGAGAGTTAAAGCTGCTAAAAGAATTCCTAACCAAAGAAATCCTAAGTGGCTTTTCCATGAAACAGAAATCTCTGTTGCAATGAAGAAGGCTGCTACTAAGCCCCAGAATAAAAGTGCGCTTTCGAATAATAACATTAGTGTTTATCTCCTGTTGAAGTTGTTGCGGGTGTTGGAATACTCAATACTTTAGGTGCTACAAGGAAAGAACCAAACAAAGCATTTACATCAGGTACTGAACCAACGACTGTAGTTGGGAACTTACCATCAGACTTCTGACCGAAATTACGAAGTGCATCGGCCGCTGCAAGTGCTTGAATAGTACCAGCATATGGTGCAAGACGTTTCGCATTCTGTTCTTCGATACCTGCAACGTAACCACGATTGACAGCTACCTGAATTTCCCTATCATAAGTGAATGTATCAGCCCAACCAATGAAACTAATTGTAATACCTACATTATGAAAGTACTCAGTAGCCTTTTGACTAATAGTATCCATAATCTTTACATAATCAGCATTTGCTTGATCAAAGGTACGAGAACCAATTTCATTGCAAACAAGAGTTTGAATCTTCTTACGCCCTACGTCAGACATAACAGACTTCAATGTACGCCCGTAATAAAGAGCCCTGAATGTCACGTTAGGATCTGAAAGATGTTGAGAATCACCACCTTGAACCTCAATCCTACTACTCTTTTCATCAGTTACAACACCGAAGTTGTAAAGAAATTTTGCAGCATCAGCTTCTTCTACCTTGGCGCCAACTGAAACACCTGCGGCTATATCAAGGCCTTCTTTGGACTGACAAGGAAAACCTTCCTTCTTAGCATTATCTCCACGATCAGTACTATCTACCCACTCATGAGTAAAGGTTGTACGATCAACCAAGATTAAACGACCTGCAGGAATATAATAATCAGAAAAATATGACGATCCTGGAAGCTTTGTATGTGGTACTTGAAAAAACTTCAAAGGAACCTTATTCGCATTCAAATATTCAGCACTATCCATTTGTTTCTGATCAGTCTTATTATCACCTACATTTGGAATCCAAAATGCTGACCAATTAGGAAGGATTGGGTATACTTCTGGCCAATCTTGCTTATCATAATAAGCCTTAGCATTAGTTGGAATGAAAGATAATGAAAGTGCAAGAGCAAAGAGCAATACACCCAATTCTCCATTGATTTTTATCATCAAATCTTTAAGAGGCTTCCACCAAATAAGAACTAGAAGTAGTAAAAATATTATCCCGCCCACGACATAAAACAAATTAATAGCACCAAAGGTATACATGGTGCTTATATAAGCAGCATTACTAGCTGCAAATTGATTTCCTGCTGCTTGCCCTAGGGCAAGTGATGTCCACGGAGTCACAAGTTTTGAAATAATACCACTCCCCACAAAGAGAGCAATTGTAGCAAAGATACGTCCAAACATATTATATTAGTCTCCGTTATTAAGTGTTGAGATTATTCGATAAAGTTCATCACAATGAGGGATCTCAAAGTGATTATATGGTAATACGTAAGTGGAAACATTCTTTCCACCTTTTAATTCATCTTGAGATTTTGTTGTCAACACTCCATCATTTTGATAACCAGTGATTAGTCCTTTTGTAGCAACAACATTTTTCCAAGGTATATCAAGTTCTATAGTTCTAGGTTCTCGACACACCCAACTATTTCTATCAAGTTCCATTAACATATTTGGAATGATGGTAGGCAATAAAAACAAAGGAAGTTTAATAGAAGCTAATCCAAATCCCCCAAAAGGTGTTGATATCGATACACCACCTACAATCCTTGGGTGTGAATTAGCTAAATGCCAAGCAATGAGACCACCTAAAGAATGACCTATAACTATTATTCTAGGATGTTCTTTACACATATCGATACCCCTACTGATAACATCAGAGAAGGTATCATAAGGCTCATATTCAAGGACTTCTGGTGTAAAAGGTAGCTGTTTTATTAAGGACTTAAAAGATAACTTCGAAGCCCCCAATCCATGAATAAGTAGATATTTCATTCTTTATTTTGTCCAATAGAAGTTCTTAGTACTGAAACTATAAATTTTCCTACAATATAAGCAACATCTGCCAACATTATAGCTATTAATACATAGGAAATATATGCAAGTGCTGCACTATGTGTTATAGTATATGCAATACCGAGGAAGATCATTACGATCATTCCTCCAATTGCAAACTCAATAAGTTCTCTCATTTATCAAAAAAGTCCTTGATGATTTGAATACCTTCTTCAACTGAAGAAACGACATAATGACAATGATACCTTACCCATGGGGAAAGAAATTCAACATCTGTCACAACAACCACAAACTTTCCTTTTTCGAAACCATAAGGAATTTCCATGGTGGTACCTGTCATACGAGAACCAGCTTTTGGCTCAATATAATGAACAAGAAGAGCATCTGAAGAAGAAATTTCTACCTTATCCTCTTCCACCAATTGTTTCATATTGGCGGGGCCAGTAACATGATCAAATACTCGAGCCGAAGGATCAAAACATTTACCAGGCCAAAGAGCTTTAGCTCTTTCACGCCACCCATGAATTTCATCATAAGTGCAATGATCGATTGGTCCTGCTAGATAAAGTGCTTTACCACGAAGGTAATTACTTATATAATTTTCATCACCATCCCAAACACCACCATCTAAATCATGAAGTACCATAATATCCTCGTGTAACATTTCGCATGTTGTTATATTATACGTTTTCGGCGCCATTGTCAAGCGCATAAATATAGGATCTCATTAATATCCAGGAGTTTCAGATGATCATCAACCCAAAAGTTGTGGACCTTTCTCACCATAATACGCCTACTAGCTTCGTAGACGCATATAAGTTTGGTATAAGAGGCATTATTCACAAAGCTTCTCAAGGCCAAAGAATGGTAGACCATGAATATGCTGATAGAAAAACTAAAGCCCTTGATGCTGGTATGCTTTGGGGTGCATATCACTTTGCAGATGGTACCGATCCAATCGGACAGGTACATCACTTCTTTGACGTTGTAAAGCCAGATGATAATACCTTAATGGCTCTTGATTATGAACCAAATCAAGGATCACAAATGAACCTAGAAGGTGCAAGAGCATTTCTTACTGAAGGTGAAAATCTTCTTGGTAGAAAACTTGTCCTTTATTCTGGTAATCTTATAAAAGAAACCCTTAAGCATCCAGACCCATTTTTCAATGCTCATAAACTTTGGCTTGCTCAATATTCCAACACACCTAAACTTCCACCAGGATGGGATAATTATTGGATTTGGCAGTATACTGGTGACGGTATAGGTCCAACCCCCCACAACATTCCTGGTCTTGGTAGCGGTCTTGATGTCAATTCATACAATCATACTGACGAACAGCTAGCAAAAGATTGGGGCGCTGAAGAAGAAGTTCCACCTGCAATTGCTTTGACTCCTGAAGTTCCTGGATCAGGTGTTTCAAGTCCTGATCCAGTTGAGATGGCAAATGCAGCTTTTACACTTCCTCCTGTTGCTAACAACTGGTTTGAAGAAGAATGGGATTCATTAAAGAAAAGGTGGGTTTAAATAGCACATCCTAACGATACAACACCTTCTTCACCAGCACCTGCGGAGCAAGCTAATTCTTGACTGCCGGTGGTGTTGTCTTCTTTTTCATAAGTTGACAACTTAGACCAATCAACAATCTTTGGCATCTTTGCCACCCAAATATCATATTGTTCTTTAGTTAACTCTTGAAATGGTGCTTGTTGATAATTATGTTCTGAAAACGGTAAAAAGCTGATACCAGACATCTTGTCAAAATGTTCATACACATAAGCACCTACTGCCATCCATTCATCATCCTTCACTGACACTGTTACTGATGGCTTGTGTTCAGTATAATTCTCCTGATAAATTCTCCAAATCTTTAGCTGTTCAATCGCATTGATATCGGTGCGTTTCTTAGAGCTTTTTGGACTCTTGCAAGGAAAATAAAAGACATAATTATGAGCTGGTCGCATAACATCATCCTCATAAGGAATGCCTTGATCAATCATTAACTGAGCTAACGGGTCCTTCTTATCTGAACGAACTGAACGAAGATAATATTCTGAATGTCGAGCATGAATACCTGATGCACTATCTACCAATGTAGAAACTGTACCTGAAGGCTTTACAGCAGTTGTTGCTACTGATTGAGGAATTTTCATCTCTTTAGCCATTTGATAATTTGTTTCAATGACTTTGAGTTTAATTTTTTCAATCATTGTAGCAGTAGCATCAGGATCTGAACAATTAGTTAATACATTATCCATGATACCTGTCATAGAAACGCCAAGTAGACGCTCATCCTCAGTATTATCCCTCCAACGCTTGCTGAGGAATTTAAAATTAGTTAATGTAGATTGAAAAGTTCCAAGAATAGCAGCTAATTTAGCTTTATAAAGAAGACTTAATTCTGTATCATCTTCTCGAACTACTACTTCACTTAAGTTACAAAATTCTTTATCACGGAGGATAATTTCTGAACACGGATTAGTACCAAAAGCAGAATCGGAATCACGAACCCTGTACTCAGCATTAACTTCTTTCCTTACTTTTGTATTATTATCAATAATATTTGAGGCAGCCCAACGACTGAACATTCCACGTTCACCTGACTTAGAATCATACAGTGATTTCCATTCAGTCATGAATGTGTCCATTGTAGGACGTCTGTCAGTATAAACTGCACTGTTATTAGAGATAGAACGGTGTGGATAAATTGTCCACCACTGTCCAGTCTTAGCATTTCTCATACGATCATCACTAAGATTTGAAAGTGAAATAAGGGCAGAGCGACGCACACCACCACTAACAACGACTTCACCAATCATACAGCAAATATCATGACATTCTAAGGTCGTGAGGCGGCGACCTTTAGCTTCTTTAAAAATTTGGACCAAGAACTTGAAGAGCCTGTCAAGGGGGTCAGGACCCGAAGCTCTACCCCCGAACACTTTAAGAATACTGCCGGCAGGACGGACTTTAGACATATCCCACCTGGGAATATTACCCGTGTAAAGGATCGAGATGATTTCGTTAAGACTCTTCGCCCAACCCAATTTGGAATCGCCGACAACCACAGTCGTCTCAGAATCATAGAGTTCTTCAGATACTTCGGGGAGCTTATTAACATACTGCCGCTCAACTGAAAATCCTACTCCAGTTCCACAAAGCAAAATATACATAAGCTCTGCAAAGGCTTTTGTATGATCGATTGAAAGGTAAGAACAATTATAACCTGCAATATTTTCTCTTTCAAGAGCTGGACCAGCAGTCATCAAACATCTCATAGAAGGCATGACGTCCATCTTAAGAACAGCCCCTTCTAAATCTTCACGAAGGTCTTTTGATAACTTATAATTCACATTTTCTTTAAGATGGTTAGTGAAAAAATCAAAATAACGTGCAACAGTTTCTTCCCAAGTCTCCCTTCGCCCTTTGTCGTGTAAAAATCTTGAATATCTTGATAGGTATACGTATTCTTGTAGCAGCGACATAGATGCAGCGTTGTTAGACATGAGGTCTTTTTCCTTGATTTGGGATTTTTTATTGTTGAATATTTATCAAATGAGATTTAGGTCGTGTAGCACATCCTCATATGATACAATCGTTTTATAATGTATCTTGTTTTCATTCAACATTTGATGCATCTGAAGGTCTTTTTCTTTTGCAGCATCAACGTCTTGAGTGCGACCTTCCCTAATATATTTTCGATCACCACGTTCTACAAAATAATTATAATTTTCATATTGATAATGTAAATCCAAAACCAATCTATGAAAAGAATCTCTCCATGTGTCATCATACTTTTTCATAGCCTCTCGACCATAAACAAGAGAAAACAAAAGAGGACTATCAGTGATAATATATTCTACCTTATTTAACAATCGATAAATTCTACGGTGTTGTTTACCAAAAATAGACATCTGATCATCAAGGAGATGATAAGAAGAATCCCACATAATGTCTTTAGCATATTCAGGAGCATATTCAATATTAAGTCTTTTATCTTTCATCCAATGAAAGATCCCACATGCGATTGTTGTTTTACCGCTACTAGGGCCTGCAAATAAATTTATTAATTTTGTCTCTATCATAATTCAATCATCTTTCTATACTGCCTCCAGCCCTGGAAGTTAGCATGTTGTTTTTTATAATATTCAAACCTATCTGGTGTAGCTTGATGCTCTGCTGGAGAAGCATGAAGAGGAACGCTTCCTACTAATCTATCATAAAGCTTGAGATCTTGTTCTACATCAGGAATTTTAAAATCATGTGTCAAATAAGAAACACGAGCACAACGAGCTACCGAAAGCTTAATAGCATCTTCACCCCAAAATGCTGCTTCACCACCAGAAGGTGTGTGGGTAACATACGGTAGATGCCATTCACCTTCTTTAAGAACTCTAGGTGTGGAGAGTTGCATAACAGCCCACATTTCATCAGCGAGCTGATGAATTTCTGGTTGCGCATCTTTATGACGACGCAGTGCAAAGAAGTTATCCCACTCTGTAGCTGTTACTATGACATTGATATGTGAGAATGGTTCAAGGAGTCTATTGACAATTTGCTTATGATAACCCTGATTAGTAAATTCTTTTGCTATTTTTATAGCATTATCTCTTGCTTCGAACCATTTTTCTTCTCTAGCTATATAACGACTACATTGTTTACCCATCATATAATCATAATAATGATAAAGTAATTTTTCATCACACTCTTCATCCGCCTGCATACCAGGTTGATTCTTGCCCCAATGAATAGGCATAGCAGTATCGCTAATGATATCAGCAATCAAACGATCTACTGGAATAGCTCTAGAAGAAGAAGCATTACGACTAAAGACCCGATGGGTCATAAACTCAGCATGAACGAAACGAGGATAACGTAATTGTAAAGACGTTATCCTCTTATTTCCTTTAGAAATAGAATCTGCTATTACTAATGCGCTAATTGTCATTACATTCCTAATGTTTCAAAATGCCAAGTTTGCCAAAGACTTTCCTCAATAGAAAGTACAACGCCTTTGGATATTGCATATATCCATATAGATTCAAATGTAGCTTGATCTATACCACCTATCTTATATACGTTCATGCCATCAACTCAAAATGATTTTGTACCTCTTGAAGAGTATAACGATCTCCAAACAACCAAGCACATGTATGAAGTGGAAATGTATGAAGAACTAACCCATCCTTTAAAGGGTAAGAAGGATCAAGTACTTTTCCTTTGATAACATTCTCGAAAGACCATTCATCTAGGCACATTTCTATATCACTCCAATAAGAAGATCGAACAATACAAGTACCAAATCCGAAAGCCTCATGAGACCAGCGATGAAGGCTTTGTGTCCAATAAGGAGATTTAAGCTCACTTACACATTTTACCATCTGATTAGAAGCATGGCTAGCCTGAGCACATGCTTTACCTGGATTCAAAGAATCCAGGTCATTTCGCATAAGAATAACAAGAACAGGACACTCTGCTCCAATGTATTTATTTACCTTCTTTGTTGTCATCTAAATCTCCCGGTGGCAAAGAGCCAATCATCACGCCAAATAGAATGATAAGCGCTATTTTTTGGAAAAGGATTATCTCTTAATAAAAAACCTAAATTATAAGCGACCATTCCATCAGTAGGAACAATTGACTTCTTCTTAAAAATGCTTTGTAACCATTTAAAAATCATTTCTTACTCCAATCAGTAATAGCAGCTTTAGCCCTAAGACCATGATGTATATTATTGTCGATTATATAATGAATGTAGTCGGATGTCAATCCTTCTTTAACAATCATGTCATTGATATCTTTGGAACTAATACCTGAAGGCCATACACATACACCAAAGCCCTGATCTACTGCTTCTATCATCTTAGCTTTCGTATCTTTCGAACGAGCTTCGTTGTCATAAACCATAACTAGGTCTTTGACATTAAGACCTTGCAATGAAGCAAAATTGCCACCTGCAATAGCAAGACTATTGTCAATAAAAAGAGCATCCATTACTCCTTCGTGAACGTAGACTCTTCTTCCAAAGTCAACTTTGTCCAATCCCCAAAGACAAGGTGTGGATTCATCGATGACGATGGAGATGTAACGTTTCTGTTTTTCGACTGGACTAACCGAACGTCCTTGGAAGGCGTGGAGAGTTCCGTTAGCATTAATGAAAGGGATAATGATCCGTCCTTCGTTATTTGTTCTCTCGTCTTTGAATTTTCCTGGTAAAATGGAATTGACGAAGGTTTTGAATCCCGAGCTATATCGGAAAGTCTTTTGCATAACTTCTGGAATTCTTCGCTTTTGTAATAACCTGAGTGCTTCATGCTCTCCCGGAAGTGAAAATATGGTGGGTAGTCTACTATAAAGGGCCATTGCATCTGATATTGCAAATCTTTTGGCGGCGTTGGTACCATAATCTATCTCTTTTTCAAGTTGAGGAGCTTTACTTTGGGCTTGGAGTGTTTCCATACGCCATTCTTGATACAGAAGTGCATCAAGTTTCTTAATGAAGGTATCAAACTTCATACCTCCGCAGACATTATGACAGAAGAAGTAAGAAGATCCTTTCTTGTCATAAAGAAACCCGCGGGCTTTGCGGGTGTCGGTTTGGCTGTCACCACAAAAAGGACAGGAGAAATTGTAATTAGTTGGACCTTTACGTTTAAAATTGCGTAATCTTGACGATAATAATCCAATGTATTTGTGATCTAGATATTGCAAAATTTAAACTCAATTATTCATTGGTGTAGGCTTGAAACCTTTGTAACTTGTTTCTTTTGTTACCTATGTTCCCAAGGGTAACAAACAACGCGCTGGTTCTTCGAAACTACGTTTCTTCGAAGCTAGCGCGTGGCGGCTAACGCCCGCCAGCGTACCGCTATTATACAATTATTTTCCACCAGCTGTCAAGATAAATTACATGGTTTGATGTTTAATATATAGGTTTTGTTACAGACTGTAACAATTCGTGATCATTGGGAAATATTTGTAATATCAATAGTTATTTTAGGAGAATTGGTACCACCTTTACAAATTACACTAAGATCTTTTTGTGTAGCTGTTTTTCCTTCAACAATAATAGAACTGACACCTTTAGCCTTAGCTGTTGTTACAATTTGTTCATATCTAGTTTCTGCTTGAACCTTACAAGTTGTATGGTCGTCTATGGGGCCAGTAACAGCCGCTACCCGACCAAAGATCAGGACTACAATATAATAATGAAACATTTTAGTGAAGTACCTCGAATTTTATATCTTCATATGATATTTGATAAGCCCTTAAAGGACAATCATAAGAGAGGGTTCTCTTTAGAAGATATTCTCCTGGGGGGACACCTGGATCCAATATTTCTTTGGTTGTATGAATGCCCAAAGAACCAACGGCACCAGGTCGTGAGAATTTAGTCACTATCGTATTATCGCGCAAAGTAACGAAAGTGTCAATGGTAGCGTTACATGCTCGCTTTTTATTCACAGTATTTTCAATATTAAGATCTTCACCAACTTTTAATTTATCTTTAGAGATCGTCATACTCACAACTTCAGCAGGCATATTGTTAATAGTAACTCTGAGTGGTATGATGGGTAAAGTTTTGTTTATGATATAATCATAAAAATTACATACTGGCTGAATTTCAGCGTAGAGATCATAAACGCCATCATTAATAATTAAAGGAATAGAAAATACTACTTCCTGAGGCCCCTCTTGTTCCCCAGCTTTAATATATCTTTCTACATACCCAATGGTTATTATATTTCCCTTAACATTATTTGGTTCTATTTTTATCATTTTTCTAATTGTATGATATGCACAATCTCGATAATGCTTAACATCGTATGTTACTTTAATTTCATCACCTGCTGCAAGTGTTTTAGGTTGCCAATCAATAACTTTAGCTTCTACAGGAGGAAATTCTGATAAAATAGCAAAGTAAATAAAAACACCTAAAATCAAATAAAATGGTGTTAGAAGTACAATAGGTATTATTTTTTTAAAAAACCATTGCATTATTTCTTGCCTTCTAGCATTGAAGGAGGTACATTAGGTGGTGCAGTTGCACTAAGTGCTTTTTCAGTTGGAAATTGTTGTGGCCTAGCTATAACTGCTATGAACATACCACCAATTGATAATAAAAGAAATCCCACAAATCCATAAACAATTTTCTTAATAGGATCAAATTCATTTTTCTTTGTATAATCTTTGTCAAGCATTCGCTTAATTTCTTCAATATCTTTTTTATTATCATCATACTTAGCAACAGCACGGGTTTCTGTATCACGAATTTTATCTGACAAAGAATAAAAAGAATTTTTTAAATCATCTCTAAACTTAGCAATGTCTGTTTGAATTGCTTTAGTACGCTCATCAACCCTTGCTAATAATTCTTTAGTTGGTGCTTCGAAGTCGTTTATCATTTGATTTAAAGTCCTTGAACCTTTTTAAAACACGGGGTTTCTTTTTGCTCGTTTTCAATAAAGGATCAAATGTATTAATTCCACTAGTTCCTGTACCAGAGGAGGACGCTCCCATAGAATTGGTTGGGGCATCTTCTACAAGTTTTTGATTTGTGATAGATGACTTAACCATCATACATTCCTTAATTTTTCGATGATAAGCTGATCCATGGGTATCAAACTTGTATCGATAATTCCTTCCTTTTTAATATTATATAATCGCTCTTGCCATACCCCAATAAACATAAGGAACGGTTTAGTAAACTTCATATATTCTTCCATCTTTAGAAACAAAATTCTACAGAGTGGAATGGGTTTATATACATTACTCAAAACAATCAAATGATTTAGAATCAAACGCTCTTTTAACTCACCACTTTCTATATATTTAGTAATGAGTTTCTTGATATACTTTATTCTTCTAAGATCCTCCTGAAACTCCTCAGTCGATTGACATGTGGGGTTCTCGTAGTGTTGGGCAGCATAAATAAGAAAATTCTTAGTAGTCAAAATTTGCATAATATCTTTCGCTTTAGAAGTCTGCTAGCGCCACCCTTTTAACATGATTATTTGCTGTAGCTACATAGAAGAAAGAATTCGACCGAAATTCCTGCCCTTGTGCACATACAAGAGCATTACTATTAGCTGGATCTGTAATAAGGGGAACTATTGTAACTGAAGCAACACTTACCAAAACAGTTTGGGCGGTATTGGAACCTGCGTTCCATACCATCACAACCTGATCTGTTAGTGCTGTATTAGCTTTTAAAACTAAGTCTAGAACACGGACGCCTTGATCTGCCATAATAAAAATACCTCAAAATTAGGTGATAGGAAGCTGTACAGTATTCGAACCTGCTCCTGGCTTAAGTGATCTCATGGAGACAAGTGTTTCATAATGAACACGACCTGCACGACCACCTAGTGTTGGAGTAAGGATTGATCCACCAGCGCTATTAGCAAGGACTGCAGTAAATGTAGCACCTGAACCAGCTGTTGCTCCACCGGTGCTGTTAGCTACAGTAAAGGTAATGTTAGCTGCAACAGAACCATTACCAAACAATCCCTTGTTAATAACAGTAACGTTTGCAGAAACGAATCCACCTGTAGAGTTTGTGTTCACGTTAGCAGTTGCTGAAACGAAATTGTTTACGGCTGTACCAGTGATCAAATCGGTGTTGCTGTAACCTGTTGGAGTACCACCTACTGTAATAGAAGCGAGATACTTTTCACGATTGAATGCTACAACTACCTGACCTGCGTTGGCAAATACACCACCACGAGCAATTGAAACAGAGGCAAGGTTACCTGTTGCGTTAGCAGTTGCAACAAAAACACCATTACCACCTGGAGCACCACCGGATATCACACCAGTCTCACCTGTGACAAATCCGGATGATGCTGCAGCAGCGTTAACGGTAAAACCTGTTACCGGACCCATTCCTTGAGTTCGAAGCTGCCAACCAGCATGATTAATTTTTCGACCCTCACCTGAGGTATTAGCTTTAGTCGAAGCTTGTGCTCCAAACTGACCAACAATTTGATTGCCCCTGATAACACCCATCGAAGTGTTGTTAAACATCGAAAGGTTATTAGCAGCAATATTAGCTTTTCCTGATGCTTTTTGCTCTTGAACAATGGCAAATTTAGCAGAATTAGCAGAGTCTACAGTATTTTTCCACAATGGCATAGTAATTTCTCCCTTATTTTTTATTTATTAGATTTCTAGTGCTTACTTACGCCAGTCGAAAGGTGTGGTTGGAAGAGTAATCTTCTTCTTTCCTGCTGGTGGTGCTACTTTACCTGTTAGTGCATCTTTGAAAGCACTGTGAGAAGAGTGCATACGGCTAGCCATATGGGACTTTTCTTGTGAAGTTTTCAAGCCACTGTAGATCTCAAGTGCTTTCTTTGCATGGTGAGATGGAACATGGGCCTTTTCTTTATTCTTGAAGGTGATGCTGTGATCCCTGAGGTTAGATGCTTTACGAAGTTGGTTGATGATATGATCATCACCTTCAGTATCTTGACCCTTAGAATTGACCTGCATGGTTTTTCCATAACCATCTTTTACAGTACGGCCGACGCCCTTAGCTCCACCACCTGCACGGTGACGAGCTTCAAGGATGGTTTTTACATTTTGAAGTGCAGTCATATCGGTTTCCTCTTTCTTAACTTTCTTTTGAAGTAATCGTGCATCGGTTGCTCTATTATCAATGCTTCTAGCTGTATCAGCAATAGGCCCATTAGCTGATCCCCTTTCAGCATAACCACTTTTATGATGCCTATCCCAAACTTTATCAGCTCGTTTTTCTAAACTCTTTTGAATTTTTGGAAGTGATCCTTTACCATATAATTCATCAATACATTCTTCAGACATTTCACAATCTTCTCGAAGAGCCTTGTAGGCCTTCATTGCACCTTCTTTACTAGAATCATTCTTAAGGTACCATCCTAGAGAACTTCCAGCTTGACGGTGGTGCATATCAGCCATTCTTTTGTTGCTATCTACATGCATCCTGTGCTGTGCAGGCTTTAATCCCATTGGGGGATTGTTAGCTTGATCATCATACCCCTTAGCAATACGAGCATGTTTTTTCATTGTTTCAAGATGTTGTTCTTGAGATTTATCAACATTCCTAACTGGATTACTCTTGATCCACCATTTAGAAATGTTAATGCCTTCTTTAACAGGTTTTTTAATATGTTTGCCAGTTTTCTTTTCAGGTTGAATAGCATAATATCCACATTTACTACATGACTCATGAGAAACATGTTTTTCTTTTCTAATTTGAGAAGCCCCGCAACCTTTACACGTCCATTGTCCTGAAGGAATACGACCTTCCTGTACAGGCTTATCTCGCTGATCAGGTGTTTCAAGTTCTGGCTTCAAATCAATAGCATTACCTTGACCAAGCTTAACAGGTTCATCACCTGCATCCATCTTCTCACCTTGAGGATCCTTTACCTTTTTAACAGGAGGGGCTTTAACAATGGGTTGCTGTTGGCCGTTGGGTTGAGGAGGGCCAGCATCTTTTTTAGGCTGCGCGCTTCCTTGATCTTCTTGCGCTGGATCTTTGTTGTCATCTTGTGGGGCATCCTTTACTGAACTTGTTTTCTTTTTCTTATCAGGAAACTTTTCAGAAAGCATTGTGCCTATGATAGTATGCTCAAGTGATCTATATTTAACCATGGTGTGTCCTCTTAACAATTCTTCTGATTGTTTGTACTGTAGGTGAAGTTACTTCTTTAATAATTTCTTTTCGTTCACCTGCAATAAAAGAATTAACGCTGTTGAAGGCATGTTGTTCTTTTGAGAGCCAAGTAGGACGCTTTTCGTCTTCATAACCCATTTCATATACTTCAATCAAGGTTTCAAGTTCAACCCCATTGGATAGAGCTTTCGTCATAATAGATTCGAAAGCAGAAGGTTTCATCTTAGCCATATGTTTGCCAGATGAAATCAGTAATTGTCGAAGGCGATTATACATGACAGAATCACTGAACACAAATCCTAGAAGATTGTTCAGTATTTCGCCTGCATACTTGCGCATAATGACACTTTGAATAGCTTGCTGAGGATTTTGGATGATCTGACGGTAATAAGACATTCTTGATACATCTGATCCAAGACCATTCTGTATTAGAAAGTTAATCTTATCCATGCTACGATTCTGAGATCGCGCTTCGTCTAATTGAGGAGTCATCAAGGTTTCCCTGGGGCTATCTTGTATCTTTTATTTATTATATATTGGAAGTGAAGATTGTATCTGAAACTGATTGGTCTACTGGAGAATAATCAATTTTTTGTAGAAAATCAACAATAACCTCAGATCGCCCATTTTCTATGATAAGTACTGGACGATGCTCTATAATGGTTCTCATCATACCACAAAGAGCATTATATTCAAAACCTTCTATATCTAGTGCAATGAGATCGCAATGAGGTAGGTTGAATGAATCTAAAGCAAACAGAGGTATAATGTTGCGCCCTGTTTCGCTCTTTGAAACAGTATTCATTCCCATATTATCAGCACCTTGAATTGTAAACATGTTCTCTATGAAAGAAGCTTCAGGGCCAAGTGCACCATTAATTTTTACAATATTTTCTGTTTGACAATTTTGTACTAAGCAATGAAAAGAAAGGGGGTGAGGTTCAAATGTATAAACGCGCTCAAATCGTTCAGCAAGTAGTCTTGGATACATTCCCATATTACCTCCTGCTTGAACAGCAGTACCAAATCTTTTGATATGATTAAACCACTTATGTTGATGATTATTTAACCAATCCCCAAGAGGTCCGTCATTTTCAGCACCCCAAGAACCATGATCGAGAAGAGGCCAGAGCCAATCTTGAAGATCTTCAACTGGATTTTTATTAAAGGTTTTCTCTCTAAGCTTTGTTTCAAACATCATCATTATCCAGTCCACTTTCCTTGTTGTTTTCTCTTGGCAATCTCAATCCGTGCTGCCCTACCGGTTAAATCTTTCTTATCTCGTGTAGCATATCGTTGTAGTGAAATATTAGGAGTATCTTTTCCTATCTTTACATCTGATTTAGGAAGAGGCTTACCTCGAGTTTCTACTCCAGTCATAACCATGCCGTTATCATCAGGTTTAATATCTTTAACACCCATCTTATTACGAAGGGCTTTATACATTCCGTGCACTTTATCATCAGGCATTTGTGAAGGAACACCTTTCTTGAAAGATTCCCAATCACCTTCTGCAGCAGCTTTCCTCATCTTCGAAGCGCTCATGCCTTCAGCACTATCATCATCAGCATCAGCATTTCTAGCACCTGCTGATACAACTTTGATCTTTTTGAAATGAAACTCTTTACCATTCAAATCATGGAGTAATTTAGTGAAACTAGCTACTCGATCATCACCAACAACCATGGTGAGGTGGCGAACACCTCTTCCATTAATCTTTTTGAGCTGATGAATGACTGTAGCATCGTCTTTACCTGCAACTGTAATATTAGTAGAAGGAAACGCTGATTTTGCATAATCCAACTTTTCATCCGGAGAAAGAGGATTCTTCTTTGGATCCTGAGAACCAGACATTACAATTTGGTGAGAAGCTCCCATCCGACGAGCCAAGTCCTGAACGCGGTTCACCAGAACCTCATGACCCATTGTTGGTGGATTCATCCGACCAAACGAAAAAACCATGGGATTATCTTCTGGATTGGCTTTCTCATTCCAATCGAAATTCGCCCGAGAAAATTCGTCGCGATCAACTAACTTGGAAGGAATTCCAGAATGAGTTGCAACAAAGCCCTCAGGCTTGGTCTCTTTACCACCTATGGATGTCTTCAAATGTGAATGACTCGATAGAGCGTCCACCAATGGCTTTTTGGCGGCCGCCATAGTCTTATGAAGGTCGAATAGCTTATCATAGCCATTCTTGTTGTCAGCTACTGTCTTTAATAGTGAGTCAATTTCTAATTGTTTCTTCTCTTTACCACCGGAAGACTTAAGATCTTCCATTGCCTTTTTGTATCGGTTATTAATGAATGCCATATAACCCGAAGTAGAAACAGGCTTGCCTTGCTTAACTGAGTCATTTGCATATCCTAGTAGAAGTGGTTCTTGATCCTTAGCTAGATCATATACCTTTGATTTATGGATTTCGGTGCTGAGCTGACGTGCTTTAAAGAGATTAGAAGTAAATTCTTTTTCTTGTTCAGGAGTATATTTGACGTGAGGGCTTACCTTTGGGTCAATGAAGTTCACAGGACCCTTATGGTTGAATTTTGAAGTATCAGGATTGAATGACGCTTTCATATCTTCAATACCGTTACCTTTATACTCAGTATGAACCACCATGCCCATCTTAGAATCTGCGACACGGCGACCTTCTGGTGTATCTTTGTTTACACCATACTCCATAGTATTTGGTTGAAATTTTAGATGACTACCAGATTTCTTGACATCATCACCAGAATACATCAAGTCACCTTGATATACACCCTTCTTTGGGATGTTATCCTTAAGATGATCAAAAGCATGCTTTAGCTTAGTTACAAGGCCCGGCGCTTTCGCATGATTTTTTTCAATATCTTCATGCGAGTGATTGATTTTGGCGTTCTTGTTAAATACTGACTTAGATCCAACAAAGAACTTTCCGGTAGTTGGGTGATGACCAAATACAATTGACGGTGAGCCGTCATACTTAGTGGTGATATTGAATTTCTCTGGCTTTTTACCGGTAAGGTGATCATGAGTAGCCAAAAGTGTTTTATGGGCGTGTTCGAACCCTTCTCTACCGTGGCGAATAGGGAGGTCTTCTACATGATCTAAATGCTTGAGCTTATGTACTTCTAATGCCACTATGGTTCTTCCAAACATAATTTGTAAAGGATTAGTTATTTATGGCACACTCAGTGAAAACCCCGACCTTTCGGCCGGGGCTACTCTCACGCTACACTACACAGGACTCTTATTTCATTATACTAGCCGGACCTTTAGGAATTGGAATTGTTTGACCTTGATACTCACCATGAGCAGGTGACACATAAGTTCCAACTACTGCACCTATTCCATAAAGTATTAGGATAAGTGCTAATAGCAGATGAGAAGCATTCTTCATATTCTCTGGCATTGGAAGAAAATCAATGAAATACCAAAGGAGAATACCACAAAGGGCAAGGGTAGCAAGATAAATAATTAATGTGATAGCAGTAAACATTAGTTAGCTGCTTCTTTCTTAGCAATCTTCTCCTTTGCTAAGGTAACATTTTGGGATCTGGTGGATCCCTGGGTTTGAAGTTTGTTACCAGCCGCATATAATGTAGCATTTGGTTTCTTGACCACTACACCATTTGTTACTTGTCCATAGGAAGCCTTCTCAGCTGACTTACCAGCAGCAGTCTTTGCAGCAGCATCGACGCTAGCTTTCTTAGCATAACTAGCTAAAGTACTAGTGTTGAGTTCATTAATGAAGTCTTGTTCTTCCTTCATTGCCCGATCTTTTCGTTTTTGTTCAATATCCTTAATTTGTTGTCGAAAACCAGAACCTGGTTCAATTTTATTTAATTCAGGTTTCTTTTTAATACCCATAAGACCCATACCTTTTGGTCTCTTATAAGGAACTGACTTTTGACCAGCATCAGCTTCTGCTTGATTGCGATTATCTTCCTTAGCTTCTAAAACTTCTTCTGAAACCTTTTCTTTCTTAGCAATCTTTTCCTTTGCTAAAGTGACATTTTGGGATCTGGTAGAGGCTTGTGTTTGAAGCTTATTACCATGCGCATATAATTTTCTATCTGGTTTTTTACCAGTGGATGCGTTACCGTAAGAAGATAATTCTGCTGTTTTTCCAGCAGATTTTTTAGCTGCAGCATTAACAGAAGCTTTAGCTACATAACTCTTTAAAGTGCTAGTGTTGAGTTCATCAATAAATTCTTGTTCTTCCTTAGTGACAAAATTCTTTGCATTACTTTTTGCTAATTTAATTAAAGCTTTTGTTGCTTTAAACCTTTTACCACCACTTTGGGTGGTACCACCAGTAGCAGTTTTAATATTCTTTTTTGCTTCATCAGTAAGCTTTTCGGTGATATGAGATTCCATAACCTTTCTAAAGGTCTGAGCAAGTTTATCTTGCTTTTCTGGATCTTTTTGAAAGTATAGAGGTTCCATGATATCTCCTTAGGTAAATGATCTTTTATTTATGATTAGCCAAAACCCTGGAACCTAGTTTTATTGAATTTGTCACTAGGACTTGTTTGCATTCCTAGTACAGGAGCATCATTCTTAATATCTCCTTTTTCATTATATTCCTGCTTATGTTCAGAAATATTGAAAAGTCTCATCTTTGTATAATCTACCCCAACGTCAAATTTTCGAAACTTGTTAACGTCATTGTACCTATTCTTGAGCTGCTTGAAACGATATTGACCCAAATCTGCTAATTCTTCACTTGTCTGAATAGCAATCATGAGGTCTAGAGTCATTGGAAGACCAAAAGATTCACTAACAGAAGTCATACCGAAATCACTATCTCCAGCACCTTCACGATTGGTCTGAGTAGCAGTGATAATAGGAAGACTTGTTTCAACAGCCAATCCCCTCAATTCTTCAGCGATTGATTTGATATAAAGATAACTATTGATAGAATTTCCAAGACGTAACCTAGAACTCATACAGATATTAATATAATCTATATAGACAATATCAGGAATGAAGTTCTTTTTTAGTTTGAGTTCATGAATGAGGTGTCGAAAATGTGTTGAGCCAGCACCAGTTGTCGGATATTCTTTGATGATAAGTTTGTG
>Ga0137386_10000350_pt1 | contig 24903 bp, 18 predicted proteins | sample SagtaG_4_FD_104910 | JGI IMG/M metagenome (GOLD analysis project Ga0137386, IMG submission 104910) | Vadose zone soil microbial communities from Sagehorn Ranch, Mendocino, California, USA - Sage2_R_100_16 metaG | ecosystem: Environmental > Terrestrial > Soil > Vadose zone | place: USA... | reverse complement strand
TGCTGCTGGTGCTCGCGGCCTCGCTGAGCACGGTGTACACGATCACCCGCCCGATGCGCCGGGTCACCGCGACGGTGCGCAGGCTGACCGCGGGCGACTACTCCGCCCGGGCCCCGGTGGCCGGTTCTGCGGAGGTCCGCCAGGTCGCGGAGTCCATCAACACCCAGGCCGACGAGGCCGGCCGGCTGCGGGCGGCCGAAGCGGAGAGCAACCGGCTGCGCGCCATGGCCAGGGAGGCCGGGCTGCGGATCCGGGAGCACCTGGTCGCCAGGGACGTGCTGCACGCCGCGAGGCTCGCGGTGGAGCAGATCGTCGCCGCGGACGTGGCGTACCTGCGGCTGGTAGAGGACGACCAGGTCGGCTCGGTGGTCGGGCATGCGCCGCGCTGGCTCATCCCGGCCGACGTCATCAGGGCCCAGCTCCCGCCCGGCGCGATGGACAACCTGCGGGCCCTGCTCCGTGTCCAGACCAGCATGGTGATCAACGACCTGTCCAATGGCGAGGAAGCCGGAGACATGCCGCCGCGGCTCCGCCAGATGCTGCGCGAGGCCGGTGTCATTGCGCAGCTCACGACGCCGTTCGGGGTGGGCGGTGAGCTGCTCGGCCTCATCGTGCTGCAGCGCATGCAGCCCGGCCGCCCGTGGACCCCGGCCGAGGTGGACGCCATGGAGTCGGTTGCCGCGGACCTCGGCCGCGGGCTCAACCACGCCCGGCTGTACGAGGCGGAGAACCGGCTTGTCGAAGACCTCAAGGCGCTCGACCTGGCCAAGTCCAGTTTCTTCGCCACGGTGTCCCACGAGCTGCGCGCCCCACTCACCACGATCGAGGGCTACGTGGAGATGTTCGGCGACGGGGAGGCGGGCGAGGTCACCTCGCAGCAGCGGCAGATGCTGGAGGCCATCGACCGCAGCACCGTCCGGCTGCGCAACCTGGTGGACGACGTGTTCACCCTGGCCAAGCTGGAGTCCGGCGCGTTCACCACGGTGATGCGCCCGGTGGACCTGGCCGATGTCATCGGGGCCGCCGCCGACGCGGTCCGGCCGTCGGTGATCGCCGGGGAGCTGGCCCTCACCGTTGGCGCCACCGAGGGCGAGCTGATGGTGGATGGGGATGCCAGCCAGCTCGACCGGGTGGTGATCAACCTGCTGTCCAACGCGGTCAAGTTCACCCCGAAGGGCGGGCGCATCGAGGTGTCCGGGTTCGTCGAGGGCAAGTCGGCGGTGCTCCGGGTCCGCGACACCGGCATCGGCATCCCGGCCAGCGACCAGAAGGAGCTGTTCAACCGGTTCTTCCGGGCGTCCAACGCGACCGGACGGTCCATCCCGGGTACCGGCCTGGGGCTGGCCATTGTCCGGATGATCGTGGTCAACCACGGCGGGGACATCGACCTGAGGTCCACCGAGGGCGCGGGCACCACGGTGACCGTCTGGCTCCCGCTGCTGCCCCAGGCGGCGCCCTAGCCGCTCGCGCGGCGGGCAGCGGCCCCGCGCGGCCGCGCGGCCCGGGGCGGCGCCTTAGTCCCCGGCCACCAGGGCGGCGACGGCGGCGCGCAGCGGCCCGAGGCGGCCGGCCGCGGCGGCGCGGGCCGCCCCGAGCGGGCGGCCGCCGGCCGGCTCGGCCACCTCCAGGTAGCATTTGAGCTTGGGCTCGGTGCCGCTCGGCCGGATCACCACCCGGGCGCCCGCCAGGTGGTAGGTCAGCACGTCGGACGGGGGCAGGCCGCCGGACCCGGCCGCGAGGTCGGTGACCGCGGTCACCGGCGCGCCGGCCAGGCTGCCCGGCGGATCGGCCCGCAGCCCGGCCATGACCTCCGCCGGGGCCCGGGTGGGCAGCGTGACCTGGGCGGTCAGGTGGACCCCGTGGGCGGCCTCGAGCGCGTCCCACCGGTCCAGCAGGGTCTGCCCGGCGGCGCGGGCCGTGGCCGCCAGCGAGAGCAGGGCCAGCGCCGCGCTGATGCCGTCCTTGTCCCGCACCGCGGGGGTGACGGCGTAGCCGAGCGCCTCCTCGTAGCCGAACACGAAGCGCGCGCCGGGCACGCCGTCCGCGGCCCGGACGATCCACTTGAACCCGGTGAGCGTCTCCGCGTACCTGGCGCCCGCCGCCGCGGCGATCTTGGACAGCAGCGTGGCCGAGACCACCGTCGTCGCGGCCAGCCGCGCGGCGGGATCCGGCCCCGGGTCCCGGTCCAGCAGGTAGGCACCGAGCAGCGCGCCCACCTGGTCGCCGGACAGGGCCCGCCAGCCGCCGGGGGCGGCCGGGTCCGGGACCGCGACGGCGAGCCGGTCGCCGTCCGGGTCGTTCGCGACGATGAGGTCCGCGCCGGTCTCGCGGGCCAGGTCCAGGGCCAGGTCGAGAGCGCCGGGTTCCTCGGGGTTGGGGAACGCGACGGTCGGGAAGGCGGGATCCGGCTCGGCCTGAGCGGTGACCACCCGCGGCGCCGGGTAACCGGCCCGGTCGAACGCCCGCAGCGCCAGCCCGGCCGCCACCCCGTGCAGCGGCGTGTAGACCACCCGCAGCCCGGCCCGGCCGGCCGCGCCGCCGCCACCCGCCGCGTCCCCGGCATCCACCGCGTCCCCGGCATCCACCGCGTCCCCGGGCCCGCCGGCCACTGCCGGACCGGGCACGGCGGCCACGATGGCGTCCAGGTAGGCGCGGGCCACCTCGTCGCCGTGCCTGCCGATCAGCGGGCTGTCCGCGGCCGCGACCGGGACCCGCGACAGGTCGCCCAGGCCGGCGATGGCGGCGCCGATCTGCTTGTCCACCGGCGGGATGATCTGCGCGCCGTCGCCCAGGTAGAGCTTGTAGCCGTTGTCCGCGGGCGGGTTGTGGCTGGCCGTGATCATGATCCCGGCGGCGGCGCCCAGGTACCGGATGGCGAAGGCGAGCAGCGGGGTCGGCTGCCGCGGCGGCAGCAGATGCGCCCGGATGCCGGCCCCGGCGAGCACCCGGGCGGCCTCGGCGGCGAACTCGTCGGACCGGTGCCGGGCGTCGCAGCCGATGACCACGCCGGCCTGTGCCGTGCCCGGCCCGCCGTGCTCGGCCAGCCACCGCGCCAGCGCGGCCGTGGCCGCACGGACCACCGCCCGGTTCATCCGGTTCGGCCCGGCCCCGATCGCGCCGCGCAGGCCCGCGGTGCCGAATTCCAGCCGGGCGGCGAACCGGTCGGCAAGCTCGGCGGCGGCCGCCTCGCCGTCGTCGTCGAGCAGCGCGCGCAGTTCGGCGCGGTCCCGCTCGTCGGGGTCGCCGGCGATCCAGCGCTCGGCCTGAGCACGCAGCTCGCCGCCGATCATGGTTACCCTCCCGGCACGACGACGGGCAGCAGCCCGGCCAGCAGCGACCCCACCCGCCCGGCGGCTGCCTTCCCGGCGGCGACCACCTCCGCGTGGTCGAGCCCGTGTGGGGCCAGCCCGGCCGCCAGGTTGCTGACCAGCGAGATGGCGAGCACCTCCGCGCCGAGATGGCGGGCGGCGATGGCCTCGAGCACGGTGGACATGCCGACCAGGTCGGCACCGAGGGTGCGGAGCATCCGGATCTCCGCGGGGGTCTCGTAATGCGGGCCGGGCAGCGCGGCGTAGACGCCCTCGGCCAGCCCCTCGCCGGCCCCGCGGGCCAGCGCCCGCAGCCGCGCCGAGTACAGGTCGGTGAGGTCGGTGAACCGCGACGGGTAGCCGTCGGGGGGCGGCGGCCCGCCCAGCGGCGAGCGCCCGGTCAGGTTGAGGTGGTCGGCGATCAGCACCGGCTGCCCGACCTGGTAGCCGTCCCGGATCCCGCCCGCCGCGTTGGTGAGCACCACGACCCGGCAGCCGGCCGCCACGGCGGTGCGCACGCCGTGCACCACGGTCGCCACGTCGTGGCCCTCGTACAGGTGGACCCGGCCGAGGAACACCAGGGCGCGCACGTCACCGGCGCGCAGTGAGCGGACCGCGGGGGAGTGGCCGCCCACCGTCGGCGGCGGGAACCCGCCGAGGCGGGCGAGCGGGACCTCCGCGCCGGGCGAGCCGAGGGCATCGGCCGCCGGTGCCCACCCGGAGCCGAGCACCACGGCGACGTCGTGCCGGGGCACGCCGGTCAGCTCCGCCAGCCGGGCGGCACTGGCCTGCGCCGCCTGGTACGGACCGGGGATCGCCGTCATGCCTTGATGTACGGCTTGCCGTCGGCGGCGGGCGGCCGCACCCGTCCCACCAGCCCGGCCACCGCGATGATCGTCGCCACGTACGGCGCCATCAGCAGGATGAACGAGGAGACCGGCACCCGCAGGACGGACAGCTCGGTCTGCAGCTGGAAGCTGAACCCGAACAGCAGCGCCGCCGCCACCGAGCCAAGCGGCGTCCAGCGGCCGAAGATCATGGCGGCGAGCGCGATGTAGCCGAAGCCCGAGCTGATGTTCGAGGTGAAGAAGCCGACCGAGCCGGCCGTCAGGTATGCCCCGCCGATCCCGGCGATCAGGCCGCCGAGGATGACGTTGCGGTACCTCGTCCATTGCACCCTGATGCCGACCGTGTCGGCCGCGACCGGGTGCTCGCCCACCGCGCGCACCCGCAGCCCCCACCGGGTACGGAACAGGCCGATCTGGATTATCAGGATCAGCGCGTAGGTGATGTAGAGGAAGACATTCGAGTCGAAGAAGACCGGGCCAATGATCGGGATGTTGCCGAGCACCGGGATCTTGACGGTGCCGAACGTGTTGCCGGCGTTGAAGGTGTCCGCGTACGGGATCATGACCCGGTCGTACAGGTAGTTGGTCAGCCCGAGCGCGATCACGTCGAGCACCACGCCGACGATGATCTGGTCCACCAGGAACGTGATCGCGAAGATCGCGAGTATCACCCCGACCAGGCCACCGGACAGCGACCCGCCGATCAGCCCCAGCCAGACCCCGCCGGTGGCGCTGGCCACGGCCGCCGCGGTGAACGCGCCGGTGAGCAATTGGCCCTCGATCGCGATGTTGATGACGCCGGATCGCTCGCACATTAGGCCGGCCATGGCGCCGAGCATCAGCGGGATGGACGCGGTCAAGGTCCCCTGCAGCAGGTCGATGACCTGGAGCGGGCCGACCGAGCTGCCGGCGTCGGCCCAGGCCAGCAGCGACAGCAGGAAGCACAGCAGCGCGATCGCGATGGACAGGCGCTTGCCCCTGGGGGAGAGGTCGGCGACGGCCCGCAGGATGCCCAGGCCGATCGAGACCGCGCCGAGCAGGTAGGCCGTCAGCGCCCCGGGAACGTGGATCGACGGCAGCTTCGGCGTGGCGCCGGGCAGCGACAGCGCGAAGACCGCGTCGCCGTGGTGCGCGAACAGGCCGAACACGAAGATGTCGATCAGGCCGAGCAGGATGAACGTGCCCGCGGCGAGGTACCTGCGGTTAATCGAGACCGGGGCGCGAACGGGGGTAACCAGAGTGGTGGTCATCCCTACCATCCCTTCGACGCGACGGCCTGCGCACCGGCGCCGCTGGTGCTCCGCAGCCGGAACAGCAGCCGGATCAGCGGCGGTGCGGCGACGAGGAGCACGATCAAGCCCTTGATGACGTCGACGACATCGGTGGGGACGCCGGTGGCGGCCTCCATGACGGTGCCGCCGGCGTTCAGCGCGCCGAACAGCAGCCCGGCGAGGATCACGCCCAGCGGCCTGGCCCGGCCGAGCAGCGCGACCGTGATGCCGTCGAAGCCGTACGTGCCGTAGCTGTTGAACGTCAGCGGCTGTGTCTGGCCCTGCACGATCGTGCTCGCCGACAGGCCGGCGAGGCCACCGGCGATCAGGAACGCGAGCACCCAGACCCGCTCCACGCTGATGCCGGCGCTGCGCGCTGCGCTCGGGCTCGCGCCCACGGTCCGGAACTGGAAGCCCAGCGTGCTGCGCGACAGCAGCCAGGCGGTCGCGGCCGCGGCAGCCAGGGCGATCAAGAACCCGATGCCGACCTGCGGTGGTGGCCCCCCGACATGCGGCAGCGTCGCGCTTCCGGCGACGTTCGGCGCGACCTCGTTGGTCTGACCCGGTGCCTGCATCAGCGACTGGCTGCCCAGCAGGAAGGACAGGAGGTTGTACATGACGTAGTTGAGCATGATCGTGAGGATGACCTCGTGCGCGCCGGTCCGCGCCTTGATCTCGCCCACGATCCAGCCGATCGCCGCACCGCCGGCGAAGGCACCGATGATGCAGACCACCGCGTGCAGCACGATCGGCAGGTGCACCGCGTAACCCAGCCAGGTCGCGACGAGCGCGCCGCCGATCCACTGCCCCGCCGCGCCGATGTTGAACATCCCGGCCCGGAAACATACCGCCACCGACAGCCCGGTCAGGATCAGCGGGGTCGCCTCGAACGCGGTGAGCGAGAGCGGGTAGAAGATCGCCGCGATCGAGCCGCCGTGGAAGGCAGCCGAAATCGTCCCGGGGCTGAAGATCGCGCCCTCGAACAGCGCCGAGTAGGCGGCGGACACCGACGTCCAGGTTGCCGAGAACGCGGCGCCTGGTGCGTAGCCGAACGAGTCCCAGGCGCGCAGCACCGCCGGGTCACTGGCCACGATGAGCACGGCGCCGGCCAGCAGGGCCACGAACACCGCCAGGATGGTGATGACGACCGAGTGTCCCTCGGTCACCGCCTGGATGATCGCATGGCCGGTGAGCGGCTGCCGGCCACGCGGCCGGTCCGGCGCGGGTTCCTGGGCGGTGGCGGTCGCCGCGGGCGCTGCGGAACGCTCGGCGGCAGGCTCGGCAGGCTCTGCCTCGTGTTGATCACTCATGGCTGCTCTGCTCCTGCACTGGCGTCTCGGGTCCGCCTCCCGGGTCGGAGATCGCGGATCCGGCTGGCTCCTGGCCGTCCGGGCGGGAGCTGGTGGCCCCGCCTATCTGACTGCCGGCCATCAGCAAGCCGAGGTCCTGCTCGGGGATGGTGGGCGGGCAGAACGCGACGATCCGGCCCTCGTACATGACGGCGATGCGGTCGGCCAGCGCGTAGATCTCGTCGAGCTCGGACGAGACGATCAGCACCGCCGCGCCCTCGTCCCGCTGGGCGACCAGGCGCTTGTGCACGAACTCGATCGAGCCGACATCCAGGCCGCGGGTCGGCTGGCTGACGACCATCAGCTTGACATCCCGGCCCATCTCCCGGGCGACCACGACCTTCTGCTGGTTGCCGCCGGACAGCGTCCCGGCCGGCGTCTCCACGGACGTGGTGCGCACGTCATACTCCTCGACGCGCCTGGCCGCCGATTCCCTGATGGCGTCCAGGTTCAGCGCGATACCGGAGGCGTACGGCGGCTGGTCGTAGACGTCCAGGATGAGGTTGTCGGCGACCGAGAAGTCAGCCACCAGGCCGTCCTCCGACCGGTCCTCCGGGACATAGCCGATGCCCGCGTGCAGCCGGGCACGGGTCGGAGCATGGCTCAGGTCGGTGCCGTCGAGCCGCACCGAGCCGGTCGAGGGCCGCAGGCCCATCAGCGCCTCGCATAGCTCGGTCTGGCCGTTCCCCTGGACACCGGCCACGCCCAGGATCTCACCGGCCCGCACCTGGAAGGACACGCCGCGCACCGACTGCTCCCCGCGCTCCCCCTCCACGTTCAGGTCTTGGACGTCAAGCACCACACCGCCCGGCTTGGCCGGCTCCTTGCTCACCCGCAACTGGACCGACCGGCCGACCATCAGCGACGCGAGCTCTGCGGTGGTGGTCGTCGGCGGCCGCTCCCCGACGACCTTTCCGCGCCTGATGACCGTGATGTTGTCGGCGATCGCCTGGACCTCTTTGAGCTTGTGCGAGATGAAGATGATCGTCCGCCCGCCCTCGCGCAGTTCGCGCATGATCCGGAACAGATCGTCGATCTCGCCGGGGGTCAGCACGGCGGTGGGCTCGTCCAGGACGAGCACCTGCGCGTCGCGGAGCAGCGCCTTGATGATCTCGACCCGCTGCTGCACGCCGACCGGCAGCTCCTCCACGAGGGCGTCGGGGTCGACCCGCAGGCCGTACCGCTCGGAGAGCGCGAGCACGTCACGGCGCGCCTTGCGCCGGTCGAGCAGGCCAAGAGAGGGCAGGCCGAGCGGCCCCCGGTACACCGGCTCGCTGCCGAGCGTGACGTTCTCGGCCACGGTGAAGACCGGCACCAGCATGAAGTGCTGGTGCACCATGCCGATCTTGGCCCCGATCGCGTCCCTGGGCGAGTGGATGGCGACCGGCTGGCCGTCGAGCAGGATCTCGCCCTCGTCGGGCTGCATGAGCCCGTAGAGCACGTTCATCAGCGTGGTCTTGCCGGCGCCGTTTTCCCCCAGCAGGGCGCGGATCTCGCCGGGCTGGACGACCAGGTCGATCTGGTCGTTGGCGACCAGGCTCCCGAAGCGCTTGGTGATACCGCGCAACTCAAGTTTCACCGGCAGCCACCCTCCAGCCGATTACTGGTCAGTGCCCCCGGGCTGTTGCCGGGGACACTGACCAGCCTGACGGTAACTTCTTGCCCGGTGCCCTGGCTACACGGGGCTCTTGGTGGCGGGAACGATCTGGTGGCTGATGATCGCCGCCTTGATCGCCGCGACCTCGGCCTGGAGCTTCGCGGGGACCTTGCTCGCCCAGGTGTGGTACGGCGCCAGCACGGCCCCGCCGTTGGCGAGCGTGCCGATGTAGCTGCCGCCACTGTGGCCCCTGGCGGCGAGGAGGACGGCGGCCTTCACCGAGGCGCTGATGCCCTTCTCCACGCTGGTGATGAAGTACTTGCAGTAGGTCGCGGCGCTGACGCAGCCGTCGGTGTCCACCCAGTACATGGCGATGTGCTTGCCGGAGGTGTCGGCGGTCTGCACGGCCTTCGCCGAGCCGAGCCCGACGGCGCCCGCCACCGGGAAGATGATGTCGGCGCCGTGGGTGATGAAGGTGTTGGTAATGGTCTGGCCCGCGGTGATGTTGGTGAAGCTGCCCGCGAACGTGCCGTTCCCGCTCGGCTCGCTCCACCCGAGCACCTGGACGTGGGTGCCGTGCTGCTTGTTGTAGTACTGCACGCCGTCCCAGAAGCCGTCCATGTAGATCGTGACCGTGCCGAACTTCTCACCGCCGAACGTGGCCACCTTGCCGGTCTTGGTCATCCCGGCCGCCAGGTAGCCGCTGAGGAAGGCGTCCTGGACGGTGTTGTACACCAGTTGGGTGATGTTGTGGGCGATCGGCGGATGGGGCTTGGTGGACAGGCAGAAGGAGGCGTACGAGCAGTCGACGATCGCGAACTTCTGCTTCGGGTTGGCCAGGGCGGCGGACTGGGTCGAGGGGCCCATCAGGAAGCCGACGGTGACGATGACCCCGCACTTCTGGCTGATGAACGTGCTGATGTTCTTGGCGTAGTCGGACGTCGTGGTGGACGGCAGGTACTTGACCGTGATGTTCGGGTTGGCGGCCGCGGCCGCCTGCATGCCCTGCCACGAGGACTGGTTGAACGACTTGTCGTTGATGCCGCCGGTGTCGGTGACCATGCAGCCGGTGAACTTGGCCGCGCCCGTACCCGAGCCCGAGTTCGACGATGACGAGCTGGGCTGGGCGCACCCAGCGGCGAGCAAGGCCACCGCTGCCAGTGCCGCCGCGGCCCGGAAAGCTTGTCTCACTTGCTTACCTCCTCTTCCGGAGCGCCTGTCGCCTGCTCCGTTGGGACGGGTTCCCCGCTGCCCCGTGCGGACCGCTGGCCCCCTCCTAGCCCGGAGCGCCCATGGGTCGAAGATCCCAGGCGCCTGCTTCGGGATGATCGCAGGCTAGACCGGGTCAGCCGTCCGGGGAAGGCAGCGGGCATTGATCGTCGGCGCCGTTGCCAAATCGCAACCGGAAGTTCAGGAGAGTACTGGCAAGCGCCGGGATTGGTAAGCGAATGGCCCCCCGGTGAGCGAGCAGGCGCCCGCCGGGGGCAGGTCCCGGGCCCCCCGCCGGGCCGCTGTTATCGTGACCGTCGGGAGGGGTGCGATGGCTATCGACTGGCCGGCGCTGCGGTCCGCCGCCGCGCAGATGACGGAGCGGGCGCACGCGCCTTATTCGCGGCTGCGCGTGGGGGCCGCGGGCGTGACGGGTGACGGCAGGGTCGTGACCGGCTGCAACGTGGAGAACGCCTCCTACGGGCTGACCCTGTGCGCCGAATGCGGCCTGGTTTCCGCGCTGCACGCCAGCGGTGGCGGGACCCTGGCCGCGGTCAGCGTGGTGAGCGGCGACGGCCAGCGGCTGCTGCCGTGCGGGCGCTGCCGCCAGCTGCTCATCGAGGCGGGCGGCCCCAGCCTGCTTGTGGACACCGCTGCCGGGCCGACCGAGCTGGCCCGGCTGCTGCCCTCCCCGTTCACCAGCGCCGACCTGGCCCGGCACGAGGGCGCCGGTGACTGAGGCAGGCGGCCACGCCCGGCCGGCGGCCAGCGACCGGCCGGTCCCCGCCGCCGTCGACCTGATCAGGGCCAAACGAGACGGCGTGCCACTGTCCGGCCACGAGATCGACTGGATGTTCGGGGCTTACCTGCGCGGCGAGGTGGCGGAGGAGCAGATGTCCGCCCTGCTGATGGCCATTTACTTCCGCGGCCTGGAGCCGGCCGAACTGCGCGCCTGGACCGGGGCGATGATCGACTCGGGGGAGCGGCTCGACCTGTCCGGGGTCGGCCTGCCCACCGTGGACAAGCACTCCACCGGGGGCGTGGGGGACAAGGTCTCGCTGATCCTCGCCCCGCTCGTGGCGGCCTGCGGCGCCGCGGTGCCGCAGCTCTCCGGCCGGGGCCTCGGGCACACCGGCGGCACCCTGGACAAGCTGGAGGCCATCCCCGGGTGGCGGGCCGCGCTATCCAACGACGAGATGCTCGGCGTGCTCCGGGACGTCGGCTGCGTCATCTGCGCCGCCGGCGCCGGCCTGGCCCCCGCGGACCGGCGGCTCTACGCGCTGCGGGACGTGACCGGCACGGTCGAGTCGATCCCGCTCATCGCCAGCTCGATCATGTCGAAGAAGATCGCCGAGGGCACCGGTGCCCTGGTCCTCGACGTCAAGGTCGGCAGCGGCGCCTTCATACGCCGCGAACAGGACGCGCGGCTGCTGGCGCAGACCATGGTGGCGCTCGGCACCGAGTACGGCGTCCGCACCACGGCGCTGCTGACCCGGATGGACACGCCGCTGGGCCGGGCGGTGGGCAACGCGGTCGAGGTCGAGGAATCCGTCGCCACCCTGGCCGGATTCGGGCCCGCTGACCTGGTCGAGGTGGTGCTCGCGCTGGCCAGGCAGATGCTGCGGCTCGCGGGCGTGGACGCCGACCCGGAGGCGGTGCTGGCCAGCGGGCGGGCGCTCGCCCGCTACCGCGGCATGATCGCCGCGCAGGGCGGGGACCCGGATGCCCCGCTGGCGGTGGCCCGGCACATCCGGACGGTGCCGGCGCCCGCCGAAGGCTGGCTGCGGCGCCTGGACGCCCGCGCCGTGGGCAACGCCGCCTGGCGGCTTGGCGCGGGCCGGGCCCGCAAGGAGGACCCGGTCAGCGCGGCCGCGGGCGTGCTGTGCCTGGCCAAGCCGGGCGACTGGGTGCAGGAGGGGGAGCCGTTGCTCGAGCTGCGTGCCGACGACGAATCCCGGTTCGCCGCGGGCCTGGCCGCCCTCGGCGACGCCTTCGAGATCGGCCCGGACTCACCGGCCCTGCCGGACCTGGTCATCGACCGGATAGGCGGGTAACGGCGGCCGCCTGGAGGTGTGAGAATAGGCGAATGCCCAGCTTGGAAGAGATTCGCTCCGCGCCCAAGGTATTGCTGCACGACCACCTGGATGGCGGGCTGCGCGCCGCCACGGTGGTGGACCTCGCCCGGGGCATCGGTTACGACCGGCTGCCCAGCCACGACGTCGACGAGGTCGCGGTCTGGCTGCAGCGCGGCGCCAGCCGGGGCCACCTCAACCTGTACCTGGACGCGTTCCAGCACACGCTGGCGGTCATGCAGACCCGGGACGCGCTGATCCGGGTGGCCGCCGAGTGCGCGGAGGACCTGGCCGCCGACGGCGTCGTCTACGCCGAGGTCAGGTTCGCGCCCGAGCTGCACGTGGCGGGCGGGCTGAGCCTCAACGAGGTGGTCGAGGCGGTACTCGAGGGCTTCCGCATCGGCAGCGAGGGCCGGGGCATCACGATGTACGCCCTGCTCACCGCGATGCGGACGGCGGCCCGCTCGCTGGAGATCGCCGAGCTGGCGGTCCGGTACCGGGACCGGGGCGTGGCCGGGTTCGACATCGCCGGCGCGGAGGCGGGCTGGCCGCCCAGCCGCCACCTCGACGCGTTCCAGTACGTGGCCAGGGAGAACTTCCACATCACGATCCACGCCGGGGAGGGCTTCGGGCTCCCGTCGATCTGGGAGGCGCTGCAGTGGTGCGGCGCGGAGCGGCTCGGGCACGGGGTGCGCATCGTGGACGACATCCGGGTCAGCCCGGAGGGCGCGGTGGAACTCGGGCGGCTGGCCAGCTACGTCAGGGACCGCCGGATCCCGCTGGAACTGTGCCCCACCTCCAACGTGCAGACCGGCGCCGCGCCCTCGATCGAGGAGCACCCGATCCGGCTGCTCCGCCAGCTTTCCTTCCGTGTCACGGTGAACACCGACAACCGGCTGATGAGCGGGGTGACGCTGTCATCGGAGTTCCACCGGCTGGTGGAGACGTTCGGCTACGGCTGGCCGGACATCGAGTGGCTGACGATCAACGCGATGAAGAGCGCTTTTGGGCACTTCGACGAGCGGCTGCGGATCATCAACACGATCATCAAGCCGGGCTTCGCCACGGCCCGCGCGGCCAGCGACTCGGTGGTGCGGATTCGGGGAATGGGTAGGTAGCCGGGTATGCCCGCCGATGACCGCCGTGCCCGCCCCGGCGCCGATGTCGTGGCCGGCACCGCAGTTCCGGCGCCGGGTGCCGTGACCGACACCGCCCTGGCGGGCGTGCCGGTGCCCCCGGCCCCCGGCAGCGGTGCGGTGCTCTCCGACGCCGCGCTGCGCCGCGCGCTGCACGGCCTGCCCGGCGTGGACCAGACCGGCGCCCAGGCCAGGGCGGCCGCGCTGGCGACCCGGTCGATCAAGCGGGAGGCCAAGCTCTGGGCCCTGGAGACGGCGGTCCGGATGGTGGACCTGACCACGCTGGAGGGCGCGGACACGCCCGGCAAGGTCCGGGGCCTGTGCGCCAAGGCGCGCCAGCCGGACCCGGCCGACCCGGCGGTGCCGCCGGTCGCCGCGGTGTGCGTGTACCCCGACCTGGTCGCGCTGGCGCGAGCCGAGCTGGCCGGCAGTACGGTCGCGGTGGCCTCGGTGGCCACGGCGTTCCCGTCCGGGCGCGCCTCGCTCGCGGTCAAGCTCGCCGACGTGGCGGAGGCGGTGGACGCCGGGGCCGACGAGGTGGACATGGTCATCGACCGGGGGGCGTTCCTGGCCGGGCGGTACGCGCAGGTCTACGAGGAGGTCCGCGCGGTGCGCGAGGCCTGCGGGACCGCGCACCTGAAGGTGATCCTGGAGACCGGCGAACTGGTCACGCTGGACAACGTGTCCCGTGCCTCCTGGCTGGTGATGCTGGCCGGTGCCGACTTCATCAAGACCTCGACGGGGAAGATCCAGCCGGCCGCCACGCCGCCGGTGGCCCTGGTGATGCTGTCCGCGGCCAGGGACTTCGCGGCGGCCACCGGCCGGCGGGTCGGGGTCAAGGTCGCGGGCGGGGTGCGGACCACCAAGGATGCCATCCGCTACCTGGTGCTCGTCCGGGAGACCGCCGGGCCGGACTGGCTGACCCCGGACTACTTCCGCATCGGCGCCTCCAGCCTGCTCAACGACCTGCTGATGCAGCGCAGCAAGCAGCTCACCGGTGCCTACGCCGGCCCCAACTACTTCACCCTGGACTGACCGGCGGCGCCTCGTGCTCGGCCAGAGATCATCCGGACCGCCCCCGCGGGCAACGGGCACTGCCCGCCGACTCGCTTCTAAGACGCGCCGGCCGCCGAAGCGGACTACTCGCTCATATCGGATTCGGTAATGAAACCGCCTATACATCGCTGAGCCATGATCAAAGCGGCCGCTTGGGGCCGGGGCGGCCCGGCGAGGCGGGGGCCTGGCGCGCGGGTGCGCGGCGGCTGCGGCGGGGTAGGTTAGCGTCGCGGAGATACGTGGAGGCCAGGCGCACATGGGCGGTGAATCAGCCTCGCCGGTCGCGGCCGGGGAGACGGGCCGGGATCTAGGCGCCGGCGCGGACTGGGAGTACGCGCCCGCGCCCGAGTCGCGCGACATCGTGTCCATCCAGAGCGAGTACGGCCTGTTCGTGGACGGGGACTTCGTCGCGCCGCGGAGCGGCGAGCACTTCGCCACGGTCAACCCGGCGTCCGAGGAGCCCCTGGCCAGCGTCGCGCAGGCGGGCCAGGACGACGTGGACCTCGCGGTCGCCTCCGCCCGCCGCGCCTACGAGCGGACCTGGGGCACCATGCCCGGCCGGGAACGGGCCAAGTACCTGTACCGGATCGCGCGGGCCATCCAGGAGCGGGCCCGCGAGTTCGCTGTGCTGGAGAGCCTGGACAACGGCAAGCCGATCAAGGAGTCCAGGGACGTGGACGTCCCGCTGGCGGCGGCGCACTTCTTCTACCACGCGGGCTGGGCGGACAAGCTCGGCTACGCCGGGTTCGGCCCGGACCCGCGCCCGATCGGCGTGGCCGGCCAGGTGATCCCGTGGAACTTCCCGCTGCTGATGGCCGCCTGGAAGCTGGCCCCCGCACTGGCCACCGGCAACACCTGCGTGCTCAAGCCGGCCGAGACCACGCCGCTGTCGGCACTGCTGCTCGCCCAGGTGATCGCCGAGGCCGGCCTGCCCCCCGGCACGGTCAACATCGTCACCGGGGACGGCCGCACCGGGCGCGACCTCGTCGCGCACCCCGGCGTGGACAAGATCGCCTTCACCGGCTCCACCGAGGTGGGCAAACAGATACAGCGGGCGATCGCCGGCACCGGCAAGCGGCTCACCCTGGAACTCGGCGGCAAGGCCGCCAACATCGTGTTCGACGACGCGCCGGTCGACCAGGCGGTCGAGGGCATCGTCAACGGCATCTTCTTCAACCAGGGCCACGTGTGCTGCGCCGGGTCCCGGCTGCTGGCCCAGGAGTCGATCGCCGACACCCTGCTCGACCGGCTCAAGGCCCGGCTGGAGACGCTGCGGCTCGGCGACCCGCTGGACAAGAACACCGACATCGGGGCGATCAACTCGCGGGAACAGCTCGACAAGATCACCAGCCTGGCCGCGGCCGGGGAGGCCGAGGGCGGCGAGCGCTGGTCGCCGGTGTGCCCGCTGCCCGCCCGTGGCTACTGGTTCCCGCCGACCGTGTTCAGCGGGGTGAGCCAGTCCCACCGGATCGCCCGCGAGGAGATCTTCGGGCCGGTCCTGGCGGTGCTCACCTTCCGCACCCCGGAGGAGGCCGTGGCCAAGGCCAACAACACGCCGTACGGCCTGTCCGCCGGGGTCTGGACGGAGAAGGGAAGCCGGATCCTTTCCATGGCACAACGGTTGCGCGCGGGCGTTGTCTGGGCCAACACCTACAACAGGTTCGACCCGGCCAGCCCGTTCGGCGGGTACCAGGAGTCCGGGTTCGGACGGGAGGGCGGCCGGGCCGGGCTGGCCGCATACCTCCATGGCTGAGCGCCGCGTGCCCGGCAAGGGGGCCGCCAGCGCCAAGCCGCGGGCCAGCCGGGCCGACGGCAAGGCCCGCAAGGCGAAGGCCAGCGACGGCCAGGCCGGCGGCGCCGCCGCCGGTGCCCGGACCAGGCCGCGGGCCGGCCAGCCCGCCGTGCTCACCGGGGCCGCCGCGGCGGCCGGCCCGGTGCGCACCGGGGCCGCCAAGGACGGCCACGAAACCCGGTCACGGCTGGATGTCCGCAAGACCTACAAGCTGTTCATCGGCGGCGCGTTCCCCCGGTCCGAGTCCGGCCGCTCCTACCCCGTGGCCGGGCCGGACGGCACCCTGCTGGCCCACGCCGCGCGGGCCTCGCGCAAGGACGCCAGGGACGCCGTGGTCGCCGCCCGCAAGGCCGGGCCCGGCTGGGCCGGCGCGACCGCCTACAACCGGGGCCAGGTGCTTTACCGGGTGGCGGAACTACTCCAGGGCCGGGCAGCACAGTTCGCCGATGAAATCGTTAAAAATGAAGGTCTTTCGCAGCGCGAGGCGGCGCGGACCGTCGCCGAGGCGATCGACAGGTGGGTGTGGTACGCGGGCTGGCCCGACAAGGTCGCCCAGGTCACGGGCGCGGCCAACCCCGTCGCCGGGCCGTACTTCAACTTCAGCATGCCGGAGCCGACCGGTGTGGTGGCGGTGCTCGCCCCCGGTGCGCCCGGCCTGCTCGGGCTGGTCAGCGTGCTCGCCCCGGTGATCGCGACCGGCAACACGGCGGTGGTGGTGGCCAGCGAGCCCGCGCCGCTGCCCGCGGTCACGCTGGCCGAGGTGCTCGCCACCTCGGACGTGCCCGGCGGAGTGGTGAACATCCTGACCGGCCGGCAGGCCGAACTCGCCCCGGTGCTGGCCGCGCACATGGATGTGAACGCGATCGACCTCACCGGGGTCCCGGTGGCCGGCCGGGCGGAACTGGAACGCCTCGCCGCGGGTAACGTCAAGCGGGTGTTCGCCACCGAGGAGGACTGGACCGCGGCGCCGTCGCCGGCCCGGATGCTCGCCTTCCTGGAGATCAAGACCGTCTGGCACCCGGTTGGGGTCTGAGCCGCTCAGGACCGGTGCCGCGACACCGAACGAGCACAGAGCGGAGCGCAGGGATGCCAGAGCCCGTCATTTCCGTCAGGGGAGAGGCCAGCCTCGAGGTCGAGCCGGAGATCGCGATCGTCTGGGTCTCGGTGCAGGCCAGGGACGCCGACCGGCACCGGGCCGTCGAACTGCTGGCCGGGCGGACCGGCACCGTCGGCGGCACGATCAAGGGCTTCGGCGAGGCGATCGAGAAGCTGGAGAGCCAGCCGGTCAGCGTGCAGCCGGTGTTCAAGGAAGGCCGGGCCAGGGAGAAGATCTCCTTCTACATCGCCCGGGCCGGATTCACCGTGACAGTCCGGGATTTCGCGGTGCTCGGCGACCTGGTCACCGGCCTGGCCGGTGCGGACCTGGTCACCGTGGCCGGCCCGGAGTGGCGGCTGCGGCCGGACAGCCCGGCGTACCGCGCGGCGCGGCTGGCCGCGGCCCAGGACGCCACCCGGCGGGCGGGCGAGTACGCGGAGGCGTTCGGCGGGCGGATCACCGGCCTGGTCGAGGCGGCCGACACCGGGCTGATGGAAGCGCAGCCCAGGCACGTGGCGTTCGCGGCGGCCAAGCGCCCACACCCTGCGGGCGGCCCGGACGAGGGCCCCGCGTTCGACTTCGAGCCCGCCAAACAGGCCGTGACCGCCCAGGTCGAGGCCCGCTACACGATGACCGCGCCCCAATTCGATGACTGAGCTCGATGACTGAGCGCCCGTCGCAGGGCCCGCCTGGTATCAGGGGCTGAGCTGGGCCGAGGCCTGACCATGGCCGACGACGGTGCCGTCGTCGGCCAGCACGTCGAAGGTGACCCGGGCCGTGGCCGGGCGCCCGGGTCGGGACTCGCCCGCGTCCGCGGCGGGTGCGGTACCGCTCAGGCCCGCGCAGGCCGCGATCGTCAGCTCATCAAGGAACGAGGTCAGCGGCCGGTCCAGGTGGCCGGCCAGCCAGCGCTGGGCGATCGCGTGCGCCGGGCCGCTGACGATCGCCGTGGTCAGCAGCATCGGCAGCGGCCGGATCTCGCCGCTGGCCACCAGCGGCGCCATCCACTGCCGGAACGCGGCGGCCAGGTCCCGGTTCCGTGCCGCGAGTTCGGCTCCCGCGGCGGTGTCCCAGTCCAGGTGCCCGCGTGCGTAGATGAAGCGGGCCAGGTCGGCGTTGCGCTCGGTCCAGGTGAGCTGGTGTTCCAGCACGGCGCGCACGGCGGCCCGCAGCGACCGCGGCTTGCGGCCGACCAGCTCCCACAGGCCCTGCTGGAACGAGGCGATGGCCGCCACGTGCAGGGCGCCGGCGATCGCCTCCTTGGACGGGAAGTGGTGGAACAGCGCCCCGTTCGAGGTACCGCTGCGCTTCCTGATCTGCGCGATCGTCGTCTGCTCGTACCCGTCGGCCAGGAAGCAGGCGAGGGCCACATCCAGGATGCGGCTGCGGATGTCGGTCTGTGTCATCCCCTCTAGAGTAACGCTCCGGAGTATCGCTCTGTAGATTGACCTGGCTTAGCGGAGTAAAACTCCGGAGTAATACTCTGTTAGGGTAGCGCCATGAACGACTACGAGCTGGCCAAGACGTACGAGACAGTCAACCTGTACCGTCGCGGCGGCGCGGCGAAGATCGAGCTGAACCGGCCGGAGACCAGGAACGCGTGGAACACGCAGTTCTCGGTGGACCTGCTGGCCGCGCTGCGGGAGACCGGTGACGATCCCCGCGTCCGGGCCGTGCTCGTCACCGGGGCCGGCAAGGCGTTCTCCAGCGGGGCGGACCTACGGGAGAACCTCGCGGACCGTACCGAGGGCGGGGTGCCCGATGTGTACGGCAGGCTGACCCAGCGGTACCACCCGATCATCATGGGGATCCGCGAGATGCCCAAGCCGGTGGTGGCCGGGGTGCACGGCGCCGCCGCGGGCATCGGGCTGTCCCTGGCCCTGGCCTGCGACCTGGTGGTCGCCGCGGAATCGGCGTTCTTCCTGCTCGCGTTCGTCAACATCGGCCTGGTACCGGACGGCGGGTCCTCCGTGCTCGTGCCGTCCCGCATCGGCTTCGCCCGCGCGGCCGAGCTGTCGCTGCTCGGTGAGCGGCTGCCGGCCGCCAAGGCGCTGGAGTGGGGCCTGATTAACCGGGTCTGGCCGGATGAGGAGTTCCCGGCCCGCGCCGACGAGCTGGTCGCCCGGCTCGCGGCGGGCCCGACCAGGTCCTATGCGGGCACCAAGCGCCAGCTCAACAAGTGGCTTTACGACCAGATGGCGGCCCAGCTCGAACTGGAGGCCCGGATCCAGCAGGAGGCGGCCGGGTCGGCCGACTTCGTGGAGGGGGTCATCGCGTTCAGCGAGAAGCGCGCGCCCAGCTTCACCGGCGCCTAGCTGGCGGCTGCCCCGGCCGCTGGCCGGCCGCGGCCGGGTCAGGCCGGCCAGTCAGATCTCGCCGAACAGGCGGTCGCCCGCGTCGCCCAGGCCCGGCACGATGAAGCCGCGGTCGTTCAGCCGCTCGTCGAGGGCGGCCGTCACCACCCGCACCGGGATGGGGCCGTCGCCGGGGAAGGCGGCCTCCAGGCGGGCGATGCCCTCGGGCGCCGCGAGCAGGCTCACCCCGGTGACGGCGCCGGCACCCCGGTCGATCAGCATGCGGAACACGGTTTCCAGGGTGCCGCCGGTGGCCAGCATGGGGTCGAGCACGAAGACGGCCCGGCCGGCCAGGTCGGCGGGCAGCCGGTTGGCGTAGGTGCTGGCGACCAGGGACTTCTCGTCCCTGGCCAGTCCCACGAACCCCACCTCGGCGGTGGGGAGCAGCCGGGCCATGCCGTCGAGCATGCCGATGCCCGCCCGCAGCACGGGCACCACGAGGGGCACCGGCCTGGCCATCTTGACCCCGGCGGCGTCGGCCACCGGCGTGCGCACGGTGACCGGGCGCACCGGGACCTCGCGGGTCGCCTCGTAGGCGAGCAGGGTCACCAGCTCATCGGTGAGCCGCCGGAACGTGGGAGCCTCGGTGGACTCGTCCCTCAGCACGGTGAGCTTGTGGGTGACCAGCGGATGATCGACAACCAGAGTGTGCATGACGGGTAGTGTCCCAGCCGGGTGACATCCCGTGGGAGTCAGGCCGGAATCTGCTGCCGCGAGCCCGCCTGCTCGCCGGAGCCAGCGGATGGCGGCCACGAGCACCACCGGCAGGCCCCGGTGGAACGGCCCGGAGATTAGTTCAGGGAAGAACCGCCGGCCGGTGAGAACGTGCTAGTGCAGGATTGGCACGTGCACTGGAGGTCGGCGTCCGTGGCGGAACTGACCGGCGCCGTGAGCCCCGCGCTCCCCGCCGCCGCGGTCATCGCGGCGGTGGCCGCCGACGAGGGCGGGTACGCGGTCAAGCTCAGCGACGACTGCCCGCTCGATGGCCGTTTCGAGATCGGCTCGGCGACCAAGACCATGACCGGCATGGTGCTGGCTTCGCTCGTGAACGACCAGGCCGTGGCCCTCGGCGACCCGATCGGCCGCTGGCTCGACGCCGGCCAGAACTCCGACATCACCCTGCGCCACCTGGCCACGCACACCTCGGGGCTGCCGCGGCTGGCACCTAGTCATGTCGCGGGCGCGGCGAACCCGTACGCGTACCTGACCGCCGGGGTCGCCGAGCGGGAGCTGCGGCTGGCCGCCCGCAAGCCGCGCGGGGTGGAATGGGACTACTCGAACTTCGGCTTCCAGGTGCTTGGCCTGGCGCTGGAACGGGCCGCGGGCGCCGCGTTCGGCGCGCTGGTGGAGCGCCATGTCTTCCGGCCGCTCGGCATGACCTGCTCCGGCGTGGCCGGCCAGGGCCTCGGCAGCCGGATCCAGGGCCATGCCCGCGGGCATCCGGTCCCCCCGTGGACCCACCACCTCTGCGGCGCGGGCGGCGTCGAGGCCAGCGCCGAGGATATGGCCCGCTACCTGTCGGCGTGCCTGATGCCACCGGATTCCGCGGCGGGCCGGGCGATCCGGGCGGCCCAGCAGGCACACCACCGGATCGACCCGCTCCGGTCGGCGGGGCTCGGCTGGGCCCTCGGCCCGCCCGGCTACCTCGGCCACGACGGCGGCACCGCTGGCTTCCGTGCCATGCTCGGCCTCCGTCCGCCGGCCTGCCGGGCGGCCGGCGTCTTCGTCAACGACCGTGCCGCTCCCGGCCTGCCGCTGGCCGTCCGGCGGTCGCTGGACCGGCAGGGCGGGAACTGAGCCGGGCCGCCTGCCTGCCGGCCCGGCCGGCCAGGGGACCCGTTTAGATATCACCGCGAAAATCGGCCCATTCCGGGTCCGGAGCCCCTATGAGGTACTCATGTGGGAACCGCCGCAGCGGTTTGGCGGGCAGGGCGTGGCAGGCCCGGTCCGGCCCGTCCGGCCCGGTCCGGTTCGAAGAGGAATACCGCCTCACCGCCGGCGAGGGCACAACCGAGGCGCGGGGCCGGGCACAATCGAGGCGCGGGGCCGGGCACAACCGAGGAATACCGCCTCACCGCCGGCGAGGGCACAACCGAGGCGCGGGGCCGGGCACAATCGCGGCGCGGCCCCGTCGGGATCGGGATGAAGGGCTCACTAAAGACCTTTATAACGGCAAACTGTACTTATCTTGAATCACCCATTTGGGACGGCGCCGGCCCGTTTGGCAAATCATTGCCCTGAAAAGACGGCCTGCATATTTGACCGTCACGCAATATGGCCCTAGCGTTTTGTCATTGAGGGTAACGGGTCATTGCCTTTTTCTGGCCGTTTAGGCCTGATTTGCGCTGACCTACGGCCGTTTCTATGGGTGGGGAGAGTTCAGTGACCAGAGGGAGTAGGGGCCGCCACGGCCGGCGCCGGCCCCTGGCCGGCGTGACGGTCGTGGCGATGGTCGCCGCCATGGTCGCGGGCACGGCGGCACTCACCTGGGCGAGCGGCGCGATCCAGGGCCCGGCCGCGACCAGTGCCGCCAGCACCCCGCCCCCGGCCGCCGGTAACCCGCTCGTCAGCACCCTGCTCCGCCGCATGTCACTGGCGGACAAGCTGCGTCTGCTGGAATGGGCCACCGCCCCGGGGCAGCAGGCCGCCACCATGCCCGGGTTGCGCCGGCTGGGCATACCCGCGCTGCACCTGGCCGAAGGGCCCCTGGGCACGGTGCGGCAGCCGCCGGCCGCCCTGACTTCGCCGCTAGGCGTCGCCGCCACCTTCAGCCGGGCGGACGCCTTCGCCAACGGCGCGGTGCTCGGCCGGGACGCGCGGGCGCTCGGGCAGCAGGCGGTGGCCAGGCCGTTCGGCGTGATCGACACCGGTGCCGCGGGGGAGCTGGCCGGCGTCGGCTTCGGGGAGGATCCGCTGCTGGCCGGCGGCACCGCCGCCGCGGAGATCTCCGGCATCCAGGCACAGGGAACCATGGCGGTGGCCGACGGATATCCGCCCGGGCCCGGCGGGACCGGCGGGCCCGGCAGCTCCGGGGTGGCCCCGAGTTCCGTGGCGCTGCACGAGATCTACCTGCAGCCGGTCGAGGACGCGGTGCGCGCGGGTGCCGCGGGTGTGCTCTGCTCGCCCGCCGGCCCCGGCACCACGGCTGCCGCGGGTGCCACCGGGGGTGCCGCCGGTGCCACCGCAGGCGGCGCGCCCCCGGGTGCCACCGGGCCCGCCGCCGGCGCGGGCACCGTCACGGCCCCGGCCGGTGCCACGGTTCCCGCCGGCGCGGCCACCGCTCCTGGCGGCGGCGCCGGCCAGGCCACGGCCCCGGCCGGCCCGGCAGGTACGGCCACGGTCCCGGCTGGTTCGGCCACGGCCCCTGGCGGTTCGGCCACCGTTCCCGCGGGCTCGGCCACCGTCCCGGCTGGCGCGCCCGCAGCCCCGGCCGGTTCGGCCACGGTCCCGGCTGGTTCGGCCACGGCTCCTGGCGGTTCGGCCACCGTTCCCGCGGGCTCGGCCTCCGCCGCGCCGGGTGCCCCCGGCACCGCCGGCAACCCAGGTGCCGCTACCGGCCCCGGTGCCGCCGGCTCCCCGGGTGCCACGGAACCCGTTAGCAAGTCGCCGTGCGGCAACCCCGGCCTGCTCATCCAGATCCTGCGCAGCGAGCTGGGCTTCACCGGCTTCGTGCTCGCCGGGCCGGGAGCCAATCCCGGGACGCTGTCCCTGGACTCCGGGCTGGACGGCGAGATCCCGGCGGCGGGCCGGACGGCCACGAGGTACTTCACCCCGGCCGCGCTCCGTGCCGCGCTCGCCAGCAAAACCATCACCACCGCCACCGTCAACCAGGCGGCCGCCACGGTCCTCACCGAGATGGACCGCTTCGGGCTGCTCGGCCTGCAGCCCGCGCACCCCGCCGCCGCACCGGCCGCCGCCGACGCACGGGTCATCGCCCGGACCGCGGCGGACGCGGCCACCCTGCTGCGGAACTCCGGCCACGCGCTCCCGCTCGGACCGGCCGAGCTGAGTTCGCTCGCCCTTATTGGGCCGGGCGCCGATCAGGTCATCGGGACCGGTCCCGCGGCCGGGCCCGCACCGGGCGCTGGCAGAGGCACTGCCACGGGAACGGCTGCCGGAAGCGGCACGGAAACCGCCGCAGGCGCCGCCACGGGACCGGCCGCTGCGACCGCCACGGGACCGGCCGCTGCGACCGCCACGGGACCGGCCGCTGGGACCACCACTGGAACCGCCGCAGGGACCGCAGACCAGCCGCCCGGGGCCCTTCAAGTGCTCCGCCGGGACCTGCCGGCCAGCCAGGCGGCGCACCTGACCTTCGCCGTCGGCGACGACATGACCGGCACCCCGGTCCCCGCCGCGGCGCTCACCCACGAAGGCGAGCCGGGCCTGGTGCGCAGCGGCGCCGGGCACGGACCGGCGCGCGTGGTGCCCGTGCTGGACAACACGGCCGCCGGCCACGACGCACTGCCGGCCGGGTCCGGTTACACCTGGAGCGGCGAGCTGACCGTCCCCGCGACCGGCACCTACTGGATCGGCCTGGGCACCGGCGGGTCCTGGGGCGCCCTCACCCTGGACGGCTCCGTCATCGCGCGGGACGGGCCGGGACCGGCCGCGGCACCGGCAACCGGCGGTGCCCCAGCAACCGGCGGTGCCCCAGCAACAGGCGGTGCCCCAGCAACAGGCGGTGCCCCGGCGGGACCCGCTCCGGTGCCGACCACCGACGGCCTGGAGAACCTGCGCGCCAGGGTCACCCTGACCTCAGGCATCCACACGCTCGGCGTCACCGAGTCACCGGACGGTTCCGGCCGGCCTGTACAGGTCCGGCTGGACTGGGTCACGCCCGCGCAGCAGCAGTCCAGCCTCGCCGCCGCCGTGGCCACCGCGCGCGCCGCCAGGGCCGCCGTGGTGTTCGCCTGGAGCGGCGGTGGCAGGACCCTGCCGGACGGCCAGGACCAGTTGATCACGGACGTGGCAGCGGTCAACCCGGACACGATCGTGGTGCTCAACACGCCCGGCCCGGTCGCGATGCCCTGGCTCGGCACGGTGCGGGCCGTGCTGGAGATGTGGTATCCAGGCGGCGCCGGCGGCACGGCCACGGCGAACGTGCTCCTCGGCCGCGCCGACCCGGCGGGCAGGCTCCCGGTGACCTGGCCCGCCGCAGCGCGGCGGTTCCGCCGGAATCAGCCCACCGGGATCTTCGTGGGGTACCGCCGTTACGACAAGGACGGGATCGCCCCGCTGTTTCCGTTCGGCAACGGCTTGTCCTACACGCGTTTCGGCTACAGCACGCTGAACTGGCACGCGGCGCCCGGCGGCGGCCTTGTGGTGCGGTTCCGGGTGACTAACGCCGGCCAGCGGGCCGGGGAGGCGGTGCCGCAGGTCTACCTGGGCGCGCCGGCCAGCACGCCGCCGGGGGCCGCGTTCGCACCGCGGGCCCTGGCCGCCTACACCAGGATCAGCCTGCGCCCGGGCGAATCCAGGGTCGTCACCCTGACCGTGCCAGCGCGCCAGCTTCAGTACTGGCAGGACGCGCGCGGCTGGGTCACCGCGCCGGGCCAGCGCCGCCTGTACGTGGGCGGCGACGAGCGGTCCAGCGCGCTGGCCGCGACGGTGACGATCCCCCGCTGAGCGCCGGCCCGGTCCGGCCGGCGGGCCGCACCGTCAGGCCGGGGCCGTCCGGCGCCGGGTCCGTCCGGCGCCGGGTCCGTCCGGCGCTGGGGCCGTCCGCGGCCGGAGCCGGTCAGCGGGCCAGGTCTCTCGCCAGCCCCGCGATCCCGCCGGCCCAGTCGGAGATCTGCGCCAGCGGCAGGAACGA
>Ga0137386_10000346_pt1 | contig 24996 bp, 23 predicted proteins | sample SagtaG_4_FD_104910 | JGI IMG/M metagenome (GOLD analysis project Ga0137386, IMG submission 104910) | Vadose zone soil microbial communities from Sagehorn Ranch, Mendocino, California, USA - Sage2_R_100_16 metaG | ecosystem: Environmental > Terrestrial > Soil > Vadose zone | place: USA... | reverse complement strand
CCGCCATCCAGCAGCGCCAGCGCGTGTTGGATGCACTGCGGAGAGCTCCCGTATCGGGTCGGCTAGTGATACATCTTCGCTCGGACCGCAAAGACTTTGCGGGTTCACCCGACGATATCGAGCTTCGCGCCGGCGACTCGCTCGCGATTCCCAAGCAGCCCGGAGCTGTGTTGGTCATCGGGCAGGTGTACAACGCTAACGCCCTCACTTATATGCCAGGAAGGAATGCCGGCTGGTATCTCTCCCGCGCGGGAGGTGCAACACAGCTTGCAAACAAAGGCGCAATCTTCATCGTCCGCGCGGACGGTTCGGTCACGAGCGGCAAGCGGGACAGCTTTTGGTCCGGGAGTGTGCTCTCGGCGAGCCTGGGTCCGGGCGACACGATTGTGGTGCCGGAGAAGCCGGTGTTTGGCAGCAGCGCATGGAAAAACATCGTGTCGGTTGCGCAAATCGCACAGGCCGGAGCGCTGGCCGCAGCCGTTGCGATTAAGTGAGCGTACGTGAGGACATGACAATACGACGCCAAGTCGGGAATCTCGGAGTGGCATTCTTATTTAGCGTATGCGCAGGACATGTGTGCTCGGCGCAGGAGCAAGGGGCAGGGCCCGCGGCATCGGAAACTGCTCCGGAGAAGCACAACCCTTCTTCAAAGACCGATGTGCCGACGGACGCGAACGCTGTGACGAAAACGTCTGAGGGAACGCGAACGGGATTGGTGGGAAGGTTTGTGCGCGATCAGCGAGAGATTTGGACGAGTCCAGCGCGAATCCGATTCTCGGATACGGAATGGCTGGTGCCGCTGAGTGGGATCACGGCGGGGCTTTTCGTGACGGACAGCGATTTCAGCAAGCACCTGTCGCAAAGTCCGACGACGATTAGTCACTACAAGACACTTTCGAACGCCGGTGTAGCAGCACTCGTCGGTGGGGCCGGAGGAATGTGGGTGCTGGGTCACGTTAAACACAACGAGCACTGGAGCGAGACCGGATTTCTGGCCGGTGAGGCGGCCGTAAATAGCTGGGTAGCGGTCGAGGGATTGAAGTACTCGCTGCGGCGCGAACGACCGTATCAAGGCGATGGCAGCGGACCATTTTTTCAGAGCGGTGGCACCTCCTTCCCCTCGGGGCACGCCGCAACTGCATGGTCCATAGCAGGAGTCGTCGCTCACGAATACCCCGGCCCACTCACAAAAGTAATGGCGTATGGCTTGGCGTCCCTGGTCAGTTTTTCTCGCGTGCGTGCTCATCAGCATTTTCCATCGGATGTGCTCGTTGGCAGCGTGATGGGTAATCTCATCGCGCAGAACATTTACAGCCGGCATCACGATTCGGAACTCGGCGGCGGGGAATGGAGATCTTGGAGTGCAATCGCTCGAGGGTTCGAATCCTCTGGTCCGCAGAATCTCGGCTCGCCCTATGTTCCGCTTGACAGCTGGATCTATCCGGCTCTCGACCGTTTGGCCGGACTCGGTTTGATTGATAGCGGTTTTGCGGGATTACGGCCCTGGACTCGCCGCGAGTGCATGCGGCAGCTAGGTGAAGCTGAAGAAAAACTTACGGGAGAAGAAAACAACGAAGCACAGAAGCTCGTTGATGCGCTGCAACGCGAGTTGCGTCCGGAGAGTGAGGCAACAGGGAACGGCGACGACCGCGGAATATTCCGATTGGAGTCTATTTATTCGCGTACGGAGCACATTTCGGGGACGCCCCTTACCGACGGCTACACGTTTGCGCAGACACAGATCAACGATTTTGGGCGTCCATACGGCGAAGGGTGGAGCACAGTAGATGGCTTTTCTGCGTACGCTACGAGGGGCCCTTGGGTCGCCTATGTACGCGGCGAAGAGCAATCCGCCCCGAGCATTCCAGCTTTTTCTCTCGCGACTCGTCAAATAGTTCAGCAGGTGGATTTCTTTCCCACCTTACCTCCGGCTACGGCGCAGCTGTCGGTGACCCAGTTCAGTTTGTTCGATGCGTACGTTGGCCTGATGTTGTCGAACTATCAGGTCTCCTTCGGGAAGCAGAGCCTCTCGTGGGGACCAGGCGACGGTGGCTCGATGACGCTCAGCAACAATGTGCAGCCGATCAACATGTTCCGGATTAGCCGCACGACGCCGCTCAAGTTGCCCAGCATTCTTGGGTGGCTGGGACCAGTGCGGACGGAGTTCTTCTTCGGCCAGTTAGCCGGACAAGAATTTCTGGACAACCCATTTGGCCTCGTCGGGCAATTCGGCCAATCGCTCTCTCCTCAACCATTCATTCATGGCCAGAAACTCAGCTTTAAGCCCACCCCCAATTTCGAATTTGGATTCTTCCGAACAACGATCTATGGGGGACCCGGTTATCCACTCACATTCCACACGCTCGTTCGCAGCTTGTTCAGTACTGGGAACGAGAATGCCGGCGGCGCCTCGAAGCCAGGGAATCGAACTGCCGGCATGGATCTAATCTATCGACTCCCCGGTCTGCGCAACTGGGTGACCTTCTATGCTGACGGCTATACGGATGATCAATTTTCACCCGTTGCCTACGCCGACCGCTCTGCGTGGCGCGCTGGACTTTATTTTTCTCAATTTCCACGGGTTCACAAGTTGGATCTCCGAGTCGAGGGCGTTTACACCGATGTTCCTCCGGGAGGCGGTCCAATCACCCCCGGCCAGTTCTATTTCAATGGAACGTGGCTGAGCGGCTATACAAACAATGGGTATTTAATCGGTAGTTGGGTTGGCCGAGGTGGGCAGGGTGCGCAGGCCTGGACCAACTACTGGTTCAACGCACGCAACCGAGTGCAATTCAATTTTCGGCACGAGAAAGTTAGCCAAGTATTCATTCCAGGTGGTGGCACGCTCACGGATTTCGGGGTCCGCAGCGACTATTGGATTAGACCGAACCTCGGCCTTTCCGCATGGGTACAGCACGAGCGGTGGCTGTTTCCTGTAATCCAATCGAATATCTCTAGAAACGTATCGGCTACGGTGCAAATCTCGTTTGCGCCTCATAAACTGTTCCAGCACAGTGCTTCTGGCGCGCCGGGAGACCTGCCATGACCTACACAGGTAGCGCTCCCGTCCGACAGCCTGTGCCCGAACTGCCTGAACATGAAGTCCCCGCCGTACCAGAGGTGGATGTGGCCCAGCCTGAAGTCACAGACTCGGTCCTATACCTTCGGCTATTCTGGCACCAGCGTCGTTTCCTTGTCCGCGTTGCACTGTACGCGTTTCTCGCGAGCACGCTCTTAGCATTTTTGATCCCAGTGCGATTCGAGTCGACGGCGCGCTTGATGCAGCCGGATAATCAGTCCGCATCCAGCCTCGCCACTGCGGTTGCCGCAATGTCAGGTGGGACGGGAGGGCTGAGTGGGGTCGCGAGTGATTTCCTTGGTCTCAAAAGCACGAGTGACATCTTTGTCGGCATTCTGTCAAGCCGCACCGTTCAGGACAAGTTGATTGAACAATTCGACCTCAAGAAACTTTACGGAGACGGTCGAATGGAAGACGCACGCAAGGACCTTGCCGAACACACCGGCATTTCTGTTGACCGTAAGAGCCAGATTATCACCATCGCGGTCACCGACCATGACGCGAAGCGCGCCGCAGCCATAGGCCAGGCGTACGTTGCGGAACTGAACCGACTGGTCGCGGAATTGAGTACGTCGTCTGCCCGGCGAGAACGCATCTTCTTGGAAGAACGTCTGCAAGCAGTCAATAAAGAATTGGAATCGGCAGAGAAAGAGTTCAGCCAGTTTTCCAGCAAGAATTCAGCTATCGACATCAAAGAACAGGGCAAAGCCATGGTCGAAGCGGCGGCGACCCTCCAGGGGCAGCTTATTGCCGCCGATGCCGAGCTCGAAGGCCTCAGGCAAATCTACACTGACAACAATGTGCGCGTCCGCTCCGTACGGGCGCGAATTAGAGAACTCAAACACCAACTCGAAAAAATCGGCGGCAAGGGTGAGGATGCAGCTGGGGGTTCTGGCCAGCAACAAGACTCGCTCTATCCTTCGATCCGCAAGCTTCCGCTCCTCGGCGTCACTTATGCCGACCTGTATCGCACGACGAGGGTGCAGGAAGCGGTTTTTGAGACTTTGACGAAAGAATACGAGCTGGCAAAGGTCCAAGAAGCCAAAGAGATTCCAACGGTCAAGGTGCTCGACCCTCCCAACATTCCGGATAAGAAATCATTTCCACCGCGGCTTGCAATCATCTTTCTGGGGACCGGATTCGCCATTTTGCTAGGCACTTCGTGGGTGGTCGGCGGAAGGTTGTGGGAGGAAGCCGATCCCAAGGATCCGCGGAAACAGTTGGCGCTGGAAATTTACCGGACTATGCCGTGGGCATCGCCGAACGGATCGCGACTTGGCGCGCTGAGTCACCGGGTTTGGAGTCGTCTCAACAGGCGGCACGACAGGCCGAAATAGCACTAATAACTAGCCGATTTGGCTGTAAGTGCTTGTAAGTTAACGGGTTGTTTGCGTTTTGGCTCTGTGAGTGGCGGTGCGAAGCTGTGCCCATGGCCTAAAGTCTGACGCAAAGAGGCGGGCGATGATCCAAGACTTGGTGCAGGAAAGTCGATTGGTACAGCCAGCGGGGCAAATCGAGCCGCGTTGGTACGTTGTCTACGTCCGCGCGCACCACGAAAAGCGCGTGGCCGAACAACTCGGCCAGCGTTCGGTCGGACATTTCCTCCCGTTGTACGAAAGCGTCCGGCGGTGGAAAGACCGTCGGATGCGATTGCAATTGCCGCTCTTCCCGGGCTATGTGTTCGTCCACCTTGTGCTCCAAGACCGGCTGCGCGTTCTCCAAATTCCCAGCGTTGTCCATTTCGTCGGTTTCAGTGGTCTTCCCTGTGCGTTGCCCGACGAGGAGATCGAAGCCCTGCGCTATGGACTAGGGCGCCAGCCGCGTGTGGACCCGCACCCCTACTTAAGAGCGGGCCGCCGCGTCCTGATCAAACGCGGGCCGTTTCAAGGTCTCGAAGGATTCCTTGTGCGAAAGAAGGGTAACTTCCGGGTCGTGCTTTCGGTTGAGCTAATCATGCGGTCGATCGCGGTCGAGTTGGATGCCGCGGAAATCGAGGTGCTTCAGGAAGTCAGAGGAAGCAAGAGAGAGCGACACCGGTCGGGTTCTGGATATCGCCAACGCGCCGGAGACGGGATCCGGTCCACCGTGGCTGCCGATTAGACTGCCTCCACGTTTTTTTTCTAACCAGAAGGGCCTCGAGATCGGTTTTCAGGGGTAACAGGTCTGAGTGCGGAGGGGTTCTTGCGTTGAGAGCACATCAAGGAAGTTAGAAGTCGTCAAGTCGTCCTTGGTGAACCGTTACTCTGGGTGTGTGACGTTGGCGGACATATACCTTTAGGAGAGGAACATGCAAATCTTTCTAGACTCAGCAAACTACCGGGAGATCGAAAGCTGGTTGGACCACGGTGTGGTTGATGGTGTCACGACGAATCCCAGTGTTATGTTGAAGGATGGCGTCAGTGACATCGAAGAATGCACGCGGCGATTGTGTGCCTTACTCGGTGAGCGCCCTGTGAGCGTCGAAGTGACCACCAATGACTGCGCGGAGATGAAAAAACAAGCCCGAACCTTCGCTGGTTGGGCGCGGAACGTGGTGGTCAAAATTCCAGTAGTTAATGAGTATGGCGAATCCTGCCTAGGTGTTATCAATGCGCTGCAAAACGAGGACATTGTAATTAACTCGACAACAATTCTGTCCTTTAATCAGGCGATCTTGGCGGCCAAGGCAGGCGCAACTTACGTGAGCATCTTTGCCGGTCGCATTGCTGACGAGGGTAACGACCCTACTTTGGTCATCAGAAATGTACGCTGGTGGCTTAATCAATGGGGTTACCCCACAAAGATTATTGTAGGTAGCATCAGAACGGCGATCGACGTACAGAATGCAGCCTTGGCTGGGGCACACATTGTCACGATTCCACCGCAGTTTCTGCCCAAGATGGTCGATCACAAATACAGCCGAGAAACAGTGCGACAATTTAATTGCGACGCCGAAAAGGCTTTGGCAAAAATGGCGAAAGCAGCGGCAGGTAGTTAGCTTCCAGCAGAACCGCATTGATCCAACGAATCCAAAAATCTTGAAACTCTCAGGCAAGAACAGTTGATTGGGAGCGTGGCAGTCTTTGAGTGGGCGTGATTGCAACATAGTCGTCTAAAATCGTCCTTATTCATATTTTGTAGGGTCCGCTCTTTCATCAATTATGGTTGTTTACCTCAAGCCAAAAGTGTAAGTCGTTTGATCGTTCTGGCCTTCTGTTTCTTGTATTTCTCGCTCTCCGGGGAGTCTGCTGACTGATGCTTTTTCTTCGCAGCGCCTACCGATTGCATACCTATGATATCCAACGCGTGCTTGTAATCGGTTCCAAAGCGCGTGCGAAGGAGTTTATCCGACAATCGAATAGGTTGCAGCGCTGTGAGGTAATCGGGTGCTTTGAAGTCGAACCAATGTTGGCCAAAGGAGAAGTCGAGAATGTCCCGCTTTTGGGAACTACAGAAAACCTGCGGGAGTACTTGTTCGGGCATCCCGTCGACGCCGTGGTTTTCGCAATGCCCGTGGAGCGAATCCCGAACGCACAAAGTCTGGCGGAGTCGGCCATGGAATTGGGTCTCAGTGTGGTTGTCCTTCCCGATTTGTATGTCTACCGGATTGGGTATGAACCGAATGGGCATGAAGTCTCACTGGGTTCTTTTCACGGTGTCCCTGCCGTCGTCCTGGCCAATGTTCGCCGGAAGACGTCGTACCTCGTCGCCAAGAGGATTCTCGACATTCTTCTTTCCGCCACTCTATTGGTGGTGCTTTCACCGTTGCTCCTAGTCATTGCTTTACTAATTAAAATGACATCACCACGTGATCCACTGCTTCACCGGCTGAAGTTGGTGGGCACGAACCGGAAACCATTCACTGCCTATAAGTTTCGCACTATGGTGCCCGATGCAGACGAACTGAAACGTTCTCTCATGAAGTACAACGAAATGAAGGGGCCGGTTTTTAAAATGCGCAACGACCCTCGAATCACGATGCTCGGTCGATTACTCCGCAAGTACAGCCTGGACGAACTGCCGCAACTATTTTCCGTTCTTAAAGGAGATATCAGTCTGGTTGGGCCCCGCGCTCCCCTAAAGGAGGAGGCCGACAGATTCGAGTTCTGGCAGAGACGCAAACTCAGTGTGAAACCCGGGATTACGTGTCTTTGGCAGGTGAACGGACGAAGTCAAATCACGAGCTTTGACGAATGGGTGCGCCTCGACCTGGAATACATCGATAGGGCTTCTTTCTGGTTGGATCTCAAGATTCTGCTAAAAACCATCCCGGAAGTAATACGCGGTCGGGGTGCCTACTGAGGAGACGTAAGCATGGGGCAGGATTTGATAACAGGCGGTTCTGGATTTATCGGTTCGCACATGTGCGGTCTCCTTCTTGTCCACAATCATCAAGAGCGTGTGCTGGATAGTTCGCAACGCGGGATGGGCGCGAAGGGCCGCCCAGCGTATATCAACTCGTGTGTAGAACATCGCCCGTCAGCGGTGTTTTTCAATAGGGAGGGCATCGTGAACAGGCTGGTTCGCCGCCGCCGCATGGTCTCCCCGCGTGCGCTTGAGAATTTCGAACTCCTGACCGGCTTGGAGCGAGCCGTTGAGAGGCTGGGACGCGCCCTTCGAGAGGTGACACATGCGATTTTGCGGAAGTGGAGCGGGCACCAAGAGCGGCCCTCTCGAGGGAAGGCAAGGCATTCTATTAAGGAGAAAAGGAAGCGTGCGTGTTGTCCTCTCTCATCTTGCGGTCCATCGCAGTTGATGTGGATGTTGCCGATGTGGAGCCCATAGTTCACCGTGGCACCCTGTGATGCTAATGCGTTCTCGCCCGTTCCGAAGAGCGCAACGTCCCTTCGGCAGATTTTCCGCGGGACCGCGTGGTACGGTTTGGCCATTGCCGTCAACCGGTTCATCCCGGGACTCCTAACTATTATTCTGGCATGGTGGCTGGAGCAGCACGAGTTGGGCGTTCTCTCGTTCGTTTTGGCCTACTATGGTGTCCTTTCGCTGGTTGCCGATTGGAGCATCGCCTATGCAGTTCAAAAGCTAGTCCCAGAAAACAGCGAGCGCGTGGGGCAGGTCGGGTGGACAGCACTGTTTGTCCGACTGGGACTTTCGACACTCCTGGGACTTTCTTGCTGGGGACTCGATGCCATTACCGGTGCGTTCCAGGGATATGGCGTTTACCTTGCGCTTCTCCTCATTAGCTCGGCCTTCGGAACTATCGTCTACATACACAATGCGCGCTGCCATTTCGCCGCAGGCAGCCTGTTCAGCATCGGCGTTTATTTGGTTTGGCTGCCTTTGGCCCTGACTCTGGTCAAACTGGGAATGCGGATCACGGGACCGCTTATCGCGCTGTGCGTTTCGTTTGCTGCGATTGGAATTCCGGGCTTTTTGTTCAGTCCCGCCCTGCGAGGACACGTGGCCTTTGTTCGTCCAATTGCGCTTGAGATTCTGCGTTTCGGAGCATGGGCCACCTTGGCTACCTTGCTCAGCGGTCTGGCCGACCAGGTCGGAATCCTCGTGGTGGCTTACAGGATCGGCGATGCGCCTGCCGCGATTTTTAAGGTCGCCACGACCTTTGGAGTGCTTCCGGCCCTCTTGGGGATGATCGTCGTGCTGCCCCTCATGCCGGTTGCCAAGCGAGGTATGCTCAATGGAGATGACGTTTCTGTCGGCTTGATTCTGCCGATTCTTCGCTACCTGCTCATGTTTGGACTCGCCATCGCTGCCGCTGGATTCGTGCTGGCTCCGGCGGTAATCCGCACGTTCGTCCAGGAGAGCTATATGGGCGCCGTCTGGCCGTTGCGCTTGCTCCTGGGAGCGAGCCTTCTGCGAATGCTGGTGACGGTCCTTTCCGGCATCCTTTTTGTAGGTCAGGGATTGAAGGCTCTGGCAAGAATTCACGGAACCGTCGCGGTCATCGGTCTCGCGGGCAGCCTGCTCGTGGTCCGTAGGTGGGGCATTATGGGAGTGGCGGTCGCACTCCTGGCAGCCTGGACCGTAGGGATCGTGCAGTTGCACCACTGGTTTCGGCGCAAGGCGTCGCTGCCGCTCGAGTGGGGCAAGTATTTGCGTTACGCAGGCTCGGCCGCAATCATGGGAGCTTCCGTGTTCCTTGCCGCAAGACTCATAAATCCGCCCATCGAACAGTTCGCGTTCGGCGGATGCGTCGCGGCAATTGTCTATGCCCTCCTTCTGTGGACACAACGCGATGTTGCATTTCGAGGGCTGATAAATATTGTTAGGACCTGGGTAGCACCGTAACGGGTATCCGGCTGGAGCATAGAGATGGGGACTGAGGGACGATTGAATCCCATGATCGGTACGAATGCCTATTGTCCTGAACGCCTGCTGCCCCCCGGGGCTGCGCGAGAACAGGTGCTCAGGCGAAGGCTCCTCTACCTGCTGATCTTTATTGTTGCGCTCGTCCGGCTCTTTACCGAGACGCTGGGAGTCCTACCGCGTGCGTTAAATTTCGCGGACCTCCCACTTTTCTTGTATGCATGCGCTGCGCTGCTGGCCCGGCGCGACGTGAAGGGAGAGACTACCTCCTTTTACCGGCGCTCATTGTCACGTCCTCTGAAAATGTTTACGGCATGGGTTATGTTGTCAACCGCCGTCAACCTTATGCTTTACAATATCCATTTTCTTCCGGCGCTCGTATTTTGGGCATTTCACCTGGAGCCGATCGTATTTGCCTTGTTGTTGATGCGGCTGGGCTGGAACCAGGAGGACACGCAGAAGCTTTCGAAGCTCTTGGTAGCCATCGGTCTGGTCCAGATTCCTCTTTCGCTCATCCAGCTCTTGAGTGTATTTTCTGAGGACAATCCGGATCTCGCATCGGGCACATTTGGCACCAATGGGAGTCAGATGTGCTTTTTCCTTGTGCTGGTTATCGCCTACCTGCTAGGCCGCTATCTGATGGAATCCAGGATTCGATGGCTACTGCCGGTACCCGCTTTGGTGGTGGTTTTCTACGCACAGGGATTCAAGGCACTGTGGTTGCCTTTCGTTCTAACGATACCGGTAGGCGTTCTGTTGTGTTATCCGGGGAACAAGCGCAGGAAGTGGGGCTCAGTTGCTCTGGTTGTGGCGTTCGTTCTACTTGTCGCCTTTCCGATTGGAAAGGTGACTTCGCGTCAGACTACAGAGTTCTTCCGCTGGGAGTACGTCAGCGATGTTCTGAGGTCGGGAGCCATCTGGAATTTGGGCAAAATCCAATCCTTCGTAAACGTAGGTAGGATCTACACCGATTCTCCCATCGCGACGCTTGTTGGGGTGGGACCCGGTTCGTATTCGAGCCGTGCTTCCCAAACGTTTACACAGGTGGCACTGGAGCCTGATTCCCCCACCAATGTGGTGTATGGCTATGTTTCGCCTACTCCCCCAGGTGCTCTCACAGAAAAGTACATTGTCCCGGAGGTGTTTAAGAGCGAGATCCTTTTCGGATCCGGCACAATCGACGGCCCTTTCAATAGTTATGTGGCCCTCTTGGCGGAGGTAGGGGTGGTTGGATTTGCCCTCTACGCTGCTATCTATTATCGGGTATCCAAGAAAGTATTAGCGGCGGGTCAAAAGGCTTGGGGAGAGCGAAATTCCGAACTGTTTGCAATATCCTTAGCCGCAATCTGTGGGCTTCTCACCTTATTTGAGATGGCTTTTCTTGACAACTGGCTGGAAGCGAGCCGGGTGACGATTCCGTTGTGGCTGGTCCTCATTCCCGCGATGTCGTGCGTGGAGGTAAGCGAGGTCAGCAAGATCCCTCTGAAGAGGAAATAATGAATTTTAGACACCCACTTCCGAAAGCAAAGCTTCTCGATTCGAGAAACCAGGCGCTGCTTCGTCTTTGCGCCGGGAAGACTGTTCTGCATTTGGGATTCGTAGATGAAGGTTTATTCGACGACCGCCTGCGCCAAGAGGATTGGCTGCACGCGATGCTGGCGGGAGTTGCGGCCAGGGTGGTGGGGATCGATATCTCTGAGCAGGGCGTGCGCCGCGCGCAGCAGGCCGGCTACGCCGATTGTTACGTGGGCGACGTTGAACGATTGAGTGCTGTGCCTTTTCCCCGTCTGGAGTACGACATAATCTTAGCAGCGGACATTATTGAGCACCTGGACAATCCGGGGCTATTCCTTGACGAACTGCAGAGGGTAGCGACCGAAAACACGCTCGTCGTTATCACCACGCCGAATGCTCTCAACATCAAAACGGCCTTTTATCCGCTGGCTCGCATTGAATGTGTTCACCCCGACCACAACCTTTACTGCTCGCCCACAACATTAAGCACCCTTCTTGAGAAGCACGGGTTTCAGATCGTCGAGATGAATCTGTATTCCAGTGTTTATAAGCCAAACAAAGGTAAGCTGGCTGGCGTAGCGGACCGTATAGCAAAATATGCTTTCAGGTTGCTTGACTTTGTTTTGCGCTATTCCCTCGTGCAACTTTTCCCCCATTTCAGCGAGGGGATACTTGTCCAAGCAAGGAAGCAAGCACGAGAGGTTCGACAAAGCAACACTCCAATTCCTTCATTCGTTTCGGCCGGGCGCGCCGGTGCTCACCTGAGGGAAAAGATTTTCCTTGTCGGGGTTCTCGGGCCGTTCGATTCGGGTCCCACGCGCGTTTACGAGACGCTATTGAAAAGCCATTTCACTGAGCGCTTTGACGTTCGCTTCCTAGATTTCCAATTTGCGAGCGACGTGGCCGACTTCCATCGCTTGCGGCCGCAAAAGTTCTTTCTCTTGCTGTGGTATCTGCTGCGTACGACCTATTGGTTGTTCCGGGAACCGTATGACGCCCTCTGCATTCCCCTCTCGACAAACCGGAATGCTTTCCTCAAAGACTCCCTGTTTGTCTGGTTGGGGGTCTTATTCGGCGTTCCGGTCGTTATCCTTGAGCACGGGACGGACATTCCGGGCCTGTACCGCCGCTCCGGCCGAATCGTGCGGGGGATCATGAGGGCTACATTGCGCCGGGCGACGCGCTGCATCGTGTTGGCCGACTGCTTGAAGTTCAACTTCGAGCTATTCCTGCCCGCCGACCGCATTATCTCGATGTATTTGGGGATCGATCGCGTCGCGACAAATGGAAAGCCCTCTTTGAAAAGGAGCCAAAACGACCAACTCACCTTGCTCTATCTTAGTAGCCTAGAAATTCGAAAAGGGTATATGGTCCTTCTCCAATCCCTCCCCCTGGTCCTTCAGGATCGAAACAATCTGAAGTGCGTGGTGGCCGGCGGGTGGGGCTGGGATTCCGAACCCACGAAGTCGTGGGTCGCTCAGCTCATTTCCCACGAGCGCCTAAAGGACAAGGTCTCTTTTGTAGGGCCGGTCAAAGGGACTGAGAAGGAAGTCCTCTTGAATACGGCAGACATCTATGTCCTCCCTGCGCTGATCGATACTGCTCCCCTGGTGCTACTGGAAGCTTTGCGGGCCGGGCTACCGATCGTGGGGACGAACGTCGGTGCCATTCCAGAGATCGTGGCAGATGGCGTCAACGGGCTCATATGCGAGAAAGGGAATCCGGAGGACCTGGCCGAAAAGATTCTTTATCTCGTGGAACGCCCGGCCCTGCGCCAGCAAATGCGGCAAAACAACCTGGATCGCTTCGAGAGTCTCTTCACGATCGAAAAATTTGCAGACCGCATAATTGGTGTCTTCGATTCCGTTTTTTCGGAGAAGCGGACAGGAAGCAAGACTTAGGCAACAATAATTCGAACCTTGCCGGCCGACTCCGCGAGTGGCACGCGCGAAAGCCGGGGAGGGGTCCGAGGTGGTTCAATGAACGTGCTTGTTGTTGGTGGGGCCGGATATGTCGGCGGGGCGGTCACCGATCTTCTGCTTCAGCGGAATTACAATGTGCGCGTTTACGATGCGCTCTTGTACGAAGAAGCCTATCGAAAACAGATCCCCTTTGTGTTTGGCGACGTGAGAGACCCGGACTGTTTAAAGCCGCAGCTGGAGTGGGCGGACGCCGTCATTTGGCTGGCCGCGCTAGTGGGCGACGGGGCGTGCGCACTGAACCCGGAGATCAGTGTCGCCATCAATCAAGAATCGGTTCGATGGCTGGCCGAGCACTACGACGGTCGTGTCGTGTACATGTCAACGTGCTCCGTCTACGGCGCCCAAGACAAAGTGCTCGACGAAATGTCACCGCTTAATCCGCTTTCCGTCTATGCCGCTACTAAGCTGGAAGCCGAGTGCTATTTACAGCGAAAGAATGCAATTATCTTCCGGCTCGGAACGCTTTATGGGATTGGAGATGTGTTTTCGCGCATCCGACTGGATCTAGTAGTCAATACATTGACCGTTCGTGCCCATCGCTACGGCAAAATCAGCGTGTTCGGTGGGGACCAGTTTCGCCCTCTGCTTCACGTGATCGACGCGGCTCAGGCCGCTGTCGACAATCTCCAGACGTCCCACGTCGGCATCTTCAACCTGCAGCGACAGAACGTCCGGATCATCGACCTAGCTTACCAGATTCGCAATCATTTTCCGGACCTCGTGATCACCCAGACGCCGATGAACTTTCAAGATGCGCGCAATTATCGAGTTAGCAGCGAGAAAGCTCAGAAAGTATTCGGATTCTGTGCGGCCCACTCCATCGACGAAGGGATCGAGGAGCTGAAAAGTCTGCTTAACACTCGCCGCTTGAGCGATGTGGACAATCCTCGCTATACGAACCAGGTTTTCCTCTCCATGTTCAATACCCATAAGAGGGATTTGACAACGCGGGGCGAGGCATGAAAAGAGAAGACCTTCGACTGCCGTCCCCCAAGCTCATTGAGGGGGGACTCGGGATCGACGACCGCGGGGAAATAGCCTTCGTTAACGCGTTTGATTTTGATGGTATCAAGCGGTTCTATATAGTTTCGAATAATCGGGCTCGCTTCGTCCGTGCCTGGCATGCCCATCGCCGCGAGAGCAAGTACGTGTCGTCGGTCCAGGGCGCGGCCGTCGTTGCCGCTGTCCCCATCGACAATTGGGAATGTCCTTCCAAGGAAGCCTTCGTGCATCGCTACGTTCTCTCCGCCCAGAAACCGGCTGTCCTGTACATCCCTGCAGGCTATGCAAACGGGTTCATGTCGCTGACTGCGGATGCTAAGTTGGTTTTCTTCTCCACAACCACATTGGCCGAGAGCAAGGAAGATGATGTGCGCTACGATGCTCGATATTGGAATCCCTGGGACGTTCTCGAACGATAGATACAAGAAGGGGCAACGGAATGAAGGTCGCGGTTCTCGGCGGTTCTGGAATGTTGGGTTCTATGGTCGTGGATTTTCTTTCACGTGACCATTCCTCGGAAGTGATTGCGACCGTACGGGCCTCGAGGTTATTGGAGGAGTTCCAGGACCGTTGTCGAGGCGTCGAGTGGCGTCTGTTAGATGCGGACCACTGCACTCTTGTGGATCTCACGAATGTGATAGATGGTTTCGAATGGGTGATCAATTGCATCGGTGTCATCAAGCCACATATCCACGATGATAATCCGGTCGAAAGAGAGCGAGCAGTCGTTGTCAACGCCGTGTTCCCGCATCTGCTAGCCCGCGCTGCCGCCCTGACAGGGGCCCAAGTTCTTCAGATCGCCACCGATTGTGTTTTCTCCGGCCAGAGAGGCCAATACATGGAGCACGATAGGCACGACGCCTTAGATGTCTACGGCAAATCGAAGAGCTTGGGGGAAGTTCCGTCCGACAAGATTCACCACCTACGAGTTTCAATCATCGGCCCAGAGCCTTTGCGGCATGTTTCGTTGCTAGATTGGTTCCTCGATCGACCCAAGGGGAGTAGCGTTCAGGGCTATACGAATCACCGATGGAATGGAATCACGACCCTCCATTTTGCAAGGCTCTGCCACGGCGTCATCACGCGGCAATTGAGGCTGCCTCGTGTGCATCATGTCGTCCCGATCGACACGGTTAGCAAGGCAGAGCTGTTGGGCAGCGTCGCCGAAAACTATCAGCGGGGTGATATCGAAGTCAGGGCGAGCGAGGCCCCAGCAACCGTAGATCGAACTCTTGCAACTTCCGACTCGATCTTAAACCGCAGATTGTGGGAGGCCGCTGGCTATCCGCAGCCGCCGTCAGTTGCGCGGATGGTGGAGGAACTTGCGCAATTCGATTGCCGCTTTCGGAGCGAACTGTGCATACGGAGGAGTCATTAACATCCACTAGAGGCAGGCCTATCTTTGCTTCGCAAAATGATTGCTGCGGCTGAGACAATGCCGTAATGCGAAAAGTTGAGGCAGACTGCTTTAGCTCTAATCGGCATAAACCCGAGCGACAAACTGCGGCTATGAAACTACTAACCATCCTAGGCACGCGCCCCGAGTTCATCCGGCTGAGCCAGATCATCCGGAAACTCGATGGACTCTGTTGCCACGTGATCGTGCACACTGGCCAGAACTACGATGTCAACCTCAACGATGTCTTTTTCCAGGAGATGGGCATTCGGGCACCCGACCACTACCTGAGGGCCCGAGGAAGCTTCGGCGAGCAAATCGGCACGATCCTGACACAGGTCGAATCCGTGCTTCGAGAGGAAAAGCCGGACCGTTTCCTCGTCCTGGGCGATACGAACAGTAGCTTGGCCGCCATCGTTGCGAAGCGGATGGGCATTCCCGTGTACCACATGGAGGCAGGCAACCGGTGCTATGACGACCGCGTTCCTGAAGAAGTGAACCGCCGGATCATAGACCACTGCAGCGATATCCTCATGCCCTATACGCACCGGAGCAAGGAGAATCTGCTTCGGGAAGGCATCGAACGCCAGCGGATCTTTGTGATCGGCAATCCGATCTACGAAGTGCTGGAATATTTCGCTCCGCAGATTGAAGCGAGCAATGCGCTTGAGCAATTCCGCGTCGCGCCCGGCAACTATTTCCTGGTGACATTCCACCGGGCTGAGAATGTCGACCACCCAGAGCGCCTCGCGCGGCTGCTCCAGGGCCTCGATCTGGTGGCCGAAACCTATCGCGTGCCGGTGATCGTCAGCCTGCATCCTCACACGGCAAACAACATGGACCGCCACAAACCACAGCACGGGTCGGACCTTGTACATTTTTCGAAGCCGTTTGGTTTCTTTGATTTCGCAAGGCTCGAGCGCCATGCTCAATGCGTCTTGACGGATAGTGGAACCGTCCAGGAGGAATGCGCAATCCTGGGAATTCCAAATGTCACCGTGCGCGATGCGACTGAACGGGCGGAAACGCTTGAATGCGGCAGTAACATTCTCTGCGGGAGCGTACCGCAAATGATTCTCCAGGCGGTACAGGTAGCGCTGAGCTCGTCAAAGGATTGGCGGCCCCCCGCAGAATATATGGTGCCGTACGTTAGTGATATCGTGAGCAAGGTCGTTATGGGATTCAGGGAGCCATGTCGCCATGCATAAGGGCGAGTCGACTACATATTGCGTCCAGGGGAATATAGGGGAAAATGAACGCTGCTTGAGCCAAATTCAGCTCCTGGGGGTGAGGTTCGACAATGTTACGATCGCCGAGGCAGCTGACTGCATCGAGGAATTCATTCGGGGCCGTCGACCATCGAAGGTTCTCTCACGAAACGCGACGATCCGCGTGCTGGAGGATCAAAACCCAGCGCTGCATCAGTTTTACGCGACCAGTGACCTGGTCACGGTGGACGGGATGGCCTTTGTCTATCTGGGGCGCCTGCTCGGGCGTCCCTTCAAGGAAATGACGGGTGGGCCGTTCCTTTGGTACGAGGTACTCCGGCGAGCGGCGACGAAAGGTTACGGCGTATTTCTGTTGGGCGCTCGGCAAGTTACTCTCGAGAACGCCGTGGAAAGGCTTAATCGCCAATATCCGGGATTAAGGATCGTTGGCTTCCAGCACGGTTATTTCACCGCCCAAGAAGAAACCCAAGTCGTCGAAACAATTCGAAGCTCGCACCCGGACATCTTGATGGTGGGTATGAGTTCACCGCTGAAGGAAGAGTTTCTTGAACGAAACCTGGATCGGTTGGACGTGCCGGCATGTATCGGTGTTGGTGGCGCCATCGACGTTTTTGCAGGCGTTTCCCGACTGGCGCCAGTCTGGATGCGCAAGGCCTGTCTGGAGTGGCTGTATCGCGTGTGGCAGGAGCCGCGGCGCCTCTGGAAACGATACCTTTTCAGCCATGCGAGATTCCTTCTCCTTGTAGGGCGGGAGTTGATGGTGAGAGAACCCAAACACTTTCGGAAAGCGCCAAACATACGGTAAGAGATTAGGGGAATGACGTTCTGATGATGCGCCGATCGCGTGGAAGAAAGAATAGTGGAATTCCGTAGTACACGGGGAAAGACGAACTAATCATGCGAAAGCGGATTGTAGTAACAGGGGTAGCGGGGTTTGTAGGCAGCAACCTTGCAAGTCATCTTTTGAATAAAGGTTATTCGGTGGCAGGGCTCGACAACCTATCTGCGGGAACGCTCGAAAACGTTGACCAACGAGTCGAATTTCACGAGGTCGATATTCGCACCCCCGCGATCTACCGACTGTTCGAAGGAGCGGACGCGGTCTTTCATCTCGCGGCGAAAACATCTCTAGTTGACTGTCTGAGTAAGCCGCTGGACGCGGCTAGCATGAACGTCGTGGGAACCCTGAACGTTCTGGAAGCCGCACGTGAAGCGAGCGTCCGCAAGTTCATCTACGCGGACACTTCCGCCGAGTATGAGGGCATCTTTGAGTTTCCCACCCCCGAAGAAAGAATCCGGCCAATTGGCGTCTACGCTGCCAGTAAGCACGGCGGGGCTGCGTTCTGTGAAAGCTACCGGGAGCTTCACGGGATGAACATCACTATCGTCCGCTACTTCAATGTCTACGGACCGGCTCAGGATTGGCGCAGAGTTGTTCCGCCGGTCATGAGCTCTTTTATCATTCGAATGCTTCAGGAAGAGCGCCCCATCATTTACGGAACCGGAGAGAAACGGAGGGACTTCATCTATGTCGATGATGTAAACGATTTACACCTTGTGATTCTCGAAGACCATCGCGCTGATGGCAAAATCTTCAACGTCGGATCTGGAGTGAACTTTTCCGTCAACGAAATCTACCAATTGGTCGAAGATCTCCTAAAGACCGGACTGCAGCCGATTTATAAGCCTGACCTCCCAGGCGAGGCTCAAATCACGCTCGCGGATATTTCCGCGGCGAAAAGCCTCAACTGGAAGCCGCGGGTCGACATCAGAGACGGGCTGTGCCGAACGATCGAGTACGTGCGAAGACGAGTGCTCAAGGCGAAGATTGGCCTTATCGGAGCCTAGTCAGAGCGGCGCGAACCTGCGAAGTCGATAAATCAATTGAGGGGCAAAATCTGAACGCAAAGTTGAAGGGCAGTCGAAGTCAAAGCCGCCGTATGGAGCCAAAATGATTCTCACCAGGACACCTTTTCGGGTTACGTTAGGTGGTGGCGGCACGGACCTCCCTTCCTTCTATCGAGAGAATGGAGGGTTCATCCTTGCCGTGAGTATTGACAAGTATATGTATCTTAACGTTAATACTCCCATCGTAGACGACAAGATTCGAGTGCGTTACACCAGCTCCGAGATAGTGGACCACGTGGACGAGGTTCAACATACAACGGCGCGTGAAGCGCTGCGGCATTTTGGTATTGCAAGTGGAATCGAAATCGTTTCGATCGCGGACATTCCGGCGGGAACGGGCTTGGGATCCTCAAGTTCCTATCTAGTGGGTCTCTTGAACGCCCTGCATACGCTCCTGCAAGATCAAGCCACTCCGCAGAAGCTGGCCGAAGAAGCTTGTCACATCGAGATCGAGGTTTTAAGAAAACCAATCGGCAAACAAGATCAATATATGGCTGCTTTCGGGGGTCTAACCGCGCTAGACATCAAACCCGATGGCCGAGTGTTCGTGACACGCTTGGAGCTGGATGTGGATTTGGTCGAGAGCCTGGAGCACAATATTCTAATGTTCTACACAAACGAAATGCGCGATGCCACAACCATTTTGAGGAAACAGGATGAAGCGGCACGCCTTAAGGACCCCAGAGTCGTCAAGAGTCTCTGCGAGATCAAGGCTATTGGGCTCGAGATCCGTGATGCCATATCGAAGGGCAATCTGAGACGTTTCGGAGAGCTTTTGGATGCCCATTGGCAGTCAAAAAAGCGACTTTCTGAAGGAATTTCAAATCCCCGGATCGATGTTTGGTACGAGCTCGCAAAGCAAAATGGAGCGATTGGCGGGAAAATTTCTGGCGCAGGAGGGGGAGGTTTTCTTATGCTGTACTGCGAAGAGAACAAGGCCGCCTTGCGGCTGGCGATGCGCGAAGCGGGCCTACGCGAGCTGAAATTCCGCTTCGATTTTGAGGGAAGCAAAGTCGTGTTTGACGTTGTTTCTCGCGATGGCAGGTTGGCCCATAATCATCGTCATAACAATCACGAACCTGTGCTCGCTTTCGCTCAAAAGAGCACCGGTTAGTACTCCTATCCCTCCAAATGAAAGCCGTTTTGCTGGACCGCGATGGCGTGATCAACGCCCTCGTCTACCACGAGGACGCTGGCGTCATCGATGCACCTTTCAAGCGCTCCCAATTCAAACTGCTTCCACGCGTTCCAGAAGCCATTCGGTTGCTGAACGACATGGGCTTGAAGACCGCCATCGTTTCGAATCAACCGGGCATCGCCAAAGGGCACCTCAGCATCAAAACCCTCAAGCTTTTTGAATGCAAAATGTTGAGCTCCATACGGGGGGCGGGCGGCAGGATCGATCAAGTCTATTACTGCCTCCATCATCCGGAAGCACGAGCCCCCGAACTCCGAAGGTCCTGCCAGTGTCGTAAGCCAGAGATTGGAATGCTGAAGCAGGCAGCCCTGGACCTGCATGTAAGACTTGACGAGTGCTACATGATCGGCGACGGCATTCCCGACTTGCAGGCAGGTATACGTGCGGGCTGCCGCACCATTTTCATTGGACGTTGGAAGTGCGAAATATGCCAATTCATCCAAGGGAATGATGTACGCCCTCACTTAGTGGCAAGAGACCTCTGGGAAGCCTGTCAACTCATTCAGGCGGAATTACAGAACTAGCTTCCAAGCGATTTTTCGAGCTCGCAGTGCTCGAAAGGGATTCTTTGATCTCCGCACGATCTTCCGAGCACGCAGGAGAAGCACATCTTAGCTTGGAGGAATATCAAGTGTCCGTCTCAACCGTAGCCTCTCCACGGGGGCAGCGTTCCATGGTCCCGTGCCATGTTTGCTCGAGTACGAACGATACTACGTACATTGAAGCGCGGGGCTATCGCATTGCACAGTGCACGAATTGCCGACTTTGGTTCGTCAATCCTCAGCCAACAATGGAAGAGCTCAGACAGTTTTATGCCACTTACGATGAAGGAAAGCTATGGCGAAGTCTGGAAGCGCACTTTAATCGTGGCGTCCGCAAGGCCATTCTGCAGTTGAAGCAGGCAGGAACAGTTTTGGATGTGGGTTGTGGTTCCGGTAACTTCCTGAGCTGCATGAAAGAGGCCGGATTCTTCGTGTTTGGTATCGAGCCGTCCGGGAGCGGGTCCGAATATGGACGCGAGGCACACGGGGTCGATATCTACCACGGCATGATCGAGGACTATTTGACGGCAAATGCAGGCCGGCAGTTTGATGTAGTTACGCTGTTAAACGTGCTCGAACACTTGACTGATCCCGCTGGAATTTTGAAGCAGTTCGCTCAGGTTCTAGCGTCAGACGGGATGTTGACGATAGTTGTTCCAGATGCGCGTTTCCACGATCTGCTCGGAAGGGTGCGCCGCTTCGTGGGTATGGCTGATCCCTATTGGATCGAGCAGCCCAACAAGTTTCTTGCAGGCTTCAGGCTGCCAGAGCATTTGTGTTCATTTCAACCGAGCACAATAGCGTCTTTATTGCGACGATGTGGATTTCGGGTTGTTGCGATAGAAAGCGCTCCAGTTATCTTTAATGAGGGGCTTCATCGAAATGTCGCGAAGCTGCTGATGTTCTGGATGTCACGGGCGCTTCATTACCTCAGTTTCCGGCGGGTCCTTGTTGGTTATTCGACGCTGGTATTGGCACAAAAGGATTCCGCAAAGTCCACTTCGGGAGCACAACAGACATGAATTACGTGAAACAATATGTCGAGGAAGCCTTGCTAATCCTGAAACAGTTGGACCAGTCAGCTGTCGAGCGCACTGCGGACCTGCTTCTTGAGCTCCGCGAGCGGGGTGGCCGGCTGTTCCTCCTCGGGGTCGGCGGCGGAGCGGGTCACGCCTCGCACGCCGTCTGCGACTTTCGCAAAATCGCGCAGATCGAAGCTTACTCACCCTCCGACAACATCTCCGAGCTCACCGCCCGCGTCAACGATGATGGATGGGAGTCTTGTTACGAGAATTGGCTGCGCGGGTGTCATCTGAACGATGCCGACATGATTTTTGTCTTTTCCGTGGGCGGCGGGGATGCGACAAAAAATATCAGCGCCAACCTCGTCCGTGCGCTCGACTACGCCCGCGAGGTCGACGCCACAATATGCGGCGTCGTCGGCCGCGATGGAGGTTACACTGCGCAGGTTGCGGATGCTTGCGTATTAGTTCCGGTCGTGAATCCCTATACGATTACACCCCATACCGAATCCTTTCAGGCCCTGATCTGGCATCTTCTCGTATCCCATCCCAAATTGCGGGCCGCTGAGATGAAATGGGAATCGGTCCAGCAGCCTACTGCGAAGGTATAACGAAACGCCTCGTCATAATCTGCTGTAGTTCACTCCCGCTCAGGCCCTGTTCTTTCGTGAATCTTTGGACGGTCTTCCCATGTCTCCTAGCACAAAAGTCCGCAAGGCGGTGATCCCTGCGGCAGGCTTCGGCACGCGTATGATGCCAGCCACCAAAGCCATTCCCAAGGAGATGCTCCCGGTTGGCGGAAAGCCTCTCATCCAGTTCGCAGTCGAAGAAGCGGCGGCCTCCGGAATAGAAACTGTCATCTTCGTCATCCACAACCACAAGTCAGTCCTGCAGGCGCATTTTGGCCGTAATCCCGAGCTAGAGTCTTTCCTGGAAAACCGCCGGCACACAACGGCGGCCGAACTCGTTCGCCGCCTTGCTGGTTTGGCGGAATTCCTCTATGTCGAACAGGAAAGACCACTGGGTCTTGCCCATGCTATTTCTTGCGCGCGGCCGCTAGTAGGAGAGGAAGCTTTTGCTGTTCTTCTTCCGGACGTAATCATGCTCGGTGGAGTCCCAGTGACCCGCCAGCTGCTCAGTTCGCGCGAGCGGCATGGTGGAAGCGTTGTTGCCATCCGTGAAGTCGAATTCGGCGATGTTGAACGCCATGGTATTCTCCGTGTCGATTCTTATGTCGATCCTCCCTCCGCCCGTCCAGTCCGCATCGCTGCGCTTGTTGAAAAGCCTTCGGCTGCCCGTGCCCCCTCGCGGCTCGGCGTTTTCGGCCGCTATGTCCTCGAACCTGTCGTCTGGGAATTTATCGCTCAAGTGCCACCAGATCCGCGAGGTGAGATGCAGCTCACCGACGCACTCAATCTCTTGTGCCACGAAAGTCCGCTCTTCGGTCACTTTTTCGAAGGTTTGCATTACGATGCTGGCGACCCTCTCGGCTACCTCAGGGCCAATGTCGAGATTTCTCTGCAGGATCCCCGACTGCGTCAACCGCTTCTGGACTATTTGTCGCGTCTCCATCCGCTTGCTGAAGATTCCGCCTCTTGCCCGCCGGCCACGCTCTACGGCTCTTCTGCGACGCGCTGACCCCCATCACGTCTTGCCTTCTCGAATACATCGGGAATCTCACGATGCGTATGCAGATGCGCCGATTCAACTGGTCAATGATACAGCGTGTCCCTAAACAACCGTTGGTTCTAGGTTCAAATCCTAGTAGCGGCGCACTCCGTGATATTTGCTGTGACAGCTAGCACAAAGAGAAATCAAGTTGTCTATCACATCATCACCAAGCCGGCTCCCAGGTTTCATATGATGGACTTCTAATCCTTCCATGGAGCCGCACTCTTGACACCTCCAACCATCTCTCTCGAGGACCTGGGTTCGGAGCATCGCATACCCTTCCGGACTCAATTTAAGCCTGGGTTGCTTTTGACGTAGACGTATCGGATCTATTGAACTCCGCATAATCAAATCTATTGTTGAGTCTCGGCCAGGTTGGCACCCGCCAGAAAATCAGCACAAATCATCTCCAGGCAATAACCCCTAGACTTATCGGTTCCAAGCATCAGGCCGGCAGTTTCGAGAGCTTTCTCGACCACGGGTAACTGGCTCTTATAAAGCTTGAAATAGATAATCTCCCAAGCCTCGGTCTCTTTTCCGGTAAGATGCCGTTCCACCTCTCCTTTAAAGCCTCCTTCGGTAGTTCCCTCGCTTTGTGCAACCAGGTTGCACAATCAAAGTCTTCTCCGTCCTTCCGCACTACCTTGACCAGCTCCACCGCTTTGCTCCAGCCAACCTCTCGAAGCTGCTGCTTTGAGACTCGTGTCAGGTTCTCGTGGATCGCCATCAAGTAATAGGCTTTTCGCCGTGATTCCGGAAAGCGCTTCTCAAGAAATTCATCGAACGACTTCAAGTTCTCTAATCTCCAGTACTGCCCTGCCCGAACCTCGCACAGGTACTGCCCCAACTCCACAAACCGCGCGTCCTTCTCTCGCTCTTTAGTCTTCTCCCAGCTCAAGATCTCATCGATCTTGCCCAAGACGAAGACTGCCCGCCGGTGATTCAATTCCGGTGCCACGGCAGTCCGTCCGTTAATCCACAAGCTCGTCTAGCTAGGCTGTCAGATGCCACTATGTCGCGGCTAGCAGGGGTGGTGCAAACGCCCCAAGGTCGCTTGCTTCGCTCTGATAGCCATTTTGCAAAACGAATCAGTCATTTAACACAATGTAGTGAAATTGTTATTCGGAGAACGAGTCCCCGTTCAGCGGGCCAAAACGGTCAAGGAAGCGTCTTGAAGAGCCAAGGAGCTCTATCACTTCAATGGTCGAGGGCGGGCTAGGTGCAAACATCCACATGCTATGGTCTTGCGGCAAAGAGTTCGGTCAGTACGGCGTCCCCTGCGCCAGGCTGGGACGCCAGACCGCAATCGTCTGAAGAGTGTCTAGCGAAACAGCACCGCCAACGTCTTGCGCCCGTGCTTCGCCAGCAAACGGAAGGGCCGAAACACGTAGTAGAAGGAGGGGGGCATTTGAGGCCAGTCGAACAACTGCAGGTCGCCGGGCGTCGGAACCGCCAGTCGAGAAAGGTAGCGGACTCTGTCCGCGGAGCGATTTGTCACGCGAAGATTGAAGGCCGTTCTCTCCCGGAGTCCGAGATTGCTGGTCGTGTCACTCGCCAGCCATTCTCGCACCTGGGCGGCTAGCCCACCCACGGCGGGGTCAGTCCGCATCCTCACCAAGACTTCCGAGGGAAGCTCTGCGCCCGCTAGGTCACGCGCGAGAGCCAAACCCAGGAAGAGCATCCGGCTGCGTCCTTGCGCCTCGGCCTGTTCCAGGACTTGCGTCCAATTCATCAGCGGATGAGAGCCGACCAATCCGGCGATGTCGCAGATCCAACCCAACCGTTCCCAGAGATGCTTCGAGCCGTGCGCGCAGAGAAAAAGAAGCAGCTCCTCCCGCGGGACGGTAGGCACTTGCATTCCCCCTAGGCGTCGGTATTCGATGCGCTGCCAAAAGCGTTCGTCGTCGAGCGCGTGAGAAATCATCCGAGGTAGCACGTGCCAGTGAACGTCCAGTTCGATGCCTGTCGCCGGCCGAATGAAAACAAACTCGGAGGCGAAGTCCAAGAGTGCCCGCTCCGGAACGCGCGAGAGCATAGACGAAGGCAGATATCCTTCGGCCAGCAGCAGTTTCTTGAGTCTTAGGAAATCCTGTTTGCGAACCAGAATGTCCAGGTCTGCCGACGAGCGCAAAGACAGGTTTCCGTACGCCACAGCTCCGAGAAGAGGACCTTTGAAGACGATCACCGGGAT
>Ga0137386_10000313_pt1 | contig 25714 bp, 29 predicted proteins | sample SagtaG_4_FD_104910 | JGI IMG/M metagenome (GOLD analysis project Ga0137386, IMG submission 104910) | Vadose zone soil microbial communities from Sagehorn Ranch, Mendocino, California, USA - Sage2_R_100_16 metaG | ecosystem: Environmental > Terrestrial > Soil > Vadose zone | place: USA... | reverse complement strand
TCTGGATCCGCGAGCTGAAGCCCGGAGAGTGAAACGGCAGAGCTGACAGCTGACAGCTAACAGTCAACAGGTGTGAGAAAACCGGATGAGAGTTGTCGCAGCACCGGACGCGCGAGCTGAAAGTCACCTGAATGACGATCTTCAGTTTCCGCTGGGGTCGTTACCCGATTCACCACAGCCCGCTGCAAGCGGTAGAATGAGCATCACAGACGTAGCTCTACCAGAGGTCTAGCATACCAAGAATTCTGGTTTGTGCCGCCCTGCTGCTCCTCGGCGCTCTTCCTTCGTACGCGCAATGGGAAAGTGTCGAGGTAACGGGAACAGATGAGAGCGCATCCTGCGGAGCTCTCCACACCCTTTGCAGTACTATCTGACGCCATCGCCCGAGCGCGATCCGGCTAACAGTCTGTGCCTTGGATGCCCAGTTGCAGCTGGCGGCAGGCAACGCACGCTGCAGGATTTTGTAGTGGAGACCCTCAGCACCCTCTCGGTGAATCTTTCGGAAGAACAATTATCGAGATCATACTGTCTTTTCGCGATAAGGACACACCTGCCCAAACGCCCGAGGAACCCGGCCCTATTCAGTGGAAATCTATTGTTATGGAATCCACTCCAGACGCGTACCGGGAGTTGTACCTGCTCACCAACAACGGAATGTTTGATCGCAACCAGAGTAAGGCCTCCCTGTACAGCGTCGAAAGGTCTCAGATCTTGGAGGTCGCGGCCTACTTGAATGAGAAGCTAAATGGGAATGTAGAATTCCGCGAAGACAGCTACTGGGTGTGGAGGCTGACGGTCCGCGGCTTATTGACTTCAGCGCAGTCGGCAAGGAAGTTGCACAGATCACTCCACCGGACAGTCATTGCACAAATCCCCGCTGCGGCTTGGACATGTAGGGGCTTGAGCTACGAAGCCTTATGCAACGCAAAAACGCGGAGTGTCATGCCTGCGACTACCTGGGTTGGGTAACTGCACGTTTCCGGCTAGACGGTTATCGCGCCATTCCGGTGTCATCCCACTTCGAGCCCTACCAAGAGCCCTATTTAGGAGTAGCAGGACAGCGGACAGCCCACAGTTGGAGGCAAGCCGGTTGTGAGTTGCCGCAACATCTGGATTCGGGAATTGAAAACAGCGGAGTGACGGCCGCCCCGCCAATCTAACAAGCTGTGCCAATTGACAAATAAATGACACTGTAGATCAGAACTGTCATTTCTAATCTTATATGATACATGCTAAAATAGTGTCACGTGGGGAGAAATGACATGAACTCAAAAACCCGCATGCGGGTCAACGAGAATGGCCGCGTGGTGATTCCTGCTTCCTTTCGCAAGCAGCTGGGCATCTGTGTTGGTGACGAAGTCGTTCTGCAGATTCAAGACGACGAATTACGCATCACCACTTTGAAACGCAACCTGTAGCGGGCTCAGCGGCTGGTCCGCAAACATGTGAAGCCGGGCACCTCTCTCGTGGACGAATTGATCGCCGAACGCCGCGAGGCCGTCCGAAATGAGTAGGGTTGTGCTGGACGCTTCCGCCCTGCTCGCCATTCTCAATCAGGAACCCGGAGCCGAAAAGTTGACGGAGCTCTTGAGCACCGCGGCTATCAGCACCGTCAATCTTGCCGAACTGCACGGCAAACTTGTCGGCCGGGGCCTCAGCCCTGACGATGCGTGGGAAGCCGCACTGAGCCCCATCCGCGAAGCCGTGCCCTTTAGCTCCGAGCACGCCAGGCTCGTAGGCGATCTCGTCGTACAAACCCGCCCCGTTGGCTTGTCTTTGGGAGACCGGGCGTGTTTGGCGCTCGGGCTTGCGTTGAAGGCTTCCGTCTACACGGCGGACAAGTCCTGGAAGAAGTTGAAGGTCGGCGCGCGCATCCACGTCATCCGGTGACCGGCATGCTCAGCGGAGTAATGGCCGAAGAATCGCAAGCTTACCCGCGGATTGTAGTCGCCTTTCAAAACTACGCTCCACCCTTCGATGCGGAGAAGGCCATTCACCGCATGTTACGAATCGTCCCTCCTAAATACTTCCTCTTGGCCTACTTTTTCACTAAGCGCGGATGAGTCCTAGGAATTTGCGGGAATCGTTCTCGAAGCCGGGGAAGACCGGCTTCAAATCGGCGACGAGAATCTTCTTTTTCCTGAGTTTGTGCGAGAATGACGTCCCGCGCTCGCCAAAAACTCCCGAGCGCCGCAACCGAGCCGGGGTAGGCTTCAAAGCGCGGTTGGCGCGGGATGACCCGTAGCGGTGTTTTCAACAAATCCGCCAAGGAGGCCTGGGAGGAATGACCATGGCGCGCCCTCTTGCGATGGCGGCAGTCTTCGCGCTGATCTGTGTTGCCAGAGCGACCGGCCAGACGAAGGATCCCACAAATTCGGGGGCGGCTCCCCCAAAATTAGTAATGCTCGTTTATCAGAGATTTTCGTCGAACAAAACGGCGGAAAGCGGCAAGGCGCTCGCGGCGGCGGCGCGCGTGTGCGCGAACCTGGACGTGCCTAATTCGTGGATCGTGATGGATTCGGTGACTGGAGAGCAGGAAGTGCTGTCGTTCGATCCATTCGATTCCTTCGCGCACATCGACAAAGCCTTTGCCGCGTGGGGAGGCATTTACGCCAGTCATCCTGATCTTGGAAAAGCGCAGGCGCAGATCACTGGCGCGCTGGTGAGCCAGCGCACGATCGTCGCCGTAAGGCGGGATGATCTGAGCTACCGCCCGGATCGCATTGATCTTTCGAAGGCACGCTTCCTGCGCGTGCTCGAGGTGCGCCTGCACCCCGGCCACGAGGGGCAATTCGCCGAAGCCTTTCAGAAACTCGGCGCGGCCTACGAAAAAACCGATTCCGATTTGCCGTGGGTCGTATATCAGGTGAATGTTGGGATGCCCTCGCCAACCTTTTTTGCGTTTGTGCCTATGAAAACTCTGGCGCAGAACGACGATTTGCTGAACCGGCGAGACCGGTTGCGCGAAGCAGAAGGCGACGCCGCCGAACGCATGCAACAAATCGCGCGCGAGGCGTACGTTCACACGGAGAGCAACCTTTACGCCGTCAGCCCCGAAAAGTCGCACGTATCGAAAGAATTTGCGGCAGGTGATCCGAAATTCTGGACGCCGAAGGTTCAAGCTCCAGTTGAAGCAACGGTTCGAAAGAGCAAGGCGAAACAGTAATCCAGCTAAGTCTTGATCAGCCCAGGGAAATTGCGCGGACTGTTGTCGAAGCCGGGGAAGACCGGCTTCAGGTCGGCGACGCCGATGTGTTTGGTAAGAATTTCGCCGAGCACGCTGCGAAAATCCGTGGTGAGGGCGAGGTCGCGGCCTTCGTTGAGTTGATGATCGTTCAAGCCGGGCCATTTACCGTAAACTTCTCCGCCGCGCACGTCTCCGCCCATCACGAACATGCAATTGGCGTGGCCGTGGTCCGTGCCGCGGTTGCCGTTTTCGCGGCCGGTGCGGCCGAATTCGCTCATGCTGACGAAAACGATGTTCTCCATGCGGTCGCCCAGGTCCTGATGAAACGCCGCGTGGCCCTGGCCCAGGTCGCGCAGCAGATTCGAGAGCTGGCCCTGTACGCCGCCCTCGTTGACGTGATTGTCCCAGCCGCCGCAATCGAGGAATAAAACTTCCACGCCGATGTCGGCTTTCAGGAGCTGTCCGATTTCCTGGAGGCTCTTGCCAAGGCGGCTGGTGGGATACTGCGCGCCATTCTCGGGCTGATACCTTCCGGGATCCGCCTTGCGCAGCAGGTCGATGGCTTCAAATGTTTCCGTGCCCGTGCCTTGCAGCGCTTTGTCCACGGTCTGCGCGTACATGGCTTCGAAGCCGCCTTCAACAACCTGACCCATTCCGGGCGCTTGCGCCATCACTTTGAATTGCCGCAGGTCCGGCAGCGCGATCGCGGGAGCAGTGCCCTGCAGCGTGCGCGGGAGATTCGGCCCCATCGCGACAGCGCGGAACGGCGAAGCGTTTTCTTCGGGAACCGTTTCGAGCGCGCGATTCAGCCAGCCGGCTTCGGTAGATTTTAAGCCCGGCGTGCCGGACTCCATAAAGTCCTGCGCATCAAAATGCGAGCGCGTGGGATCGGGCGAGCCTGCGGCATGCACGATGGCGAGCTGATTCTTGTGGAACAGCGGATCGAGCGGCGCGAGGCTCGGATGCAGACCGAAAAATCCGTCGAGGTCGATCGCCGCATCGGCGCCGCCGCGCTTCGGTTGCGGAATCGCGATGGTTGGGCGCATGCGGTAGTAATTGGATTCGCCAAAAGGCACGACGATGTTCAGCCCATCGGCCGCGCCGCGTTGGAAGAGCACGACCAGCTGCTTTTTGCTCGGCATCGTTGTCGCGGCGACCGCGCGCTGAAGAAACGCGGGCATGGCGCTCAGCCCCACCATGGCCACGCCGCCCTGCTTCAGAAAATACCGCCGCGAGAATTTCAGCCCTCGCACGCCTTCACAACATATGTATGCCATCCCTGCTACCTCGCATGTCCCGTGTGACTGGTGACTCGTGCTCCCAAGCAAAAGGTTCCTCTGTAGCGCCGCGCTTCAGCGCGGCATGTTGAATGATTTTCCGTAGCCCAAGATGCCACCCTAAAGGGCGGCGCTACATAAAAACCCTACCGGCGCTCAAATTCCGATGTGCAGCAGCGGCTTTACACCGTTGTCATTAACGGCGCTGAAATTCCGGCGCGCCGAGGACGAGTCCCGCAATCACGCCCAAGTCCGCTTCTCGGCGGGTATCGTCGAGCTTGGCGTGCAGCACCTGCGGATTGTCCAACTGCTTCTCTAGCGTCTCTGCGGTCGTTCGCGCTGCTTCGCCACCGAGAAAAACTTGCACCGCGCGATCGAGCGCCGCTTTCGGATCGGCGGAAGAATCCACGCTGAGCAGCGAGGCGACATCGCTGCGCGCGCCGCGTATGCGGTTACCCGCCAGAGCCAGCGAAAAATTCAGGCGATTCAGCAGCGCGCCCGTGTTGACCCACGTTTCGGACTTGTCCGAATAACCAGTCGGCGGCTGACATTGATAGAGCGGCTCGCCGATGCGGCCGACCCATTGCACCAGCGGCAGCGGCGTATCCACGTCGGTGCCGAGCGCGCGCGCCGCGGAAACCACCAATTCGAACGGCGTTTTGATTTTTGCGCGGTACGCTTCGCGCGACCAGAATTCCGGCGACCAGATCATGGTTTTCATCACTGCGCGAATATCGCCCTCGCTTGATTGAAAAGTTTCCGCCATGCGATTCACCAGCGCGGAAGGCGGATGGTCCGAAACGAAGCGGCGCGCCAGCTCCGTGGTAATGAATTTCGCGGTGCTGGGATGATGCGCGAGCAAATCGATGACTTGCTCGCCGTCTTTCATGCCGCCAGCGTGAATCCTTTTGCCGAGCACGATTTTCGGATCGGGATCGTGCAGACGATCATCGAACTTGAAATCGGCGTAGACGCGCGGCTTGTCAATCGTCCAGCCGGTGAAGGCGCGCGCCACTTCGGTGACGTCTTTTTGCGTGTAGCCGCCATCCACACCCAGCGTGTGCAACTCCATCAGCTCACGGCCGTAATTTTCGTTCAAGCCGCGCTCATTCTTTTTGCCAGCCTGCTGCGGGTTTACCGGGGGACGCGGCGGCCAAGGGCGCCCGAATCTTCCGTAGCGCATTTGCTGGCGCATGGCGCGTTCCATGGCGATACGCTGCTGGGCGCGCGGATCGGCGCTGAGAAAATTGTCCAAATAAAAAAGCATCGCAGGACTCTTCGCTGTCGCGGTGAGCAAATCCTTGAATTTAGCGAGCGCGTGCGGCTGGATGACGTCGCGCTCGTACGAAGTGAGGTAGTAGCGGTCCTCGCCTTTTCCCGCAAACACGTTGAAGTGGTTGAACCAGAAATCGTCCACCACCTGCTGAAGCTGTCGCTCGCTGTAAATCGCGCGCGTCACCTTGGCCATGGCGAGTTCCGCAGCGATGCGCGCCGGCCGCTTGCTGTCGTCCGCAACTGCGCGCGGCACGCTGTTCGGGTCGCCTCCGCCAAGCGCTTCACGGCGACGCGCTCCTCTCGCCGCTTGGTCCAGCTCCATGGCTGGTTCTTTCATCGGAGCAGGCGCGTTCTCCGCTGCGGATTGCGTAACGGACTCGCCGCTAGGCGAGGAACTCTGCGCGTCCTGCGTTTCGCGGGCTTGCGTCTGTTGCTCTGAAGCGGGGGCGGCATCGGCACGACGCTGCTCGTCTTGCGCTCTTTCTCTCGCCTGTCTTTCCGCTTGGCGGACCGCCGGTTTCGGCTGAGGGTATTCCACAATCAACTTTGCCGTTGACATTCGCAGCGTCGGGTAATCCTCCAGCCGCGCTTCCACCCCTTTGTCGTTGATCGAATTGGGATTAAGCTGCCGCTCAATCCATTTTGCCAAGCCCATTTGGCGAACGCGCTCGACGTCGCCGGGCCGCGGACCATAGGCAAGCCGGTTCAGCGCGTGCAGGATGGCCTCGTCGGGACTGAGCTCGGTAATCGGCAGGCCCTTGAGCGCGGGATCCGGTTTCTGTTTCTTATCTTTAGCGGCGGGGGGCGTGGCCGCAACCGCAGGGAAATCTACTCCCAGCGGCAGGCAAGAGCAGGCGAGAATCAAAGCAAGGAAAGATCTGGGCGTTGCGGCCATCGACGGGAAGCGAAAACGAAAGCTGGATGCGCGGAAATTCCTCGACTTCATGGCGTTCTCCTGCGCTTTCTCCGGCCAACCGGCGAGCGTCGAGCTGGACTCACGGTCTAGAATAACCCGCGGCGGGCGAAAAAGTTCCTGAACGCGGGCGCGGGATGTCGAATCCTTACCACGCCAAAACCACTCAAAAGACAGGATTTAATCGCCAGCATGGATGCGAGCCTCGCCGGGGATAGATCGCGCGCCCAGGATTTGTAGTTCGCTGATCGAAGGCGCTCGGTAAGCGCGGGCCAGCCAAGGGCCACTACTCGCTGATGTCGAAATCCACCACGCGATTTGGCGCATTGTTCTTTGCGGAATCCACCGCCTGCAGCACCAGCCGATAAGAGCCGGGCTTCAGGTCGTCCACTTTCACCTTCATGCCGATGGGAACAACAGGATTTCCCTTTTGGATGAATTCATCCGCACGCACCGTTCCGGTCGAGAAAATCTTCTGGTTGCTGCCACGATCGAAAATGGTGTAACCCATGCCCACGACCGGCGGCTGGTCGGAGGTCAGCAGGGGCTCATAGATTTCGCTGTAAACGACCACGTTGTCCGTATGCTTGAAGCGGTTCGTTGGCGAAGGAATGATTTGCATGCCCTTCACCACCAGCGGGGTGCGGTCCTCGAGCAACACCGAATCGAGGCTTTCGGGAAGATCGTTCAGCCTCTGCGGCGAATTCGTGAGCGCGATGCCGCCGAGACTGAAATGCTTGCCGTCGTAAGGGTCGATCGATAGCGGCGATTCGAACTTCCCAAAGGCATCGCCCCCGGTGCTCAAAACCACCGTGAGTTTGTAATCTCCCGGCGTGGCATCAAACTGATTTTCGTATTGATATGGCGATTTCGTGAAGTCCTTCCAGTCGTCTTTTTCCAAATCGAGGTTTACGGTGTCGCTAAACTTCGCGCCGATGGTTCCATCGCTGCGATAGGCAATTCCCAGCACGTTCAAGCTGGCATGATACTTTCCTTTTTCCTTGTTGAATTGAAACGAATCGGAAGGAATTTCCATGGCCAAATTCACGCGCGCGGTGTCCGGTCCGGTATAGAAGTAGGGATCCTCGAGCACGCCGTGAATGGACCCCGCCTGAGAACCGCTCGCACGCGCTTCGAGTTGTTTCTCGAGCGGTTTGCCTTCGAGCACGTTGGTCGTCTTGACATTGCAGTAGCCGCTCCGCGAGCGCACGTGGAGCCCGCCTTCATTCATTTTCACCTTGAGCGTGTGGCAGCTGCCTTCGGGTGTGTCGAGCGGAGCGTATCCGAGGACGTAGAACTCGTTTTGCTCGCGGCCGATTTTCTCGAGTCCGGCAAGCAGATCGTTGGTGTTGAAAATGGAAAAGCCGCCCGTGCCTTCGGCCAAGGCCGCAAGAACCTGCTGATTGGTCGCTACTGACGGGGGAAACGTCGGAACGATGGTCCGCGGCTGACCATACGTGGAATTGTAGAGGTTCGAGTTCGGCATTCCGCCGCCGTGCGTTCCGCCTCCGGTGCCTCCACCCCGCGTTCCGCCTCCGGTGCCTCCACCACCTTTTCCGCCGCCCGCACCTCCAGTGCCACCGCTGCCCCCGGTGCCGCCTGTTCCACCACGACCACCTGTACCCCCGCCGCCGCTAGGGCCGCCCGCGCCTCCGCCACCTCCCGGACGCCCACCGCCCCCGCCACTCGGCGGGCCTCCTCCCCCTCCGCCGGGCCTCTGCGGATCAGGCATGCCCATCGCCGGGTAGGCGGCGAGCACGAGCCTGACGCGCGAGGAGGATCTCGGAGCCGGCGTTCGAAACGACGCTGCGACCGCTCTCGCCTTACTGGATACCGCTCGGTTCCGTGAGCTTCCTGCGGGCGCGGTCGTAACCAGACCTCGCGCGTCCACGGCGTAAATAGCCACGTTCGATTTGTTGCACGCATCGATCGTGGCGGTCAGTTCCGACTGGTTTTCCACCGATAGCGGGAAGCCGCCGGAGAAGAGAATCAACATTTTGCGCCCCGGAATGGTGCGCAGGTTTTTCGCCAGGCTGCGCACCGCCAGCAGCATCGTGCGCGCGCCAAAATCCGCTTGCGCATTGAAGAGGGATGACGTGCCCATCGTCGGCATGCCCGTTGAGGCCACCGTGACGGCGGCGTCCGCTGGCGGCGCATTCGGAGCCACCGCCGAACCCTTCACGCCGGAAACGGCGGCGCGCAGGAGAACCGAGCTGGCAGTGAAGTTCTGGACGATGCGTAGGGAGCCGCCGAAATCCACGACGGCCATCAGGCTGTCAGGACTCGCGTTGGCCTCGATGAATTTCTGCGCCGCGCCGCGCGCCTGAATCTGGTCCGGCGCCGCCATCGTTGAGTTGTCAAAGAACAGGATCAGGTAATGCCGCTGGCCGCTCGGTTGCAGCGCGGCATCGGCCCCTGAAGAAAAGCTCGAAATAGTCTGCGCCTTGTTGTCCTCATAGACTTTAAATTCATTTTGCTTCAGGTCGCGCACATAGTTGCCCTTTTTGTCGGTCACTACAGCATCCACCAACACGATTTTGGTTTCTTTCTTAATGACCACACCGGAGGGCTCCGCAGGCGCCGCCTGGGCCGCCGGTGGCGGAGGCGGAGCGGGCGGCTGTTGCGCGCGCCCGTACGGGACGTTTCCAAACAACAAGGCGGCGGTCATTGCCGCCGCAAACTGTATCGTTCTCAAGCAGTTGCGATGTGTAACCATGTGAACCTCCAGCCCCAACGAAACCAGATTCTTCCGTGCCAATTCAGCCCTAATAAGGAATCACCACCGCGCCATTCCTGGCGGCCATCTGCGCGCCTTCCGCGTCGCGCACCACGAGCCTCACCAAGTAGGTGCCGGGTTTGACGTCAAAACTGGACTTCACGGTAAGCCCGGAACGGCTGAGCCGCTCGTAGGTGGTATCCCGTAATTTCATGTCGATGATTTTTTGCACACCTGTCACGTATTGGCCGTTCTCGTCAAAAATTCCCGTCACAATGGTCAATTGATCGTTGTTGCGGTCCGAAGCCTTCCGAAAACGGATGCCTTTCACGTCCAAGTGGGTCAATACCGCCAGGCGAGCCTCGGCCTCGTCCTTTTTGAAATACTGCGTCTGCAAGTCCACCGGAATGTCGTGAACTTCCTCTTGTGAAAACAGTGCTTCTTGAATCTCTTCTTTGGCGACTTCGGCGGAATCGGCCGCGGAGCGCGGCGCAAAATAACCGTGCCGCGCCTGAATGTTGAATTTTTCCTTCGCAGTCAGGGCAACTCTCAGGGTGTGAAAGCGCCCGTCGAACTTCAGATTCTGAGGGGAAAAGACCAGCACATAGGAAACTGCCGGAGCCGCGCCCGCCTCGCGCATGGCTTCGTCGACGTCATTGCGGTTATGGTAAAACGTGCCGCCGGTACCGTCCGCCAACTCCGCCAAGACGTCCTGTTGGGCGCTCTGTGCCACGACGCGATACATTGACTTATATCCGGCTGTGCGCACGCCGTCGTTGGGTGGATTGGCTATGTCCCCCATCATGTCGGGCGTGTAGAGGCCGCGCGCATCGATGGTGTTGATGACGAGATTGGCCCGCGTCGCGCGATCCACCATTTGCGACGCCTCATATTGAAGCGTGCTCGGGATGAAGCCCGGCGAAACCAAAACCAGGATGCGCTGACCCGGCAGGCTGGTCATGCGCCGGACGATTTCTTCGAGATGCCGGTAAGCGTACTGTGTTTCATTGTCGCCTTCGGAAACGGCTCGCTGAGCCGCCGCTTGCGCCAGGCTTTGCGCCGCAGCCTGCATTCTCGCGTCACCGTTGAACGCGCATTGCAGGGTTTCATCGGTAGCCACGGCCAGGGCCTGCAAATCGTTCTTATTGGCGATCAAGTCCGCCTCGTAGTAGGTCATGTCCGGGCAATCGGAGGAATTGTGCTGCGTCAGGGGACGCGCCACAATTCCCAAAAGAGCCTTTGCGAGCAAAGACCGGTCGTCGGTGAAGTCCTGTGTAAGTTGACCCGAGGTGGTGTACATGGCTACGCGATCGCTGGGCGCCAATGCGCCAAAGAACCGCGTGGCCGAATCGCGCACGAACACGGCGTCCTGCATCGACATATGCACGTCGTCAAAAACCATGGAAACAAAGCGCTGCGGAAGCGTGGCCGCTCTCACCGCGAGGGGATCGGCTTCCGCCGAAGAACTACCAGGCACTGGCGAAGTGCTAAGCGGGATGGCATGCTTGGTCGGAGTCTCCGTGGCAAAGGATGTGATGGTCTGAAGCTTCTTGCCGTCGTAGAGCTGGAAATCCTCTTTCTTCAAGTTGGACACCACTTTGCCGTGCGAGTCGCGCACCACGACGCGCACCAGCACGTTATTGACGCGAACCTTGAAGGTTGCCGGAGTATCCTGACTGGAAACCTCTTTGGCGTCCTGCTCGGCACCGGCGACGGGTTTGGCGGTGGAAGCGGGATTCGCAGCCGGGGCAGTGGCGGCTGGGGTCGGAGAGGGAGGGTTTTGCGCCAAAAGTGCATGAGGAAAAATTAACGACCAACAAGCCAGAACGGCGAGGGGAAGGCACCTGGATCCCGGTGATGACACTGAGCGAAACATCCCACGCCCTTCTGAAAACCACGTCCTCACGTCTGGGCTTCGTCGCAGGGCAGACCGCGCTTGCGGCTACCGCAAAACAGGCGGTCAAGCGACTATACGCTGCTGCTAATTTTGGTGTCAATCGGGTGCTCGTCTGGTGCTCGTCGGGTTGTCGGGTGCTCGTCGGGTTGTCAGTTAAACACGGGAGATGGAATGGGCCCGGTACCCCGCGAGGGTCCAGATGTCCTGGGCCTCCACATGGCGCAACACGTAGCGGTCGCCACCGGCGACAACAACGCGGAAAAATGTCTCGCCCGGGGAATACCAACGATCTTCGACGGCCACAACCTGCAAAGTGCGGTCATTGAGGTGCAATCGCAGAGGACGCTCGTCCGCTTTGAAACCCGAGTAAGTTTCCACGCCTACAAACCGTTCACGCATGATCTTGCCCCTCCGCTTAAATATAAAGCAAGGCATGTGGCAAAGAGAAGCAGCAGCCCTTGGCAAGAATCGCTCGAGGAAAACCGCACTCCGCACGAGCCGCTCAGGCATGGCTTAGCTCGAATTTGCGGATCTCGGCTGATTCGGCGTTCCAAGCTGCGCCCAGAAAAATGATCACGGCGGAGAGTTCCATCCAGATGATCAAGCCGATGACGGCAGCCAATCCGCCGTAAACTACGCTGTAAGGCACGCGCCGGACGTAGGCTCCAAACCCAACGTCGGCAACCCACCAAAGCAGCGTCGCGACGGCCGCCCCTGGCAGCACGTTTCGCAGGCTGCCTTCTTTGGGGCGCGCCACCCGGTAAATCACCGTCAGCGACAGCATGGCCAGGACCATTGCAGCCACCGGGAAAAAGATGCTCCACCAGCCCTGCAAAATCGAGTGCTTGCCGACCGCGTGCGCGATCCAGTGCCGCAGTGGTTTGCCCAAAATTCCCAGAACTGCCGCACTGAGCAAAGGAGCAAACGTGATCAGCAACAGCAGCAAGCCACGAAGCTGCCGGTGCAGGAATCCGGGCTTCTCTTCGTCGCCATAAATAATGTGAATTCCTTCCATCACCAGCTTCATCACCTGCGAACCCGCCAGCAGTGTGCCCGACCACCCCAGTAGCGCGACTTTCCATGCCTCTGGTCCGTGGCTTACCAGAAACTCCGAGACCAGGCCCCGGCTGCCAGGCGGAAGAAATTCCGTCAGGTCCTGGACGATCTCGAGCAAGCTAGCTTTGCCGCCGATTCGTGTACCGGCCAGAGCTACTGCAATCAAGAGCGCGGGAAAAAACGCCAGGAAAAAATTGAACGCAATGGCCTGCGAAATCATGCTGCAGCGCGGGAAGACCCGCGTGAACATGCTGTAGCCCCGCTTCACGATTTCCATGGCTGAAATCATAGCCGGGAATTATACCCGCCGCGCGTTCGCCCCGTCCGAAGCGCGTTTGGAGAATCTTATTGCGCGGCAGGAGCCCTGACAAGCTTTTCTGTTTCAGTAAGTTATGAGGAATGAGCCGTCGGCCGAGACGATTCACACTGAACAAGGCGCGGCAGGGCCGGGAACCGGACCCTTTGCTAGAAGAGGCGAATCGCGCCGAACACCCGAAGCGACGTTCGGCAGCCGCTTCGGGGAGGCGAAGCACTCGGCGCGATTAGACCTTATCTCGCCGGGAGTGAGGCAGGGGAAACAGGACGGCTGTCCCGAGGGCTTGTGGCGGCCGTCACAAGGCGCGCTTCTCCATGTGAATCACCGGGAGCGTCTCCCCGTTAATCAGAGGAATGGAGATTGGCTCGACCGCCATGTAGCCCCTCGCCCCGAAGAGTTTGGCCCCTGTCAAAGTGGCGCCCATCTCATAACGGGAGAAGCCTGCGGCGCGCGCTGCCTCTTCGCAAGCCTTAAGGATCATGCTCCCCACGCCTTGCCGGGCCCAGGCCGGATGGATGAAGAAAGCACGAATCTTGGCGGCATCGCGCCGCGGGTCGAGCAAAACATCCTCACGGCCGGTCCAGCGGTCGCTGCCATAGAGCGTTTTGCGTTTGCTCCAGCCGCCGCAGCCAACAACCATCCACTCCGCTTGCGCGTCCGTTCGCCGCCCACTTCCCTTTTGATCAAGGGGCGCTTCTGCAACGATGTACGTGCCATCAGCAATGAGCTGGCTGTCCACCCCAAAAACCGTTTTCAGTGCGCCTTCGATCTGCGCCGGAGTGTAGTCCTCAGTCTGCAAGCCACGCGCGGAAGCTTCGATCAATTCGCGCAGAACAGCCACGTCCTCCGGCATCGCGAGCCGCAGGCGAGTTCCACTTGTCGCTGCCATTTCGCATCCCCCGGGCACGCTGCGAATTCTACCGCCCCTCGCGCCCCTTGGCGGTTTTGATTCGTCGGCCCAAAGAATCCAACTATGGTATGACTTGCCGCAAACTCCCTGGCACGCTGGCCCAGGAGAAAATCAATGCTTGCCCATGTGGGCCGTAAAGCCTCGGCTTTTTTAGGCCGAGGATATCAGGCCCCTCTTTCTTTTCCTCCCGAACCGCTCTATATCTCTGTCCGAACGACCTATGGGCGGGCAGCCCAAAAGTAAAGCCTCTACGTGGTCCTCCCCTGAAGTAGGGCGGTTGCCGAGGAACCCACCGAAGCCATCTCGGGAAAACAAACCGAGAGGCCGTAGGAATTCTCGCCGCTTGCGGCGGGGAGGATGTTCAAATGGTGATCGAACGATTCAAGGAACCGCGAGGCGATCCCGGTGTACCGGCGCTTCCGGGAAAAGGCCGGATGATGCCGGAGGGTCTCGACTACGCGGAAAGCTGGGTGGCAATCAACTTTGACCGCTGCTTTCAACTGGTGGAGTGTGAGGACGCGTGCTGCTGGAGCAGTGGGCCACCTACTGGAAGGATTTGGTGGAATTTGAGTTTGTCCCGACACGCCGTTCCAAGGAGGCGGCGGAATTCCTAGACCCGCAACTTCGAATCACGCACTGCCCAGGACGTGCTGCGCCCGGCGTAGTCGGGTGACCAACGCCGCGAGTTTGGGTCGATCCTGCTCGGTGAGCGCCGTAAACTTCAATCCCAAGCCGGCTCCGGCCCGGGCATGGCGAACTATAGCGTCCGCGCGGATCTGACCCTCGGCCACCAGAAAATCCAGCCGGGTAAGCGTGCCAGAAGGCCGAGCATGCGGCGTCTCGATGAACAGTCCGCCCATGCTCATGTTGCCTACTCTCGAGACATCGTCGCGCCCCTCGCATTTCCAGTACACCCACACGTCTCCCGCCACTTCAACTCGCGAAGAGAATCTCCTAGAAGGAACGCTGCCGGGCCGCATCATAGTTCTCCGATTGTTGGAGTTAAGCTGGCCGACAAAACGGGCAGAAGTGTACATTCCCTTATATAATCGTCATGTCGAAATTCGGTGAATCGTTTTCACTTGCGGCGGAAACCACAATCATCAGGCGGAGCATCTCCGCGCGGGCAGCAAATCAAGAAAGTGCATGCGTGAATTCTACAAGACCGATTACGTGCGCCACCCCGTGTTGAGTCAGCCTCAGGGTATTGAGCCGTGCCGATGCAATGGGCCATGTGGAAGGACTGCTGAAGGATTTCGACTCCGGTTATTCGCCGATCGGCAGACTGCACGCAAGTCCGCGAGCTTGCGCAAAGGTCCATTTTCTCAGGCGCAGTCGACGCGCCCTCATCGCTTAATGCCGTGGCCGGTTGACTCGCGCGCATGGTTTGGGATGCTTCGAGAACACCCAGGGCGAGATGGCAATTCGCACTCTTCCAAGACGCTCCGGATCGGGTATTCTCCAAGCCAACGAGTGCTTGACGCCCACAAAACCTCCTTCTCGACACCGCCGCTCATTTTGATGTAAGAATACAAGGCCCTCCGGAAAGGCAGAAATGAGAGGCTATCGGAACCATGCAGTTGTCGCGGCGCTCGTTTTTGCCCTCGGTGCCACGGTTGTCACAGCCCAGGATACGCCGGAGCAAAATACGCAGAAGAAAGACACCGAGGAGCAATCGCGCGGAAACTCCACCCCCTGGTACCATCCGGTCACACACAACCCGCTGATGCTGCTCAAGCATTACAAATCGGCAAACGCTCAACTCGCATCTAACGGACAATTGGAGGACAAGCTATCGAAACAGCTGCGGATTCAGGGAATCCTGGCTGAAGACAAAGAATTGCAGGCTGTCTGCTCGGACTTCAAAGACCTGCCCAATTGCATTGCTGCCCTTCGCCTGAGCGTCAGCGTACCTGTCGAATTCACCTGCTTGAAATGGAACGTTACCGGGGTGAAGCCGAAGGCGCCCGATTCCTGCGCCGGCCCCGCCGGCGGCAAAGCCATGCCGCTCGACCGTGCCCTCGAGCTGCTGAAGCCGAAGCCGGATGTCAGGGCAGACGCTCGCGAGGCCCTGAAGAAAGCTCGCGACGACATCAAAGACGCGAGTTCCTAGAAGCACATTCAAAAGGCTCCAGAGCGCTGCGCGGTCGGTCGAAGCCGGCCTCGCTCAGCTTCGCACGGGGGCCTGTAGCCAACGCACGACCTTTCGCCAGGGAGAACTACCGCTGCGCTTGCTGGCCATTGGCGTTTGCAACCACTGAGCGACGCCGCGCCCGGCAGCCGCGATACGGCTTCCGCCCTTTTCGTCCGCAGGCAATGTCAGCGGGGCGGCCACGTAAGGCGTTGGCTCGTAGCTTGGTTCTGCCGTAGGTGCCATGGCCGGCGTCATTGGCGCGTTCGCCTTGGCTCGGCCGTTCAGTTCATCCCGTTGCGGTGGCGCTTCACTCCGCGGCGGCTTCTCAAAAGCCGCATAAGATGTGGAACTGGGGGTTGGCGCCGTTGGCCGGTCGATAACCGGGCTCGCCATGGCACTCGCGACCACGCCTGGCGTTGAGTTGTGGATCGCTTCGCACTCTTTCGGGCGCTCTTCCGGCCCCTCAGACATCGACAGCCGGAGCAACGCTCCGAACTGCTGCTGCGAAGCCCGCATGGCTTTCAAGATTTCTTGCGCGAACCACACACCTGCAAAGAGAAACGTGAATTGAGCGATGAGGCTGCCCAATTCGTACCAATTGCTCTGTATCCACTCTATGGTTTGGTTCATGGCTGCACCTTTGCTTGCGTAGTCTCAATATATCGTTGTGTTATTTGCGGGAAAACTGGCACGAAGTCCAAGAAACGGCCAGCGGTTGTCCTGTTCCCGCGTTCCATGCAAATTTTTCACACAAGAACCCCTTGACACGGTCAGCACCGCGCCTTAAGAAGAAATCTCCGCGCGGCCCCTGCACGCAAAATTGCATCATTCCCCCGCGGCCACACAGTGCCACTGTCTTCTCGAACCTGGATGACGATCCCATCAGCTCGGATCCCACGAATCCTCCGGTGGGTCAGTGAGGACAGTGCAGCAGGTCCGGTTGTGGTAAACCCGCCAACCAGACCTCTTTCACGCACACCACCGCGTCCGGCAAAACCTTGGATGGTTTTAATTCCGTTGGCGCCTATTGGGGGCCGCTCTTCGCGGTCCGCCCTTCTATTTGGTTGATTAGTTTTTCTTTTGTGGCACTTCGGCGGTCTTGCGCAGGAATTTGGATTCGTCTATTTCTCTCGCCCCCGGCGGCGGCGTGAAGGTGAACACATCCGGTGAAACAGGTTCATTCACGGTGAAGGTTTCCACCCTGCTTGTCTGCGTCATATTTATTGGAGTGTTTGTGTTCGGCATGGTCATTTTTGTGGTGGAATCCTCTCGATACACCAGGTAACGGTTCTTGTCCACCCAGAGGGTTTCGGTGTGAGCGAAATCGCTGAACGCAAAACCCGCCGCCTGCGTGGGAGCGCTTGCCTCGCTTCCCAAAGGTCCGTATTCCAAAGAAACCACCCAGCAGTCCGCATCCGTATCGTTGGCGTGGACTTTCTCGCTGCCGAGGATCTTGGCCCCCTTTACACCCCTGGTGATGTTTTTGTACTCCTGCAGCGGATTGGCGCCGCCAGACATTCCACTCGCCCTGGCTTCGGCAGATCGAGATGCGCCATTGAGGGGAAGTTTCCAGTAGGCATTCGCTGCAGGCATGTACCTCCACATGGTGTTGCCGTCATAGACCGCGACCATGCCCATGACATCGGTGCTTTCCATGCGGAACTTTCCCGTGGAATCGGCGGTGACGGTCACGGACTGTTCCACGTTCGCTTTACTTTGAGCGTCGGAACCATTCATCGCCGTGGTGTTTATGATCGCGCCGTAGGTTAATTCGACGCTCTTGAGCAAGTCGAGGGCATCAGGTTGTTCCGGGGCGGTTTGAGCTACGGCTGAGGATGCCGCAGTAAAGACAAAAAGTAGGCATTTCGTAGTGATTCGGGCGTACTGCATGGTCGACTCCTAGTTGCGCGGCGGAATGGGTCCTTCCACGCGGAGTAATCCCAGAGCCTTACTTAAGGCGGACCCTAATCTCAATCCGGTGGATTTCTGCGTCGAGTTGAGGTGAACCCCTCATGCGGGAAGCAAGTTTGGTTGCTTCTTGCCTCGCGGTTTTCGTGGGACCCTTTCGCGGCTTTGCTTTGGCACAACTGTCAGAACGCTTACGGTTTGCATTCAGGGTCCACGTCAATCTTCGGGTCGAGCCAATGTAGGTAAGTTTCCATGGAGTGCCAGCAGCCTATCTTCCGTTTGACGACTCCCTCGGAGGAAAACTCGTACGGCGTCGCGACATGCCGATAATCGAAAAATGGCAGACGCAGGGGAAGCTTCGGCACGACATCCTGCGTATTCACGATGCGCCACGAGGTCAGCGCCAATTGATTGAATTGCTCTGCGAACTCCGTCTCCCCCACGCGCGGCGACGCAAACGTGCAGGCGGTTGTAATGTCGAACCTGTTTTTCCCTTTGTTCTTCATAACAAACAACGTGGCCAGCGCGGACCCCAGGCTGTGCCCGGTCACGACAAACGACCGCCTTGGCGGCCGTCCCTTAGCCGTTCGAATCTGTTCCTGCACGGCAGGCTCTTCCAGGCTGTCAGCGAGGTCCTCCAATTGCTCGCCGAAGGTTTTCTGGATTTCCTTGGGCGCCGGTGTCGGTGTGGGAGCGGCCTTGGCGACAGCCTCCCGGTCGGCGGCCCCGTAGCGGTTGACCACTTTCAGCGTGCTGTAAATCCCCGCGTAGCCGTTCTCCACTCGCCCCGTGTTCGGAACCTCGCGGAAACGCACCAAACGCGCCATGAAATCGTCCAGCCACTCCACCACGCCTTCCGTCCCGCGGATGGCGAGTACAAAATTGTGCTTCTGTTCCCGGTGCCGCGCGATGAATCCGTAGAACTTGGGTTTCTCGCGCCACCAGAAAAAATAATCCGACATGTTGAGCCAAGCCACTAGCTCGTACGGATCCGGAATGTCGCCGGTCGCGGGTTGCGGGCGCAGTTGCGTGGGATCGCGTTTGAACATGTTGTACGCCGCATGGACAAACTGCCCGTAGAGGACAGCTTCCTTCTTGTCGAGTGGTCTGCCCATCGGGACTCCTAGTAACTGGTATCGGCGGAAACAATGGACGAAGAGTAACATAAATTCCTGGCTTTAGGCGCAGTCAAGGACATTCCAGAGAAAACCCGAGGCGGTTATAAATCGCCATGCGCTTGCGTATGCCTAAGAGGAGGCAACGCGGGCAGTGTCACAGGCTACTTCGCAAGCCAAGAAGCCGAATCGCCCGTTCGTGCGATTCCTTTGGACCGCGGTCATTTTTCTCGCTTTGATCGGGCACGCGGTCGCCACGCGGCGAACCATCGTTCTGCTGAAACCCGGCGCTCTGAGCTCGTCGAGGAATCCAGCGGCCGACTTGGACGCGCATTTCGCGGGCGAACGCGCGCTGGTGTTGACGCACATCCTGCCCGCGATGCTCTTCATGGTGCTGGGCCCGCTGCAATTCGTGCGCGGCTTGCGCTCGCGCTCTCCGCAGGTTCACCGCTGGTCGGGACGAGTCTTTCTCGTCGCCAGCGCCGTCGTGGGAATCACTGGATTGAGATTGGCCTTTGGAAAAACCATCGGGGGCATCGATGAAAAGGCCGCCATTGCGCTGTTCGGGAGTTTCTTCTTGATTTCGCTTGCGAAGGCGCTTTGGCACGCGCTGCGGCGCGAATTTGCGCAACATCGCGAGTGGATGATTCGCGGCTACGCCATCGGGCTCGCTGTCGCCACCATCCGCCCGATCATGGGAACCTTTTTCGCCGCCGCGGTGATTCGCGGGCATGCTCCGGACCTGCATCAATTCTTCGGCACCGCGTTCTGGATCGGCTTTACCCTGCAAACCATCGCCGCCGAAGTCTGGATCAATTGCACCCGCCCGACTGCAGCCGCCCAGATTACCGGCTAGACAGAAGCAATTAGTTCGTAGTCAAAACGGCGCGCTCACTGGCGATGCCAGGTCATTTCCACACGAATCGGGAGTTCATTCTTTACCGGCAGCGTCAAAAGCGTCGGAGGCTCGATCTTGAAATCAGATAGCGTAGCCGGAATCGTTCCCGTGATTTTGCTTTTGCTTCCCTCGACCGTCAGTTGGAAGGGCACCTGTTTGTAATGCGCCGTCTGGCCCGCGAATTGGATCTCCAGATCGGCGTAGATGGTCGCCGACTTCGAGTCGCTTTCCGGCAATCGCGTGCGCACGGTGACCATGGGAAACTCCGCGCCTTTCGTGACCTGAAGCATGTGCAGATCGCGGTTGCTGTCACCTGAATCGAACGACTTCACCGGCACCGCAATCAGGAAATCACACTGCCCTTCGTGACAAACGCCTTTGCCTCTGGTGGCGTGGCTCACGCCTTCCGTTTGATGAAGGGGATGAGAAACGTGGTAGGTCAGCGTGGATTGGTCAAGCACCCATTCTTCATCCGCAGCGTACGCACATTGCGGCAGCATCAAAAGCAGCAAAGCGAAGATGCACGCTAATGGTTTCGCACTCCGATTTGCATTCATAAATTTGCCGTTCATGGAAACCTTCAGAACTTCAGCGATACCGACAGCAGCGCGGCTCCAAAAGCCCCCGCCGTCACGATAGCCACCGGCCCGTGCGCTTTGGCGATGCCGTGGACTCTTTCCCCGTTGTTCTTCTGCGAATACGCCAACGCTCCCAGAATGGGTGTGAGAATCATGCCTGGCCCGTGAATCCATGCCATGGCTTTGTGAAAGCGAATCGGTCCGCGGGACTTTGCTCCCTCCACACGCGGCGCGCGGATCGCAAAGTAGGCGGTCGTAAAGTATAAACCCGCGGTGGCGGAACCCAGAATCATCAGAATCATGTGCACGGTGCGGACGGTGCGGTCCGTGTTGCTGGTGTTCCTGCCGGCTGCATTAATCGACGTGGCCACCGAAGCGATCATGGGGATCGTTGTAATCAAGCCCAAGCGCTGATGGATTTTCAGCATGTGCGTCCGTTTATCCAGCAGCGCCTGTTCCTTGGGATTGCTTTTGGTGTCGGCGGGAGAAAAGCCCAGGTCCCCGAGAGAGGGAGCCTTGTTGCCGGGTGGCGCATTGGGAGCGTTATTCGCAGGAGTTTGCGGTTGCGCTTGAGGAGCTGAAGGCAGCAGCGACAGCTCTGCATTGAAGGTCAGCGAAGCTCCTGCCGCCAGAATGACGTTCTCTTTTTTGGGCGCAAGGCCTTCGGCCGAAACCGTAACTTCATATTCGCCCGGAGCCAGCTTTGCCAAGCTGTACGTTCCCGCCGCATCGGTCTGCGCCTCCATCGACTGGCTCGTAGCCAAATTCCTTACCGAAACCTTTGCGTTGGCCACGGCTCCCGACGAGTCCGTGACTTTGCCTGACAGCGTGGCCTCGCTCTCCTGCGCTCGCAGACAGGGAGCGAGCAAAGAAACGACCGTTAGGACTGCGGCGCTGCCGGCCAGCTTGGCCGTTCTCACTCGCATAGGACCCTCCTCATGCCCTCATCCATGTGCTTGATGGTTCTGCTGGTGAGTTGAACCCAGTAGGTTGCCACTCGAACCGCGAACTTGCCACTCGATTGAACCAACCTGTCTCTACGGATGCCGTTACTCCCGTGCGGGATGTACGATAAACGGCTAACCCTGATTTAGGTACGTTGGCAACGATAAATACAAGCACGAATCGTGTTACGCGATTCCTGTAGACTATAGATGAGGTAATACCTAGGGCGTTCAACATCAACCCAGACCGGCGGAGAAACCCTAGCAGAATGAAGAAAATCCTCGGTGCCGTCAGCCTCTTAGTGCTATGCGGCATGCTCATTGCCGGACTTTGGCCCTTTAACTTCTTCCCGAGAAATGATGTGGCTTGGCTGAAAAATTCAAACGGCCTCCAGTTTGGCGATAGGGCCAGGGTGTACAGTTCACGAAATCTCGAGGTCCCCGACTCAAAGGAAGATTCGTTTTGCAGCCTCGAGTTGTGGCTACAGCCCGATGGCGGGTCCCTGAAAGGCCCTGCGACCATTCTTTTGTTTACCGCCCCGGACAATCCGCTGCAATTCCGGGTAAGGCAAAGCCTGGATATTCTGCTTCTAAGGCGAGATGCCCGCGATCGGGAGAACCATCTGCAAACCTTGTCCGCCGATGTTGAATATTCTTTGCGTCAGGATCAGCCGACGTTCTTCACCATCACAAGAGGGCCAAAAGATATTTTGGCCTACAAGGATGGCGCTTCAGTGAAGAAAGTCTTTCCCGGCTTCGGCTTGTCCTGCAAGGATTTCTCGGGGGAACTCATTTTGGGAGGCACGCTTACCTCGCCGCGCAGTTGGCCCGGAAAGCTGCTGGGACTCGCGATCTACGGACAGGAACTCACCCCCGAACAGGTCTCGCAACACTTCGCGATGTGGACTCACAATGCCCCGCCCGAAAGTCTTGCGAACGATCACCCGCTCGCCTTCTATTCCTTTTCCGAGCGCGCAGGCAGCGTCGTTCACAATCGTGTCGCATCCTCGCCTGACCTGTACATCCCGCGCATTTTTCGGGTTCCCCGCAAGAAAATGCTGACGCCGCCCTGGGAAGAGTTTTCGCCCGATCTAAGCTACGCTTCGGATCTGCTTATCAACATTGCAGGATTCGTGCCCTTTGGATTCTTCCACTTCGGCTACCTAACCTGGAATCGCCGATGGGATCGAGCCGCACTCTCCACCGTCATATTGGGCGGATTGCTCAGCCTCACCATCGAAATCCTCCAGGAATATCTGATCACCAGGAGGTCGGGGATGACGGATATCATCACGAATACGCTCGGAACTGGCGTTGGAGTGATGTTGTGGAGGTGGCAGCCCGTTCAATCTCTTGTTGCCAGGTTTAAGAAAGAAACCGGTCAAGGAGTCGCCTCATGAGCTCGCCGTTCCGCGGCTTTCCACCGGAAGCCCTTCAATTTTTTCGTGGACTCTCGCGCAACAACCGCCGCGAATGGTTCTTGCCTCGCAAGCCGCTCTTCGAAAAGAAAGTCAAAGAGCCCATGCGCCAATTAGTCGACGCCTTGAATGCCGCCTTGCACGATTTCGCTCCCGAGTACGAAACCGATCCGGACAAGGCCATCTTTCGCATTTACCGCGACGTTCGCTTCAGCAAGGACAAAAAACCTTACAAAGAGCAAATCGCCGCCACGTTTCATCGGCATGGAAGCATGAGCCATGGCCAGGGCGGCTACTACGTCGCCATCTCGCACAAGTCGGTTGCCGTCGGTGGCGGCGTGTACATGCCCGAGCCGCCGCAATTGCTCGCCATCCGCCAGCACATCGCCGAGCGCCACGAAGAGTTCCGCCGCATCCTCGCCGCGCCGCCGGTTCGCAAGCTCCTTGGCGCTTTGGAAGGCGAGCAGCTCTCGCGCGTCCCTCGCGGCTTCCCTGCCGATCATCCCGCCGCCGGCTTGCTCCGCTACAAATACTACATTCTGTACAAGGAACTTTCGCCGCGCCTCGCCACTTCGCCCGGGCTCTACAAAGGTATCGTCGACCGCTTCCGCGTTATGGCTCCCTTCATGAAATTTCTCACCGCGTCCTTCGTCTCTAAGCGGGAGAAACCCGCCCTCGCCATGTTCGCATAAGGAGAGCACCGCAACTCGGTAGCCCATAATCACGCTACCAGTCGCAGACGGGCGCACGGAACAATCCTGCCGTTCCTTCTACTTATGCTGCATAGAGATACTGACCATTCGCGCTCACGTTCACTAAATCAGGATCAGGGCTCACGGTCTGCACCTTCACCACGGACCCAGTATTTCCATCTATCGCGACGATCGAGTTTGGATAGGCGCCATCGTAATCCGCGGTCCCCACGTAAAGCAGTCCGCTGCTGGCATCCCAAGCCATTGCAAGGCCGGCTAGATCGATCGCCTTGAGCTGTGTACCGTTGGTTGGGGCGGCGGAAGTAACAGTGAAAGTCAAGGAATCGGTCGAAAATTGGTTTGAGCTGGCATCGAAGACACTGATAGGCAGCAGCCCAGGATTAACCAGCAGACTGGCTGGGATGGTGAGGTCCAGTTGCTGCGAATTTCCATAAGATGTGGGCAGATACCCACAAGTAAGACGAATCCGAGGAGATCGAAAGGAGATGAGGTCAGCTCATCTCGTCGCCCTCCCGTTTCTTCCTAAACCCGCTTCTAACCCGTTTAGAACCGCTTTGGTGAATGCGGCGCGCGGGGGGCTTCTCCCATTTTCCATTTTCACTGTTCCATTTTCCCGTCCCATTCATGCGGTTTCTTGTGCTGCGTCCGATCTTCTACCTCCTTTATCTCCTTTACTTTCTTTGCCTCCTCTCTCGCCGCTCGTCACTCGCCACTTCCTCCTCTCTGTCGTACACTCGACGTATCCAATTTACGCAAGGATTCGTCCATGACCACTCCCGCTCATTCTGTTCTGGCTGCCAATCCCGCCCGCAGCGCGCGCGGCGACGAAATCGTCGCCAAGCACAAGAAATACCTCTGGCCTTCGGTCGCCAATTACTTCCAGCAGCCGCTGGTCGCCGACCGCGGCGAAATGCAGTACCTCTGGGACCTCGACGGCAACAAGTATCTCGACTTCTTCGGCGCAAGAGTCATCGGCGGATTTCCCTTTTACGATCGAGTGCTTTTGCGTTTTTATCGTTGGGGTCTCTTAACAGGCTTGGCCGGACTTCTCGTCAGTATTGGCGCCAAAGGAAAGCTGCGGTGGCCTGCGCGCGAACTTTCGTCTTTGATGGTCTTCCTATGGTTTATGGCGGCATCAAGCGAATGAAGTTCTTAGGATTAGCTTTCATTGTTGGAATTGTGTTTGCGGCTTGGGCATGTCCGGTCCAGGCGCAGCAGCCGAGCGAGAAGAAAATCACTTGGAAATCGGTGGAATTCGCAATCGTGAAATTCAATGACGAGGCGCCGAAATCCTGGAGCATGTATCACACGGAGAAAAAGGGGCTGTTGCTAGTGCGAATTTGGAAGCGCTATTTGCTGGTGAACGTGAAGGACCAAGAGGTCTACGAAATCGATCCGCAGACCGTAAAGCCGGCTGGCGGCAACGTCGAGTGGTCGCTTTCCGAGAAACCCAGCGAACCCCTTGAAACTCCCGATTGGAAAGCGCGCGACGTCGGCCCCATGGAGCAAGTGTCGTTTCGCCTTGGCAAGAACGGCTACGTCCTGCAACTACAAATCCCGCTGAAGGCCAACGGCCAGCCCGCGTACTGACAAGCCGTCTTAAGTCTTGGCTTTTTGGGGATTGAACAACTCTTTTCACCGACGGTAGATGCCGTAATACCAGGGAATCCAGAGCGCGCCCGGCTCGACGCCGACATTGACCTGGTCGCCGGGCTTAAAGCGATCGAAGTCGTCTGCATCGACGGCAAGGCGCTCGTATTTTTGCCCTTCGCGCCAGGAACTCACGATGAGCCGCCGCGACCCGCGCACGATGCCCGGCATGTTGTAGCGTCCAGCAACCGCCTCGGCGTGATACACAACGTTTTTGGGGGAATCCAGTCTGCCGTTCACAAAAAGAAAGGCTGCGAAAATCCACGGCAACAAGATGAAGCCCGCATAAACGTGCTTCAGCATCTCGAGTTCTTGGTGCTTGCGCGCGCGCCGGTCGAGAATCACGGCAATGGCCAACGCGACAAAGAAAATCACGCCAAATACGACCAGCATGAGATCCACATCGAGCGGGGGGTAAATCTGGCTGACATAGGGAAATGCCAGCGACCCGGCAAGAAAGATCCCGGTGCGCTTCAGGAATCTGCGGCGAAACATCACCTCGGCGGCCGCGGAAGTGAGCCCGCAAGAGGGACACTGATCCGCAGTTCGGGGTGAACCGCAATCCAGACAGCGAGTCATTCTTCCCCACACGGAACCCGGCCGCAAGCCGAGCCCCCTCTAGTATAAGCCGCCGTCAATTGTCGGGGGGAGCGAGCGATGACAAAAGTTGGTGATAGGCCTTCTGACTTTCGTTCTCGGAGAGGGCTAGGGAGACACCCATGCCGAGGCCGGGTTCGACGCGCTTCACCTGACAATCGAGTTTGACGGGCTGAGGCAGATGCAAGCGCACGGTAAAGCCGGCGCCGACC
>Ga0137386_10000300_pt1 | contig 26094 bp, 19 predicted proteins | sample SagtaG_4_FD_104910 | JGI IMG/M metagenome (GOLD analysis project Ga0137386, IMG submission 104910) | Vadose zone soil microbial communities from Sagehorn Ranch, Mendocino, California, USA - Sage2_R_100_16 metaG | ecosystem: Environmental > Terrestrial > Soil > Vadose zone | place: USA... | reverse complement strand
GTGGAAATCCGGCTCATGGTGTGGAAAACCAGTTCAGCGGATCGTCTCAGAGAGGCAGGCCCGTCTGCGGGAGGCCCACCGATCAAGGCCTGGCCCCCGCCGGCGCTGGCTGCCTTTAGAGCAACCCGGCTTCCGCGAAGCTAAGATAGCGCTCGGCTCCGAGGACGAGATGGTCGTACACGGGAATGTCCAAGAGCCGCCCGGCGTCGACGAGCTGCCGCGTGATGGCGCGGTCATCCGCGCTTGGCGTGGGGTCGCCGCTGGGATGGTTATGGGCCACGATGATGCCCGCCGCGCCGAAGGCGATGGCGAGCCGGAACACTTCACGGGGATGCACCAGGGAGGAATTGAGGATCCCGCGCGTCACTTCCTGTACGCCGATCACGCGGGACTGGGAGTTGAGCGCAATCACGTAGAACACTTCGACGAGTTCCTGGGCGGCGCGCTCGCGCAAGAGGTTGACGGCGTCCACCGGTCCCGTGACCACGACGGGCTCGGGCTGGGCCGGGTCAACCTCCTTGATCAGGCGGACCCAGGCGGGCCGCAGGGACTCGGAGCGTCTCCGGTGGGGGCGATACATGACCAGCGTTCCCCTCCCCATTGCCTCAAATGGATGCCGTGATAGTCGCGTATCTCGCTAACAATATATCGCTTGCGATATGCTATGTCAAGGGCTGGCGATATACGGCCGGAGCGATATATGTTCATGCTCACCCCATGACAGGAAGGCCATGGCTATCCGGGTGCGATTACGGGAACTGTTGGAGAAGCGCGGCATGGCGCAGACCGAGCTCCAGGCGCGGAGCGGGCTCGGCTACTCGACCATCAACGCGCTGTACCACGGAAAGACAGCGCGGGTCGAATTTGCGACGCTCGAGGCGCTGTGCGAGGTTCTGGGGTGTGAGGTGCGGGAGATCCTCGAGCACGTCCCGGAGAAGAAGCGGGGGCGCTCGTAATGCCGAGCGCTGCGCCTTAGGTCATCGTCATCGCAGGTCCTAACGGGCCCTCCAGGAGTGACCTGCTTCCTCCTCGAATTCGCCCCTGACGATACAAGAGCGCCCTATCGCGGTGTCCCACTCCAGTACCATTTTTCTAGCCCTTCCAGGTAGGTCAGTTCCGGAGGAGGGTAGCCATTAGCCATCGATTCGTCGACGCGGCTGACGGCAAGCGCACGCCGTCCGGTATGCCGAGAGCGCCAGCGGTGGCGGCCCTGGCAGGCGATAGCCTGTCCGGTGTGTTCGTCCCCTTTTGTGTTAGTCCCCTTTTCACGCGGGTGCTATGAGTAGAAACCGCCCTGGAAACACGACCTTTGGAGCGCACCGACAGGATCTGCCCGACGCGCCAGTTGACGTTGCTCATCTCCTCGAGGCCCGCTTGTGGGTCGCTCGCCTTGGAGAAACTGATGTGTTACGGTGGTGGCGCACGGACGGACTACTCGGTGCCGATGGAGCCTTCGTCGGGCCTCGCGTCTTGCCGATCACTCATCCGACCGCGCGAGCGCGCATCGCTTTTGCCGTTGCTCGGCATGCCTGCGACGAGCGATACCCAGATACGAAAGCGTGGCATCTGTTTCGGTTAAGTCCAGACGTAGAGGACCGACTGGACGCATTGCTGGTGGAGCGCCTCGGAGACCGCGAGTATTGGGCAGGGGTGATCCCGAAGCTGGAGGCAACCGTGGCAAACTCCGACCCAGTCCAGTCTCTCCGAGCTAACGGGGTAGTGAGTGACGACGATCTGGCGACCGTACAGAAGGCAGAGCTAGGCGCTGGTCAGCGATCTCTGCCACTAAGAGCAGGTGCGACGTTGAACGAGACCATCAAGCGTCTCGCAGCTGGATTCGTCCGCTCTTCGCCAGGCAACTTGGTGGTGCCCTTTGTCCATGGCGACAAGTAGACCCGCGTCGTCTCCGACGATCTCGACCTTCTCGGTCACCAAAGGCGGGAAGATTGCCGAGACATATGCGTGCTTTGCCCACTGGGATCTCAACGCCACAGTGGACGAGAACCTTGATCAGTTTCGAGAGGAGAATCCGATTCTTGCGCCGACCGATGGCTGGCTCAAGGAGATGCGTCGGATCTTCCGCGTGCGATTTCTGGACATTGAGCGCCATCGACCGCTCATTCGCCTGGCCCAGGCTGGGATGCGTCAAGACACCTGGGCTCCGATTCTGATGTGGCACCTCTGTTTTCGAGAGCTGCTTCTCTCGGATTTCCTGGAGTCGTGGCTGTTCCCGCGAAAACACGAGGGAATGCTCCGAGTCCGAGCCGATGAGGTCCGCGGATACCTCAAGGGCTTGCCCGCGCGTGGGCTTCTTGACAAGGATTGGACCGCCAATACGGTGAGCCGAATGGTCAGTGGTTTGCCAACCTACGCGGCCGACTTCGGCCTACTCGAAGGTAAGGCCGTGAAGGAAATTTGCCCTTTCCACCTCCCCGATGAGGCCCTGCTCTACGTACTGCACGATATTGCCGGCGATGTAGCGAGCGCGGAGAAGATCCTCGACGACCCTCGTTGGAAGCGCTTCCTTATCTCACGCTCCGAGCTGGAACGGGAAGTGTTACGCTTGCATCAACACCGGAGGGTCACATTTGAGATAGCCGGCAGCATGGTGGCGCTAGAGCTGCCCTGCAAGAGCGCCGACGAGTATGCCGAGCACCTGGTCCAATAGCGCCTGGAAGGAGCGCCTCCACGACCGACTCGAGCCGCTCCTCAAGGCTCCGGGTCTCGTGAAGGAGATTAGCACTTACCAAGGAGTGCCCTTCGGGCTCTTTGCCTACCCTCCCACGGCCGAGCGTGAGGTGCGGCGTGAAGTGCAGATGCTCGCGACCCGCATTGAGCGCGAAACCGGGCGTAGGATCACCACGATCTCGATGGCGGAGTTCCTGTGGCAGGCAGTTCGAACGGCCTACCCACCGGACGGGAAGCCTCTCTTTGAGGCTGAGCGAAGCTGGAGCGAATCCGAACCGGAGCAACGGCTCGAGAAATTGCAGGAAACGATCCGAGCCATTGTCTCTGAGGTGTGCCCACTCCCTCAGCTTATCGCCGAACGGGTGGCGAGCGTCGACCCTACGAAGGGTATCGTCTTTCTTACACGCGTTGGCGCCCTTTATCCTGCCTACCGGGCAGGGGCACTGCTTGAGAACCTGATGGGCGAGGTGCGGGTACCGACGATCCTCTTCTACCCAGGCACGCGAACCGGCTCGAACACGTTGCGCTTCATGGACACTCTCGAGGCGCTACACGGCTATCGGCACAAGATCTTCTAGACGACCTGGAGCGGAGCCAAAGCATGTCGCAGAAAACTCACACGCCTTTACACGTCGGCGAGATCTTCCGGGAGAATATTTACCGCGATATCGAAGAGGTCATAAAGGTTGATGACCTTGACGATGCAGTCCTAATCGAAGAGATCAGAGAGTACCATCCAACCGCCAGCATTCAGACGCAGATGGTAGAGGTGCTCAAGGCCTATGACGGTGTCCGTCAGGGGCCGAAAAGAGACATCGGCGTCTGGGTTAGCGGCTTCTTCGGGGCTGGCAAGAGCAGCTTCGCCAAGCTGCTTGGCATCTTGTTGGAGAGTCGGCGAATCGGGTCCCAAGATGCCGTCGATCTGTTCTCCAGCCGGATCACCAATAACGAGATCAAAGTCCTGCTCAAGCAGATTCGCGAGCACCTTCCGACACACGTCGTCATCTTCGACATCCTCAAGGACAACATCGCCGGAGCGAAGGAACACCCAGTCACAACGGTGATGTATAAGGCATTCCTGCGTAGCCTGGGGTACGCCACCGAGCTCGACCTTGCGAAGCTGGAAATCGAGCTCGAGCAACGTGGTGAGCTCGACGGATTTCGTGACAAGTATGCTGAGCTGTACCCCGGTCGCAATTGGGACGAAGCCAAGCGCCTCACGATGACTGCAATCAATGAGGCCAGCCGCGTCCGTCACGAACTGGACCCGGCGACGTACAACGCCCCGGATTCCTGGGCTCGCTCGCGGCCGAAGGACGAGATCTCCCCTCGGACCTTAGCTGAACGTGTCCTGCAGCTCTCTAAAGCCCGGGCCGGCGGGCGAAACGTCGTGTTCGTTGTAGACGAAATCGGACAGTACACGGCCCGCGACCTCACCCGCATCGGTGACCTTCAAGGGGTCGTTGAGAGCTTTTCGCTCTTCGGCAAAGGGAAGATTTGGCTCATCGCGACGTCCCAGGAGAAGCTCGAGGCCGTGGTTGATATCTGGGAGAAGAACAAGTCCGACCTCGTTCGTCTCAGGGACCGGTTTGCGCTACCAGTGGACATCAAGTCCACCGACATCCGCGAGGTAGCGAGCCATCGTGTGCTCGCGAAGAGCGCCGAGGCCGAGAAAGCCCTACGTGCGCTTTATGGGAGCCACAGCGGCAAACTGAAGATGGCGACCCATGTCACGGCCACAGTCACCCTTCCGGCATTAGACGAGGACACCTTCGTTCGCCTCTACCCGCTGCTCCCGTACCAGGTTGATCTCTTGATCGACGTGATCTCAGGTTTGCGAAGGCAGGGAAGCGGACCTCAGACAATGGGGGGCTCCAACCGAACCATAGTGAGCCAGTCTCAGCAGCTCGTCATTCATCCGAAGGTGGGTCTGGCTAAGCAGCCCCTCGGAGCGTTGGTCACGTTCGATAGCGTGTATGAGCTGATCGTCACTAACATCGGCACTGAGATTCAGCGGGAGATCGAGGAAATCGCCCAAGGGCTCGGCGAGATGGAGGCTCGCGTCGCTAAGGCGCTTGTGCTCTTGCAGGTTGCGGAGCGCGCGCACACGAGCGAGGAGAACCTGGCCGCCGTTCTTCATCCGGCGGTCGATGCCCAGAGCGTCCTACCCCAGGTCCACGAAGCAGTCGAGACGCTCATCCAAGCGCGCAAGATCCGGCGCACCGAGCACGGGCTCAAGATCCAATCGGGCGCCGAGCGCACCTGGGACGAGGAGCGTGATGGCCGCCAGCCCACCCCGAGCGACCGCAGCCGCATCGTGAAGGAGATGGTCGAACAAGTCTGGGGCAAGGGCGCCACGCAGCAACCTGCCTACCAGCTCGGCGGCTGGAAGCGTTTCACCGCCGGGCTGCGCGTGGGCACCGAGTTGCTGGTGGACGGTGACGTGCTATTCGAGGTGCGGCTGCTTGACCCTTCCCGTCCCGCAGACTCGCAGATCCAGGAGGCGCGCACCCTCACTCAACAAGGGGGCCAGGATGCCCTCGTCGTCTGGACCGCTGAGCTCTCGAGTGATGCAGAGGAGGCTATCCGCGAGCGCTATCGGAGCGAGCGCATGCAGCAGCGCGGTGCGCGGACCAAGGAAGAGGAAGGTCTCTTGCGTGAGGAAGGTCGGCGACTGCGGGAGGCCAACGGGAGGCTGCGCAGCGAAGTCGAGCGCGCTCTCTCTCGCGGCCGCATTTTCTTCCGCGGCAACGATCGCTCGCCAAGCGAAGAAGCCAGCGACCCCAAGGCAGAGGCTCGCCGCGTGCTCGGCTCTGCCCTCGCACAGATCTTCCACCGCTTTGGCGACGGAGACGTCAAGGTTGGGGCTAAGGACGTCGAGGCCATCCTCAAGAGCGAGAGCCTGGCGGGCCTGCCCGATTGTTACAGCGATCTCAAGGTCGTGCAAACCATCGAAGGGCAGACGCGTCTCGTGACCGATCAGGGCGCTGCCAAGGAGATCCTCGATTGGATTCGTCTGCGGTGCGACGGCGGCCAAGCGCCGAGCGGCCGCGAGGCCGAGCAGCACTTCAAGAGTGCCCCGTACGGCTGGGGTCTCGAGCTCGTGCAGCTCGTGGTAGCCACTCTACTGCGGGAGGGTCAGGTCACCCTCACCTCGGGCGGGCAGCAGCTCAAGCAGGCTCTCACGCCAGAGGCAAGAAAGGCCATCACGAGCAACACTGCCTTCCGTGGGCTCACGGTGCGCGTGCGCGAATCTACCGTCAATCCGAAGAAGCTACGCGATGCCGGCCAGGCGCTTGAAAAGGGCTTCGGCATCCATTGCCCCTCACTAACCGCCGAGGTCATTGCCGGCACCGTCCGCGAGCACCTGGGGAGCGAGATTCCGCTTCTCGAGCAGACGCGTGACCTCCTACGAGACCTACGTCTGCCGGGTAACGGCGCCATCGAGCAAGGGCTCAACACCCTGCGCGCCATCAAGAGCAGCGATGATGATGACGCTATCCAGTCCTTCCTTGAGAGCGCGGACACGCTGAAGAAAGCGATCACGCGCGGCCGTGGCATCGAACAGAGCGTTACCGAGCCCGCGCGCCTGGGCTTAGAGCGCGCCCGCGCTGCGACTCAGCAAGTGGGACCCGTCCTGGAGCGCGAGACCGAGGCCAATGATCCGGCGCGACAGACCCTGGCCGAGCTGCACGACCACCTCGAGCGCGAGACTTTCTACGAGCACCTCCCCGCCATCGAACGTGCTGCCACTACGGTGCTCGACCGCTTTAGGGCGCTCTACAGCGATGCCTTCGCGGCGCGCCGGAAGGCGTACGGGGACGCGCTCGATGCGCTCTACCGTGCCTCTGGCTGGTCGGATCTCAAGGAGGCGGAGCAGGCCGATGTCGCACGGCGCCTGCGCGAGCGGAGCGCGGAGGAGCCGCTCCACGAGCCGTGGAGACAGGCGGCGACCATTCTGGGGTCGCTCCGTGACCAGGCCGATGCGGCCAAGGCGCTTCTGGACGGGGCTCTCGAGGCGTTGCGGAAGCTCGTAACGCCCCAGGCCGTTGAGATCAACGTGCGCGCGCTGCTCTCTGGGCCGATCACGTCCCCTGAGGAGCTTGATGCTGCCCTCGCCGCCATCCGTGAAGAGACCGAGAAGGCCCTTGCGGACGGGAAGCCCGTCTTGCTGGTCTAGAGGGGCAGGCTCGAGTGGAGAAGGAGCAGCGTAACGCCCTCCGCAGCGCGGTCGTCAAGGCCCGGCGGCTATTGGAAAAGGAGTGTCAGGAGCAGCTCGAGGGTGCTTACAACATCCTGCCCGATGGCCGCATTCTGGAGAACGCATTTGGGGATCCGATTGTCCGGGCCCGACTCCTCGACGTGGTACAGCACCACCGCGCAGGCGGTGCCTCAGCCGCAGAGGCCGTCGAGCGCACGGTGCGCGAGGCTGCCTTTACGGTGCTAAACCGCTTTGCAGCCCTGAAGATGGCTGAGCGGCGGGGGCTGGTCCGGGAGTGCATCTCACAGGGCCTGCAGTCCGAGGGATTGCGTGAGCTGGCGGATTGTGCTCCTGGTCTGCACGCCGCCGTCGAGGATGGTGGCTATCGCCTTCTCCTCGAGGCCCTGATGGACGAGATCTCGCTCGATCTCAAAGTCCTGTTCGATCGCCGGGACGCAATGGCGCAATTTTGGCCGCGCCCTAAGGCACTCGATGACTTGCTGGAGATACTGAACGACCCTCAGGTGGCCGACCTCTGGTCGCAGGATGAGACCATCGGATGGATCTACCAGTACTTCAACGCCGACGACGTCAATCAGATGCGCGAGGAGTCCTCGGTCCCACGCAATAGCCGCGAGCTTGCCGTCCGAAATCAGTTCTTCACGCCGCGCTACGTGGTCGAATTCCTCACCGACAACACCATTGGTCGCATCTGGTACGAGATGAGCCAAGGCCAGACCCGACTGAAGGACCGATGCCGTCACCTCGTCCGGCGGCCGATCGAGATCTTCCTCGAGCCTGGCGAAGTCGCTCTCGAGCCGCCGCAGCAGGACAATCTCAGCCAGGAGCAACTCCTCCACCTGCCCGTGAACATCAAGCATCGCCCCCTGAAAGATCCGCGCGAGATCCGGATGCTTGATCCCGCCTGCGGCTCCATGCACTTCGGCTTATACGCCTTCGATCTGTTCGAAGTCATCTACGACGAAGCCTGGGAAATCGCGCACGGCAGTGACGAAGCAAGGAAGTCGGCCCCGACCTTCGCGCCCTTCGCGTCTCTCGTCGTTCAATATCCCGAGAAGGGTGCCTTCCTCGCCGACGTTCCCCGCCTCATCATCGAGCACAATCTCCACGGCATCGATATCGATCTCCGCGCCGCGCAGATCGCTGGGCTTTCCCTCTGGCTCCGCGCCCAGCGCACGTGGCAAGAGCAAGAGCTGCCACCGCAGGACCGTCCCCGCATCCGTCGGTCGAATATCGTGTGCGCCGAGCCCATGCCCGGCGAGGAGGCGTTCCTAGCCGAGTTCATCGAGGAGCATCTATCCACCACACCCGAGCACAAACTCTTAGGCCAGCTCGTCCGCCGTGTGTTCGACGGCATGGAGCTCGCGGGCGAGGCTGGGTCGCTTCTCAAGATCGAGGAGGAAATCGCTGACGCCGTGGCAGAGGCGAAGCAGAAATGGCTTGCGGGTCCGAAGGTTGAACAGGGCCGTCTCTTTGTCGACGACACCGTCCCAGGTGAACAAAAGGAACCCGACGTAGACGTCACCGGCATCACCGACGAGACCTTCTGGGAGAGAGCGGAGGAACGGATCTACGCCGCTCTCCAGACCTACGCCGAACAGGCGGAGGACGGCGCTGGCTACCAACGCCGCCTCTTTGCCGACGACGCTGCTCGCGGCTTCGCCTTCATCGATCTGTGCCGCAAGCGCTATGACGTGATCCTCATGAATCCGCCGTTCGGAGAGCCGTCACCAAAAGCAGAATCACTAATTAGGTCAAGGATAGAATCATGTAACAATATCTTCTGCAGTTTCGTTGTGGATTCCACTGGTCGCCTTTCGGACGCTGGCGTATTGGGAGCTATTACCGACCGCTCGTTTGTTGTCAAAGACAGTTACGAAAAGTATCGCCGCTGGTTGTATGATAATGGATCACCGACTCTCTTCATCGACTTAGGTTGGGGCGTACTAGACGCAAACGTCGAAGCATGCTGTTACCTGGTCCGACCATCCCCTCGGGTGGACCACGGCCTCTTCCTGAACCTCTCACAGCTCGCGATTGACGACAAGTCAGGCCAATTAGTTAAAGAGGTAGCATCAACGGCGGCCTCGGCGAGCAGCGGCTTTCTAAGGGTGTCGCACAGGGCTTTTGAAAACATTCCGCACCTTGCGATGAGCTATTTCATTCCCTCGACGTTGATGGCTGATTTTGCCGCTAGCAAGAATATCGGGAATGTCGTCGCGAAAACCGCTCGAGGGATGTCATCCGGCGACACTCTCATGGCCTGTCGCTTGTTCTGGGAAGTCCCACCCGCCTTGATCGGCTCAAAGAAGCCTTGGAATTATGCAAACGTTGGCGGGGGTTCAACTCCGTTCTATCGTCCGCAGTTCATGGTCTTCAGATACTCAGATGACTGGGGGCCTCTTCGCGACCTTCCTGGCTTCAGCTTGAAGAACGTAAGCTTGTTTTGGCGAAGTGCAGTGGGATGGGGGAAACGAACCGACATTCTGTCCGCTCAGCTATTACCTCCCGGTTTGATTACCGCGGAAGACGGCCAAGTTGCCGTTCCGTTTAATGATTCTGACGCGTTCCTGCTATTGGGCTTACTTAACAGCAAGTACGCACAATCTGCCATCCATTGTATCTGTGGTGGCCATAAGGGTCCGGGTTATGTCGGAAGTATCCCCTTTCCGGCGTCTATCAGGGGGTCACAAGCCAGGATCTCCGGAGTTGCCGCTCAAGGTTTTGCCACGTTGCGGTCTCTCAGCGTCTGCAACGAAACCACGCTGGAATTCTGTCAGCCACTTGCGCTCTCTAAGAAAGACGACAGCCATTGGACTGAGGATACCTTGACTCGGGTTGGTGAATTGCTCCGAGGAGTCAAGACGTCGTTGACCGCACTCGATGAGCAGGTGTTTCGCTCTCTGGGAAAGACGGAGATTGAACAGGCGCAGATCGTTGCGATTGGGCCCGGAACGCTGGAGCCTCGCCTCGATTGGCCGGGCGATAGGAACGATCTCGCCTCAGCGTTAGCATCTTACGCATTGGGTGGAGCCTATGGTCGCTGGGATATTCGTTTTGCTACTGGCGAGAAGGCCGCGCCGGAGTTGCCCGACCCGTTCGCCCCTTTGCCGGTTTGTCCGCCCGGCCAGCTCCAGAACGAGCAAGGACTGCCCATCACCAAGGAAGAAGTGAGAAGGCTGAAGGAGGGCGGCCGGTGGAAATATCCGATCGAGATCCCGTGGGACGGCATCCTTGTTGATGACCCTGGACGGCCGCTGGATCTCGAGGCCCGAGTTAACCAGGTGCTGGAAAGCATCTGGAAGAACCGCTGGGAGGGCATCGTGCGCGAGGCGTGCGAGATCCTAGGCGTCCGCACCTTGCGCGATTACTTCCGCAAGCCCGCCGGTTTCTTCGCTGACCACTTGAAGCGATATTCTAAAAGCCGCCGCCAGGCGCCGATCTACTGGCCGCTCTCGACCGCATCAGGCTCCTACACGATCTGGATCTACTACCACCGCCTGACCGCTGACACCTTGTTTCAGGTGGTGGCTGAGCACGTGGATCCGAAGCTGCGCAAGGTGCAGGAGCAGCGCCTGCAAGTCGAGGGCGGACAGCGCCGAGCGGATGGACGCGAGGCGGCCAAACTCGCCAAGCAGACTGGTGAGCTGGTCGAGTTCGAGCAGGAGCTAGAGGAGATGAAGGTCGAGCTGCTGCGCGTGGCGAAACTGCCCTACAAGCCCGACCTCAACGACGGCGTCGAGATCACAGCGGCGCCGTTGTGGAAGCTCTTCCGCCTTCCGGCTTGGCGGAAGGTCCTCGAGGACACCTGGAAGATCCTTGAGAAGGGCGAATACGACTGGGCGCACCTCTCCTACGCGATCTGGCCGGATCGGGTGCGGGAGAAGTGCAAGATGGATCGCTCGCTAGCGATCGCTCACGACTTGGAGGAGCTATACGAAGGTGCGGCGCGGCCACCAGTTAAGAAGTCACGGAAGCGAAAGTAGAGCGAGTCCATGGGCGTCCTAGCGGATCACATCCACCGACGGGTTGGGGAGGATCTGGACGATCGGCACGTCGTGGTCTGGTATGATCCGGCCAGGGCTTGGGAGAGCTGGATCCGGAGCCTCGTAGGGGGAACGGCTCCATCCTTAGGTCCGCAGGTCGTGTTGATCGACGGACGAGACGCGAACCTCGTGACGTACCAGGGCTCGTACTACGAGCTGCTGCGTGCCTGCGAGCCACTCACCTCAGGCACCGATCTGCCTCGGCTCTTAGTCTATGTGCCGGGTGAAGAACACCAGGAAGCCCTGACGCCGCTCCGCGAGCTCGAGTGCGTCGGCGGAGAGAAGGAGCCGTATAAAGATCAGCGCGACTTGGCATCAATGGCTCGGCGTGCTCTCTCAGCCGCCGGCACCGCCGAGAGCGAGATCGACGCGCTCCTTGCGCACGAGAACTTGGACTTCGAATACCTCGATCGGCTCGGCGGAGATAGTGGGAGCGCATCGCCCCTTTCGCCCGTTTTCGGATCTGGGCGGGAGATCGACGTCTTTCCTCTGTTTCTGACTGACGAGCGCCGCCGCACCGATTCGGCGAAGAGGGGTCTGTTATCGGATATCGCCGTGCTCGCCAGCTCCAGCCTCGGGCTAGCCGTGGACCAGAAGCTCGACGCGTCAGCGATGCGGGATCAGCTTGCCCGGATGATCCTCTGCGCTGAGTTCCGGGCAGACCTCAGGGCCCCCGCGCCACCTGAGATCTCACAGATCCACGCGCCAAGCACTGACGACCAGCGCAAACGGTCCCGCTCGATTTGTGAGCGTCTGCGGAAGGACTTCCCCGACGAGTACGAAATGCTGGCCAAGAAAGTGGAGCGGGAGCTCGGACTGGCCACGGCCGAAATCGACCCGCTCGCCCTGGGCGAGATTGACACGTTCCCATTCGAGGAGGTGCGGCTACTGGATGCCTGCGACCGACTCCTCGTTTCGGGACACGCTCTGAAGGCACTGCCCATCGTTGAGGCTAGGAAGAACAGCTTCTGGATCTCCATTGCGCGTCATCCGGACCGGCATCGGATGTGGCAGGGCTGCCATGCGCTGGCCCTGCTCTCATTTATCCTCGAGGAAGCTCGGGCCCCGGTCAAACAGGCACCGAGCCGCCCCGAGGCATGGATTACCGCGTACACAGCTGCGAATGGTTGGCATCTTGTCGATCGCTTGTTCCGCGAGGCACGGCACCACGCGAGCACGATGATCGAATTCGCCGTTCTGGAGCGCGCGCGGGCAAAGATTTTCGCAGACTATACCGCGCTTGTCGATGTCATGACTACCCGCTTCGTCGGGGCCTTGCGAGAGGCGGGATTTCACGTCCCAGGTGTTCTCTCACAGACTGCGATCTTCGCCAAGCGGGTCCAGCGGCAGAATGGGGCCACGGCGTACTTTCTCGTGGACTCCCTGCGGTTCGAGATGGGGAAACAGCTGGCTGAGATGTTAGAGTCCCAAGGGGCAAGCGGGGTGACGCTCGAGCCCGCCCTAGCCGCGGTGCCAACTATCACGCCGGTGGGCATGACCGCCTTACTCCCGGGCGCCGACCGGTCCTTCAGCGTCCGCGAGGGCGCGAAGGGTATTTGCGGAGCTATCGGAGGCAGGCCACTGGACGGAATAGACGCCAGAATGGACTACGCCAAGGCGCAGGTGCCAGGACTCGTCGAGCTGTCGTTGGACATGCTGAGCGAGTTGACACCGAAGCAGCTTGCCAAGAAGCTCCAAGACGCAACGTGTATTGTTGTGCGGTCGATCGAGATAGATAGCGCTGGGGAGAGTCTTCCCAACCAGCTCGCGCAGGTCGTCATGGGCACCGTGCTTGAGAACCTCCGTAACGGGATCGCCCGGATCTCGGTCGCGGGGGTCTCCAAGTTCGTTGTCACCGCGGACCATGGCCATCTCTTCGGAAGCCGGTTGGGAGATGAGATGAAGATCGACTTGCCAGGAGGAGGAACCCAGGTTGATGTCCACCGCCGCTGCTGGGTTGGCCGAGGGGGGGATACGCCGAGCGGCTGTTTACGCGTCCAGGGCCGAGAGCTGGGGTACGACACCGACCTGGAGTTTGTTTTTCCCAAGGGCTTGGGGGTCTTCAAGGCTGGGGGAGACCTGGCCTATCATCACGGCGGCTTGTCCCTTCAGGAACTCGTGATACCGGTACTCAGCTTCGAGTTAAAAGCCTCGGCTCCGAGCAGTACCAAGCTGGAGCGCGTGGCGCTGTCAGGAGTCCCCAAGGCCATTACCAATCGCATCTTCTCGGTCGCGGTTGCGTCGGTAGAGTTGATGCTCGAGCCACTGGAGCTTCGCGTCATTGCAGCGGCCACAGAAGACAACCGCACCGTGGGCCAGGCAGTGTTCGCTGATATCGGATGGGATGCTGATAAGCGCGTCATTCTTCTCCCGGGAGCGCAAAAGGCCTCGATTGGCCTTCAGCTCGAGGATGACAGTGTTAAGGAATTGCGGATCGTCGTAATTGAGCATCGAACCGGTCGTGTCCTCAAAGACACGAGCCCCATTCCCGTGGATGTGATGAGGTGACATGACGGACGTAAGTGTCTCTGACTCCTTGGACGAGAAGGTCAACGTGGCCTACGCCGGCAAGGTGGTACGCAAGGACCTCGTCCGAAAGGTCAAAGTCGGCGCCAACGTACCGGTGTTTGTCCTAGAGTACCTACTGGGGAAGTATTGCGCATCATCTGACGAGACGGCCATCCGGATGGGGCTCGAGATAGTCAACAAGACTCTGTCGGAGAGCTACGTGTCGCCGGACGAAGCAACGAAGGCGCAGGCGAAGCTCAAAGAGAAGGGTCGACATACTTTCATCGATAAGGTCGCAGTGCGCCTCCTCCCGAGTGATGACAAGTACTGGGCCACGCTCGCCAACTTTGGGGACAAGTACGTCCACATCCCCGACGGGTTCATACGGCTGTACGACCGGCTCCTTCAAGGTGGAATCTGGGCCCAGCTCGAGCTTGAGTACTACTATGATGAGGCGGCGGGGGGCACGAAGAGTCCATTCGTGATCCATGATCTCAAGCCTATTCAGCTAGCCAGCTTCGATCCAGATGCGTACCTCGCCGCACGCGCCCAGTTCTCGCGGGACGAGTGGCTTGATCTGATGCTCCGTTCGATCGGCATCGAGCCGGGTTACATCGAAGGGCTACGAGACACGGATCCGGTGAAGGCGCTGAGGCTGAAGCTGCTCTTCCTGCTTCGACTCGTGCCATTTGCGGAGCCGCGGTTCAACCTCATAGAGCTGGGGCCCCGCGGGACGGGGAAGAGCTTCGTGTACCGTGAGATCTCACCCTATACGGTCTTGATCTCGGGTGGTGGGACGACAACTGCCAACCTCTTCTACAACATGAGTACCCAGCGTGTAGGCCTCGTGGGCCTATGGGATGTCGTGGCGTTTGATGAGGTGGCCGGCGTTGGCTTCAAAGAGAAGGATGGAATTCAGATCCTCAAGGATTTCATGGAGTCCGGCTCCTTCGTTCGCGGCAAAGAGGTTATCTCTGCCAACGCAGCCATGGTCTTCGTGGGGAACATTGACAAGCCGATCGAGACCCTCGTGCGCACGCACCACTTGTTCGAGCCCCTGTCGGAGGACATGCAGGATGCAGCGCTCATCGACCGCCTCCACTGCTATCTGCCTGGCTGGGAGATACCGAAGACTGAGGCGGCTATGTTCACACAGCACTACGGCCTGATAGTTGATTACCTTGCCGAAGCATTGCGTCACATGCGGAAGCAAAACTTTACGGAACTCGTCGATCGGCCTTTCGCGTTTGGTAGTCATCTCAACAAGCGTGATGACACGGCGATACGACGTTGCGTGTCGGGCCTGCTGAAAATCCTGCACCCCGACCAGGGCCACACCGAGGAGGAGCTGGGCCAGTATCTCGATCTCGCAATGGAGTGCCGCAGACGGGTGAAGGAACAGCTCAAGAAAATGCTTCCGTTCGAGTACTCGCGGACGAGCTTCAGCTATATCCACCGTGCCACACAGCAAGAGCACTACGTGGGCTGTCCGGAGGGCGGTGGACGAGATCTAATCCCTCAAGATCCCCACGCCCCTGGAACGGTTTACACCGCGGCCGCAGGTGGAGACGGTAGGAAGGTCGGCCTGTACCGACTCGAAGTCACGACCGCAGGCGGCACCGGCAAGCTCAAGCTATCCGGAACCATGGACCGAGAACTGAAGGAGAGCTGTCAGCGATCGTTCTCCTACATTCAGACGCACCGCGGGGACCTCGGAGTGGGTCACGATTTTGACACTCACGACTTTTTCGTCGAGGCTGTCGATCTACTCGGGTCCCAGGTGCCCTGTGCGGCTGGTGTGGCATTCTTCATTGCAGCGATCTCAGCGCTCCGGGAGGCGCAGACTCGGGGTGGTATGATTGTGCTTGGGGATCTTTCGATCCAAGGAAATATCAAAGGGATCGACAACCTAACTGGGCTGATGCAAGTCGCCCTCGACAATGGGGCGCGCGTCGCGCTCGTGCCGACCGCCAACAAGCGTCAGGCCCTTGAGCTGGACGAGTCATTGCTTCAGCTGGCGGAGTTCTACAACGATCCGAAGGCGGCGGTCGCCAAGGCGGTAGGCGAGCGCTAACCCTTCCGACGGTGCCGAACTAGCCGCGCAACCCCGCGTGCAGCACCAGCGGGATCGCGAAGTATTTCCCTTTCCCAGAGCCGGATCACCGTCCAGCCGAGTTTCCTGAGCAGCTTTGTCTGCCGGCGGTCACGATCCATGTTTGCCTTGATCTTCGCGAGCCAGTAGCTGCTGTTCGCTCCTCGCCGTAGGCGCCGCCTCCGGGTGCGCCAGCCGCGGCCGTGCCAGAAGTCGCCGTCACAGAAGACAGCCAGCTTCGCGCGGTGGAAAAGAATGTCAGGTCTTCCTGGCAGGGACCGATCGTGCTTGCGAAACTTCAGCCCCAACTCCCACAGGGCGCTCCGGAGCTCGCGCTCGCAGACAGTGTCGGTCGCTCTGGAACGGGCGAGTGTACTACTCGCACGTGGAGAAGACGGCTTGTAGCCCTTATAGCTCGGCGCGCTTGCGGTCAATGCCCCCTCCCCCCGATGACCGGTCGTGGCCCTCTTCCCGTTCCTTGGTGGTCTCGGTGGCGACCTTCACGGGAGCGATAAAACTTCGGCACAGGAAGCTTAGCCTCCGGCGGAGGTATGCGCCTCTTCTTGGGGATAGAGAGCGTTGGCCTTCCCCTGTAGGCCTTGCCTAGTAGCTGCTCCCCGATTGCTCGTCCGAGTATCTCTGCGAGCAACGGTGGGGTTGCGTTCCCGATCTGACGAACCTGATCCCAGTACGTACCCCGCACCTTCCAGGACGCGGGGAAGCTCTGAAGTCGCAGCATCTCGGCGACGGAGAGTCGTCGACTCTCCCAATGAAACGGACCGGTCGCCGGGCCTGGCTCAGCGGGGAGGGTCCAGCCTGGCTCAGTCTTCGCGAGCTTCAACAGAAATGACCAGTACCGGGTCCGATACCCGAACAGCGGTCGACCCCCTCCCCGTCGAGTGTGCCACAGGTAGTTGTGCCCCTCAGGTATGGAGGGCAGCAGCTTCGCCCATTGGCCGCTCGGCTGCGGCTCGCCGTTCCCGCTGGAGAGGTGGCCAATAGCGTCCCAGGCTCTAACAGCTTTCCCCGTCTGGGCTCTGGGCCAGCGGAATGTCCTTCCATCCCGGAAGGCGATCAAGATCGCGCGCTCGCGGCGCTGAGGCACCCCAAACTCGACCGCATTCACGATTCGATGCTCTACAGCGTACTTCGTTCCCGCCTCGCGGTTAATCCGCGACAGCGCGCGCCTAATGGTGGGGATGGCATTGTTGCGCCCGCGTGCGAAGCCGGGGACGTTCTCGATGAGTATTACCTTGGGCAGGAAGAGGCCAACCAATTTCATGAAATCGCGAAGACACTGTGCCCGCGGATCTCTGAACCCCCGCACGCCGTTCGGCGACCACTGAGCGGCCTTGGAGAAGGGTTGGCACGGGGGGCCGCCGGCTAATACATCGAGTTCGCGTGTGCGAAGTCCCAGGCGAGACGGAGAAAGCCTGGAAGCGACCTTGGAGATGTCGCCAGGTGTAAGGAGCTTCCAGTCGGGCTGGTTAGCATCGATCGTCTGTCGAGCGAGCGGGTCCACCTCGATACACGCGACCGTTCTGAACCCTGCTCGCGAGAGACCCAGGTCGAGGCCTCCCGCGCCCGTGAAGGCCGACAGTAGTGTGGGGTGTGCTGGCGGTCGTCGGGCCACTGAGGACACAAGCTGCCGTGACTCCGATCGCAAGGCAAGGGTCGTTGCCCATTGACATGGCAGGGATGGCAGGGGTTGGGACACTCGGCCCCTCCACAGCGCAAGCGAGCCAGCGATCATTGCCGTCTCGTTGCGCTTTCACATGAGCGCTGTAACCTACTGTCTCCCGGACGCGAAGGGCGCTGCCGTCTATCCAACTTGCGAAAGGCTGGTTGAATCGCTAATGGCATCGAAGAGGAAAGACACAGGCTCAAGTGGTCCCTCTGAGGCCGTCGCCCTTCCCGAGGGGGAGCGACAGATTGTTCGACGGCCAATAGCCGACCTGCTCCTCGATCCGCACAATCCGAGGATCCTCATCGCTGAGCGTGCTCCTCAGCTCGACATTCTTCGCGCCCTGTATCAAAACGAAGCCCTTGGGGAGCTCGCCAACTCCTTCGCTCGAAATGGCTACTTCCCTGAGGAGCCCGTGGTGGTTGTCCCCAGCAGCAGCGAGCCCGGGAAGTACGTGGTCGTTGAAGGGAATCGTCGTGTCGCAACTGTCAAGCTCCTTCTGGACCCACGGCTGCGGGAGACACTCAAGGTAGCCGGCTTCCCGGAAGTGGCTGCTGGCCGTCGGGAAGAACTAGCACGCATTCCGTCGGTGCTCTATCCGACTCGCGACGAGATCGTACCGTACTTGGGCTTCCGACACATCACTGGCGTCAAGACATGGGAACCTTACTTCAAGGCCAGATATATCTCTCGTCTGCTCGACCAGGGGCTCACCCTGGAGCAGATCGAGCAGTCGATAGGCGATGACGCCAGCACCGTGAAGAAACTCTATCAGTCCCTTGTCGTCTTCCAACAAGTTCAGCGTGACTTGGACATGGATATCAAGGACTTGCGAGATCGGTTCTCCCTTCTCGAGGTGATGCTTGGTCAGACCGCAATCAAACAGTTTCTTTCCATCTCTCGTCGCCTCCCTACGGCAAAGCTCGATCAGATAGTACCCACTGAAGCGCTGCCGAAGCTTCGTGAAGTGATTTCTTGGGTGTTTGGCGACTCTAAGCGGGGTGAAGTTGCCGTAATATCCGATTCCAGGCAGATCTCGAGCCGCCTCGGCCCGGTTGTTCTCAAACCGGAGGCGGTCGAATGGCTTCGTCAGACACGAAACCTGGAGCAGGCGTATGAACGCTCCGATGGCGAGCGAGCGCTCCTTATTCGGCGACTGAGTCAGATACGACGCGTTTCGCAGGAGGCAATTGGGTTGTTGCCTTCGTTCCGATCAGACGCAGAGATCGCTGCTCTCTTGGCTGACCTGGTGCCGGTGCTCGAGGCGCTGCTCGAGAGAAAGCTCCGGTCGTGACCCGGCTGAGGAAGCCTCCCTTCCCGTCGGAGAATGAGCCCTGGCTCCTTGCTGACTGGATCGAAGCTACCGTCCTTGCGACGTGGACGCCGGTGAGCCGTGCGTCCTTGAAGTCGCTATTTGCCCGTGAGGATGTCGAGGATGTTGAGGCTCGAGTAGCCGATGTCTGGGGTGAAATACGCCGGCGGGGGCGACTCTGTGGCGATGGATCCCCTCTCGCGCTTATGGAGGAGGGAGACAACCTCGAGCCGCGGGGTAAGCTGACCACCGCTCTGTTCTACTACTTCCTTTGCCTGTTGAGCATCGGGGAGGAAGTGGACAATAGGGCACGAGAGCTGTTCGAGCACTGTGTCACGGATCTGGCATTTGGGCTCTCAGGCTTCCCGGCCGTAAGAATCGGCGCTCCGAGACGTCCTCCAGTACCTGTGTCCCTGGAGCTGGCGGTTGAGCAGTACACTGCCTCCAGCGTCGAGCGCTTAGCTGTGCGTCCACTCGAACCCAATGACAAGGACCTCGGTCTTGATGTGGCTACATGGCACCCCTATCCCGATGGGCGCGGGGGCTATCTTCATTTCCTTGGCCAGTGCGCAACCGGGAGGGATTGGTTCGAGGATAGAAAGCTGTTTGATCTCAACCTCGATGTGTGGAAGCAGCACGTCGCTTGGCTGGTGAGTCCCGTCCGTTTCTTTGCGCTTCCCTTTGTTGTACCGGAGACGCGCTGGTGGCGAACCTGCGCTGGCGGAGGCCTCGTTCTCGACAGACCTCGACTCCTCGAGCTGTATTGTCGTCGAGCGCTCCCGGCTACGCGTCTGAAGGAAATCCGCTCATGGTGCGGAACGGTCGCGGCGTAATTGAACAAGCGCTGTCCTGACTCCTGTTCCCAGCTGCCCACCACTAGGGTCTCAGAGTTTAGGCACTTGCCGGATTGCTCGTAGCTGCGGTAGGCCCCTACTTCGCAAGAACGGGCCTGCGCGGAGTGGAACCACAGACGTCACGCTTATCAGCGACCCAGGCAGGGAATAGACTGCGACACAACAGTGCTAATCCAGTGACAGCGCCTCGCCATACCCTGCCTTCACGACCTTCTCCGGCCAGCGCTTCTCGAACCAACCAAGCTTCTGAGTGTGCACTGGTAGAATCTGTTTGGGGTTCACTGTCTCGATGACCCACTCCATGCCCGGGCCGTCGATGTGGCCGGAGGCGTGGAAGGGGCCTTTTTCCGCGCCAGGCAAACCACCGACTTTGTTAAGGTGGAAGAAGTCGAGCCAGTTGGACAGACGCAGGTGGTCGAAATGCTGCTCTTCGTCGTAGGCCTCGGAGGCCGAGTAGATGTAAGTTCCGCCGGTGGGTTCGATGTCGATCAGACTCGCGATGTCCCAGTAGGAGAGGCAGAGCAGGTGCCCGCCGGGTGCGCGGCGGATGGCAAGCGCGTCGGTAACATGGCCATCGAAGCGCTCGAGCAGCTCCTTCTCCCATCCACTGCGGCCGGAGCGGGGCGAGCGCAGAATGGACAGCCCGTCGTCACTTGGCGTCGGAATCTTGGGATCGATCACGTGCATCTGTTCGAGCAGATACGCGTCTCTTGGCGTCACGACCAGACGCCGCCCCAACTCTTGCGCGATATCTCTGAAGGTGCGGAGTCGCTCGATGTTGCGTGCGGAGAAGTCGGCGATCACTAGACCTTTTTCCCTGCGCACGACGTCACGGGCGGCATCGAGGACCGTGGGCTCTTCGACCGCAGTCTCATCGCGCAGGTGCGTGCCTTCCACGATGAACAGCTTGGGTTTCAGGGAGGCCAGCTCGTTGGCGAAGCGTTCGGTGCGCGCTTTGGAGAATCCGTGGCGGCGGAGGTCACCCGAGTAGCCGACCCAGCCGATGGGGGTCTTCAGGGCAAAAGCGCCGGAGCCGGGAATCGAGTGGTCTACCCGGTAGAACCGAAGGCCCAGAGGCTCGAGGTTGCCGATTTCGCAGGGCGCGGCCTCGAATTTGGTCTTGGCACCGGGGTGATACGCGAAGAATCCCTTGAGCTTATCCAGCGCCTGCTTGATGGTGTCATCGCCCTCGCAGATGTAGTGCGGCCGGCCGACACGGAGACCGGTGACGCCTTTCAGCACGCCGTCATCGGTTACTTCTTTGGGAGCGATGTAGCTGAACTCGTTGCCACCTAGGTCTTGCATCCCTTTGCCGATGAGCGCGGTCATGAGTCCCGTGTAGATGGGGACCGTGGGTTTGAGAAACCCCAGGTAGCCGTTGTGGTCCTGGTGCGCGTGGCTCAGCAGAATGGCGTCGAGGTGCTCGATGCGGCGGTAGTGGGGCCGCGAGCGACAGCGGTTCCAGAGATCCGGTTCGTGGGCAGAGAGGTCGTCGCGATAGATACCTTCGAGTGGTGGGATGAGACCCATGCGGAGGTAGTCTCTCAAGCCCACAGCCGAGCGGGGTTGGAGGAATTCGTCGAAGTACTTCCCGCTTGCGCCGAAGCCCATCCCGAAGTCGAAAAAGAAGGTGCGCTCGCCGGTTTCGACGAGGATCTTGTTCCCGCCGATTTCGCCGGTCGAGGCGTCGTGGCCGGCTGTGCCGCCGTAGACGGTGACCTTCAGCACCGAGGTTCTTTCGTCGTTCATTTGAACCTGTCTCCTGACCAATCTCCCTACGGGAGTGGGGATGACCCGCAATTACGCAACCTCTCGAACGACCTCTAGAATTGTTCTACCCTACGCCGTACTCTACTCCTCTACTTAGCGTAGATGCCGGGCAATCCACTTAGGCGGCCACCGATGCCCAACTTTCCTCGAATTCCCACCGCAGCAGCTCGCAAGCTCGGCTATTACGTGTACGTCTATGTTAATCCATTGGACGACAAGATTTTCTATGTAGGTAAAGGAAAGGGAAGTAGGGCTCTTGCGCACGTCGACGCGAAGCAAAAGAAGGCAGTCGCAAGAATCATCAAGTCAATTCGAGCTGCGGGCAAAGAGCCTGCGATAGACATTCTCGCTGCAGCCCTGGCAGATGAAGAGACGGCATTTCGTGTCGAGGCTGCTGTCATTGATGCCCTGAGGCTAGAGCACCTTGCCAATCGTGTCCGGGGATGGGGAAGTCGGCGTTTCGGTCGCCTCCCCTGGGCGGACGCCGTAGCTCAGCACACCCGGAAAGCAGCCAACATCCGTGAGCGAGCGATCCTCATCCGCATTTCGGACGAATACCGCTACTCGATGACGCCGGCTGAACTGTATGACGTGACACGAAGCGCCTGGAAGCTTGGCCCTCGACGCGAAGAGGCGGATTACGCTTTTGCGGTCTTCGAGGGCGTGGTCCGCGAGGTCTATCTCATTACGGGCTGGCACAAGGGAGGAACCACATTCAATACACGCTTCAACGGACGGAAGTACGGCCGCGCTGGCCGTTGGGAATTCGTTGGAACGCTCGCGGACGATTCTATTCGAAGACGTTACCTAAATCGGTATGTTGGCGAGCGATTTAAGCCAGGATCCCAGAATCCGATTTCATACGTCAACGTGCCGCATCAATCTCGAAGAGCTGTGTCGAGTGCGTGAGCACGTCATCAACTTGGGCCGCGTGAAACGGCGCTGCTGCCCTCCACGATCTGTACCGAGAACCAGATGGTGTGCAGGGCTCGAAGGTCACCAGGCATGATCGTCCTTCCCTTTTATGATCGTCCCGTCCATTCACGGATAGGTACGGATGATCGTCTCCTTGACCACGATTCGGGTCACGCTTGATGGACGCCGACAGGCCGAGCCGTGTCCCCATTGTCAGCGGGGTGGTTTGGAGGGCTTGCGGCGACCAGGCGTCGATGAGTTCGGCCGCCGCGGGAAATACTGCGAGCGTTGCGAACGATGGAGGCCGGATTGTGCACCACGTCAGTCTTGCGGGTCAGTCAAACTGGTCGACCTCGGAAGGACTTGACGTGTCCAGCAACCTCGCAGTATTGACCGCACCGGTCAGTTCAGGGCGGTGCACTCAGCGGGTTACACGAAGGGCACGCACGAGCGCAGATGATTTTAGATCGCGCGGCTCGAATCGAGGGACGTTCGGGTGGCTGGGCATGACGCTCCGAATGCACCGGCTGCGCACCGTGCTTCGCTTCCTCCATACGTTGCCAAAGCGTATCGAGACCGCCCGGCGTGATGGCACCTCCCGAACGTCAACCGACAGTCGGCAGCCGCTTTGACGGCGCGTTTAACCGCGTTCCGGGCCGAGACGTGCCCGAACCGCGTGGAACGGAATGTGTTGATCGTGCATTGAAGGGCGGCGGCTACGTTTTGCCCACGCGGCCGCCGGTATGCGACACTCTCGGAAGGTGTGGCCGGATGAGGACGAGCTCGTCCACCTCACGCGCGAGGCGCGGGGGGGGAGACCGGGTGCGCTGGACGCTCTCCTGGCGACGCTCCGACCGTCGTTCGTCGCGTACTTCGCGCCCGCCATTGGGCGGGACGATGCGGAGGACGCGGCCCAGCTCGCGCTGCTGTCGATCCTCCAGGCGCTGCCGGGGATCGACGCCGACGGGGCCCTCGGCTATGTGGTGGCCGTCGCCCGCCACCGGCTGGGGAAGGCGCGCCGGCGCGACGCGCGCGCCCGCCGCCGGTACGGTCCCCTGGAGCTCGCCCTCGCGGTCGAGTCGCCGGTCGGCGCCGACCGGGAGGCCGACTACCACGAGTTGACGCGCGCCCTCCGCGCGAGCTTGGCGACCCTCCCCCCGGACCGTCGGGACCTCCTGCTCGAGCCCCTGCGCGCCGAGCACGCTCCGACGCCTGCCACCCAGTCACACGTCCACCCGGCGACGATCCGCACGTGGCGGAAGCGAGCCCGCGCGCGCCTCCGCGTGGCGCTCGCGTCGCTCCGCTGACGCGGTGCCCGCGCGGGCGTCGAGACGCACCTCGCGCGTACCCAGTATCGCTCATCACCACGCGCAACCTCCTCGCTTCCGTCTGGAGTTCGGTCTGGGACACGTCGTTACCGAGCCGAGTGACACGCTTGGGGTGATTCGGGACTACTTGTAAGTAGAGGGGCAGATGAGGGCCTGTACGTGGGCCCCCATGGGGGTTGGCGATTGCCCCGAGCGTCCCTCGGGACGCCGAGCGAGAAACCGCTCGGCTGTGATCGGCCGCTGGAGGCGTGGATGCGGGCAGCAGCCGTTGGACAGGAAAGCGGAGCGCGCTACGGCGAGATGATGGCCCGCTATCTCGGACCCGTCATCCTCCGGGCGTTCGCGGAGGACGACGTAACCGAGATTTACGTGAATCCGCAGGACGGCTTGGTGCGCTTCGACACCCGCTCCCGGGGCCGGATAGAGAGCGGGGTCGCGGTCACGCCGACCCGGGTCGAGATGTTCCTGAACGCGGTGGCCACGAGCCTCGGCCTGACGCTCGGGAGCGACCACCCGGGGCTCGAGGCGGAGCTGCCCGCCGTGGGCTTCCGGGGGAGCCGCCTGCAGGGCTTCGTCCCGCCCATCACGCCGGCCCCGGCCTTCACGATCCGCAAGCCGCCAGCGGTCGTGTATTCGCTCGACGACTACGTGGCGGCGGGCGTCATCTCGCGAGCGCAGCGAGCCGCGTTCCGCCGCGCCGTGCGGGAGCATCAGAACATCCTCATCGCCGGCGGCACGAACACGGGCAAGACGACCCTCGCGAACGCGCTCTTGAAAGAGATCACCGATCTCTTTCCCACCGAGCGCCTCGTGATCCTCGAGGACACGGTCGAGCTCCAGTGTCTTGCGCCGGATCATTTGGCACTCCGGACCACGCCGACCGTGACCCTCGCTCAACTGGTGAAGAGCGCGCTCCGCACGAGCCCCACCCGGATCGTCGTGGGCGAAGTGCGGGGGAGCGAGGCCTTGGACCTGCTCGACGCCTGGGCGACGGGGCACCCGGGAGGCGTCGCCACCGTGCATGCCTCTTCGCCCCAGGGCGCGCTGCTCCGGCTCGACCGGCTCGCCCAGCGAGCCAACGTCCCGCCACAACGTCACCTCGTGGCCGAGGCGATCCAGTGGATCGCCGTGCTCGAAGGGTCGCATGCCCGCCGCCAGGTCACCGATCTCGTCCGGGTCGACGGCCTCGATCAGGACGGGCACTTCGTCCTGCGGCCGACCCTGACCGCAGCCACCCCATCAGGAGACTCCGTATGACGGACACCACCCCCTGCACCCTCGCCCGGTACCTCCTGGTCGGCGTGGTGCTCGCTCTCGCCTCCGTGCTCCTCCCGCACGTCGCGTTCGCCGCGTCAGCGGGGGGTGGTGCCCCTATGCCGTGGACGGGCCCGCTGCAGAGCCTCTTGAACAACCTGAGCGGCCCGACCGCCCGCATCATCGGGGCCCTCGCCTTCGTGGTTGGTGGGGCGTTGTGGGCGTTCACGCGCCACGAGGAGGGGGCGCGCCGCTTCGCGCAGGCGGTGGTCGGCGTCGCCATCATGATCGGTGCGGCGAACATCGTCAACGCGCTTGCGTTCGTCGGAGCGACGGTCTGAGCCTCGCATCTGGACGACCGGACACCGTGACCGCGGATCGTCCGCAGTCTCCCGACGCGCACGTGATCCACCCGGCACTCTACCGGCCCGTGCTCTTCGCCGGGGCGGAGCCCGCGGTGGTGGTGCTCGAGGTGACGACCGCGTTCGCCCTCGTGTTTGGCGTCGGCCTCCACGTCGCTACCGTGCTGCTCGCGGCCTTCTACCTGACGGTCGTCCACGCCGTCATGGTGTGGGTGGCGAAGCAGGACCCCCAGATGATCGGTCTTTACGTTCGGAGCGTCGGCGCCCGGGACTTCTACCCGCCGCATGCCAGCGTGCACGCCGCGCCGCCGCCGGTTCACCCCTCGATCCCGCAGGGACGCTGAATGGATTTGTGGTCCGTCGCCCTCGGAACCCTGGGCGGCGCCGCGGCCGTGCGCGCGCTCGGCCACCTGCGCGAACACCGCGTCGCAGCCGCCGGCCTCGCAGACCTCGTGAACTGGGCCTTCATGGTGGAGGACGGCGTCGTGCTTCAGAAGGACGGGTCGCTCCTCGCCGGCTGGCGCTACCAAGGGCCCGACCTCTCCGCGGCAACGCCAGACGAACTGAACGCGCTATCGCAGCACGTGAACGACGCGCTCTTGCCCTTCGCGGACGACTGGATGTTCCACGTCGATGCGATCCGGCGCCCGGCGGTCGCCTACGCCCCGTCTCGGTTCCCCGATCCGGTGACGCAGCTGATCGACGACGAGCGCCGGGCGGCGTACGCGGCGCAGGTGGGCCGGCAGTTCGAGACCGAGTACTTCCTCGTCGTGACGCACCGGCCGCCGCCCGACGTCTTCTCGCGGGCCGCCGCGTTCTTCGTCCAGGCCGCCGAGCGCGCCCGCGTCGATTGGGGGCGGGTGCTCGAAGGCTTCGCCGCGCAACTGCGGGTGCTCGATAACCGGCTGGCGGGAAGGCTCCAGCTCGCGCGGCTCGATGCCGATGGGCTCCTCACGCACCTGCACGAGTGCCTCACCGGCCTCGCGTACCCGGTGCGGACACCGCCGCACGGGTCCTACTTGAACGTGGTGCTCGCCGACCAGGAGCTCGTGGGCGGGT